>Ga0315336_1006976_pt1 | contig 11171 bp, 9 predicted proteins | sample ASW5metaG_FD_204512 | JGI IMG/M metagenome (GOLD analysis project Ga0315336, IMG submission 204512) | Ammonia-oxidizing marine archaeal communities from Monterey Bay, California, United States - ASW #5 | ecosystem: Environmental > Aquatic > Marine > Intertidal zone | place: USA: California... | reverse complement strand
TGTGGATGATCTATACCCAACACCATGAGTCCAAACCCATCACCACCCTCATGTTTTGCTCCCCTTAAAAGTGTCCCATCATCGCCGAACGCCTACACACCGTGGTCGCCGTGGTTTTCGGGGATTCGGTAATCACATTAGAGGACAACATGGCATGCGCTCCAGAAAGGGAGTCCTTTACGGTGTAGCCACCGAAAGTGTGAAATTAGGGGCGCCAAAAGGACTTGGTCTAAGAGTCTTTGCCTAATCTCAAAGGGTGCGCTGTTGCATATGAAAGCCTGGGCGAACACACCCTCGTTGCGGTTGTCGCTATAAAAATCGAACCGTCGGTGACATACACGCCGTCGGTGAATCCATTAGGGAGACAGGGAGAGCCCGCTGCATCTAGAAAATTCCCGACCCTGACAGGGAAACTTGCTCCGGCGGCAAAGGAGACAAAAAAAGAGGCCGCCAGTTTGGCGGCCTCTTGGCAGAGTCAGTTAGTTGTTAGCGTCGTTGGGCGCTGAAACAATCACTGCAGTACACCGGCCTGTCGCCACGGGGGACGAAAGGAACGGTGGTGTCTACGCCACACTGGGCGCATACCACCGGGTGCATCTCGCGGGGTCCGCTGCCGTATCCGCCACGCTGTTGGTTTTTGCGGGCTTCCCGGCACTCCGGACAGCGCTTCGGCTCGTTGGTGTATCCACGGGAATTGAAGAACTCTTGCTCTCCAACCGTGAAAACGAACGCTGCGTTGCACTCCCCACACATAAGATCCTTGTCTGCTAGGGCCATTTGGATGACCTCCCTTAATTTGGTCTGGTTCAGTCTTAGGTCATCCGGTTGCCTGAGCTAACGGACCTGTGTACCACCAGCGGTAAACCTTAACTAATACCGACCTTTATTATACCAGAAGTGTTCTCCCTATAGTCAAGGGCATAGTCGGCTGTGCTGTGTTCCCAGGCTCAACTTTTCTTCTATACAGATATTTATTATTATCTATCATCATGTTAATTCACGACTACGCCCATCCTGATTTCGGCGAACGTCAAGAGCGTTGCCGGGAATTTTGACACATCTGCGGTCCGTTCTTACAATTGACACCTCCCATGAACCAGTAATGAGCCAGTGCAAATCAAGCGAATCCATCGTTAAGGAGTGACGCAATGCCTGATGTTTTAGCATGGCGCAAGAAGTTCGGGGTTTTAGCCCCCAGCACCAATACCATCGTCGAGCCAGACCTCCACATGATGGAAGTCCCTGGTGTAACGTCCCACATGGGGCGCATCATGATGCAAAATACCGTCAGACATTCCGCCAACGTCCCCGACAACGACCAACGGGCTATAAAGTTGGGCAACGAGATGCAGCCGACCATCGAACGGTTGCTAACCATGGAGCCCGACTACTTGGTGATGGCTATGAGCGCTCCGACCTTCCGGGGCGGCCTAGAAGGGAATCTCCGCTGGAAGGCGCAGATGCAGGAATACAGCGGCGGCCTGGGCATGGCCAACGGCGCCGAAGCCTGTCAGCGGGCTCTCAACCTGCTTAACGTTAAGCGGATATCCGTGCTGACGCCCTATTGGTCCGACACCAGCGACCACGTGATTCAGTATTTCACCGAGTCAGGATTCGATGTGGTGGCCAATATCGACTTGGAGTCCCCGTCTGCGGTGGGCATCGGCCACATCACATCGGACAAGTGCCAAGAAGCCCTGCTGAAGGTAAACTCGGACAAGGCAGAGGCCATTATCCAGTGTGGCACCAACTTGAACATGATTCGCCTGGCCGATGAAGCTGACCGATGGCTGGGAAAACCCGTCTTGGCCATCAACGCCTCCATATGGTGGATGGCGCTCCGGGACAACGGTATCACCGATCAGCTACAGGGGTTCGGCCGGATGCTCAGGGATTATTAGCCACGGGGTAGTCAGATAGACTCGGATTTAGTCCAGAGGAGGTCGCAGGATGGCTGCGTCCATAGGTATCGTCGGCTGTGGCGCCATAGGCCAGGCCATACTCAAAGAAGCGGACGCCGGCAAGATGCCCGTTGCGGTCGCCGGCGTAACCAGCAGGACCGAGAGCACAGCCCTAGAGTTCCTCTCCAAGCTTAGCAACCCGCCGCCTTATCTCGGGCCCGCCGAGTTGATTAACCGCTCAAGCCTGATTGTGGAGACGGCGGGAGGACATGTCTTCCCCCAACTGGCCAAGGACGTTTTTGCGGCAGGCAAAGATCTTATGGTAATCAGCATCGGGGCGTTGTTGGAGCACCCCGAAATCATCGAGGAGTCTCGAATCAAAGGGTGCCGTCTACTGGCCCCCTCCGGAGCGATAGCCGGATTGGACGGAATCAAGTCCGCCTGCGCCGGTAGAGTAGACCGGGTCACCATGACATCACGAAAGCCCCCACGAGCCTTAGAAGGCGCGCCTCATCTGGTCGTAAACGAAATCATCCTAGAAGGACTGGAAGAGGAACTCGAAGTATTCTCCGGCACGGCGCGGGAGGCCTGCATGGGGTTTCCCGCCAACCTAAACGTATCGGCTGCGGTGAGCCTGGCCGGCCTGGGACCGGACAAAACCCAGGTGAAGATTGTGGCCGTGCCAGGTCTAGAGCGAAACTGCCACGATATTGAGGTGGTCGGAGAATTCGGTCTTCTGACCATCCACATAGAAAACATCCCAAGCGAAAACCCAAAGACCGGCAAGCTCACCGCCCTATCCATCATCCGTTCCATCAAGGACTCTGTGGACCCGGTGACCATAGGAACTTAGCTCCGGTTCTGTATCAGCGTGAATCCGCGGTCAAGGCCCTTAGACAAACTCAGGACAGGCTTGTCGAACCACCGTCTTAGTCGGAAAATCGGAGGAAGCTCCATGCCTTTCTTCTGGCAGCGCCCCCGGCCTATGCACCTCGGCAGATTCCCCATGGGAAAAATCAAGCGGGTCAGTGAAACGACGACCAAGATTACCGATAACGTACCCCGTATGCCGAAGCGGGCCCACTTCTTCCAACGCGCCCGCATCGGCGACCTGGTAACCAACCCCCAGCAAGAAGTACGGCGCTTCGCCACCAAGCATCCGCTGTCCATGTCGATGGGAAAAGTGACTCAGACCCAGGCCACGGTCCACGACGGCGATGTCGCTCCGGAAAAAGCGCCGCTGCCGGAAGACCTTCACGAAATAGCCGAGCACATAAAAGCCCTCTGCTACTACCTAGACGCCGACATGGTGGGAATCTGCGAAATGCCCGATTATGCCTGGTACTCCCACGATATCGACGGCAACCCCATCACCGCCAAGCACAAGTACGCCATCGTTCTGCTGATTGACCAAGGCTTCGAAACCACGGAAGCCTCCTCCGGCGACGACTGGATCAGCGGAAGCCAGAGCTTTCGCGCCTATCTGAAAGGCTCCACCATAGCCTGCACCGGGGCTGGCTACGTCCGCGAACTGGGTTACGAGGCCCGCGCTCACACCAACGCCGACAGTGAAGTGCTGCACAACCCCCTAACAATGTTGGCCAGTCTGGGTGAGTTAAGCCGCATCGGCGAGGTTGTCCTGAACCCTTTCCTGGATCCACGGTTCAAGACGGCAGCAATCACCATCAATCTGCCTATGGCGATGGACCAACCCATCGACTTCGGCCTCCAAGATTTTTGTGGTAAATGCCGAAAATGCGCCCGTGAGTGCCCCGCCGGAGCGATGTCCTTCGGCGACAAGGTGATGTTCAACGGCTACGAGATGTGGAAGCCCGACGTTGAGGCCTTCACCCGTTACCGGGTCACCATTCCCAACGGATCCGCCTGCGGACGCTGCTTGAAGATGTGTCCCTTCAACAAACAGGGATTGACGCAACATCGTTTGTGGCTGTGGACCGCGTCCCGCGTCTGCGCAAGTTCTGCATCTGGATGGACGACGCCTTGGGATACGGCAAGCGCAAACCGGTATGGAAGTGGTGGCTGGACCTGGAGATTCGTGACAGCAAAGTATCCAAGCCCGCCAACACCAACCAACGGGACCTGCGCTTGGGCCGTCCAGTGTTCAAGGATCAGATAATCCCCATCTATGCGATAGAATCCATCCCTCCGGCTCCCACGAACCCCATCCCTTGGACCGTCAAGCGGCTCAAGCCCGTTCGGCCAAGAACTGACTCTTGAGCCGCTTGACGGCCTAATCTTCCAGAGGTAAAAGAATGACGACAGAACAGCCAAAGTCGCCGCCTCCCCTGGTCGGCGTCAGAGTCCTGGACGCTACCCACATAGTCGCCGGCCCCTTCTGCTCCATGGTATTGGCGGATATGGGCGCCGAGGTCATCAAGATTGAGCGTCCCGGCAGCGGAGACATGTCCCGGGGCCGGGGACCCTTCATCAAAGGCGATGACGGCAAGGAGGTCAGTTCGCGGTTCCTGGGAGTCAACCGCAACAAGAAGAGCGTGACGCTGGATCTGCGCGATCCAAAGTGCAAAGAGATTTTCGAAAACCTGATTCGAGAATCCGACGTCTTGCTGGACAACTGGGGTTCCGGAGCCTTTCAACGCCTGGGGCTGGGCTACGACCATCTCAAGGAGATTAACCCCGGCTTGATCTACGCCAGTATCACCGGCTACGGCGACAGCGACGGATTGCATGGTCCCTACTCCGCTTGGCCTGCCAACAATCTGAGCATCCAGGGGATGGCGGGATGGATGGAGCTTACCGGAGACCCGGACGGTGCGCCCCAAGGCGTCGGAGACAACGTAGGAGACTCGGTTCCGGGCTTGTGGACAGCCTTGGGCATCGTTCTGGCTCTGGAGTCGCGCCGGAAGTCCGGGGTGGGCCAATACGTGGACATGGGCATGTACGAATGTCTAGTGTCCCACACCATCAGCCAGATGAACATCTTCCAGGCTACAGGGGAGAACCCTGGCCGGTCGCGGGATCGGATGGCCACCGCCGGTCTGACCTTCAAGGCCAAGGACGGTTACGTGGTGATGGCCGGGGTCCGGTCGGAGTCGAGACTAAAGGCCATGTGGGAACTGGTCGGACGGGAGGATTTGGCCGAAGACCCACGTTACCTGGGACATGGAGCCGACGGAGACTTCTGGTTCCAGAAAGTAGTCCCGGCCATCGAAGAGTGGTCCCAGGGATTGTCCAAGTGGGAAGTCGCCGGCCGGCTCACCGAAATTGGTCTCTCAATGGGCGTCGCCCAGACCATCGGAGACTTGGCCCAGTGCCCTCACCTTGAGGCGCGGGACATGTTCGTGGAAACCGGCGACCAGATGGATGGACGGTTCAGGTCGTTGAAAACACCCATCCGGCTCACGGGATGCGAAGACCTCCCAGCCGAAACCCCACCCGAACTGGGCGAACACAATCAAGCGATTCTGTGCGGCATCGGAGGATTGAAACCGGAGGAACTGGCGGAGTTGGAATCCCGGGGGCTAATCTAGGAATCTCTTCCCGCTTTAGGGGAGTTCATATTTCTCTAGGTGAAGTGCTCTCCTCCTTCGTGGGGAGTTCATCACCCCGCACCTCGTTCGTGGTGAGCTTGTCGAACCACCTATTCTGCGCGAGAACCCTTCGACAAACTCAGGGCGAACGGATGAGCAGGTCCTAACATCTCGGACCATCATGTAATCATATTTCCGTTCGTGGTGAGGCTGTCGAATCACCCTTTCGCAGAAGTACCCTTCGACAAACTCGGAACACTCGACACTTCGACCATCAGTCAAGCCGGCAGGACGGTTCACACCAACCGGAGCCAGCCGGTATGGACCGATCAATCAGCCTAACCCTTCATCCCGTCAAATCTCACGACACAGCCCCCACCACCACCAACACAACCCCGCCCACGCTAAGCAGAGTCCCAACAACCAGCATCGGGCTGATATGCTCTAGCCGTTGCAGGAATATGTGGGCCAGAACTAGGGTAATCAGCGGGCTGCTGGCGTTAATCGGGCTCACCACGGTGACCGGCGCCTGGCTCAAAGCTTGGAACAAGAAGGCCACCGCCAAACCCTGGCTCACTCCAGCCAGGCAACAGATAGCCACATACTTGGTGGGCAGATTCCGGAAACTGTTTATCACATCCCGGTAGGTCAGCATGAACAACAGAACACTCCCGATGCTTAAAGCAAATGCCGCAGTCACCATCGGTGGAGCGATCCCGCCCAGCACGTGCCGGCTGATGGTGTCCCGGCTAGCAAAGCTGAGAGCCGCGCCCATCGCAAGCAGGTAACCCAATTTCCTAGTAGTCATGAGCTGGTTCATCGCCTGACTGTTCCGGCTGGCAACGACAACGATTATCAACCCACAAACGATGACCGGGGTGCCCAAGAACACCAGTAGATTAGGCCGTTCCCCCAATATCAGCAGAGCCAAGGTCATGGCGAAGATTGGTTGCAGGGAAGAGACGGGCGCCGCTCTTGTCGCTCCGACCATGGTGATTGCCGAATTCTGAAACACCCTGGCTACGGGGTAAGCGATAGCGCCCATGATGGCGAACCAACCCAGTGTCGTAGGAGTTACGGCCTTGACCTCAGGAAGGTTGAGAATCAACGCCAATATCGAGATTAGGACCGCCCCGGTAATCACGGTAAAGAAAGTCGCGGTAGGGGCCGATACTCGCTGTGTGCCGACCCGGATCAGGGCGTAACCGCAGGAGAATCCCAGCGCCGCCAGAAAGGAGAAAACGACCGCTAATACCAAGAATCGCTCCTATACCGGAGTGGGAGTTGAAGAACCGAGCGGTTCAGGCCACTCGACAGGCGTTTCCGCATTTCGTAGTCATACTACACCCCGCCCCCCTTCTGCGCACTTTGAACCTCAGATGACTACATTTTGAATCGGATTTACAAACGTTTCAGACCTCCCGCAAATACCATTGAACGGTTGATTCGATGGTGGTAAACTCACTCAGTTGGCTATACAGTGCCGAATGCACGGCCTTTTCCGTCGCATAGGCTCCAGTCCCAATCAATCATCATAGAAATCGGGGTGCCAAGGTCTACCAATCAATCAACCCTAAGGAGGGTTTTTCAATGCCAGCGGGTTCAGGCTGAGCCCGGATAGGCGGACAAGGAGAAGTCTGAATGGTCATCAAAGAGGAAGCAAAGACCTCTGCCCAAGTAGAAGAGCAGACTATTTCCAGCGCGGAAACAGGTGAGAAACTAGCTACCGTCGCCGATGCCCCTTACTTCGGGCGAACCGCCCGGATAGTGGGCGATTGGGAGTCGGTTGATGCCAGCATAACCCCTCACGAGAAGAACAAACGGGGCGAGCTTGGCAAACCCTTGTACAACTGGTACATGAACCGCGTCGCAGAAGACGCTTTGGCTCGCACCGCCTTCCCCCAGTCCGCGGCGGACAAGAGAAATACCCTGCAAAACGTAGTTTCTCGGGCTCCCAAGGGCGAGATTAACCCGGAGAAGTTCGACGTAACCGATCCGAAAGCACTTACGGAGCACATCAAGCGGGTTGCGGCTTACCTGGGCGTCCAGGTCGTCGGCATCGCCGCCGTCCACCCGTCCATGCTCTACGCCGGCAGCCGGTACCCTGATGACGGCACCGGCGCCACCGACGCCGCCCGGAACATCGGCCGCAGCCCCGTCGATGCAGCAGAGATGTATCCTTTCGCCATCTGCTTGACCAACGTTTGGGACTACAGCATGGTCCAGGCCCATCGTCATCATATAGGGGACCATTCCTACCACTTCACCCAGTCCCGTCTACAACTTATCTACGCCAACATGGCCGCTTACATCCGCGATCTCGGATACGAAGCGATTCAAAACCGAGTGCAACCGATGCCCACGTCCCTGGCGGCGGGAATCGGAGAGCTGGGTCGAAACGGCATGGTAATCACGGAGAAGTACGGCGCCCGCATACACTTGGGCGACCCAATCCTGACCAACATGCCCTTAATCGCCGACAAGCCCATCGACATCGGCGTAGACGACTTCTGCAAAATCTGCCGCAAGTGCGCAAAGACCTGTCCCACGAACAGCATCTCCAACGACGACAAAGTGGTACACAACGGCGTAGAGAAATACAAGATTAACTGGGAGACCTGCTACCGGCTGCGCGCTTATGTAATGGAATTCTGGGAAGTCTGCATGAGCTGCATCACGGTCTGCCCTTACACCAAGCCCAAAGTTTGGTGGCACGAGTTAACGATTGGTACACTTAGAAGGACCCCTTTCGCCCTCCGGCCCATGCTGGTTAGAGGCCTCAAGCTCATCGACGATGTCTTCTGGGGCACGGTGCCGCGCAAACGGGTCAAGTGGCTAACCTACGATTCGGGCATCAAACCCGTCAAGAAAGCTCGTGACGCGCAGGTACGCGGCAGCGCCGCCGCATCCAACACTACAAATACGGCGCTCCACGAGAGCAGCCTGGGAGCTGCCCCGGATGAGACCGAGAAGCTAGGCTACTACTACCCGCTGAAAGAGAATACCAAGCGATTCGCGATTTCGGAGCAGAGAGCCAAACGATCCAAGTAGCAAGCATCGGGAACCACAGCGTGGATTCAAGACGGGCGCTTGAAATAGCGCCCGTCGATGCGCCCGAACCTTTGCGTTAGTTATAGTATGATTCGGAGCTCAGCAATTTGACCAATAGATCGGACAGAGACCGGTTGTGGGATCACTTCGTAAACAGCGCACCAGCTGACGCGAAGAATGAGCTTACACCCCACATGCAATCTGCTCCTGAAGGCCGAGTTTATCCCGTCCAAAGCGCGTCTGACGATCCCGCAACAAATTCCCAGACCATCAAGGATCTGGCCCAATGGTTGGGCGCTAATATGGTAGGTATCGCAGCGCTTGATGAGACTCTTCAACCGGTGTCAACGCCGGAAGCGGGCGGCGAAGCCATCTCGTTGCCTATCGGGATAGTTTGCGTAGTATTTTCCGATTACGATCCGGAACAATCCAAGGGCATGGGTGGACAGCAAAGCGCCCAGACGGGGGCGGTGATTCTCCATCACCTAAGGGCGTATATCCTGGAGCTGGGTTTCCGCGCCTCCTTCTCGGATCTGGACTCAGCAGCCGTAGCGGAAGCCGCGGAGCTAGGCCGGCGCGACCAGAGTGGAAGATTCGTAACCCGGAGTAAATCCCCCAACTCCGTAGTGTCCTACGTCCTATGCACCGATCTGCCGTTGGCACCCGATGGCCGATTGAACGCCTCTTGATGAACGATACGCAGCATAACGCTGATAGAACCAACTAAACTAATAGTGGGTAAAGATTCGTGACCTCACAATTTTCAGCATACGTGATTACCGAGCCCTGCGTCGGGGTGAAGAACGGGATCTGCCTGGAAGTATGTCCCGTTGACTGCATCGACTCCACCGACGATGACGACCAATATTTCGTAGACCCTGAGGTCTGTATCGCTTGCGAGCAATGCGCTCTGGTCTGCCCAATGGATGCTGTCTACCTGGATATTGAGGTGCCTTCCTACTTCAAAAGCTATATCAACAGAAACGCCGATTTTTATCGAGCAAACAAGGGAGAACCTATGCCCGTACCAATTGACAGAGCCCTAACCATGATTCAAGCAGGCCACGCCAGGGCGATGGAATTGGACATCGCCGTCAGCGTGTCCGTGGTCGACGAGGGAGGGCGTCTTATCGCTTTCGGTCGAATGGATCGCTCCCGCCCCATGAGCGTCGACATCTCCATCAACAAAGCTTACACCGCCGCCTCATTCCAGGTCCCAACCACCGACTTGGGCGCCGTTTCCGGTCAGAGTTGGTTCCAGAGCCTGATTGTCTCCAGCCAAGGTAAAATTATCGCCGTTGCCGGGGGACTTCCTGTCCTGGGAGAACCCATGGTCGTGGGCGCCGTAGGCGTCAGCGGTGGAACCGACGAACAGGACCAAGAATGCGCCCGCGCTGCCGTAGCCGCCTACTGATCTAGGCCTCGGTCACGCTGGGCGACCGGCCCGCCCGCATCATTGAATCCCTGGATGAGCAGTCCCAGATATCCTTCAAGGTATTCGCGATCTGGGACTAACCCCTCTTCGGTTGTCGGACGACGACCTGACCGCACGCCTTCACCTTTCGGCTGCTTATATGGCAGGTCCCTTCCCCCTTCAAGGGAGAGGGCGAATGCTCTCTCCGAATCAACTAGGAGAGTGCGAATGCCCAACTTCCAACTTGTATCGGTCAATCGGTAGTTCAATGCGCTCAAAGAAAAGTCCTTTAGGTTAATCCGGCCCAAGCAACGGCGGCGTGACGAATGTCACATCAACATCGAGCTTGCCCTTGTATAATGTTGGCGTCATAGCCCAAGACGAAGGTAAAAGGAAGAGGAAAAGTTCGACTTCACTTCCGAAGGGGAGGTGCTCGGTTACATCTCCTTGGGTCAGGCCAGAGTTTTGGCCGTACATCACGCACGAGAAAATACCGACTTTTACGGGCTACGTTATGCCGAAGCTAACCTGATGTGGGAGGTTACGAACTAGGAGGATACAGAAGACTACTACGATATAAGACTGTCCTAGCGTCCCGCCGAGAGTTTCCGGGGTAAACGGAGGCGATTGGGAGAAGATAGGAGAGACCATCGACAAATGTGGAGGGTCGCCGCCCATGACTTGAATATCCTTCCGACTTCATTCTAGTGGAAGGAGGCGTAGTCTTGCAAAAAACGAAGTTGAGGTCAGCGATCCGAGGTACAAGCTTTTCAGAATTCGCGAGATTATCCCCGAATAAGCATTCTTATTGTAGACGGTTCAGATAGAGAGTCTCAAGGTATCGCAATCAATTTGTAATGGAAGAAGGCCTCGGTTTTAACCAAGGCCTTTTTCCATTACACTTGACCATCCTGATGGGGTAATTCCAGACTAAGTCCTTCTGGTGCACCAAATCCTACAACCATTGTGGCCTCGAAGGATAAGATTCAAGGGGCCTCCCGTTCCTGCAGCACCAACTTTCCGTATGTTCCACACCGCCCACATGATTGTTCCATTATTTAATTATTCGGTTTGACAGGCGTAAGTATACGATATAGACTCGCGACTAGTATTCGATAAATTTCGCCATGGTTGTTGCTGAGCGGGTAGTCTAGCTAACACAGTGCTTCGGTTTTGGAGACGGACTTGGCTTTATTGGGAATGATGATTCATCGCCTGAACGTTATCGGCGCGTTCAGGGAACTGGGAACAGACAAGCAGCGCCGCGAGACGATGATAGCCCTGTCTTCCACCCAG
>Ga0315336_1006975_pt1 | contig 11174 bp, 11 predicted proteins | sample ASW5metaG_FD_204512 | JGI IMG/M metagenome (GOLD analysis project Ga0315336, IMG submission 204512) | Ammonia-oxidizing marine archaeal communities from Monterey Bay, California, United States - ASW #5 | ecosystem: Environmental > Aquatic > Marine > Intertidal zone | place: USA: California... | reverse complement strand
CCACGATTCGTGCTCAATTCTTCCTCTTTCCTCTTGTTCCGACACGGGGCAGAGCCGCCGTGCCACGACCGTAAACCCCTTCCCAAAAAAACAGCAACTTTCTGAGGGAAAGCCCGCACCCGCGCCACAAGAGAGAATGGAGACAGCAAATGAATTTATCTACGAACTCAAATCGGTAACAGGAGAAGAAACAACATGAACCTTGCAACTCTTTTCACCAACAAATGGGCGCTCACGATCCTTGCAACCCTGCTGGCAGTTCAGGCACAGGCCGTAAACTGGGTTTCCAGGCACGGGATGTCGTCCTCGGAATTTCAGTCGGAATTCAACATCTGGACCGGCAGTCCGTACAACTACAAGCTCATTTCCATCAGCGGATATGAAGAGAGCGGGCAGGAAAAGTTCGCGGCGGTGTGGGAATATCAGCCCGGCCCCGGTTGGATCACCCATCCGGGCATGAGCAAGAGCCAGTTCGACTCTCTCAATGCTACCTACAACGCCCAGGGATTTCAACCGGTGTTCATCAGTGGATACGGCGTCGGCGGCCAGGCGCGGTACAACGCGATCTGGGATTATCTACCGGGAATTGAAATCGAGGAAGACGTAGGTCTGAGCTACTCAAACTACGTCACCCGGAACAGGGAATGGACGGCGAAAGGATATGCTTTGATCCACTTGTGGACTTGCAACGCGGGTTCGACGGAGCTGTTCACGGCAATCTGGAAACGGGGAGGCAACGCGAGCTATGAAGAGCGAACCCGACTGACCGCAACCAACTACCAGCAGCAGTTCAACGACTTATCGAGCCAGGGGTTTCAGCTGATCGCGGTCAGCGCCGCGATGGTGGGTGGCCAGCCCCTGTACTCCGGAATCTGGAAGAGTCCCGGAAGCGGTGATGCCTGGTATAGTTTTGCCGACCTGTCGGCAGTCAACTATCAGGGACAATCATGGAACTGGGAGCACCAAGGGTATCGTCCCGTGTTTATCAGTTCATTTGTCAAGAACGGAACCCCACGCTTCAATGTCACGTTCTATCGCAACGGCGGCTTTACGCCTTCAAACCTGCAGACGATCGACAATGCCATCTCCGGCTACATGACCAGCAACAACGTCCCCGGACTGTCGCTGGCCATCTCGAGAGACGGGGATCTCGTCTATGCCAAGGGATTCGGGAATGCGGATGTAGGCGCCGGTGAAATGGTCCATCCCCACCACCGGTTTCGAATTGCCAGCGTATCGAAGACCCTGACGTCCGCGGCAGTGATGAAGTTGCGCGATCATTGCGGCTTGGAACTGGGAGACACGGTTTTCGGCCCGGGAAGCATCCTGGGGAATCAGTTCGGTTCGTCGGGCTACAGCGCTCGGGAACAGAGCATCACGGTACGGCATCTCCTCCAACACTCCACGGGATGGCGAGTCGACGGCATCTGGCAAGTGTCCGGATCGAATCCGGACGACGCAATCGACTGGCAGATCGACAACCATGAACCAGCTGCCGCTCCGGGAACGACGTATCAGTACATGAACGTAGACTATGCTTCCGCGGGTCGGGTGATCGAAACGCTGAGCGGCAGGTCCTATGAACAGTTCGTCCAGGACGAACTTCTCGGACCGTCTTGCGTCACACAAATGGAAATCGGCGGCAACTCACTCGCCCAGAGAAAGCCCGGCGAAGTTGTTTACTACGGTTCCAACCCCTATGGGCTGGACCCTGCACGCATGGACGCGCACGGCGGTTGGATTGCCCGGCCCATCGACCTGCTCTTGTTCATGCGCCGGATCGATGGGAACGCCGCGAATGCGGATCTTTTGACCACCGACAGCTGGAACCAGATGCAAACAACGTCGATGGCGAGCACGAACTCCTACGCTCTTGGAGTCTTTCCGCTGAACGGCGGCAGCGCATGGGGTCACAATGGCAGCATGGACGGGACGATTGCCTACCTTGTCTACCGAAACGACGGAATGGCCTACGCGTTCACCTGCAATTCGACGCCGCCGAATGACCCGTTTGCCGGAGGACTCAGAGGCGTCGTTGACGGCATCGTCAACACGCTGAACGCTGCCGGTGCCTGGCCGAGTTACGACTTGTTCCCCTGCGACGTCCCGCCGGGAAGTCCACCTTCCGGCCTTGCCAACGGGCCCAACCTGTACGTAGACGGCGGATCGAGCTGTGTTCTGCCCAGCGGCAATCAGAACTGCATCTATAATGGTATTTTCTGGGTGGGAGGACCCAGAATTACGGTGGTCGACGCGCTGAACGCAGCCCATTGCGGAACCCGACTCTTTATACGGGCCGGCACCTACGACGAAACGGTCACCTTTGACCTGCCGATGACGGTCCGCTCCTACGACGGCTCCGCCTACGTCGGTCAGTAGAGCCGAGAGCCTCGGTCGTAGCACGGGTATGCGACCCGTGTAGCGGAGCCAAAGATCGTGGCACGGCGGCTCCGCCCCGTGTCTGCGCAAGCAAAAGAAAAGAATCAGCGCACGAAATGACCCCCGCCACCAGGGCTCATTTCTTCCTCTCTCCCCTGGTTCCGACACGGGGCGGAGCCGCCGTGCCACGATACGCACCTCTAACTACAAAATTTTAGAATCTTTTTCAGGAGGAAAACCGGGGCCCGCTCTACAGACGCAGGTAGGGATTGAAACCGGTCGATCTCAAGAGGAGACGCATCGCACGCGTCTCCGGATCGACCCCAATCCAAATGAAGATCGAAATAGGGAGTCAAATAATGAGATTCAAACACTTGATATCGAAAGGGAGCCTGACGGCCTTTATCGCCGTTGCGGCGAGTACCGGCCTGGGCGCATGGTCCGCCCGTGCCCAGGTAGTCGATTTCGAAGACGTGTCGGCCGGGTCCACGGTCGAGTGCGGCACGACCATCATAAGCCAGGGCGTGCCAATCATCGGTGAGCCCTTCCCATTTATCAGTGGAGGCTCAAACTGCGGCGTCGCGCCCGTGATGTCCGACGGCACGCAGAACAGCCTCGCCTACGACATGGTCCAGACCCGCTTTGTATTTCCGTGCTGTCCGGTGCGAATCGTATTCGATTACGTGCTTCACGGCGGCCAGATGAACTTGCGGGTGAACGGCGAGCTTTCGATGGTCAGCGACGCCTGGGACCTGGACGGCAAGGTGCTTGGCGCCGGGACCGCCCGGGCCGCGGTCAAAGTGCTCCCGACGGATATGATCGAGATCACCTCGGTCACCGGTTGCATCAGCGATTTCTCGGTGGGCGGCGAATCCCTGGAGATCGACAACGTGGCCTACACTTGCGACCCATGCGACGCCAGCACAGACCCCATCTCGCAGATCAGCAGCCCGGTAAACGGCGAATGCGTCTGTGATCCCGCCACCGTTACCGGTAGCGCGTACGATCCGGAAGAAGGGTTAGGCCAATGGTCGCTGGAGTACAGGGAGCTTTTGAATCCTGCCTGGAATTCGATTGTGAGCGGAACATCGCCGGTTATCAACGGTACGCTGGGGACATGGAATACGGGTGCGTTGAGCGAGGGATACCACCTGCTCCGGCTGCGGACCGTAAACGCATGCGGAGATGATTCCGACGATATCGTAGCGGTTAAGATCGACAACCTCTTCGAAAGCTTTGCCGTATCCGGACCGGCGGCATCGGGCGTCTATGGCAGAAACATCTGCATCTATGGGACCGCGTGGGATTCGTGCTTTGACAGTTATACCGTCGACTACCGGGTTGCCGGCAGTCTCAATCCGTTCGCGCCCGTGGATCCGGTAAACCCGATCCATACCGCGACCAAGATCAATCAGAACCTGGCGGTGTGGGACACCCAGGGACAGAGTATTCCCGACGGCAACTACGAGATCATGACCGAAGGCATCACGCACTGCGGAAACACCGCCACGGATCTTCGCACAATCACCGTGGACAACACGCCCCCGACGGCGGTGATTACCAGCCCGGTCAACTGCGACTGCGTAGAGCCGAATGTCCAGGTGGTGTCCGTATTCGGAACGGCGTTCGATGACAACATGGACTCGTGGTCGCTGCAGTACGCCGGCGGCAGCGCGAACAACTGGATCACGATCGCAAGCGGATCCAGCAACGTCATCAACGACAAGCTGGGCGACTGGAACATCCAGGGCCTCGGAGAGTGCTGCTACGTGCTTCGCCTGGTGGTCCGTGACAAGTCAATCCTGGACTGCAACGGAGCGATCAACCACGTAAGCACCTTCCACACCCTGATCAGTCTCGGATGCTGCCCGGAAGAGATGGCGAACCTCGGTATCTCGGTGACTCCGGAAGGCGTGCTGCTCAGCGCGCCGATGCTCGAAGGAAACTGGACGGTAGAAGAAACCGACGAACTCCACCCGAATCCGAGTTGGAACCCCGTTCAGGAAAACCCGGTCCCGGCCGGCGACTTTCTCGAGTACACGATTCCCTTCGACAAGGATCAGGCATTCTACCGGTTGAACGAAACCCCATAACGCGGAATCAGCCCGCCAGGTCCTCCCGTGCGCCTCGCAAGAGGCCACGGGAGGGCCTTTTTTGTCAAAGTAGTCGTCCACCTCCGGGGGACGGGAGGTTGAGGGGAGCGTGAGGAGTGGAACCAAGGAGCATGGCTCAACCTTTCCTCTATCCACGGTCTCTTCAGCCGCTGCATCCCCCGGAGGTGGATGCCTACTTTCACCCGGGCACAGGAATTCTCAAATACCTGGGAGCAAAACTCCGCGGGGACCTACTACAGGATTAGAAGCGAGAAACAGGAATCGCGAAAACCAGCAAATCAAAGGGAGAAATCGAAATGAAACTGCTTCAACTGAATTCTGAAGGGCCCGCTCCTGACATGCAGACAGTCCCCGATCAGATCGGTCGCACATTCAACAGCCAGCAGGAAGCCGTCACCTGGGCCCGGAACCTGGTCGTTTCCGGCTATCCGGCCAAGCGTCAGGGAAGATTTGTCTGGTCGTCTACTGAAGATCTCCAACCCGCTGCGGTGAAAATGGTGATGGGCCTTGGATTCGAAGAGCTGGACTACGCGGTCTGATCTTCCCGGGAGATTCCGAAATGACAGCCAACGGCATGAAATCAACGAATTTGAAGGGATGGAACCTCGTACAGCTGTCTCTCATGCAGGAACTTGGGATTTCGTTGAAGCCGGCCAATGTTTTCGCGTTCGGAAAACTATTCGCAGACGAAGTTGACCGCCTGAACCGTCTCCCCCGGGCTTCAGAAGTTCGGCTAAAGGTTGGGGGCCTGGTTTGATACGTGCAACGGGGCAAATAAGAACAAGCCCCACCCTGTCTGACATGAAGTGTGCACTTTCGAGACCATCCGGATGGAGCCTGTTCTTCGACTCTCGTCGACGGGCAGCCGGACAATCTTCCCGAAAAAGCAGCCCCTATGGGAGAAACCTCAAAATCATGAATTCTGCATCTAAATTTCTGCTTTTTTTCTTCACTCTCTGCATCTTGGCGGGGGATTGTTGGGTCGCAATGGGCGAAACCCGAACGATCCGAGTTCTTAGTTACAACATCCATGCAGGCGTGGGTGTTGATGAGCAACTCGACCTGGACCGTATTGCAGCCGTAATCAATCAGTCCAATGCCGATCTGGTCGCCTTGCAGGAGGTTGACCGTAATACGAGGCGGTCGGGAACGGTGGATCAGCCGGCGGTGCTGGGGGCGTTGACGGGAATGTTTCATGCATTCGGGAAGAATATCCCCCGGGAAGATGGCGAGTACGGGAACGCCGTATTGAGCCGCTTCCCCATAGATTGCTCCCGAAATTACCTCCTGCCGCGTCGCGACCTGGGAGAAGAGCAAAGAGGGCTGCTGGAGGTAAAGGTGCGCGTGGAGGGCCGGCCGCTGGCTTTCTACTCAACGCACTTTCATCACATAACGTCGGAACCGCAGGCTCGCCTCGACGCGGTTCCAGTCGTGAGATGCGTACTCAGTCGCCTCGGTCAACCGGCAATCCTCGCCGGAGATCTGAATGCAAGACCTTCCACCGAAGAAATCTCCAGATTGATGGGATTTCTAACGGACTCGTTCCAAACCAACCCGGGGGGTGACTTCACCGTCCCGGTAGACGTACCGACAAAGAGAATCGACTATATTCTGCACAACAGCGATTCCAGGCTGAACTATGTAGACAACAGCTACCGGGTCATTCGACAGCCGAACCCAGCCAACGAACCGTCGGATCATCTCCCGATCTACGCCGCATACGAGCTGACGATCGGTGAGGGAAGCAACGATTGCCCGCCGAATCCTCCCATCGCCCACGTCGACAAGACGCGGACCGGAATCCAGGTCGGCACTCCGGAGCACGCATACCAAACAATTGGAAATGCGGTGTCGCTGGCATCCGGAGGCACGATCATCGCGATTCGCCCGGGAACCTACTCAGAACCCCAGACCTTCAATAAGCCTCTGACGTTCTGCACCTACGACGGAACCGCAGAAATCCGCTAACCGACATTGCCGTACGTCTCCCGTAACCGGTGGGCGGCTTCGACTTCATTTCGAAGTTTCAGAATAACTTCGTCGATGGGCACAACCGCGGCCGATCCGGGAGCAAATCCGCAATCGGGATTCAAGGTGATGCGTGAGGGCTCGACGTGCTTGAGTGCCGTTTCCACCCTCTCAACGATAGTTTCCGGTGAATCCACAACTCCCGGCTGGCAGTTCACGCAGCCAAGTCCGATTTCCAAATCATCCCGGAGGTCCCGAAGCACCGCGGCATCCCCTGAACCCGGCGCCGTGAACTCCAGGGTCAGGTGATGAACCTTGAGGCGGTTGAGATCATTGATGATTCGTTCGTAGCCGCCCTGGTGCTGAAGCTCGCCCCGGGCACGCGCCCCGGCCCGCCGGCACAGATGCACCGCGAGTTTCACATCCCGAATTCCCTCCACCAACTCGTTGGTCATGTCCACGGCAAACGCGGCGGCCCGGTCCGGGTGTTCGTATTGTCCCCGCACCTCGTCATCCACGAAGAGGCACAGGTGGGGATCGTCGATCTGCACGATGAAGGCGCCTTCTTCCCGTAGAAGTTCGAGTTCGTTTCGCAGAATGGGCACGCACGCGCGTACGAAATCATCGCGGGTCGGGTAGGCATTCACGGACTTTACCGGATCCCACATCCGCTCACCCAAAAGGGCCGGAGACGGAAGTGTGGCTTTTACCCTGCGATCGGTGATTGTCTTTAAGAACGCAACTTCCCGGGCGATAAAGCCCGGTTTTTTTGGCGCGAGGCGATCGACGACCACGGTCCAGGGGCGGCCGTCATCCGGGTTGCTCCCCAACTCGAAGCCGTGGGCCAGTTCGGCAATGACGCCGATATATGATTTGCGCCACCACTCTCCGTCACTGACCACGTCCAGTCCAGCTTCCTCCTGCAGGGCAACCACTTCACGAACCGCCGCGCCCATCCGGACTTCGTAGTCCTCCGGGGATAATGAGGTATCGCCGAATATCAGCTCCTTGACGTGGTCCGGCCGGGGCAGGGAGCCCACCACACTCGCAGGGAACAACGCGCATAATTGGTCATTTTCAGCCATGCTCTATCTCACCAATCATCCGGCAAACGTCTTTACCCATTTTTCGTTGGCCAGCCGGAAATCTTCTTCTGTGTCGATCTCCATGTACTCCCCGTCGGTCGTCACCATGTGAACGGGAACCCCCTGTTCGATCATCTCCTGGAATAGTTCGATCAGGTAAGCCTTTTCAAAGCGAGGTGCATCACGCCACGGTTGCCCGGCGAACACCCGGCGCGCCCGATGATAGTGCTCCCGCAACAGGGCTGCGCCGTGAGGGGAAAACTTGGCGACGCCTATGTACTCTCCCACTGCCTCGTCGGTCTCAATCGAACGGTGGATCCGGGTCACCCGATCACCGTCGGCGGTCACTTTCTCCGCATCGTCTGCCGGATGTTGTGACCGGTCGACATACCGCGCCTCCCACCCGGTATCGACGCAAATCACAATGTCGCCCGGGTGGTCTAACGCCCGCTTTACCACGCGATCGCGAAACAGGATATCCGCATAAGTACAAACAAAGCCCTCGTCCATGTGTCGCTCCGCATAAAACAAGGAAGCCAGAATGTTGTTGTTCTCCCAGTTGTCATTGTGACAATAGGTCAGCTGCGGATAGTCCTCCCGAATCTGATCGATACGGTATCCGCCGATAAAGACCTGATCTTCGAGCCCGGTCCCGCTGAACGCCTCCAGGATCCAACCCAGAATCGGGCGCTCTCCAACGGAGGCATAGCACTTCGGCTGATGATCGCTCAGGGCTTTCAGCCTGCTCCCCCGGCCTGCGCCGATGACGAACGCTTTCACAGTTCTGTTTTCGCCGAATTACTCATAGTCACCGAGCATAGGATACGCTCCGGGTAAAAGCAACGGGATGGAGAAAATGGATACGAATTCGTAGTGTAGACTTCCAGGCCCGGACGGGCGCAATGATTGAGCATGCTGGAGAAATGGGGGGAGCGGGCTTCACTCCAAGCTCCCTTCCTGCTCCTCTCTTGCTCCGGGTCGGCCGAAGAAGGCCAACCTGCGATAAACTCAGTCTGTCACCATCAAGTAGCAGCGCTGGAGCTGGCGGCCGCGGCCTGCTGTTGAGCCGCGAGATGAGCCGATTGTGCAGCCTGGTTTGACGGGTCCCAACCGAAACTGACCATACCATAGCCAAGGCCCTTCATCTTGTTGTGCCAGAGCAGTCGGCCGGATTGTGCGTCCAAACAGAAGAGTTCCCCCCGGGTCGATGCATAAACGCGATCCGAGTCCACGTAGACGTTCACGAACCCCGACGATTTCAAATGGGTTTCCCACATCCGGTCGCCGTTTGTCTTGTTGACACCCAGCACCCGCCCCTTCATTCCGATAATTACCATACTCACTGTCATTATCTCTCCGCCTGTTTTTGCTTCCCGTTACCTTCTCAGTCCGTGGGCAAACACCCCATTATAATCACGATGTAAGATTGGAATCCGAACCTTCGCGCCCCAACAACCCATCAATCTCCTTCATCTCCGCGTCGTTGAGGGGCCCGAACGACATGGCTCCGGCATTCTCTTCCACCTGGACCACGGTCCTGAATCCGGGAATGGGAATCATGACCGGACTTTTTGCCCAGAGCCAGCAGAGGGCGCCATGGAAGGATCACAGCGTTTGATGTGGAACTGATATAGATCGATCCGATCTGTTCTCAGTCTGCGGAGACTTGCTTCACAATCGGAGCGAACGGATGCGGGGTCGAAGCATTCCGGGCCGATGGTGCGCGCCTCTTCATCAAAGCTGAATCAAAATTTCGTCGCGATGACGACTTCGTCACGGCGTCCTTCAAAGGCCTTCCCCATCAGCCTCTCGCTATGCCCGGCGCCGTAGGAGTTGGCGGTGTCGAAAAAGCTGATGCCGAGATCGAGCGCACGTCGCAGCGCCCGGAGCGACTCACCGTCCTCCGTTCCTGCAGAACCGAAGGGCTGCTGATCACGCCAGACCGCTCCGCCGATCGCCCAGCAGCCCAGCCCGAGAGCGCTGACTTCAATTCCGCTTCGACCGAGATCTCGTTTCACGAGGAGGAGGATGGGCTGCGTACGGGAAGATTGGCGAGATGAATTCACCGGCTACGATGTACCAGCGCACTTCGCGTAAACAACCAGGCCCTCAATGTGACATGGAGGGCGAAGCTTCAGCTGAGCCGGTGGCTTGGATCAAACCGCTCGGATAGGTTCAGTGCATCGCTCCTCTGTTGTCCTGGTCTGCTTCAATCCAACCGATCGGCTCAGCTGAAGCTTCGCCCTCCAGGGGTTGAGTGCCTCCGCCGGACTCGATAAATCACCTACACCCCGCTTGCTTCCCGCTCCAGGACCTGGTTCGGCGCATGCTCATCTCCCGACCCGGCCGGCAACTCAGGCACAAAGAAGTAGTCCGGATCCCCTCGCTGCTTGCGATGAATCTCCAGCATTCCCTTCCAGGTCTCCCACAAGCCGCGCGGGGCGGGTGGGAGATCGTGTTCGATCGCCTTGCGGAGCTTGGGAAGATTGAAGAACGGCACCGCGGGAAACGTGTGATGCTCCACGTGGTATTGCATGTTCCAGTACAGAAATGCGGGCAACCCGGTGCTGATGTACGTGCGGCAACACAGGCGGTGGTCGGCAACTTCTCCCTGCATGCCGTAGTGCTGCGGAGTGCCGCAGAGGAACGCCAGCCAGCCGCAGTATTGGGCCCCGATGTTGAAGATGAAGATGAGAAACCAGTGTCCCGTAATGATAAACAGCGCGGCGAGCGCCGCATGACCGATCAGGCAGAAACGGGCCCAGGCGCGATGCCGATGACGAAGACGTTCGTCACTTTCGGGCATCACGAACTCGTACCACTCGTTGTCCAGCTTGCCTGAGGCACGCTTGTAGTAGGTGACGAGGGTTCTCCAGGTGCCCACCGGATTCCAGCCGAACAAGCTCAGCCAGAATTGCCAGTCCTTAAAGGAGAACCGTTGCGGCAGAACGACCTCTCCGTCGTAATCGTGGTGGGTGGTGAGCTGATGATGCTTGATGTGACTGGGACGGAACCAGATGTGATCCCACCAACCGAAAAAGGCGAAGATTCTCAGAAAAATTTCATTGGGCAACTTACTCTTGAACACCGTCTTGTGCCCCAGTTCGTGGCAGGCGGTCCCACCGAGAAACGAGCCCACGGTTCCGTGCGCAAAGAGCGCGACGAGCAGAAGAGGGATCGACCAGAGCCAAGTGGCGGACGACACATTGAGAAACGCAAGGTACGCCAGGATCCCGGTGGTAAGCCAGAGCCCAAGGTGCGAAAGGGCCTGGCGATACCCCTGGAGGTCGCTGCGCTTCTGCAGTTCCGCCATGACTTCCCTTTCAACACGGGGGCGGTGCCAGGCGATCTTGGCGTCCGATTGAAATTTCACGGTCGATTCCATTAGATCCGCGAAGGATAGATTCTCATCCAACAATTGTACATCGTAGGATTCGGGGTCTGACCACAGGTTTTCATAGAGCATCAATTACTTACGCGGCCAAAGCCTGCCAGAACTGCTTTTAGATCCTCTTTCTGGGCACGAAAATCAGCTCTAATAAATATTACCAGATCCCATCTTCGCCCGGGTCGTTACATTTCATTATTGGTCCCGATAATAAGCGCTAAGCGCCATAATCGCGAAGAT
>Ga0315336_1006972_pt1 | contig 11178 bp, 12 predicted proteins | sample ASW5metaG_FD_204512 | JGI IMG/M metagenome (GOLD analysis project Ga0315336, IMG submission 204512) | Ammonia-oxidizing marine archaeal communities from Monterey Bay, California, United States - ASW #5 | ecosystem: Environmental > Aquatic > Marine > Intertidal zone | place: USA: California... | reverse complement strand
ATAATGAAGCCGTTTTTAACAAGGATATATTTTCAGTAATACAATAAGGACAACCCTTGAGTACTAAAAAAATTATTATAACTATTAATTCATTTTTAATAGCAATTCTCATGTTTGCTGTTTTTTGGGGCTCTCTAGTCTCAAGTTTTACAAACGGGGAGCTTATTAGTTTAGATGACCCAAGCTTAATACAAGCAAATCAAAGCATTTATCTGAAAACAGAAGATCCGCAGTTGCTTGCACAAAATATGATTAAAGCAAGAATAAAACCTATTGGACAAATAAATTTTGCAACTAAAAATAATGTCGTTAAGAGTTCAACATTAGAGCAAGCACCTCAAAAAATCGTATCTGTTGCTAATTTGAGCGATAAAGGAGAGGAAATATATAATAATGCTTGCGCTGCTTGCCACTCAAGTGGAGCCATGGATGCACCAAAGTATGGTGATAAAAAAGCTTGGGCAAAACGCATGAATACTTCTTTATCCCAGCTTTATATTTCGGCGATAAATGGTAAGGGAATAATGCCCGCAAAAGGAGGGCGATCTGACTTATCCGACACAGAAGTTAAGTCTGCGGTTGATTATATATTTAAGTCTTTTGAGTAATAAACTAGTTTTTTTTCAATTTTTTCTCTAAAGCAGATATTTTTTTCTCTAAAGCAGATATTTGCTCTTGGCACCTTGATAATAAAGTGGTCTGGACATCATATTCTTCTCTACTAACCAGATCTAACTTTTGCATTATTCCTTCAAGGCCTGCTCTTGCTGTTTTTTCAAATTCTTTTTGTGTTGACTTGAGACTTGGAGGGATGATTTTGCCTAATTTTTGTATTAAGTCATCTAGATGTTGTGATTCAGGTCTTTGCATATTTTACCAATCATAGTTTATGTGGGTATTATATATTAATTTTCTTTTTTAGGATCCACTTAACCATATATTAGTTTGCATCCAACGAGCAAAGTAGTAATTTCAAATATACGTTTTATTATATGGTTTCCTTTTTTTATGGCAAAGTGTGCGCCGAGGTACCCTCCTATAAGTGCCCCAATCATAAGGGCTGGCAGCCAAAGCCAACGAATTTCACTTAAAAGTCCTAGAGTAAGTGCGCCCAGACCATTCCAAAAAACGCCAACCAATATAAGTGTATAAGCTATTGCAGTCTTGTAATCTACCCCAAACCAACGAACTAACCATAACGTGCAAAACAAGCCCGTGCCTGATGTTAAAGACCCATTTAAAAACCCTATAAAAAATAGAGTAATACTGCCAAAAAATAACGCAGCATTTGATAAGTGTAGATTTTTTTTATGTATTCCTAAATCAGGTTTTGATAAAGAATAGATGCCAAGCAGAATTGTTAGTATTCCAAGTGATATTTGTGCAGTCCGTTCTGGAATTAATAATATTGTATTCGCGCCCAATAAAACACCAGGTAGTCCAGACACAAGAATTATTAAAGCCATCCTTTTTTCTAAGCGAGACTCTCGTATATGTCTGATTGTTGCCCCCAAGCCAAGCGCAACACTTGCTACTTTATGCGTTGCCAATGCAATACTGAAGGGTAATCCAAGAAATATAAGCGCTGGCAGTTGAAGCAAGCCAGCTCCCCCTCCTGCAAGTGCAGAAAAGAAGTTTGCTAGCAACGACACAATCAGCAGAACAATTTGATCAATAAAGTCCAATTATGAATCCAGTTGTGATTACTTGTTAAACTTGAATATCAGTGTATGATCTTTTTCAATAAATTAGAATACTAGAGTGCTAATGAAAACTTAAGGAATTCTTTTGCATGCATGATTTTATCAAGATACATGTATTATTTTTAGTATTGCTTTTTGTATTAGGTATTTGGGTACTGTACAAGGCATTTAGTGTAGAACAGACCGGTTTAATAGATTTTAATAGTTATACAGCAGCTTTATATTGGTTTACATATTTAACATATGCAATTATCACATCTGTATTTATTAAATATTTGGAAATAAATAACAAAATAAATTTTTTCATAATGCATATTAGTGTTTTTTTATTATGTATATTTTTTACTTTTTTACTTTTCTTTTTTTCAGATGGTATTAATGATCAAGGTGACAAAGCTAAAAATATAAGTATTATAAAAAATAATCAAAGGCTTTTTGTTTGAGTTGTTCTGTTCGTCGTGATTTTTACATATTGAAACTAATCATTTTCTGGGTTGCTTCTAAAGCTTTTTTTCTTATCTCCTCTTCCACATGAATTTCATTTTTTTCATTTTCTAATGTATCAATAAGATTATGCAAACCATTCATTTGCATCCATGGGCAATGTGCGCAACTTTTGCATGTAGCACCTTCTCCCTCAGTTGGTGCTTCAATTAGTATTTTTTCTGGAGCTGCCTGGCTCATTTTATAAAAAATACCCTTATCAGTAGCAACAATAAATTTTTTATTTGGTAGTTTTTTGGCAGCCTTTATGAGCATAGTTGTTGACCCTACAACATCTGCAGCATCTATTACTTCTGCGGGGGATTCTGGATGAACTAAAACAGCTGCATCTGGGTGTTCTTCGATAGTTTTTCCGAGTGCGCGGGCCTTAAATTCATCATGCACTATGCAGCTACCATCCCATATAAGCATTTCTGCACCTGTTACACGCTGAATATAGTGACCTAGATGTTTATCAGGAGCCCATAGTATTTTTTTCCCTTGATCCATTAAATGAGCAACAACTTTTACGGCAATGCTGGAAGTTACAACCCAGTGAGACCGTGCTTTAACTTCTGCACTAGTGTTTGCGTATACAACAACTTCATGATCTATATGTTCATCACAGAAATCTCTAAATTCATCAGCAGGACAATTAAGATCTAATGAACACTCAGCTTCAGTTGTAGGCATTAATATTTTTTTTTCGGGGTTGAGAATTTTTGCTGTTTCACCCATAAAGCGTACACCGGCTACAACCAAAGTATTAGCTCTTTGTTTTGTTCCATATTTTGCCATCTCCAAGGAATCGGCAACACACCCACCTGTTTCATCAGCAATCTTTTGTAAATCTTTGTCTGTGTAATAGTGGGCGACTAGTAAAGCATTCTTTTGCTTTAAAAGTTTTTTTGCATATTCTATTTTTCTGATACGTTCTTCATCTGTATATTTTGGCATTGTTGACAAAATATTAGATGTAATCGGAAATTCTTGAGTAGCAACTCGTCTAGTTTGAAACATAATTAATAGTTATTTCTTTTTTCTTGTCAGCATGGTTTTTATATTATTTTCATTCAAAAGGCTTCTTACTTCATTCACCTTTTCCATATCATCATAAGGACCTACTTGTACTCTATACCAATTTTCATCATTTAGTTTTACTTTCTGTATATTCGTTTCTACTCCTAGTAAAGCCATGTTTGCTTTTCTTGATTCAGCATGTTTTTCAATTTTGAATGTTCCAGCCTGAAGCATATATTTTTCTAGTCCTTTTAATTTCGTTTTCGCTTTTTTTCTTTTTGTTGGCCTGTCATCGGGTACTATAACTTCTAATTCTGGCAAAAGCGTATAAAAATCGAATTTTTGTTCTCCTGGTTCAGTACTTTTTATACTTTGATGATCTTTGTTTATTTTGCTAATTACTTTTTTTGATATATTTAGACTTGGTATGAGGCCCGCATATTCTTTATAAAAGAATGTCGAAGTAATGCCAATTACAAGCCCTAAAAGTATCCATACAGATTTTGGTAAAGGTGTTTTTTTTCTTGTGTTTTTTCTTGCTTTTGGCATTTATTTTTTACATCTTTTCTGGCGCAGATACATCAATTAGTTTTAATCCATTTTTTATTATTTGTTTTGTTGCTAATATTAATTTTAGTCTAGCATCTTGTGTTATTTTTTCGTCTGTTATGAATTTGTATTTATTATAGTATACGTGGAATTCTCCTGCTAAGTCTCTTAGATATTTTACGATCCTCTGTGGCTCCCTTTGATTAGCTGCCAGCTTAACTTGGTCAGGGTAAGAAGCTAATAATTTTAGTAAATTAATTTCATTGCTTTCTTGTAAGCAAGCACTATTAACCTCATCTTTGGTATTAATTTTTATTCCTTGTTTGTTTGCCTGATTTAATACACTACAAATGCGAGCATGCGCATATTGTACGTAATAGACGGGATTATCTGTTGTTTTGGATTTTGCTAAATCAACATCAAAGTCTATATGACTAGTGAAATTTCTCATGACATAAAAAAACCTTGCTGCATCTTTTCCTACTTCTTTTCTAAGCCCCCTGAGTGTTATAAATTGGCCAGATCGAGTTGACATAGAAATTTTTTTACCACTTCTGCGTAAGTTTGCAAATTGCACTAATATGATCTCAATAGTGTCGTGCTCATAACCCAATGCGAGCATAGCTGCTTTTAGTCTGGCTACGTAGCCGTGGTGGTCAGCCCCCCAAATATTGATAATATGTTTATATTTCCGTTTAATCTTATCTTCGTGATAGGCGATATCAGCAGAAAAATAAGTTGTTTGCCCGTTTTCTTTTATTAATACACGGTCTTTCTCATCTTTGTGTAAGCTGGATGAGAACCATGTTGCGCCATCCTTTATATAGGTTTGCCCCTTGCTCTGTAATTTCTTTAAGGAATTACGAATATTATTATCAGTTATCGATTCTTTTTCTGAAAACCAGTTCTCAAATTTCACATCAAAATTTTTTAAATCTTCTTTTATATCCTCTAAAAGAATGTCAACTGCAACTTTTTGAATTTTATAAAATTTATTTTCACCAAGGGATTCTTTGCACAGTGTTATTAAATAATCCAAGTGTTCTTCCTCGTCCTCAAGTTTTTTATTTAGATCTTTTTCTGATGAAAAGATAAATTCTTGTTCATAATTTCTATGTAATTGCGCAGCAATATCCCATATGTAATCTCCATGGTAACCATTTTTAGGAAAACTATATTTCATATCGCATAACTCTAGATATCTAATCCAAACTGACAACACAAGGATATCGATCTGTCTTCCTTTATCATTTATGTAGTATTCTCTGTCAACAACGTACCCATTTGCTTCTAATAAGTTACATACACATGCACCGTAGGCAGCCCCTCTTCCATGACCAATATGTAGTGGGCCTGTTGGGTTTGCAGACACAAACTCAACTAAAACTTTTTCATTATTTCCGTCTTTACAAAATCCATATTTATTACTTTCCTTAAAAATATTCTGTAAAACATGGTTCCTAGATTGTGTTTCTATAAAAAAATTAATAAATCCTGGACCTGCGATCTCTATTTTTTTAAATAATTTATCTTTTTCTATTATTGATATTATATTTTTCGCAACTTCTATAGGTTGTGTCTTTATTTCTTTTGATATTTTTAACGCAATGTTTGTAGCATAGTCTCCATGCTCTAAAGTTTTGCTTTCAGTAACATGGATATCGATGTTTATGTTAGCTGGTAAAATTTTTTTAGCTTGAAGAGTGTCTATTGATTCTCTTAGCAGTGATGTTATTTTATTTTTCAATATTTTTATGCTTCGTTATTAATAGATATAATTTTACTTTAGAAAGAGCATCACACATAGAGTTAATCCAACTCACATGGGTCAATATCTAATGACCATCTTACTCTGCGTGAACTTTTTAATTTGTTTAGATGAGGCACTGATAGTGAGATTGCTTTTTTTAGATACATTCTGTTATGTGCTTGTATTATAAGTTGTCCACGATAACGATTAGCGATTTTAGGTATAAGAGATGGTATTGGTCCATGGGCAATAGTATCTCCCATAGTGCTAATTGTTGTTTTTGCTTCGGATAAGAATTGTTCCACAGCCTCGTATTTGTTTGCTTCAGCGCGAATCATAGCCCAATAGTCGTATGGGGGTAAATTTAACTTCTTGCGTTCTTGTAGTACATCTAAAATCCAGCTTTCATATCCTTTATTTATCAAATTTTTCAATACTGGACTTTCTGGTATATATGTTTGCAGTAGCACCTTGCCTTTTTTGCTTGCTCTCCCAGCCCTTCCAGCTACCTGTATAAGTAACTGTGCTAATCGCTCAGTTGCTCTTGGATCTGGACTAAAGAGCCGTTGATCAATGTTTAGTATTCCAACCATATCTACATTGGGAAAGTCATGGCCTTTAGAGAGCATTTGTGTACCTATTAGAATTTGATGTTTTTGCGATTTTATTTCACTTAGCGCGTTTTCTAAAGAACCAACTTTTCTTGTGGTGTCACGATCAATCCTAATGACAGAAGAAAAAGGAAATTCATCTTTGAGAAAGCTCTCAATTCGTTGTGTTCCTTCTCCTAGCGCTAACACATCGTCCGAGAGGCAGGAAGGACATCTTAGTGTGAAACTTTCCTGGTGCCCGCAATGGTGACATTGGGTTTTTTTCTTTGATGCATGGTATGTCATGTTTAATTCACAATTCGGGCATTTAGGTATCCATCCACATTTCTTGCATAGTAAAACTGGTGAAAATCCCCTCCTATTCAAAAATAACAAGATTTGCTTATTTTTATTTAGTTGTTCTTTTATTTCATCTAGCATATATAAGGAAAAACCCTCTTTTATTTTTTGTCGATTCATATCGATAACTTTTACTTCTGGGGTTGAGGCTCCTCCTGCACGTGTTCTTAGTTTCAAGTGATTGTATTTATTTTTTTTAGCGTTGTAATATGTTTCAGAGGAAGGTGTCGCACTTCCTAAAATAATAGGCACATTGTTTTGTTTTGCTCTATAAACTGCTAAATCTCTAGCGTTATATCGAAACCCGTCGTGTTGTTTTAATGAAATGTCATGCTCTTCATCTACTACTATTAGGCCTAAGTTTTTTATAGGTAAAAAAACAGCGGAGCGTGTACCAAGAACAATATCAGATGTCCCTTCTAGTGATGCTTTCCAGCTCTCAAAGCGCATTTTTTCACTTAAACCTGAGTGATAACTAGCAATTCTAGTATTATTTTGGACTACTAGTCTGTCTTTCAGCTGTGGTGTCAGGCTTATTTCAGGAACTATTACAAGCACTTGTTTATTATTCTTAATAACGCGTTTTATCAGTTCTTTGTATATTTCTGTTTTGCCGCTTCCTGTGATTCCATCTAGCAGATGGCACTGATAAGCCAGCATAGAATCGCCAATTTTTTTAATGATTTTATTTTGTTCATTATTTAGCTTTATAGGCGAACTTTTTTTGTCTAGATCTTGCAGGGGTAATAGTTTAGTTTGCTGAGTTATTAGCCCTTTATTTATTAGTGATTCAATTGGCCGATTCCAATTCTTTGAAACTTGATTTAATTCTCTTTTGTCAATTCCTTGAGAGCTTTGTGAAATTATTTCTAGAATTTTTTTTTGCAATGGTGTTTTTTCTAAATCTTCTAAATCCTTTTTGGTGACATCTTTTTCGGCAACCCAGAAGCAGTCTACTGCATTTTCTATACTTCTACCTCTTCTAACGCTAGGCGGCATTGCAGAAAAAATAACCTGGCCTATCGGATGTATATAGTAGTCTGATGCCCATTTTAAAAAATATAAAAACTTAGTATCAAATATAGGCTTTTCATCAAGCACTTCTTCAACATATTTTAGTTTTTTTTCTTCTACTTTCGATTTACTTTTTATTTTTAGGATCACTCCAACTAATTTCCTTTTGCCGAACGGTACTCTCACGCGTGTCCCAATTCTAGGTAGTTCGAATTCTTTTGGAAGCAAATAGTCAAACCCATGGTACAAAGGACTATTGATAGCTACATATATTATTGGTCTTTGCATTTTGCCCATTCGACAGATTTAAACCTTTTTGGCTGACCCGTCATAAAATTTTCATAAATACTATAGTATGTTATCTGCTTATAAGAGCATGTAATTTCGGATATATAAAAATATGATGATAAATCAACAACTTAAAATGACATGTTTTTTATACTTCAATTTTCATTAGCGGATTATTTTAATCTAGATATATTGCTTTATCATTAAATAGGCTATAGATTGTATTAAAAACAATTGAGGCATCGTTGTGCACGATCTAAATCAACAAATATTACGTACAGACGCTTCAGGTATGCCGCTTGAGTGGATAGGTTATGAAGAGGCCGTTAGGCTCTATTACTGTGAGCAGGTTGCATATACTTGTGGTACAGATTTATTTACAGTGCGTGGTGGTTATAATGCTATTACAGGCATGCGCAGCATAGTAAAGGTAAATTCGATTGTTGCCAGTTATGGACGTAATAAGACAATATTGGATCAATATGTACCGCCCTTAAATAATGCAACTCTATTTAAGCGAGATGCCTTCCTATGCATGTATTGTGGGAGCAAGTTTAATAAAAAAGGTTTATCAAGGGATCATGTAACCCCTTTCAGCCAAGGTGGATCAGATGTGTGGGCAAATGTAGTCACAGCTTGCAAGCGCTGCAATAACCAAAAAGCTGGCATGACTCCTGAGCAATCTGGTATGCAATTATTAGCAATACCTTTCATACCAACACATGCAGAGTATATCTACCTGCAAGGACGTCGAGTGCTTGCTGATCAAATGGAATTTTTAGTAGCACATTTTCCTCGCACCAGCCCTTTGCACGATCGTTTGCACTTTAAGACACATATATTATAAATAATGTATAACTATCCAGTTTATGCAATATATTGGGGAAAGTAATTTCCGGCATGATGATGCCCAAAAACTTGGCATTTTGTTTGTCAACTTAGGAACTCCAGATGCACCGCATTCGACAGCTATTAGGCGTTTTTTGTCAGAGTTTTTATGGGACCCTAGAGTTATTGAGATTCCAAGACTACTGTGGTGGCTGATACTTCACTTAATTATATTAAGGGTTAGGCCTAAAAAAGTTGCAAAAATGTATCAAAAGATTTGGACAAAAGAAGGTTCTCCTTTGTTAGTAAATAGTAAATCCCAACTAAAACTAGTAACTAAAAATTTATCATCATTCATCTCTACACCTATTGAATGTGTCTTAGGTATGCGTTATGGCAATCCTTCATTATTAAAAGCAATACAGCAATTGCAAAATGCAAATGTTAGAAGGGTTTTAGTTGTCCCTTTATATCCGCAATATTCCTCCTCAACGACTGCCTCAATCTATGATGCAGTATCTGCACATTTAAAATATATACGCTGGATACCTGAAATGCGTTTTGTGAATAATTATTCAGATATGCCTGATTATATAGATGCTTGCGTTAAAAGAATTCAACAGCATTGGCAAAAAGAAGGAAGAGGGCAAAAACTAGTCTTTTCTTTTCACGGTTTGCCAAAACAATCTTTAATAGATGGTGACCCATACCATTGTCAGTGTCACTTAACATCGCGGTTGATAGCAGAAAGTTTAGGTATTTCACCTAAAGAATGGATTACAACATTTCAATCGCGTTTTGGTAGACAAGAGTGGTTGAGGCCATATACGGATGAATACTTAAAAGAGATACCTCAAAACGACATCACATCTATTGATATTTTTTGTCCTGGCTTTTCATCTGACTGCTTAGAAACCTTAGAAGAAATTAATATACAAAATAGAGAAATATTTTTAAAATCGGGCGGAAATAGATTCAATTATATAGAAGCATTAAATAGTTTCGAGCCCCATATCCAAGCAATTAGCAATTTAGTATTAAAGCATATACAAGGCTGGCCTGAGTCAACAAACTTTTGGGATGCTGATAGGGCCAAAAAGGTTCTTCAGGAGAGAAAAAAAAGAGCACTTGAGAAAGGAGCAGAAAAGTAGTGTTTTTTTTGCTTTTTTTCTTAATACCTTTAGTAGAAATTTATTTTCTGATACAGGTAGGAAGCATAATAGGCGCGGGCCCTACCATATTGCTTGTGCTTATAACGGCTGTTATTGGTGCTTTTTTACTTCGCTGGCAAGGAATGTCAACTTTCTTTAAGTTTCAATCTTCTTTAGCTCAAGGCCAGTTGCCCGCAGAGGAAATTATGGAAAGTTTTGCTTTGATTATTGGGGGAGCTTTTTTACTAACCCCAGGGTTTTTTACCGACACATTTGGTTTTTTACTTCTTTTTCCAGTAACTCGATTACAGATAATAAAATGGATCTTATTAAGATTTTCTGGACGTACAAACTGGCATATCTACAGCAAGAACAAACATAGCTCTCGCAACAAGAATTACATTGAAGGAGAATTTCGTGAGGATAAAGACGATTAATCATAATGCAAGAAAAGCGTAAAAACTCTTGACAGATACAAAATCGAAGATATGATTAGCACTCTTAAAGCTAGAGTGCTAAGTCATAATTTATACTAAATGATGTTTGCACGCAAATCTTTGAATTAAAAGTAATAATTTTGATCTAGGAGTTGTAAATAATGAAGATTCGCCCTTTACATGATCGCGTGATCATAAGACGTATGGAAGAAGAAAAAACAAGCCCAGGTGGCATTGTTATTCCTGATAGTGCAGCAGAGAAACCAGTCAAAGGTGAAGTGTTAGCAGTTGGGAATGGCAAAATAATGGAAAATGGAGAGCAGCGCGCCTTGGATGTTAAGGTTGGAGATACAGTGTTGTTTGGAAAATATTCAGGAACAGAAGTCAAAGCTGATGGTGAAGAATTAGTTGTTATGCGAGAAGATGACATCATGGGTGTTGTTGAAGGTTAGATTTTTTAAATTAGGAATTTGTTTTATTAATTATTTTGGAAGGAAATTAAAATGGCTGCAAAAGAAGTAAAATTTAGTGATGATGCCAGACAACGAATGGTTGTTGGCGTAAATACGCTTGCCAATGCTGTAAAGGCAACACTTGGTCCGAAAGGTAGAAATGTTGTTTTGGATAAAGCATTTGGCGCACCAACAGTAACTAAAGACGGCGTTTCTGTTGCGAAAGAAATAGAGTTGAGCGACAAATATGAAAATATGGGTGCTCAGATGTTAAAGGAAGTTGCCTCAAAAACTTCCGATGTTGCAGGGGATGGTACAACAACTGCAACAGTCTTAGCGCAAGCTATTGTCCGAGAAGGAATGAAAGCTGTTGCGGCAGGGATGAACCCAATGGACTTAAAACGTGGTCTTGATAAAGCAGTTCTAGCATGTGTTGATGCGTTGCAAAAATTATCAAAACCATGTTCCGACAATAAAGAAATAGCTCAGGTAGGTAGTATTTCAGCAAACTCAGATACCGTGGTTGGGGAAATAATTGCTGAAGCTATGGATA
>Ga0315336_1006970_pt1 | contig 11182 bp, 12 predicted proteins | sample ASW5metaG_FD_204512 | JGI IMG/M metagenome (GOLD analysis project Ga0315336, IMG submission 204512) | Ammonia-oxidizing marine archaeal communities from Monterey Bay, California, United States - ASW #5 | ecosystem: Environmental > Aquatic > Marine > Intertidal zone | place: USA: California... | reverse complement strand
ACCGGGTTGCAGAACGAGTCGCGTCAGAACAGGTGGCCGCAGTCACCGTCTGGCTTCTCGCGCTTAACCCGACCCTGGTCCCACTAAATTTCGATCATGGCGTTGAGTCAATTTACACGCTAATACTCACCGCACTCGCGCTCTCCCTCGTTTCTTTAGCAGAAAAACCAGAAAGCGACCGATCGTGGATCATCGTTGGCGTGATATCTGGAATTTCCCTCACTGTCCGCTCCACCTTTCTCATCTTCCCCTTCTGGGTCACCCTAATCGCCTGGCTCGTTCTTCCGCGACGGCTCACTCTTAAGCGCATCGCCTTACTGTTTGGATGTTGCTATGTCTTCACCGTCCCCTGGACAATCCGAAACCACTCTCTCTTGGGCAGAATCGTACCGTTTGAGGATGGGCTCGGCTGGCATATGCTCTATCAAGGATCCGAAAGCGTTTACGGAATCTTCCCTGATACCGCCCTGCCAGAACCAATGAGGACGTACTTCTTTAAGAGGGACCCCCGACTTGGTCCCCACTCGAAGGAAATCGCCCTGCGCAATATAAAAGAATCTCCCCTCCGCTATGTAGGCTACTGCATCGGGAGAATTAAGCCGCTGTGGTTCAGCCAGGGGTGGGCGGAAGTTCTTTTTAATGCAAGCGATCCCTTTAGCGCCTATCGTGCTCGCGGTGATTGGCGCAACATGAGTTTCAAGATTTTCTTCAAATCTCTTGAACTCGTTTTCATTCTTCTCATGCTGTTTGGAATCGTGGTGAATTTCGGTTCTCCGGCGCTGACCTTACTCGCGCTCATTATCTTTTACATGAACATCCACTTGCTCACGATGGGACTACCACGCTATACAACAACTGTCGTCCCCGTCATGAGTCTATTTGTCGCTCTCGGCGGCGCAGAAGCGCTCGCCCGTATTCGAAAGAGGTTTTCATGAGTTCTCCCAAACCCCGCGTTTCACTTTGTCTGCTAACATTCAACGAGCGCCAAGGTTGCGAACGAGATGTTCCCGCAATCGATACGGAAGGCTTTCATGAAGTGTTCTGCGTTGACGGAAACTCAAAAGATGGAACGGTTGAGTACATGAAAGAGCGGGGGATCCCCGTTCATCTCCAACCAAAACGAGGATTAAGCGCCGGCTATGTTCATGCGGCACGCGTTGCAACCGGCGACGCGATCGTTGTTTTCTTTCCCAAGGGGACGCTTCCGCTGGAACTAATAACGACACTGCGAAAAACACTTGAAGAAGGCCATCAACTCGTCGCAGCGAGCCGAAATATGGAAGGCGGCTACAACGAAGAAAATAGTGGGTGGTTTAGACCACGCAAATGGTTTGTGAAATTGCTCGGCCTCACGATCGCGGTTTTATGGAAACGGGAAGGACTATTCTTAACCGATATTTTACATGGCGTCAAAGGCTTCGATCGACAATCCTTTCTCGATATGAATGTTGAAGAGGAAGGACATTCAATCGATGTCGCAATGGCGATGCGCTCCTATAAACTGCGCCATTCCCGATTCGAAGTTCCGGCCGTAGAGAAGCCGCGTTTTTACGGAGATACGCACTTCGGCGCCCTCTCGGGCGGAAGCCATATGCTAGGTTACCTCTTGAAAGAGATTTTTGGCCGTAATCCCGGACAACGCGTCCCCGGAGTGAAATTTTGAAAAAAATTATTGTCACAACCACGATCAACCCTCCGACAGAGGCAATTGAAAAATTTGACGCGCTCGAGGATTGGGATTTAATTGTTATCGGGGATAAGAAAACCCCCGCCGACTACTCGCTCAAACGCGGCCGGTATGTTCCCCCCGCCGAACAGGAAGCCTACGACAAGGCACTTTCTGACGCGATCGGCTGGAATTGCATCCAACGTCGAAATTTCGGATTCCTCTTAGCACACGACGCAGGCGCCGATTTAATCGCGACAGTGGACGATGACAATATCCCCTTCGAAGGCTGGGGGCCGAGCCTTATCCTCGATGAAAAACCTTCCGTTCGCCTCTACAAATGCGACCTCCCGGTTTTCGATCCGATCGGCGCAACGGAATACGGACATCTGTGGCACCGTGGCTATCCCCTCCAACTGCTCCACAAACGAAAATACGATGTGTTTGAAGACGGCGCTTCGATAGACCGCATCGATGTTCAAGCCGATTTCTGGAACGGAGACCCCGACATCGACGCAATGTGCCGCATGGAACATCGCCCGGACTGCACATTCAAGGACGATATCTTTCCGCTCGCATCCGATACATGGTCCCCGTTTAACTCACAGAACACATTCCTAAAGGCCGATGTGCTCAAGAATTATTTCATGTTCCCTCATGTCGGCCGCATGGATGACATTTGGGGTTCTTATTTTCTCCAAGCAAAAGGCGGACGGGTCGCCTATAACAAAGCGACAGTACGTCAGGACCGCAATGTTCACGATTTCACCAAGGACATGGTGAAGGAGTTTCTCGGCTACGAGCACAATCTTAAACTTGTCGAAGCTCTGCATGAAGATGCGGAAAAGATATACGACTTTATACCCAAGGAGTCCGGAAATTCGTTTGACCTCTACCGGAAACACTTCTAATGGCTAAAACAAAAGTACTCGTAACCGGAGCCGGCGGCTTCATTGGGAGTCATCTCGTTTCCCATCTTCGAAAAAAAGGATATTGGGTTCGCGGCGTAGACATCAAGCGTCCCGAATTCAAAAAAAGCGACGCCCACGAATTCAAACTACTCGATCTCCGCGACGCATCGAAAGCCCTTAAAGCAACAAAAGGGATGAAAGAAGTTTACGGTCTCGCCGCAGACATGGGCGGCATGGGATTTATCTCAAGCAACCACTATCAGATTCTGTCCAACAACGCCCGAATAAACCTCAATACTCTCGACGGCGCTATTCTAAACAAGGTCCAGCGCTACTACTACACCTCTTCCGCCTGCGTATACCCCGAACACCTTCAAGAAAAGGCCAACATCCGCGGCCTAAAAGAAGAAGACGCATACCCGGCTGCCCCTCAGGATGCCTACGGTTGGGAAAAATTAATCGTTGAACGGCTTTGCCACTACGCCAATGCCGAGCGGCGAATCAAAGCCCGAATCGTTCGGTTTCATAATATTTTTGGTTCTCGTGGAACCTGGGATGGAGGACGCGAAAAGGCACCTGCAGCAATGTGTCGAAAGATCGCCGTCGCAGAATTAACGGGAAACCATACGATTGAAATTTGGGGTGACGGAAAGCAAACCCGGTCGTTCTGTCATGTAAATGACTGCGTCGAGGGAATTTTTCGCCATATGCGTTCGGGCTACAGCGAGCCGCTAAACATGGGCCAAGACCGCATGGTAACGATCAACCAAATGGCGGACATGATCGCTAAAGGAGCGGGATTCAAAATCCGCCGCAAACACATCAAGGGCCCCCAAGGGGTACGTGGCCGCAACTCCGACAACTCACGCCTTCGCAAGGTTCTGCGCTGGGAACCTCGCATTTCGCTTGAGGACGGTCTCGCCGAAACCTACGGCTGGATTCGGGAACAGGTTAAGAAGAAACTAGCCCGCAAGCGCTAATAGTCCGACCAGACCGTTCCCTTTGTGTCGGTATGTAGACACCCGACCCATAAGTCGCCGTAGTTATAGCCGGTCATACCAGTGGTCCAGTTCCAATACATCCAAGTTCCGTTATCCATGAACGCCATGCCGCCCATTCCGTAGTCATCATTGTTTCCCACCGAGGAAGTCCCGGCATGATAAGAGGGCGTCTGCGTTTCAGGCAACTTCGACAAATACTTCCCGTTCGCGGTAAGGCTTTCGAGATGGTCGGTAGGGAAATTGCCTTCCATGTCCGCGTAATAGATGCTCAAGGCTGAACGCAGTGCACCCAAATTACCTTTCGTCTGGCCTTCTTGGGATTTTCGAACCATATTCGCGAATTTAGGAATCGCGATCGCCGCGAGAATCCCGATGATCGCAACCACGATCATCAATTCAATTAATGTGAATCCTTTCTTTTCCACCATAGCCCTCACAGGATAGCCCCAGGAAATACCCCAATCCTGAAGAACCAGCGAATTTCCCCTCGTGACTATGGATACACTCCTTCACAAATCCCTCAGGATAAGTATGATGAAGGCATGGTGGTGGCCGCGCATTTCCTATTAGCACTCGCGTTTGCAGCGAACGCTGGGTCAATCGAGTCCCTCAAAACCCGGCCGCTTCCCTCCATTTCCCCCCATGCCCCCATTCGATCTCTAGGTCGAAAAACCGTTTCGGGAACAGTCTCCTTCGTTCCTGATGGCGACACGGTCCACTTTGAAAGCGACGGAAAAACTCTAAAACTTCGACTGGAAGGAATCGACGCACCCGAGCGCTCGCAGCCCTTCGGCCCCGAAAGCGGCGCCTCACTACGCTCGTGGATCCTCGGAAAATCCATTCGCGTCCGCGTCACCACGGAAGATACATACGGTCGCCTAGTAGGAACGGCCTACGCCGAAAACGGCAAGAACATCAACGCCGCAATGGTGGCCGCCGGACTAGCCTGGTGGTACCGATATTTTTCTGATGACGCCACGCTAGAACGGTTGGAAGGAGAAGCCCGTTCGGCGCGTCGCGGACTCTGGAGCCAAAACAATCCCGAAGCCCCGTGGGATTATCGCCGCAGAACCTGGAGTCCTAGCGGGATTGAAGAAAAAGATCCCTTAGAGATGTATCAGTTAAGGTCGGTGAGGATATCGCGGAGTTCGCCCGCATTGACGATTCCATCGGAGGCCGCAATCTCCGCAACCGCAACGGCCGCATCGAACCATTCCGTTCCGTACGCCGATTCAGCAAGCGTAATCAACGCGTCGGCGAGCGTACCCGTCTCACTGCGGTAGGCTTCAGCTTCTTTCCGAAATCCCTCCGGCAACGAGTCCCAATCGAGCCGTCCCTCTCTGGACGCAGCGCCTGCGGCTTGCGCGGCAAATTCAAACAACTCATCTTTGCCTGCAAGCGTTTCCATTCGCCCCGCAAGCGCGATGAGCGATTTCATCGATTCAGCCACGGGACGGGAACCTTCTTCGGTGGCAGCGGCATCCATCGGGGCGCGGTAACTCTCAACAGACGGAGCTTCCAAACCAAAAGCCTCTCTCACGCGATGGGGAATTCCCGTAAAAGTTTTTCCGCGCTTACGGTCATGTACGCGATAAATGAGCCCTGCGCGAAACGCCGCAAGCATGACATCGTTAAACCGCCAACCAGCAATGCCCTCGTGCTGCGCAAAGGAACGGATTTCTGCGTCAGACCTTCCAAACAACGGCATATCCATCCGTTCGGGATCTGGCTCAACTGAAGCATGAACGGCATGCGGCGTCATTAAAAACTCAAGAATCGCCCTGCCCGACTTTTCCGTACCGGAAAAATTAAAAACTGCCTCGACAAAATCCGAGGCTGCAGAGTCCGCGTCAAAACGCGTCGGGAGATAATCGTAAACCGGAAGTTTTTGTTCGGCATGACGAACCGCCTCGCGCTTCTCTTTTCGTTCGACACGCGCATACGCTTCCTCAGCAGCAAACTCATCCGCGGCGTTGCCAAGCGCTCCTCCGCTCCCATCGAATAGCTTTAAAATTAAACCGCGCATCGGCGCAGCTTTCTTTCCAATCGCCTCGGCGAAGCGAACTAGTCCCGCCTTAACGCCGCGTTTATCAGCCGCCCTCGGCTCAACAACCGCCGCCGTTGCCGTAGCAGTTTTCTTTTTCGGCGATGCCGCATTCACTGCCTGAGCAGAACGAACAGGAATCGCCGCTTTCGTTGGAGATAAGGAGATTGCTTGTGGAAGAACAAGCGCGCTTTCACCAAGAATCGGCGCGGACAACGAAGGAAGATTCGATTGCCCAAACGACAAACTGATCGGAGCAAGCCCCAAAGCTGTAGGTGCGGAAACTGCTCCCCCCCGCGCGATTGTCTTCGCGGCAAGCGGGGCTGAGAGAACCAAGGAAACAGCGAATACAACTATCCGTCTCATTACTAACACGATATAAGGAAACTCGGCATTCCACACGAGCCATTCGGGCAAAAGGAGTTCGGCCCTTAGTCCTACCTAAATTTACGGCGGGCCCAAAGAACCAAGATCATTGTAAAAAATACCGTCCCCCCCAACGCCCCATATGCCACCCAACGCTGTTTCGCTGTCTCACTGAGAGACTTAAACCCGAGGACATCCAGAACAACGGAAAGCCCTGGGATTAGCTGCGTTTTTCCACTTCCCTTCGATGTCTTTTTCGAACGCTTTTTCGAGCGCCGACGGCGTGAAGGTTTACGGGAGCTCTTCAAAACGATGCGCTCACCGGTTTTTTCATCAACCAAAACAGCCACTCCCGGCCCTTCTTCGATCGCTTCTCCCTTGGCAACGATTGAGATCTTACTCGGCGCAAGACGTTCCGCTTTCGGCTTTTTCACGGAAACTCCAGTCTTACCGTTTTCCAAAAGGGGATTTGCGATGGAAACCCCAGCTTTCCCAGCAGCACCCTGCGACATTTTCATCGCCACCTGACTCAAACGGTTAGCGGCGTCTGAATCACCCCCAGCGGCCGCATTCGCCGTTGCCTCTAAATCCCCCATGTCTCCAATCCCTTCGATTCCACTGCGGTGCGCTTCGATAATCTTTGCGACAAGGCCCGTTTTATCCTCTTCGATCAGCCGATCGAGAGCCTCTTCAGGCGGCATCCCCGCCTGGATGTCTTTTTTCACATCCAGCAATTTTTTAACTTGGAGCGCCCCAAAACAAAGCGAAACCAGGGACATCACCATCATGCCGTATTTTATGTAGCGCCACATCGTCCCAAAGCATAAACGCGACCTAACAAAACCGCAAGACGCGACAAGGGGCAAACTTATATTATTAGCCGATGAAAGTATTACTCGTACGCCACGGAGCGACCGTTGAAGACGAGGCCTGGGCTGAAACCGGAAAGGCCGATGAGTTTCGGCCACTGACAGAAGATGGGAAAGGGAAGTGCAGGCAATCCTTCGGCGCACTCAAAGGCCATATCGAAGGCGTCGACACAATCGCCACAAGTCCAATGACATGCGGTATCGAAACCGCTGAGATTCTCGCACGCGTGTTTCCAACTGTAAACGCGGCAACGAATTCAATTTTAAAACCTGATGCTAACGCAGACGAAGCGATCGCATGGCTCACACGGCGCTCGCCGGACCAAACAGTCGCTCTCATTAGCCACGAACCGTTTTTAAACGGTCTGATCGCTCGGATGTGCGGACTGCGCGACGACTCAGTCGCTGAAGTGAAACATGGATACTGCGCGTTAGTGGAATTTGAAGGAAAGCCCGGACCGTCTCATGGGAACCTTCTTTGGGTCAATCAGCCGAAGAAAAAGACTTAGACGCTTAGCGTCGAACCTTTACCCGACCAACGGGCATCGAACTCCGAAACCACAATGCAAGCTTATCGATGAGAGCCCGAAAGGTCGGGTTGTCGTCCGCCATCCATTCGGTATGCCCGGCGCCCTCAATCCAATACAACTCTTTCGGTCCCGGATAAGCGCGATGGAGAGACTTCGCTTCTTCAGCCGGATGCAAACGGTTATTTTCACCGTGTGCGATTAGGATCGGAATTTTTTTCAGATGGGCGAGCCTCGGTTCCGGAGCGAAACGCAGTAAGGACTCCGCAAGCAACATTTTGACGTTGCCCCCGAAATCATTACAAGCACCGAACTCTTTGTCGACATACGCTTCAGTTTCCGAATCGAGCGGGTAAATAGAGAAAGGATTCACCGAGCGCTCCGTGCCTGTTCTACGCGCATTCGTGCTTTCTCGCCGCACCCACTCCTGAAATTTTTTCCAATCCGCCGGACTCCGGATTGCTTGTTGCTGCCGTTGACCGTTATAGAGACCGTTAACACTCACAAGAGCGCTTAAAGTCGCGACGGAACGAGCCGCCTCAAGTACAAGACCTCCGGCCAATCCCCAGCCCAACATTGCAATCGGACCACTTCCCTGATGGCGAGCACGCACGAACTCCGCGGCGTTAACAATGTCCCGAACCTGCTCCTCAAGAAGTACCTGACCCCGAGGCCCTTCGCTTTTACCAAGTCCTCGGTAATCGAAACCAAAACAGCTAAACCCCTTTGCCGTTAACGCGCGCCCAAATCGAGCGGGGTGAACGCTCTTCAGTCCAAGCAGACCGGAGCAAATGAGAATCAGCGGGGCGTGCAAATCACTGCCGCCTTCCGGGTGATAAAACGAGCCGTTCAACCGGTACTGGTCACTGTAAAATTTAGTTTCTTCTTCAATCATAGGGAGCAATATCCGTGCCAACCCTATTATCCTAACTTTTTTGAGATGGAGTTGAGAAGCTAGTCGCTAGGCCGGACTAACACGCGATACCACATCGGGCCGAGTCCCGATAGGAGAAACAGCAAGCCCGTCGCAGCAAGACCGTCCCCGCCCTGAAGTCGCTCCCAAAAGAGAGTGAAAGGACGTGCGAGTACGACCCCAATTGTAGGGGGATTGGCTGCTGGCGTATGGTGCAGGGCGCCGGAGAGAAATGCGAAGGCACCGACCGCCAGAATTAAGAATAAAGGGAAAAGAACATCCGAGAGGCTTTCTGAAATCCCAGCACTAACGGCATGCACGAGCACCACCCCGGCAAGCGACAATCCAAACAATACCAAGGCACCCGGCCAGCGCGCATCGCCAGCGGCGAGCGTCATCAACGACGATCCCCCCGGAAGTCCAAACCAATGCCATGCGGAAATCGAAGAAAGAAGCAAAATAACAACCAGAATTCGATCTCCGCCAGTCTTTTTATTATCGAGAGCAAGACTGAACGCCCCCCATCCGCACAGTAGACCAGCCGTAAGCCATGGCGCCGCTCCCGCCCCGGCGGCGGCAGTCAGCGCACCGGCCTTGGTGTCTGCCGTTAACAAACCAGCCCCGTGCAAAAGCCCAACTCCGACTGCGACCAAAGCCATCGCCTTTACACCCGCGCGATGCGGCGCGAACCACCATGCACCCGCCGCACACCCAGCTGCTCCAGCAGCAGCGAGAAAGTTTTCAGAATGTCCTCCAATAAAGGCGAGGGCCCCCGCAGCCAGAGCGAGTCCTGTTGCGGCCGCAAGCGGGAGCATAGGCGGTTGCTCGACTACCGTCTTGTTCTGCCGACGCAGAGTTTCAGGCCCTACCATTCTCGGCATTGGCGTCGGCTCACGGATACGGCGGGGTAGCGGCTGTGTAGTTTTAACGGAGTCCCCAATATCCATATCCAACACGCCATACATGTCATCTTCTCCAAAAACGACAGCTGCAGAATTAAGCTCCTTCAGAACCTCTTCAACATTGGCATAACGATCCTTTGGGTCCTTCGCCAACAATTTTAAAATCAGTTCTGCCGCTTCATTCGAAGTTCCCGGAACATGATCTCGAACATCGGGAATAGGCGCGTCTCGATGCTGACTGATGACATCCGCAGCTGTTCGCCCCAGATAAGGAGGTTCTCCGACAAGCATGTGATACAGCGTCCCTCCCATCGTATAGAGATCTGCCCGCGCATCCACCTCGCCACCCCATGCCTGTTCAGGAGGCATGTAGTCGGGAGTACCTTGAACTGACGCAGAACCATCGCCGTCTCCAATCGGCGCGGCTAAGCCGAAATCAGCCAGCTTCACCCCCCCATCCTTGGAAAGCATAATATTGGAAGGCTTAATATCACGATGTACGATTCCACGCTCGTGAGCCGCAGCGAGTCCCTCAAAGACCGCCTTAATAATTGGGACTGCCTCAACCGAGGTCATTTTTCCCTTCGCCTTAATACGATCCTCAAGCGTTTCACCCTCAATGAACTGCATGATGATGAAATGCCACCCTCCTTCACTTCCTTGATCGTAAACCTGTACGACGCGACGATGCTCGAGCTTCGCCGCCGCACGCGCTTCCCGAAGAAATCCCTCTAAAAATGATTTGTCCCGTGCCAATTCTGGGCGTAAAATTTTCAGCACGACCTCACGGTCGAGCCGATCATGATGAGCTTTATACGCAAAGCCCATACCGCCTTCTCCCAATTTCTTTAGGATCCGGCAGCCACCCAATTTCTTATTTACAAACGGATCGTCAGCCACCTTGCTATTATAGATGGAGTTTTGAAAAAGGACGAGGGGCTCAACATAATTCGCAAAAAGCTCGACGGTGCAAAGCGCATCCGTGTGCTTACTGGCGCGGGTGTTTCTGCCGAGAGCGGCATTCCGACTTTCCGCGGACCTGCAGGGCTCTGGAAAAACTTTAAACCCGAAGAACTTGCTTCCCCGGAAGCATTCGCGCGCGATCCTAAACTCGTTTGGGAATGGTATCTGTGGCGCAGGTCGATTATCGCGAAATCCAAGCCCAATCCCGCTCATCAGGCACTGGTCGCCTTGGAAAAACGCTTCTCCGATTTCTGGCTTATTACTCAAAATGTCGACGGGCTACACCGCGAGGCAGGATCACGCCATCTCCTTGAACTTCATGGAAATATTTGGCGTACTCGCTGCACAGGGTGTGGCGTTTTTGCTGAAGATCGGACAATAGAAATGGACGCCTGTCCGCCAATCTGCATAACTTGCGGTTCTCCTTTAAGACCCGACATCGTCTGGTTCGGAGAGAGTCTTCCCGAAGCCGCCATCGCCAAGGCATTTGAAACGGCAACCGATGCAGAAGTTTACATAGTGATTGGAACAGCAGGAGCCGTTCAGCCGGCTGCCTCTCTCGCTGAAATCGCCAAAAACAACGGTGCTTTTATTATTGAAGTGAATCCAGACGAAACACCCCTTTCCTCCCTAGCCGATATCGCTCTGCGGGGACCCGCAGGGATAATAATCCCGGAATTCGCATAATGACCCGTCTGGACGCTAAAATTACCCTCTGGAACGAAGAATTCCCGCCGACTCGCGAAATAATCGAAAAACGCATGAAAAAAGAGGGTTTTTCTCCATGGCCCTGGACCGATAAGGCCGGAACTCAATATGGTGACCACCAACACGAAAATTCAGAGGTTCGTTGGATTTATAAAGGTAAATTGATAATTGGAACCGCTGGAGAGACATTCACCCTAAACCCCGGCGATCGCCTTGATATGCCGCCAAATACCATCCATTGGGCCAAGGTCCCCCTAACTGGCCCTGTTTCTTACCTTTGTGGGGAAAAATGATTGACCGCAGAACCTATTT
>Ga0315336_1006968_pt1 | contig 11183 bp, 10 predicted proteins | sample ASW5metaG_FD_204512 | JGI IMG/M metagenome (GOLD analysis project Ga0315336, IMG submission 204512) | Ammonia-oxidizing marine archaeal communities from Monterey Bay, California, United States - ASW #5 | ecosystem: Environmental > Aquatic > Marine > Intertidal zone | place: USA: California... | reverse complement strand
CGGAATCTGCCTTAGATACTGGTATGACATCGGCGGAAATTGGGTAAGTGATCGGATCGAAGCTAAACTTACCCGTCTATTGAAAAAAGCACAGGGGCGTGGCGACACACAAATAATCGCTCTAGCCATTCCGGCGGACAACGACTGCCACGACAAAGTTGATGTTCTGGAGTCAGCTTATTTGAGCATGCGTGACTCCGCGTTTAGTCCAGCAGACTCTTAAACACGTCTACGTGCTGTCTAGCGCACGAATCCCAACTGAATTTTTGCTCGACAAATCGACGGGTTTTGGTTGGCAGTTCAGGATCTACAGCACGTCGCTGATGAAGCTCAAGAATAGCCTTTGCCAAAGCATCGACATTCCCCTTTTGCACAATTTGGCCGAATTCTCCAGTCAACATCTCCGGGATAGCGCCAACGTTGCTTGCTATTACGGGTAGTCCGAAGGCTAGACTCTCTAAGATTACCGTAGGCTGGTTATCGTTGAGGGACGGTACAAGAGAAACGTCGGCCGCACAGACAATTTGTCGGAACTGATCGGACTTGTTCGAGACAAAACCATTGAAGTGTACATTCAATCCTTTAGCAAGTTCTTTTAATTCGGTGTAGTACTCTTCATCTTGGACGGGCCCGATGATATCCAACACAAAGTCGTTGAGTTGCTCCTTTATTCTTTGAAGAGATTTGAGCAGGATGTGTATACCCTTGATACGAGTTATACGTCCCACACACACTATACGAAACTGATTTGGTGTTGCATCCAACAATTCGCGGGCGCGCGCCTGCTCTAGAACCAACACATCTTCTATATTGACTCCATTAGGAATTACTGTGATTTTATTTTCTGCATTGATTCTAGGACTAAGTTGCATCACTCCTTTCGATAGGTGCGATCCCAATCCGATAGTTATATCCGCGTTACGGATAGCATAAAGGTCGTTCACGCCGAAATGCTCTTGCCATTTCAGACGGGCAAACTTCAGTTTACCCTTGAGAGAATTGTATTGTTCCGGTTCCAGCCAAAAGCCTGGGGTGTGGCAGGTAAAGACAATTGGACAGTTTGTGATATGTCGAAATCCGGCAACCATTCCAGCATGATGAACATGAACGATGTCGATTTTCCGTAACAAATTTGTTCTGGAAACCCACTTTGGAAATGCAAGTGCCGCTCGCTGTTGTATTTCAAAGGGCCGAGACTCCACGCTACTCGTGTCGACTTCCAACAGAGACACTTGAGGGTTTAGACTTGGTCGGGCTTCGTTGTTCATGGAGTCGAGAACGAATGTTTGGGCACCAAGCTCGGAAATATGATTTGCAACTTGAGTTACGACATTTGTCACAGGGCCCATATGCTGGCAGCCTACACCCCCACCACCGCTAACTTCCAAAATTCTAAGGTTTTTAGTTTCGATATCGTTTCCCGCATCAACTAAGCAACCACAGTTTGCCATGACTGTGTTTAAACTCGCAGATCATTTTACTTTTAGAAGCGATTTGCCAAACCAACAATAGTAATTCGAGAAAACCCGAACTTGATAGAATGAAGAAAGAACAATGTGGTTCTTTGGGCATCATTCACCCTCAGTCCGCGACCAGCGCCTCCAGCCAGCGATCGCTTAGTTTATGCCAGCCAAACAGATCGATTTTAGCGATTTTTCGATCATACTTGAGTGTACCCGCTAATACTTTATTCACGACTATACTAAGTTCCTTTTCCCAACGATCGGGATCACTTAAAACGAATCCTGCACCTGTCTCGCGAACCAGATCGGCAACAAATGAATCGTCTGGAACCAAAGCTACGATAGGCACACCAGCCGCCAGATAGGCAGGCAGTTTGCCGTGCATTATGATCTTGCTATTAGCCAGATCTTCCAGAGTTAGCAGCAGCAGATCCATGGTAGCCAGTTTGGCTATGGCTTTATCCAGTGGAATACGATCATGCAAGCGTACGCATCGATGAGTCATCTTTTCCGATTCGAGCCATGCCTTGCCTGTGGTGTCACCGATCAATTCGAGCGAAACCGCACTGTGCTCAGCCAAGCGGTCGAACAAAGTGAAAATTTTGTCGCCGCGCACTTTCGGCGGCTTAAATAGGTTGCCCAGAAAACCAACGCGACAGATTCCGGTCGCTGTTACACCTGTTTTCAGGCATACGACCTGAGAGGGACTAAAATGATGGCCTATCGCGACGACCTTTTGCGGAGCGAGTTGATGGCGTCTGACAAGCAATTCCCGGGCTCGTTCGTTGGTCGTAATGTTGAGATCCGCCTGCTCCAGAGCACCTTGTTCCATGCTCAACAAACGCTTCCGATATGGCTTGGGGACGCGCAGAAAATAGCTTTCGTCATAGCTCCATAAATCCTGCCAATCGACGATGACACGGACGCTGGGCGCCAGTTGTTTGATCTGTTTGACCAACGTGACGCTGGCATGGGGTGGTGCAGTCAGGAGCACGCTGACCTGCAGCCCCTCGTGAAGGTCACGGTGAATTGAACATAGTAAGCGACGTTTAACCGTATGAATGAAAAGAATGTCCGGGGACGGAAAGAACAGCCACCGTCCAAGTATCTGGGACAGACTAACCAGACCGAGAATTTCGAAAATCTTGAGCGGATTCCGCCAGGGGCGGATGGCCCAGGGATTGTCCGTGGATATTTGACGGGTTGGGTACACAAAATCGCACCGACCGAACGTATTGCCCAGGACTACTGCTGCCCGGGCTCGAACATCGTTTCCGTCCCTACGGCAGGTAACAACATACAAAGCCTTGTTCTCGAGACTGTGATTGGCTCGCTTTGCCGACACGATGTCCACTGCTGTGCTATTCAACGGTGAATGATCCGATCCAACATCACGCCAGCTCGAAATCGCAGGTCTTTCAATTTAACACGAATATTCGAAGGGCTCACATAGAGTTTGGTGACGGTAGGGTCTTCGGTAGCAAATCGATACTTGAACCCTTCGCCCCCGATTGTAAAGTCAAAAATAGCAACGCCCTCCTCCTTTGCGAGGCGCAGTAGATTGCGAATCAACACCTCTCCTGGTGATTTCTTGGCGTACTCGATTGCGTAAGAGGGTTTATACCAGGTGAAGGTATCCGCGAAGAGAAATCCGAAATGCGCTGCAACAAGCTGGTCATCCAAGGTCAACTCGGAATATCGCAGCGATTTGGTCTCCCCAAGTCGCCTGGTCAACTCGGAATAAAACTCACAATTTGTCTGATCGTTGAACAAACTGGGAGACTCTGTATCGCGCCAGCGCTCAATGTGCTGATCAAAAAAATCCTGCAGTCTGGGCAAAACATCATTGGCTTCGGTATAGGTTTGGAATGCCACTTTTCCTAACCGTTTAAGTCCGTTTTCATGACGTTTCAAACTTTTTTTCTTCAAGCGAGCCCCGACTGCTGACATGTCCAAACGCGGTGCTGGCAACCGTTGCAGAGCCACTAAATAAAAATCCGGTCGCAGTTGCCCCAACAAGTGCAGGGATGGGGAATGTGTTGGCACTTTGTCTAGCATAAAGTTCCTGACATCATCCGCTGCATGCCAGGCATTTCGCAGTAATTCCGTCGCCACTTCACACTGCAGCGGCTCATCCAAATCTCGATCAATCAGCACATCACCATAGTCGGCGCGATCAGCAGCCCCAAAAGCAAGGGTGTTTCCGGATTCGATGAATAATGCTGCGCCAACGAGACGGTCATCCAAGTAAACGCAAGGAATGATGAGAGTGCTTCCAATACCGATCGTATTCTGCCAAGCACTTATCCAGCCGTATGTTTGAAACACCGTGGAGGTATACGCCCGTTGTACAAGGTCGTCCCACACCAGGCTGCCTATCGCGTTTAAATTGTGCCACGTTTTCGATCGCAGACTGTGTTCCGTCAGGGTCATCGTATTCACACCAGTTGCCATCCATCCACGCAGCAGAACAATCTGTTTCCGATGCAATGTACATCGATATGATGCATGCCGCCCTGAGACCAGGCTTCTTTCCCCGGTCCAAGGATTGGTGCATTCACTTTTTTCTCCTGATAGCTGTAATGATCCAACTGCAAGATTTCTACCGCGAACACAGACTCACCGTAAGCGCGCGTCCCATCCTGGGCAAAGCGAAACATGCGGTCGGATTTGTCTTTGAAGATGCGCCCGGCAGGCCTGGTGATGCTCTGGTCCCGAGATGCTACGGGGCTGGCGGGGTGCTCGACCCAGTCGCCATCTGGCCGATCGGCGAAAAATAGGCGTAGTTTTTTCGGCGCAGACTTATCTGGTGCCCAGGCGCTGAACAGCCACCAGACACCATCGTGTTGCACGATTGAGTTATCGCAATAAATGTCCTTTTGTTGAATTTTCTTCACCAGCGACCAGCCCCGAGGGAAATCCTGCGCCTTGTACAAACGAATGCCGTTGCCTGGGGAGTCGGGAATCATGTAAATGTCGCCGTCGTGCTCAAACACATACGGATAGGCCAGATGAAATGGCTCGTTCAGTACAATTTCATGATAATGCCACCGGCTTAGGTCGGAGCTAGTGGCTACGCCGATTTTTCCTTTCCGAGTAATGTTCTCCATTACTTCAAAGAACATGAACCACTTGTCTTTATTGTTGATCATAAATGGGTCCGCGACGAAGAGTGCGGGCACGTCCGTAATGTCTTGGCTGGTGAGCACCGGCGAAAGTGCTTCGGAGTGGGGTTTCAGTCGATCCAGCCGCTCCCCCTCATAGATGGAGATGGAAAAGCACTGTCCTTCATAACGCGTAGACAACCTTTGGAAAAGGGAGGGCGCAAGCCGCCAGATCAATTGCTTGAATGCAGCCTTAATCATGTGTCATTCCGAAGCCCCAGCTTCGACATACGGGTAGTCACAGCGAGAGCCTTATGTGTATCGCTTGCAATCCGCCCCCAATCATACTCCTGATGCACCCACTCAATGATGTCGGTAGCCTGCGCTGGCGATGGTGGTGTCGTGGCGAAGCACTCGAGCCGCCCCGCCAACTCATCGATATTGCCAAGCTTGAAATATTGATGCTCATTGAGACCGACTTCCAAGTTTGCTGGTATGTCGCTGGCCAGGACTTGAAGGCCATAGCTCAGCGCCTCGAGTAGTGCAATGGGTAGACCTTCGTGGGCAGAAGGTAGAACAAACAGGCCAGCATTAGTGAACAATTCGGCAAGCTCGTCACCCTGGCGAAAGTCTGTCAACACGACGTCATCAACTTCCAGCGAACGCTTGATGACCTCATCGACATAAGGATCATTGCGCTTTAGTGCGCCGGTGATAACGAGTTTCCAGCCGTCCAACTGGCAGTTGTCGAAGGCGTTGACGAGATCGAGTTGACGCTTCTCCGGCACTAATCGACTGACCTGCAGAATGTACTTCTGCGGTTCTAACCCGAACTGTTGCAAGGCGGATCCGGGAGCACACAACTTCGCCCGTGGTACCCCATTGGGTATCAACCGCGCGTCCATAGCGTACTTTTCACGAATGAGGTCCTGGATGGTCTTCGATATCGCGATTCTTTCGCTTGCACACCTGCATGCGAGGTATTCCCCTAATCGCAGCAGGCATTTTGCGAAAGCTCCCCATTTTTCGCGATCGTAATCCGGGCCGTGATGCGTAAACAAGACTTTCAACCCAAACAATCTTGCCAACGGCGTGAAGAGACCCGGACCGACGGCATGTATATGCAGCACATCGGGCCGGGAAACGATAGCCCAACTCACCGCAAACAACGTGTGGACGAGGGCTTCCAGCCCTTTGGTTTTGGGGGACCAGATTCGCCGGAAGCGCAAGCCATGCCACCTCGCCCCTGCTTCTTCGGGCTGGAATGGGCTGCGTACAACCACTTCGACTTCTACGCCCTGCTCTGCCAGACGCCTGTACAGCTGCTCAACGTGACTTTCTATGCCACCTTCTACACCGGGAAGGCCGCGAACTCCGGTGACCATCACACGCATCAGAGAGACTCACCAGGGGAAAAGCTACTACGCGTGTGCCTCGTGGTTTCAGCAACAACTCCAAGGCTGCCGTAGAGTTCTAGCAACCTCGTTAAATGTAGGGGATTGTTGAACTCAAGCTCAACCAGCTGTCGTGCATTTCTTCCAAGCTGAGAAACCTTTTGGTCGGGCATTTGGGCCACGTACGACAATTTGGAAGCCAAGTCCTCTGCATCCCCGGAACGGAATATAAAACCGGTCTCAGATAGCTTTATCAGTTCCGGGATCCCGCCAATATCGGCTCCAATTACCAGCTTTCCCAGCGCATAAGCCTCCAAAACACTTATGGGAGCATTTTCGTAACCTTCGGACGGTATCACCAAACCTCGTGCATCCGCGATAAGATCTCGAAGCTGGGTACCACTCAAATACCCGGTAAACTCAACGTCCGCACCCAATCTCTCCGCCTCTTTTTTCAGTCGCTCCTCCATCGGCCCCGTACCTACGATTTTTAGAGGGACATTTGCTTGGTGGGCTGATTTCAAAAGAGTCGCGACACCTTTTTGTGCAACTAAACGACCGACATAGATAAAATAGCGACCAACTTCCCAACCCGGTAGGAACTTGTTTGCGTCTATTGAATTGGGAATGTAAACAAGGGATTGAGGGTTCACGCCCCATTCAATAAATTTGTCCCGATAGAACTGACTAGGCACCACAAACCGATCAACGTTGGATCCATAGGAATCAAGCATCGTATGCAGACGTGCCTCCAAATAGACGAGTCCACTTTGAAGCAACGAGGCGTTTACGCACCTGTGCCTCACCACGTTTAGAAACTTACCATTTTTACACCTCTCACAAATGCCATCATGAGCGAGCATGGTGTAAGCCGGACATGCGATTTTAAGGTCGTGCAATGTCATGACGCTGGGAACGCCTGCAGATTTGATGGCTGAGAGTATTGAAGGAGACAAATGGTGATAGATATTGTGCAGATGGCACAGATCGGGTTTGACACGCTCAATGAGGCGTTTAATTTTCTTTTTCGCCTCGAGGGAGTAGATAAACTTAGGTGCAGCCTGGATTTTCGAGCGGATTGACCGCATATCACCGAACTCTAGTTCGCGAATGAAAGCCTCACTCCATTCGCTGGGCAGGTTCTGAGCGTGCTGCATGGAAAATGGAATAACCCGCCAACCAATTGACTCCAATTGTGCAATCTCTGCGAAAAAGATGGCCTCGGATCCACCGCGATGATAGTAATAATTGTTGGCCGCAATGATGCAGGGTGACACTCAGTTATCCTTTCTCGTCGTCTTACTTTTACGTCGTAATTGTTGGCTTTCGAACACGATGCCGAAAAAGCCCATGCAATGCGGGAGGGTAACCGATCACGCTGAATCTATTTGTGATGGAATTACTTGTTAATAGTAATGATTCAATTAACATTCAGGCCGCTCTAAGCAAGGACGCTCTTCAACCGGTAGCATGGTACCCGACGCAGCAGCCCCCCACCCTCCTGCACAGACCAGAGTGTGCATTTTGCTACCCACTCACTGGGCAGCGGCGATGGGGGGTGCTGAATATCAAGTCAAGTTACTTCTCGATGAATTGACGCTCTCATCGGATCTCGAAATATGGTACCTCGCACGCAACGTTGACAGCGACTATAGGCCCGAAACATACGAAGTTCGCAAAATCGGCAGTTCCACGGGCATGAGGTGCGCACTGGATGCGCCGGGAATCTTCAAGGCGCTCCGAGAAATCCGTCCACACACTATTTATTGTCGTGTTGGCACTGCCTATCTAGGCATCGCTGCGGCATATTGTCGATATAACGACTGCAAACTCGTTTGGCACGTGGCGCAATTGGATGATGTAAAGAAGGCTAAGTTTTCACTGAGGAAGTTGGGATTCCCCATGCTGGATAAATGCCTTTTGGAATACGGGCTCCGGCGTGCGAATTCGATAGTGGCCCAATCGCAGGAACAGGTAGATGCGTTGGAAAACAACTATCACCAACAAGCGGCAGCAATTGTTAGTAATTTTCACCCTTTACCAAGGGAGAAGGTGGAGAAGGCACAACCTGTTACTGTGGTTTGGGTCGCAAATCTGAAGCGCGTTAAACAACCCCATTTATTTGTTGACGTCGCTGACAAATTGCGTGATTCAGGCGCCCAGTTCGTAATGATCGGGGCAAATCAGCTGCCAAAACCTGAGTACGAGAAACTCCAGCAGCGAATGGACTTAAACCCCGCGTTGAAGTATATCGGAGCCCTCGAACAGACCCAGGTGAACGCGTATCTTGCTAAATCTCATATACTGGTTAACACCAGTGTCACAGAAGGATTTTCTAACACATTCATCCAGGCTTGGATGCGTGAGGTTCCAGTCGTATCCTTGAATGCCGATCCAGATGAATTGCTGGCGCAGGGTAATTTGGGTTTCTTCGCTGCGGGAAGCACCGATCTTCTTACCGATCAGATTTCAACGTTGATCGCAGACCCTGCTTTAAGGGAACAACTAGGAAAAACAGGGGCGCAATACGCGGTGGAAAATCATGGATTACAGAGCGCTAGGCGCTTGATTGATCTAATAATCTAACTGTCCGCAAATCGCTATATAAACTTGGAGTATTGTTTGAGTGATACTAATTCTGAATATCCTTTCGGAGATGCTAGATGCAGGTTTTCTATTTTTGCGTAGGAATCATCTTCCTCGCGCTAGCCAAATTCAAACACCTGCTGCAGGGTTACACCACACCTAAACCGTATGATGTCTCGCTGGTAGACGAATCGATTGACTATGATCTGCAAATCGCGCAAAGGTATGAAGACAAACTTCAAGAGCTAGCGGATACCGCAATCAGTGCCAAGCGGATACTCGAACTTGGGCCGGGCTCAGATCTCGGTACGGGCTTGACGCTGGTCGAACATGGCGCGGCGCAATACACGGGTTTTGATCGACACGACCTGGCTTCAGCGGTTCCTGAAGGGTTCTACAACAGATTTTCGAGTAGATCGGGTTTAAGTACTGAAGCACTCAACGACGGTCGGGTTGAATATGTAGTACGAGAAGATTTTGATCTCGAGGCCCTTGGCTCGCCGGAATTTGACGTGGCCCTAAGTAATGCCGCCTTCGAGCATTTCGACAATGTCCCGGATACCGTCTGCAAGCTGACTAGAGTGATGAATCCCGGGAGCGTCGCACTGTTCGAAATTGACCTGAAAACACATTCACGATGGATTCGAGACGTTGATCCGAACAACATTTATCGCTATCCGAATTGGTTGTACCGGTTTTTCTATTTTCCAGGGCAGCCCAATCGCCTTCGACCAAAATCATATGTATCGGCTCTCGAACAAAATGGCTGGACCATACTGAGTTTGGAACCGGCTAACATGCTATCGGAGGCATATCGTACATACACAGTGCATCGTGACTTTAGAGACAAACACCTCAACTGGTTATCCTTCATCATATGTGCACGGCTAGATTGAGGAAGGATTCACTATTGTGTCAAGGTCTCAATAGCAATTTGAAGAACCTTGGTCCAATTGTGAATCGTCTCCCACTTGGTACCGTGCATAGTCGGCAGAACTAGGACTGTCCCAGACCATACAATCACGACTGTTCAACCTATCGCTGGAGATCCAGCTGTAATGAGGATAATTTTCAACATGAACGCGCTTTTTTCCATCCTCCTACTTTTGACTCTCGGATTAACATCGCTTTGCGCCTCCGCGGCGGCGCCATGTCCTCCGATGTTAGGAGAAGCGCCTGGAGCAAGCCAGGGTTGCGGCGGCGGTGCTGACATCACCGGGAATGGGCTTTTTGTCGCCAAGAATGACGGTGGCAACACAGACGAAACAACCTCGGGCGAGACAGGCACCAGCTCTCCGGCTGATTGCACACAGCATTTTGCTTCCCCTTGTGTCGATCTGAGAGAGCCATCTCCGGCAATGAGCCAGGACATCTTTTTGGCGGAAGGTGGTGTATGGGAAGATGAAACGATGACAATCTCCCAGGGTGGCGCGAGCGGAGCCCCTTTGGTGGTGTCTTGCTACTACAACAACGGAGGCACTCCCAACCAGTGTTCAAGTTTCTAACCATAGCCTTACTTCTAATGCCATTGTCCTCATGGGCCGAGCAAATCGATTGGACCCGGAAGGGTTATTTTGTGGTTAAAGCCCCGGATGGTGAATTTGTGTCACGCCATATCAGCGAGCAAGAAGCTGCAATGAGTGCGGCAAATCACGCGTTTAATTCCGGTAATACGGGCACGTTGATTTACAAGGTAGAGTCACCGGACTACGACGTAAGGAACATTGTGCCGAAGGTCGCTACTACTGAGCCGCCACCACCGCCTCCGCCGCCAGTGGATACCGGGGAAATGCTGGACCCCAATACTGTGTTTGCATGTGATGGTGGGGAAGCAGGTACAACCGTTGAGCCTACAGGTAGCGACTCAGCCGGTGGCTTATGGGTAGATGGTCAGCCGGACCCGGTGAAGTCTTTAAGACGACTGGAACAGATTGCAGAACAGCGGGCCGATGGTGTGGATTATCGGTTGTGCGAAGGGGCGGTTTTTGAGGATCAGACGTTAACCATACGCAAGAGCGGCGATGTAGGCGCATGGAATAGAATTCAGATCGCCAATGCTCCTGATGATGTGCTCGAAAAGAAGAACTACCGAAGCCTCGATGGTTGGCGCGTCGAAGATGAGGATTATGTGGTGGTCGGTTGCTACAAGATTTTGAACGGTGTCCCGCGTCCTTGCATGGACTCATACCCAATTTGTGAAGAAGGAATAGCTACAAAATGCTTAGATCCATTGGATTATTCATTGCGCTCTTTTTACTCCCCCTCATAGCTGACGCCGTTGAGGTTCGTCCCGAGATAAACGGGACGATGGACACTGCGTGCTTGACGGACTCAGATGAAACTGCGTGTGCTTTCGGCACGGCTGCCGCGGTTCCTTCGAACATATATAACTCGTTGGTTTCCACGGCACGCAGCACTTCGTACATAACAATCCAAGACCTGACCCTGGCAGACTCTGCGGGGATGGGGTTGAGGCCGGGGGGGGATTCTGACCACACTCAAATTTTAAACTTAGAAATAGGCCCGGTTGGAAGTAACGCCATAGACGTTCAGCCCGGTTCAAGGCAGACATACATTGCCAACAACACGGCTCACCACGCGAATACTTGTACTTACAAGCTCAGGAACAATCCTGA
>Ga0315336_1006967_pt1 | contig 11184 bp, 7 predicted proteins | sample ASW5metaG_FD_204512 | JGI IMG/M metagenome (GOLD analysis project Ga0315336, IMG submission 204512) | Ammonia-oxidizing marine archaeal communities from Monterey Bay, California, United States - ASW #5 | ecosystem: Environmental > Aquatic > Marine > Intertidal zone | place: USA: California... | reverse complement strand
CCATCTCGGTCATCAGCTTGACTGAGTCTCGCGGATGATGCAGTTCCGCGACACGAAATTCCCAGTCCCCCAATCCAGATGGACCATTCACCTCCGAGGGACCGACACCGACAACACCATAATCCACACCCCCCGCCACTGCCGGACCACTCGCACCTCCCAACCGTGGCCATTTGGGAGGATCCAGTGTTTCCACAATCGCCTGAATATTGCGTGTCGACTGCTTACCCGCAATGCAGCCGGGCGTGGCAGTGATCGCAACCACGTCGATATCCGGGTCGAGGATCGCGAGGGAAACGGCGACCGCATCTCCGATGCCAGGATCCGCGTCAATGAGAACTTTCTGAGGCAAGGTCCGCCTCTCCGATAGGCGCCGTTTCGATCACCGATAGCTTCCAAAGCGTGTAAGATGAAGCTGTGGAACATTTTATGGCCAGACAGTCAGTCCGTCAATCGCCAGTTCCGGTTCGACGACCGCTTTTTGGTGTTGCCCTCACGTACCGCAACGGCGGAGAGATCGTCGAGCAATGCGATGGAACCGTTTGCGCAATCGCGCCGTAAAGCTTCCGAACGACTCGCAAACGTTTTTGCCGAACCTTGTGCTGATCTCGGCTCAATGTGTTGGAGCCGAAACCGGCTCGACGGCGCGCGGACGCTCAGCCGATTCGCACATTCTCTGCCATAACCGCTCCAGGGCTGCCGCAGACTTTGGCGACGGCGAAACCCCAGCGTAGGCGACGCGCGCGTAAAGCTTTCCCACCTCGCCAACATCATCCGAAAACTCCGCAACGCGTACACCAAGCACGCTTGTAAACTCCATTGGTGTTTGTTCCGGACGGCGCCCCAAGCGGTGCTCTTCGGCCCAAGCTTGCAGCGCGTCAAACGTATACACCACCAGTTCAGCGGGCGGCATCAGCCGTGCAGCACTGCTGTCGAAAGGATTCGAAAACGAAGCAAAAGGTCGATGACGTGGTGCTTTCTGCTCGGTCAGCGCCCGTTCGGCATCCATCGAAGTCTTCTTTCGCCCTCCGAAGAGGCTAAGCCACAGGTTTCGCAATTCTTCGAGAATCTGCCGTAGCACCGCAACGATGCGCGTCCAATGGCGAACCACGACGTAGAGCACGAACAATCCGAGCAGAAGATAGATGATTCCCTTCACGACACGACCAAACCATGTGGTAGTGGCAGCCGGAGATGATGGGGCGGACCGCTGCGACGTTGCGCTGCGCTCTCGATCGCCGCTGGCTTGTTCGGCAGCGTCGTCACCTTGGCGCTGATCGTCTGCTTGTTGTTGCTTGTCGCGCGCGGCTGCAGCGTTGTCGCTCTGTTCGCCGGCTTCGCTGGAATTCTGCCGATCATCCTGGTCTTGGTTCTTCCGTTGGGCTTTGCCGGCGTTTGAAGAATCTTGCTGGCTGTTTTGATCGCTTTTTTTGTCGTCGCTGCTCTTTTCACTGCTCTGGGAGCCGCCGCTACTTTGCTCGCCCTGCGATGACGAACCACCATCTTGTTTGCCGCCTGATGCCGTCCCCTTACCCTGCTGATCGCCCGAACGGCTGCTTTGCTGGTCTCCATTTTCATCGGTTGTGTTATCTGTATCGGCCTCTTCGCGCGCTGGTTGGTCCTCGCTTTCTTCCTTCTGCCGGCCGCCTGGATTCTGGCCACCACTGCCGTCACCACCCCCCGCATCCTCCTCTTCGGGTTTCTGATTCGCCTTAGATTCGCCAATCCGTCGCCCTTCTCCGTCACCCGCCTCACCGCGCACGAGCGCGAAACGAGACGCCTTCAGTGCCACGGTATCGCTGAATTGGTCAACCAATGTGGTAAGTGAGTAATCGGCTTCCGGTCGCGGCAGCACCAGGCAAGCCAAGAGGACTGCAGCGATCAAGGCGGTACCGGTTCCCATCCAGACTCCGGCCATTGCCTTAGGCATTTTCAAGTTGCGTTGCCGCAAATACCGTCTGAGACCAAGAAAACTCGTCGTCAACAATAGTCCCATACCCGCGGCAACGTAGATTCCCAGCAGCTGAAACCCGTATTCCCGGGCCGAAGCATCGTCGGTACGCAGCAGTAACTGCCCAAATCCAAACAGGGGGAGTGCGGCGAGCGAAAAGTAAACCACCCACACCCCCGGTGCATGCGCACGGCGTGGTTGCTCGGAGCGGTCTTCGGAAGATCGTGGCCACCCTGATCGCTTCTCAGGTGGAGCATCGGTCTCGGTGGACGCCGAACTTTTACGATCGAGCCCCGCCAGTTGCAGTAAGCCCTCGCCCGACGCATCCTCCGATTCGTTGATGAGCGTGCAGTCTCTGGTGAGCTTATTCGCACACCACCAAACAGCAGCAAGCAGCAGCAACCCTAGAATCACGGCATCGGCGAACCTCACGACAACCAGCGCAGTCGCCGCCCCCAATGCCAATCCGTAAAGACGCGCGTGTTCGCTGCCCATTTCGATGGCAATACGGGCGATCAGAACCGAGGCGATGACGAACCAGAATAGGATCCAGCGGAAACGGGACTCGAACGCTCCCGAATACGCGACCTCCAGCAGGAAAAAGACGAGGCTGCCGACGAGCAGCATGATCAGCACCGGGCTGATTGCAATCACCATGTAGTCGGCGAACGATTTTTCGAGCCGCGGTCTCGCCATCGTCAACGTCTCTACGAAATGACCAGTTTCTCCCGGACACTAGTTGTCTTCGGCCCGAATCACATCATACCAATTGTTCGCCGCAAAACACTGAAAGAGTTTCTTCATCTTCGACGCGGCGGGCATCAATGCCTTCGGCCAGCAAGCGGCCCACGCAATCGGGATAGTGGCCCTCGTCGTCGTACATCACCATCACAGCCGTCACCGCAAAGCCGCGCCGCCGAAGATTGCCCAGCGCAATCGCAGTTTCGGGGGAAACGTCTGGAAGCACTGCCACGACGGTGGCGTCCAGCGGCAGTTGACTGGTGACTTCGCTGACGAGCGCTGCGAAATCGAGACCGTCGGACAACTCGATCCGAGCAAGCGATTCGAGCATACGCGTCAACTGGTCGGCACCCCGGCGGGTTGCGACTTCGACCGGCCGCAATCGGTCGCTCGACTCACGCATGCCGAGTTTCGATTGTGCCATTTCGCGTGTGTAAAAATCGCTGCGCCATCCTTCCTCGCGGATACGGTCGGCGGCGTCGCGTCCATTTGTCATCAAACCCACCTGCTGGCCCATTTGATAGAGCGCGTTGCCGAGCGAAGCGGCCGTGGTGACGGCCAATTCCGAGCGATGTGGCTCATTGCGGGCTGGATAATTGCGTCGATTGAAGTCGAGCAAGATGGTCGCTCCTGCCACGGAGGAGGGCTCATACGTCTTGCTGTGCAGTTCGCCCATCCGCGCCGTTGCCCGCCAATGGATCCGATTCAACGGATCCCCGTGCCCATAGGGACGAACGCCCGAAATCCGTGTGGGATCTTCAAACAAGCGATGCATGATCCGCACCTCGCCAATCGGCCGGCGCGACGCGAGATTGTAACTCTCGAGCGGTAGAACTTTTGGGTAGACGAGCACGAAATGAGGCTCGGTGAGCACGCGGTATCGGCGATGTAAACCGAACAGATCTCCAGTCTCCGCGAGTAACGGGCCGAGTTGATAGTAGCCCCGCATCAGGAACTGTATTTGGTACAAGAGCGTCTTCTTGCCGCCTGCTTTGAGGCGCATGATGTGTGTACGTCGCTGCTCGATGCGAATCCGCGGTGGCCGTTGCAGCAACGCCTCTTTCGGGAGCGAGTCTTCCAAGAGCAACCATGGTACCGGCAGCGTCCCACGATTGGAGATCTCGACAATTACGGCAACCTTCTCGCCCATTTGAGCGCTAAGTCGGCTGCAGTCGCGCTCCGCTGTGATGTTTTCGATCCATTCTCGCGCAAGATAGCGGCTGATCAGCATTATGCCCAAAAGCACGTACATCGCGTAGACCAGCAGGCCCAAATCGAGCGCCAGGCCAATCAGCAGAACAGCAACGGCACCGAGATACCATCTCATGGCGATGCAGACCGTGAAGAGATGACGGGTACGGGAATTTCTTCGAGAAGTTCGTCGACGACACTCTCCGCGGTGACCTTTCGCAGGCGGCTTTCAGGACGGACGATCAGACGGTGCGCCATGACCGGAGAGACCATCCGTTTGACGTCGTCGGGCAAAACGAAGTCGTGGCCGCGGATCGCCGCAAGCGCCTGCGACGTGCGATACAGCGCGATCGACGCCCGCGGACTGCCACCGAGGATAATGTCGTCATGGTCGCGGGTTGAGTGAACAATCCGCAAAATATAATCGCGGACCTTTTCGTCCACGCGCACGTCGCGAATCACTTTCTGGCACGCCAGTAGCTCTTCGGCAGACACGACCGGTGCAAGATGGTCGATCGGATGCGCGGTCTGCAATCGATCGAGCATTTCGCCTTCTTCCTTCCGGTTGGGATAGCCGAGGCTCAACCGAACCAAGAACCGATCCAACTGCGCTTCCGGCAGCGGAAAGGTCCCCTCATGGTCCACAGGGTTTTGTGTCGCGATGATCAGAAAGGGCCGCTCCAGTTCGTAGGTTTCACCGTCGGATGTGACCGATCCTTCACCCATCGCCTCGAGCAGAGCGGCCTGCGTGCGCGGCGTTGTACGGTTGATTTCATCCGCGAGCACAATCTGGGCGAACAACGGTCCGGGACGAAACTCGAATTCGGTTGTTTTCGGATTGAAAACCGAGGCTCCCGTAATGTCGTTGGGCAACAGGTCGGGAGTGCACTGCACGCGATTGAAACTGCACCCCACACTCGTGGCCAGCGCCCGCGCGAGCATCGTTTTGGCCACTCCGGGAACATCTTCTAAGAGAATGTGTCCGTCGGAAAAGTAGGCCACCAGCCCGAGGATGATTTCCTGACGCTTGCCGATCACCACTTTCTCGACGTTCGCGATGATCTTCTTGGCGGTGAGCGATACCTGGGACATCTTTTTGTTTTCGACTTTTCGCGGACCCGCCGCTGGTACGCTCACTTCTGTTCAATCTAGAGATTCAATTGCATCCCGGTATTCGCAGGGCACCGGCCGGAAAGTTCAGTGTAGCGGGCTCGAAGAGCTTCTCGCAATGAGTCTCTCACCACTGCAGACGACCGTCATGCCCACTGTGGTCTTGTCGTCGGCTGTGTTGACATGTTGTTTCCTGATAGGTCGCTTTGGTCGTTTGTTCCGGATGTACGTGAACGGCGGGGTTTGCAAGATCTTTCCTCAGGGCGGTATAAAGTGTGGGAATCCCACACAGAGTTGACACCTCGCCCCCTGCGTTTTGTCTATCACGAACGCGAAAATCGTCTGTTCAACCAGGCTCCTCGGGGCGCCGGCTGAGCACATCGGACTGCAGACCGCCGCTGAGAGCAGCGGATTGACCGAATCGATGCAGCAAGTCGGCAACCGCCGCAGCGTATCGGCAATTTTCGGCGAGATCGTGTTTTGGCTGCTGATCGCCTGCGGTGCTCTGGCTGTTGGTGCAGGTCTTGCCTTGGGTCTGGGTGGCCGCGATGTGGTCGGAGGTATTCTTTCCGGCTATTACGTCCGTCAGCGGATACAATCGGGTGACGAGGTGACCGTTGCCGGTATCGAGGGCGTCGTGCGCGATGTCGGCCCGGTTGCCACGGTGATCGAGACCAACAAAGGTGGAATGAAGGAACGACGCACCGTTCCGAACACTCTGATGCTCAACGAAGCAGTTCGCTAACGAACAATCGTTCGAGAGAGCAAAGCCCTTGGGTCGCGCCATTAGGCGTGATCCGTGGGCTTCTTGCGTTCGCGGGCCGTGCGCTTCACGCCGCGGATGAGTCACGACGCGCCGCCTCCAGATTCATTTGCCGGACCCAACGGTGGTCTTGCTGATCGGCCGTGCGCGGCGGTATCAGGGTGAGTCGGCCAGAATCAGGACCGCTTCTTCGCGGGTCAAAGGCCGCCGCATCTGATCGGCCTTGATCTGAGTCTTGAGGCGGGCGTCAGCTGCCCGGATTGATCTCAACTCAACCTCAAACAGCGCCTGCCGTCCTGCTTCGATCCGTTCGAGCGGTGCGAACGAAACGGTTTGCCCTTCAACGGTGTGGCTGGTTGGCCCGCCGGCGGAGAGCATCTGAATTTCCTCTGGAGCCGAGATTGTAAGTTCGACATTGGTGGCGGCTTCGGTACCCCGGTTTCGCACGGCAACTCGGAAAACTGCCGTTTCGCCGACGGACAACGGACTCTGGACGCTGGGAATGTCCAGCGAAAGGGCCGCGTAGCCCTCGACGTTCGTCTCAGAGGAAATCTCCGCGACGATCCGCCCGCGGGAATCAACGGCACGGACCATGTTCGTCTTGGAGCCGCGCGTCTTCGGAACAAGGTGAACCTTGAGCACTTTGCTTGCGTGCGGACCAAGGGAGTCGATTTCCCAACCGATCATTCGCCGTGTCTCGTCGTATTTACCGCCTCCTGTGGCAGTTTTGAATTCCATGCCGGCCGGGACCGTCTCGAAAACCGTCACTCCAGTCGCCGGACGGTCAGAATCATTGGTGAGAGTGTTTGTGTAAACTGCCTCCCGACCGAGAAACCGATGCTGCGGTCCGGTCCGCGAAATGACGACGCTCGTTCCGACAATCTCGATACTGGCGTCGGCTTCGACCGACAACCCGCCCTCGGCTGTCACCAAGGCATGGTTGTCCACGTGGCCGATCTCCACCGCTGTCAGCTGTAACGTAATCTCTTTCGATGCTCCCGTCTTGAGATCGCCGACCGGGTATTCCAAATCGTTGCCGCTGGCATGAGTCAACCCCTTGGGGATGATATCGCGTAGCAGGACACCCTTTGCGTCTCCATTTCCGGTATTGGAAATCTTGAACCGGAGTACGACTGGGTCTCCCACGTCTGCTTGCGGGGGAGCCGTTACATCCAGCTGCAAACGCGGAGCGGTGATCAACGTTGCCGCCGCCACGTCTGCCACAAAATTGACGGTCGCCACACTGCCGACTTGTCCCGCCGTCTGTGGGACCACGCGAATCGCAATGGTCTGCACTGCGTTCGGTTCAATGGTTCCTAGACGCCAGATCAATCGCTCTTCGTCGAGTTCAGCACGCGGTTTTGTACCGGTCAACTGTGTCCCCTTGGGGATACGATCTTCGACGACAACTTGCCTGGCACGAGTCGTGCCGACGTTCTTGACGACAATTTTGTATACCATCGGCTCTCCCAAGACAGCATTCGGCGGAGCGATTTTTTCAATGCTCAGTTGGGGACGCTGTGGACCGCGCGGCGAACTGGCGGAAAGAGTACCGGTCCCCGCGAGTTCCTGCGGCGTTATCGGCGCGAGGGAAGCCTCCTCCGGAGATGGAATCGAACGTGTCGGGAGCGTCGGTGTCCGGGGCACTGATTGTTCGTCCGGTGTATCGACTCGAAACGGTCGTGGTTCAGTCACATCGGCCGGCACCTGCGGCTGCAACCTGCGAAAGGGTTGCTGCTCGGCATCGGCCCCGGGGAACGTTGCCGGTTGCGTCCTTGCAGGCAGAGATTCTTCAGCAGGAGACGTGGGTGGGAAGGTTAAGCCGGGACCCTCTGTCGAACTTGAGGACTCTTCCTGATTGGACGTTGCGCCTGACGGCGGTGCACCAAAGGGATTAAATGCAGCAGGATTAGGCTGGGGGTTGCCGAAATCTGCAGGGTTCTCATCACCTGCAACCGTATCGCGCGCAGGGGGCCCCTCATCGGCATGTAACCTGCCGTGATCCCCGGCAGGGTTCGGTAAGAAACTGCCGGAATCTCCAGTGGTTTTGAGCGGGTAGGACGATGCATCCGTTTCGTTGGCAATATCTCGTAGCGATTCGAGTTGTTGAGGTCGCTCAGACAGCGGAGATAGTCCGACCGATTCCTCATCGTGAGGAATCGGTAACAAACGCGGCGCCTCGGGCGAAATATTCCTGAGTCGACTCGACGGTTTCGCAGTAGGATCGGCCAGCTGTGTTGGGTTCGACATCGGTTCACCGATTGCTGGTGGATGCCCACCTAGCGTCGGTGGATGCAGCTCCGGACCATTCGCATCCTCTTCTGCCGCGTGACCGTCGATCTGCTGAATTGCGTCCGGGTCGAACGCCGAATTCTCCGGCACCAGCCTGCGTGAGGGATCGGCCGGCTCTGTTCGAGTGACGGACATCTCATTCCCATGCCAGATTTCGATACCGTCCGATTTACGACCGGCGGAATCCGGCGACTCGACAAATTGTGGTTCCTCTTGCGGATTAATAAAGCCCGTAGGCGTGCGAAGATCCGTTCCTGAATGCTGGTCGACGTTCCGAGTGCCTGCGATCACCGGAAACGGCTTCGAAGGGTCGTCTTCCGCCTTCGTCGACGGACGGGCCGGTTGATCGGCAGGACCGTCGCCGAGATGATCGCCATTCGCGCCCGTGTCTCCGTATCCGCCATCGCGCGACTCGCGGCCGGCAACGGATTGAGTATCAAACGGATCTCCGGCAGTTCCCCCTCGCTCTGGATTATGGTCGGTTTCAGGTGCCTCACTTGCGGCGATCTGAGTCGCCTGAGCCTCTGGACTGCGTTGCGCAGCAAACTCTGGCGCGCCCGCGTCCGATGCAGAATTCTCCGACTGGCCAAACTCGGAATCGGCAGTCCGCGACATGTCGGCATTCGAATCACGATCGCGAAAATCGAGTCCGTAACCGTTAAAAGAAACTTCGTCGTCATGTCGCGGGGATTGTTCTGAAGTCTCCGCGTGACGTAGCGTATTTCGCTGCCCAAAGAATTGTGCTGCGTTGACCGTTTCCGTTTGCCCAGCTGAGTCTGATTGTCCCTCGGTGAGCTCTGGTTGCCAGTCCGGCTCGGCCGATGGTTCGGTTTGCCCGAAGGCAACGGACTCTGCTTGCTGCAGTTCGTCTTCCTGCGGCTCGCCGAGATCGCTGAAGAACTCATCATCAGCAGGATTTTCATCCGCGGTGTCGCCCTTTTGTTCGACGAACTGCCGCGGTGGTTGCTCGAGACCTCGTTGCGCTTGCAGCACCACCAGAAAGCCGATGCCGACGACACCAGCTAAGGCGGTCAGTTTCCAAATCGAGCTCTGCATGGAAATCCCTTTGGAATCCGTTCCATCATTGAAGATTGGCTACTTCAGCGTTCAGATTCAGCATTCAAGTCCCCGACACACTTCAGCCATCCCTGGAACCGGCAACGAGCGTGGTTTGTCTACTTCGTGCGGCAACGACCATCACGATGCCCGCTTGGAACAAGGTCGCCCGGCTGACGTAAAGGGGCGTAGTACATAGCAGATAGCTCGAAATGCGCAAAGATGAGTCCTTTGCCCGTTTCCGTCTGTAGATGACTCGTGACGCATTGGAGCCAAACCGGGTGAGGAAGTGGGGGCGACGAGTCCAAAGGTCTTACAGCAAGCATCTCATACGGCCGGGCTGGAAACGCTAGCAGTCGTGTCGGATCTGGGAGCCCAAGTGCGGATCACCCGGATGAGGATTTCTCGCTCAAGGGGCGTAGCCACAAGAACTTGCGGCAAGTCGTCCGGTCAAGCTGTCACGCTCTGCGGAAAGGGTGATCGAGACCAGATGGTGCGTTCAAAATCCTTTCCATTTTCGTGCCAGGAGGTACAATGACTCGTTCCCCTTCGCACGAAATAGCTTCCAAAGCTGTTGATACCGCGCAGGATTGGTGCTCGTATCCGAAATCGAGTGAACTTGTGGGTTGCACTGTAGGCATAATGAGTTCGGTCGTCTTCCTCACCAATCGATGTTTCGAATGCATAAATTAAGACAGGCCAACGACTAAAGACAGATGGAAATGACGGAGACGTTGAAAGCAGCGGCCACCGCAACGAGTTTCCGTGGTCTGAACAACCCGAGACGTGAAGAGTTGATTCTCGTTCTCGACTTCGGTTCGCAGACGGCGCAACTGATTGCTCGGCGCGTTCGCGACGAGGATGTGTTCTGCCAATTGGCACGCAGCGATCTCTCGGCCGCACGCATTCGCGAACTCAATCCCCGCGGTTTGATCCTCTCAGGCGGGCCAGCCAGCGTATACGGTACCTCGGCTCCCCATCCGGACCCAGAGATCTTCGACCTGGGAATTCCGATCTTAGGAATCTGCTACGGCATGCAGTTGGCCTGCCGCTCACAGGGCAGCCAAGTGGCGGCTGTGCAGTCACGGGAATTCGGTCGCACGACCTGCCACGTCGAACATCGAGATGGCCTCTTCGAAGGCATCCCCCCACAGCTGAACGTCTGGATGAGCCACGGCGATCAGGTACATGACCTAAGCGAAGAGTTTCGGGCTTTGGCAACGACAGAAACCTGTCCTTTCGCCGCCGTCAAGCACCGCAGTAAGATGATTTTCGGTTTGCAATTTCATCCGGAAGTTACGCACACCGAACATGGCGGACGTCTGTTGGCCAACTTCGTCAAGAATATTTGTGGCTGCCAAGGAACTTGGCGGATGAGCTCCCTGATCGAGCGTGAGATCGAGGGCATTCGCCGTCGCGTCGGCGACAGCCGCGTGATCTGTGGACTTTCAGGCGGCGTTGATTCGTCAGTCGTTGCCGCGTTGCTGTCGAAGTCGATTGGTCCACAGCTTTCGTGCATTTTCGTCGACAACGGCCTGTTGCGGCAGGGAGAAGCACAAGAAGTTGAAGAACGGTTCACCCGGCACTTTCGAACCGACTTGCACGTAGTTGACGCACGGCAGCAGTTCCTGGATGAACTTGCCGGCGTAGCGGATCCGCAGGAAAAGCGACGGATCATCGGCCGGATATTTATCGAAGTCTTTCGCCGTGAAGCGAAGTCGATTCCCAGGGCCCATTTTCTCGCACAGGGGACGCTGTATCCCGATGTGATCGAATCGGGTTCGAATCCGGACGGTCCGGCAGCAACAATCAAAACGCACCACAATGTGGGAGGGCTTCCTGACGAATTGGGCTTCGAACTGATCGAGCCGCTACGCGATCTCTTTAAGGACGAAGTCCGCCACATGGGACTGGAGCTGGAACTGCCGGAGGAGTTGATCTGGCGGCATCCGTTTCCCGGTCCCGGACTGGCGGTTCGCTGTCTGGGCGAAGTGAGCGAATCGCGGCTCGAGACTTTGCGCGCTGCGGATCAGATCGTCATCGAGGAACTCCGCGAGGCAGGCCTGTACCGCGATGTACA
>Ga0315336_1006966_pt1 | contig 11184 bp, 9 predicted proteins | sample ASW5metaG_FD_204512 | JGI IMG/M metagenome (GOLD analysis project Ga0315336, IMG submission 204512) | Ammonia-oxidizing marine archaeal communities from Monterey Bay, California, United States - ASW #5 | ecosystem: Environmental > Aquatic > Marine > Intertidal zone | place: USA: California... | reverse complement strand
TAGCAATCGGCAAGGAGAGCTCTGGTGGCCAGACGGGCACTATTTTTCCGCCTGGTGATGAGACAACATCTGATAGCTTCGCGAGCAGAATGGAGGTACGGCGATGCAACTGAGCGAGGTGCAGAAGATCGGTGTGCTGGGCGGGGGCGTGATGGGCGGGGGAATCGCACAGGTGTGCGCGATGGCGGGGTACGAGGTGCTGGTGCGAGACCTGAACGATGACTTGATCGCGGTGACGCGCGAGGCTGTGATCGATGGTAAGTGGGGGATGAAGCGGGCTGTGGAGCGGGGGAAGCTGGACTTCGACGAAGGGGTGGCGGCAATGGCCCGGGTGTCGTTCACGACGGAGACGAAGGACTTGGCCGAGAGCGACTTGGTGATCGAGGCGATCCCGGAGAAGCTGGAGCTGAAGCAGGAGGCGCTCAAGGAGCTGGACGGGATCGTGAAGCCGGGGGCGATCTTCGCGTCGAACACGTCTGGGTTCGTGATCGGAGAGGTGGCGCGAGATGTTTCCGAGGCGCGGCGGGCGCTGTTCGTGGGGATGCACTTTTCGAACCCGGTGCCCACGATGAAGATGTGCGAGGTGGTGTTCACGCCAGATACGTCGGAGGAGACGATCGCGACGGTGGCAGGGCTGGGAGAGAAGGTGGGGAAGAACGTAAGCCTTGTGAAGGACATGCCGGAGACGTACGGGTTCCTGTTGAACCGGATCTTCGCGGCGGCACGGCGGGAGGCGAACCAGATCGTGGAAGACGGGATCGCGACTCCGGAGGATGTAGACAAGGCGGTGATGGGCGGCCGGAACTGGCCGGCGGGATTCTTCGGGTCGCGAGGCGGGATGGGGAAGCAGTGGTAGGACAGGGGCGCCGGTAGGCGCGCGTAGGTTTTGGTGGGGATCGGCGTGGAGAAGCCGGGGGCGAGCGCCTGGATCGAACGTCGGACGGTGGGGGGGCAGGTGAACCTGGCGGCGGAGGAGTGGGGTGGGCGCGAGGCGCTGACTTTCGTGCAGGAGGGGGTGGTGCGTCGGTGGACGTTCAATGAACTGAAAGCGGACGTCGACCAGGCGGCGAAGGCGCTGATGGCGGCTGGTGTCAGGCCGGGCGAGACCGTGGCTCTATGGCTGAACAATCAGCCGGAATGGCTGCACATCTTGTTCGCTGTGGCGAAGATCGGCGCGACACTGGTGCCGGTGAACACGCGCTTCCGGACGAGCGACCTGGAGTACGTGCTGCGGCACTCGGACGCGACGACGCTGATCACGGCGGATGTATCGGGCCCGGTTCGGTATATCGACATGGTGTGGGAGCTGGTCGGTGATGGGAAGGGGGCGGATGCGCGGGCGCTCTCAGTGGAGACGTACCCGGCGCTGCGTCGGGTGATCGTACTAAGCGAGGAGTCGTACGCGGGGACGCTGGGGTGGTCGAGTTTGTTAGCGGAGGGAGAGAAGAAAGTGTCGGACGTGGAACTAGGGGGGCGTGAGTCTGGGGTTGACCCAGAAGGGACGTTGTTCCTGCTGTACACATCGGGTACTACAGGATTCCCAAAAGGGGTGATGCACAACCACGACATCGTACGGCTAGTGGGGGACCACGCGAACCGGCTGGCGGTGCGACCGAGCGACTCGATCTTGATGTACCTGCCGCTGTTCCATTCGTTCGCACTACATGAGGGGGCGATGATGTCTGTGGTGAGCGGGGCACGGCAGGTTCTGATGGCGCAGTTCGATGCGGAGGAGGCGCTCCGCCTGATCGAACAGGAACGGCCGACGCTGATGCACGGGTTCGACACGCACTTCCGCGACATCATGGACCACCCGGATTGCGAGTCGACAGACCGGTCGAGTGTGCGGACGGGGATGCTGGCGGCTGGGCTGGCGAGCAGTGAGGCGATCGCGCGCCGGGCGCAGCGGGAGCTAGGCGGGTTCGTGAGCGTGTGGGGGATGACGGAGATGGGGGCGTCGGTGTCGTTGGGGATGCAGCTGGACAGTGAGGACGACCGCTGCCCGGCGTCTGGGTCACCGATGCCAGGGATGGAGTTTCGGGTGATCGATCCGGAAACGGGGACGGATCAGACGGCGGGGACGGCGGGGGAGCTGCTGTTCCGCGGCTACAGCATCATGCAGGGCTATTACAAGATGCCGGAGCAGACGGCGGCGGCGATGGACGCGGATGGGTGGTTCCACAGCGGAGACATGGCGTCGATTCAAGCGGATGGGACGCTGCGGTTCTTGGGACGGTACAAAGACATGCTGAAGGTGGGCGGGGAGAACGTCGATCCGGCGGAGGTGGAGGCACGCCTGCTGCAGCATCCGTTGGTACAGCAGGCTGCAGTAGTGGGGGTACCGGATGGTCGGTTGTCGGAGGTGGCGTGCGCGTGCGTAGTAGTGGCGGAGGGGGAATCGGTGGTAGGGGAAAAGTTGGTAGCGGATTGGCGTGGGGAGATCGCGAGCTTCAAGATCCCGCGGCATGTGCTGGTGATGGAGGAGTTTCCTACGACGTCGACAGGAAAGGTGCAGAAGTTCAAGTTGCGGGAGTGGGCAGTCGAGGAGTTGGGGTTGGACTAGGGGTTAAACAGAAACCGACTTCCATTTGGAGGTGTCGATACCTTCGATTGTGCGTTTGAGGTCGGTGGCGCCGCTAAGCATCATGGTGATGTCCAGGCTTAGCAGGATCATTTGGGCGCCCATGTCGATGTACTTCTGACCGATCTCGTTGTTCCAGGCGTGAGCGGCAACGAAGAGTCCGCGGTCGCGGGCGGCGCGGATGATGCGCTCCATCCATTGCTGGGTCTCGTCAGCGGGGGTGCCGTAACGGGCAATCCCTAAGTCGGTAGCGATGTCCCAGCCACCGGGGAGGACGCCGTCGATGCTTTCAGCTTCGAGGATCGCTTCGGGCGGCTCGACCTTCTTGTATTTCTCGCGGGTGCCGCCGGGGACTTCTTCGATCATGACGAAGGCGAGGGAATCCTCGTTGGCTTGGTCGCGGTAGGTCTCCCAGGGAGTGAAGCCGTACTTGGCGGCGCGGGGGATGGGGACGGAGCTGCGGGTGCCGTGAGGCGGGTAGCGGCAGGCGCGACCGACTACTTCGGCGGCCTCCTTGGTGGCGACGTGGGGGGCGAAGATTCCCTGGGCACCAAAGTTGAGGGCCTTGAGGATGGGAGCCGGACGAGCTTCTATGGGGCGGACCATAGGAGCGATGTCAGCGGCGTAGCAAGCGCGGATACAGGCTTCGGTCTCGGTGCCATAGACGTCGAGGCCAGCTTCCTCGCAGTCGACAATGACGAAGTCGAAGCCTGCGTAGCCCATCACTTCCATGATCGAAGGGTCGTTCATGAGGCAAAACATGCCGGTGAGAATCTCGCCGTCCTTGAGTGCTTGCTTCAAGTTTTTCATCGGTGACTCCTAGCGCGCGCTTGCTTACACGTTCGCCTTTTTGAGGGCGTTGGCACTATCGACGACGGCGGCGGTGTTCTGCTGGAGCATGACCATGTCGATGCCCATGAGGATCACTTGAGCGCCCATCTCGATCTGGCGCTCGGCGGATTCGGCGTTCCAGGCGACAGTGGAGAGGCCCTTGCCGTGCTTCTTAGCGGCGCGGGCACAGGCTTTGAAGGCGTCTTCGAGTTGGGGGTCAATCCATTCAGAGTCGGTGCCGTAGAAGTTACCGGGGGGAACCTGTAGGTCGGTGGAGAGGTCAAAGGGGCCGAATTGGAGGAAATCGACACCGGGTACGGCGGCGATTTCGTCGACGTTATTGACGCCTTTGGCGCTTTCGATGATGGGCATGGCGAGAACGTCGCGATTGACACGCTGCCGGTAGTCATCCCAGAGCTCGACGCCGTACTTGGCAGCGCGGGTGACGGGGACGGAGCTGCGGCTGCCGTCCGGCGGATAGCGGCAGGCGGCGGCGGCGGTCAGGGCCTGCTCCGGCGTTTCGATGTGGGTTAGCCAAATGCCAGCGGCGCCGAAGTTGAGGGCCTTGAGGATGGCGCCGGGGCGGGGTTCAGTGGGGCGGACAATGGCGTCGAGGCCGGCGGCGGTGGCGGCGCGGATCTGGGCTTCGAGCTCAGTGCCGTAGGGGCTGGTGGGAGCGTGTTCGGTATCGATGAAGACGAGGTCGAAGCCGACGTGGCCGAATATCTCGACGACGATGGGGCTGCCGATAAGTGCCATGGGGCCGATGAGGATATCGCCGTTGTCGAGACGCTGGCGGAGGCTCGGCATGGATCACTCCTGTGATTGCGGTGGGTGGGTAGAGCTCATTCTCTAAAAAGGGGTAGGTGAGAGCAAGGACGGAGTCTACGGCTACTACGTGACCGATACGTACCCGTACGTGATCGCGTGCTTCACGGGTACGCCGGACGAGTCGTTCCGGAAGGCCATGCCATAAGCGAGCTTAGTCGCTTCGCGGTCGGTCGCCTTGATTGCCACCCACGCCTGGATATTCCGAGCGGGGACGGTTTTGGTGTCAGCTAAGGCGGACGGCAGGGCACTGGAGTAGGATCGCCGGCATGCTGATCGACATGCACCATCACTACATCCCGGAACGGTACCTGGAACTGGTCCGACAGGACGGAAAGCACTGGCAGGCGGCCTTCTACCACGACGAGGCGCTGGGCAAAGACAGCGTAGTTCCTGGGATGACGGAGCCGCCGCCAGTGGGGGATGTCGCGCGGGGAGTCTTCTGGATGGAGCCTGGGATCCACGACGTGCCGACGCGGTTGGGGGAGATGGAAGAGATGGGGATCGACATGGCGGCGCTTTCGATCTCGCCACTTCTTTATTACTACTTCGCGGCGCCGGAGCTGGGGGAGGAGGTAGCACAGCTACTTAACGACGAGATCCAGGCGGTGGCGCAGGCGCACCCAGATCGGTTCGTGCCGATGGGGACAGTGCCGCTGCAGCATGTGGGGCGCGCGATCGCGGAGATGGAGCGGGTAGTGCGGGAGTACGGGTTCACGGCAGTCGAGATAGGCGGGAGCGTGCAGGGGCGGCACTTCGATGAGCCGGAGTTCGACGCGTTCTTCCGCCGAGCGGCAGAGCTTGACCTCCTGCTCTTCATCCACCCAGGGGTGAACCCTATGCCGGAGCGGCTGCAGCGCTACCACACAGGCAACGTGATCGGATTCCCGACAGAGACGGGGGTGTGTGCGGCAGCGTTGATCTATGGGGGCGTGCTGCATCGGTACCCGAACATCAAGGTATGCCTGGCACACGGCGGAGGGATCGTGCCGGGGCTGATCGGTCGCTGGGACCACGGCTGGGAGGTGAGGGCGGAGTCGCAGCGGCAGATAGACAGGCCACCGAGCGAATACTTCAAGCAATTGTACTTCGATGACCTGACGCACAACGATGCGGTGCTCGCGGCTCTGTGCTCGATCGCGTCGCCGGAGCGGGTAGTGGTAGGGACTGACTATCCGTACGACATGGCGGAGCGCCAGCCGGTGATGGTTCTAGACAGGGCAGAGGCTGCGGGGGTGCTGACGGGGGCGGAGCGTGAGGCGGTGTCGTACGAGACGGCGGCGCGGCTGCTGCGTATCGCTGTCTGAGGAAAGCGCCTCCAGGGCTGTAGTATTCGAACCGCGAGGATTATTCGGCCCGCAAGAGATTCTTCGATCCGAAGGGGCGAGCAGCAAAGAGGGTCGCGAGGGAGGCTGGCGCGATGGTGAAGGTGATTCTGCAGATCTACCCGATGGTGCGGGCGGATGACGAGGCGGAGCGGATAGCACTGCGGCCGATCGGCCGGAACGTGGAGCGGTATCACGAAGCGCTGCACGGGTCGTTCGAGCTAGCGAAGGCAGCGGACGCGCTGGGAGTGTGGGGGATGGCGTCAATCGAGCACCACTTCCACTCCGAGGGGTACGAGGTGGGGCCGAGCCCGGGAACGTTCAACGCGTACTGGGCGGCGATCACAAAGAAGATGCGGGTGGGGCAGCTGGGCTACGTGATGAGCACGCAGAATCCGATCCGGATCGCGGAGGAGACGGCGATTCTGGATCACATGGCGAAAGGTCGGTTCTTCGTAGGGTTTGCGCGGGGGTATCAGGACCGCTGGACGAATGTGGTGGGCCAGCACTTGGGATCAAAAGCAACGCACTCAGACGGGAGCGCCAACGACATCATCAACCGCGACATCTTTCGCGAGCAGGTGGAGATGGTGATCAAGGCGTGGACGCAGGAGAGCATCGAGCACAACACGCCGCTGTGGCAGATCCCGCATCCGTACGAGGAAGGGATCGAGTGGTGGATGGCGCGGAGCACGAAGCACTTGGGGGCGCCGGGGGAGATCGGAGAAGACGGGCGGGTGCACCGGGTGAGCGTGGTACCGGCGCCGTACACGCAGCCGCACCCGCCGATATTCGTGCCGAGTTCTGGGAGTCCGGAGTCAGTGGATTACTGCGGCGAGATGGGGTTCACCTGCATCCACGTGGTAGCAGGGGAGCGCGCAATGAGTCAGGCGCCGCGCTACGTGGAGGCGGCGGCGCGGGCGGGCCGGAAAGTGGAACTGGGGCAGACGCAGGGGATTCAGCGGTACCTACAGATCGGTGAAACGCGGCAGGCGGCGCGTGAGTCGTTGGCGAAGTACGACGCGGATATCTACAAGAACTTCTGGAACCTGCTGTACGAGCGGGTAGTCGACAAGCAGGTGACGTTGCCTGAGAACCCAACGATCGACGAAATCGTCGACGAGATCGAGAAGGCGGACGCGTTCGTGACGGGGACGGTGGATGATGTGCGCGACCAGCTGGTGGAGGAGTGGAAACAGGTCCCGTTCGAATATCTGGTGGTGACGTGGCACTACGCGCAGCAGCCACTAGATTCGACGATTGAACAGCTGCGGATCGTGATGGAGGAGATCAAGCCGGCGCTGGATCAGCTGACGCCGTACGAGAGCGCAGGGGCGTAATCTCAGCTGGTCGGGAGTCTATGGCGTGAGCGAGACAGTCGTGGTTCAGGTCACGGTCAACGGCGAGGCGCGGAGCGTGGAGGTTGAAGCACGGACGCTGCTGGTGCACTTCCTGCGGGAGGAGCTGGGGCTGACGGGGACGCACGTGGGCTGCGACACGAGCCAGTGCGGGGCGTGCACCGTGTTGATCGACGGGCAGAGCGCGAAGTCGTGCACGGTGTTCGCTGTGCAGGCAGCGGGTGCGGCGGTGACGACGATCGAGGGGATGGCAAGGGGGGGGTCACTACACGCGATACAGGAGGGGTTCTGGGAGGAGCACGGGCTGCAGTGCGGGTACTGCACACCGGGGATGATCATGTCGGCAGCGGACCTGCTGCAGCGGAATCCAAGCCCAAGCGAGGCGGAGATCCGGAGCGGGCTGGACGGGAACCTGTGTCGCTGCACGGGGTACCAGCACATCGTGAACGCGATCGCGTTTGCCGCGAAGCAGATGGCAGCGGAGGGAGAAGGGGGCAATGGCAGCTGAGAAGGCGCCCAGCACCCCCTATGGGGGCAAACATGTGGGGCGGCGGCTGAAGCGTCGGGAGGACCCGGCGCTGGTGCAGGGATTGGGGACCTTCATCGACGATGTGCGGCTGCCGATGATGCTGCACATGGCCTTCAAGCGCAGCGACCTGGCGCACGGGCGGATCGTGCGGATCGATACGGGGGCGGCGGAGTCGATGCCGGGGGTGCGGCTAGTGGTGACGGGGGCGGACCTGCAGGATCTGCTGCCGACGGTGCCTGTGATGACGCCGTTCCCTTACCCAGAGCACCACGCGGTGGCGCCAGACATGGTGCGGTACGTGGGCGAGCCGGTGGCGGTGGTAGTGGCAGAGAATCGCTCCCAGGCGCGGGACGCCCTGGATGCGATCGAGGTAGAGATAGAAGAGCTGCCAGCAGTAGTCGATTCGGAGGCGGCGCTAGAGGAACGGCCAACGCTGGTGCACGCAGACTTCGCTAACAACGTGGCGCTGCGGATATTCAGTGGAACAGGCGTCGCGGAGGCAGCGGGGACGCAAGACCAGAGCACAGTCGACGACCGGGAATTGGAAGCGGCGTTCGCGGAGGCGGAGGTCGTGATCTCGCAGAGGATGGTGAACCCGCGGATCGCGCCGTCGGCGATCGAGACGCGGGGGGTGGTAGCGCAGTACGAGTCAGCGCGGGAGTACCTGACGATCTGGAGTACCACGCAACGGCCGCACGCGCATCGACGGTTTTTGGCGGCAGCACTGGGGCTGGGGGAGCACCAGGCGCGTACGATCGCGCCGGAAATGGGCGGGGGGTTCGGGGCAAAGAAGATCTACGGGGAGGACTTCGTAGCGGCGGCTCTATCGAAGCAATTGGGTGCGCCGGTGAAATGGATCGAGGATCGGTCGGAGGCATTCCTAACGACGACACACGCGCGGGACGTGGTGGGGTACATCGATCTAGCAGCGAAGCGGGACGGGACGGTGACTGCGCTGAAGGCCAGGCTGATCGCGGATATCGGGGCGTACGAGATGCTGCTTACCGCGTTCATCCCGACGCTGACGCACGGGCTGCTGAGCGGTGGCTACGCGATCCCGGTGATCCGGTCTGAGCTGATCGAGGTGTTCACGAACAAGATGCCGACGGACGCGTACCGAGGAGCAGGAATGCCGGAGGCGATCTTCTTCGTAGAGAGGTCGATGGAGCTGCTGGCGCGGGAGCTGGAAATGGATCCGGCAGAGGTGCGGCGGAAGAACTTCATACAACCGGAGGAGTTCCCGTACCAGACGGCGGCGGGAAACGTGTACGACTCCGGGGAGTACGAGCGGCTGCTGGACAAGACGTTGGAGATGGCTAACTACGAGGAGCTGCGAGCGCAGCAGGCGTCGGCACGGGCAAAGGGACGGCTGGTAGGGCTGGGGCTGAGCTTCTACATCGAGCTGTGCGCGATCGGGCCATCGACGATGTTCCCAGACGGGGGGTGGGAGTACGGAAGCGTGACGGTGGAGCGGGATGGTCGGATCACGGCGACAACGGGGTCATCGGCGCACGGCCAGGGACACGAGACATCGTTCGCGCAAGTGCTGGCGGACCAGTTCGGGGTGGAGCCGGGGGCCATCTCGCTGCTGCACGGAGATACGGCTGTAGCGAAGCAAGGGGTGGGGACAGTCGCGAGCCGGTCATTGGTGGTGGGAGGAACGGCGCTGCTTTCGGCTGGGGACAAGGTGAAGGCAAAGATGGCACAGTTCGCGGCGCAGATGCTGGAGGCGCGGGCGGAGGTAATCACGTTTGAGGGCGGGACTGTTGGTTTGGTGGGTGGTTTAGCGGGAGCGGGGCGGTTGTCGTTCGCGGAGGTGGCATCGTATGCGTACTCGCCGCAACAGCTGCCAGCAGGTGTGGAACCGGGACTAAGCGAGGAGGCATTCTGGGAACCGACAGGGATGACGTTCCCGTACGGGTGCTACATCGCACAGGTGGAGGTGGACCGGGAGACGGGGGAGGTCGATCTGCAGCGGTTCGTGGGAGTGGACGACTGCGGGACGATCGTAAATCCGTTGATCGTGGAGGGGCAGATCCACGGGGGGATCGCGCAGGGGATCGGGCCAGCCCTGACCGAAGAGCTAAAGTACGACGAGCAGGGGCAGCTTCTGACCGGGTCATTCATGGACTACGCGATTCCACGAGCGTCAGACCTGCCGACGTTCGAGCTGGGAGCGACGGTGACACCGTCGCCTCTGAATCCGCTTGGGGCGAAGGGGACAGGGGAAGCTGGGACGATCGGGGCGACACCGGCGGTGGTGAACGCGGTGGTCGATGCACTAAGCGAGCTGGGAGTATCTCACATCGATCCGACGCTGGGCGCAGAAAAACTCTGGAGTTTAATTAAGCATGCAGAACGAGGCTAGGGTGTTCTGGGCACGGCAAGAGCCTGTTGAGCAACAGGAGATCGGGTCAACGCGCAGGATCCGCGGGGGTAAGCCGAAATCATGATCCCAGCAGCGTTCGAGTATCAGCGCGCGATGACGCAAGAGAAGGCGGTGGCACTACTGACGGAGGCGGACGGGGAAGCGCATTTCTTGGCTGGGGGGCACAGCTTAGTGCCGCTGATGAAGCTGCGCTTCAGCCAGCCGGAGCGGCTGGTCGACATCATGCATGTGCCAGGCTTGGCGGGGGTGTGGGAGCGGAACGGTCTGGTGGGGATCGGATCGACGACGACGCATACGCAGCTGGAGCAGTCGGCGATCTTGCGCGAGGTTCTGCCGGTGGTGTCGGAGGCGGCGGGTGAGATCGGGGACCCGCAGGTGCGGAACCGGGGGACGATCGGTGGGAGCCTGGCGCACGCGGATCCAGCAGCGGACCTGCCGGCGGTGATGGTGGCACTGGGCGCGTACCTGGACATCGTGGGGCCGCGGGGGCGTCGACGGGTGCAGGCAGAGGATTTCTTCCATGGGTTCTTCACCGTGGATCTCTCCGAAGGAGAGCTGATCACGGAGATACGGATGCCGCCGCGGCGGACGGCAGCATACGCGAAGCTGCATCAGAAGGCGTCGCACTTCGCGATCGTCGGGGTAGCGGCGGCGCTTGATGTAGAAGATATGACGTGCACGGGGGCGCGCATCGCGGTAACAGGATTGTCGACGCACGCGCAGCGTCTGCGGGAGGTGGAGGAATCGTTGGTGGGGAGCCGGCTGGATGAAGGGTCGATCGCGGCGGCGGCGGCGCGGGCGGATGAGGGAGTGGAGGAAGTGAACGCAGACATCCACGCGTCGGAGGAGTATCGACGAGAGATGGCAAAGGTGTTTGCTAGTCGCGCCATTCGTATGGCGGCGGCGCGCGCGTAGCACGCCCCAGCTGTGGCCCAAAGATCCGATCGCAAGTACACCGCGTTGGACGACGGGCTGTACGACTATCTGCTATCAGCGTCGCTACGGGAGTCGGATGTAGCGAGGCGTCTGCGGGAGGAGACGGCGGGGCTGGAGCGAGCGGTGATGCAGATCGCGCCAGACCAGGGGCAGTTGATGGCGCTCCTGGTACGGCTCCTGGGGGCGCGCCGGGCGATCGAAGTGGGGACGTTCACGGGATACAGCGCGCTGTGCGTCGTGGAGGCGCTGCCGGCGGACGGGCTACTGGTGGCATGCGACCGCAGCGCGGAGTGGACGTCCGTGGGAGAGCGGTATTGGGAAGAAGCGGGAGTACGAGAAAAGATCGATCTGCGGCTGGGGAAAGCTATGGGGACACTGGACGACCTGCTGGCGGCGGGCGAGGCAGG
>Ga0315336_1006965_pt1 | contig 11184 bp, 12 predicted proteins | sample ASW5metaG_FD_204512 | JGI IMG/M metagenome (GOLD analysis project Ga0315336, IMG submission 204512) | Ammonia-oxidizing marine archaeal communities from Monterey Bay, California, United States - ASW #5 | ecosystem: Environmental > Aquatic > Marine > Intertidal zone | place: USA: California... | reverse complement strand
ACCTTAGGATTACAAAAACCTAGGGCGTTGCTCGACAATACTCCGTTGGAGGAATTACTCGCCCGCGACATCAAATTTGCAAATATCCAGCGCGCAATTGATCGGGGCCATCTTGAGGCGCTCACCGTTACTGCTTCAGCATACTCTTCAGCGCAATCCGTCAGCTTTTTTCAGGGCCGCCAAGGACTTGAGCCCTGGGTGCGGGTAAGGCGTTGTGGTTGCTCCGCGGTCATAGGACTGAATCACCTTATGGCAAGTGCCGCTGTGCCTTTTATATTTCCAGCGGTAAAAATTGGAACCGAATACTACGGTGACGGGGCGATGCGCCAATCAGCACCATTAAGCTCTGCCATTCATCTCGGCGCGGACCGGGTATTAGTCATTGGAGTTGGTGATGAATACCCTGATCCAGAAAAAACGGGAGGTACGCTCCCAGAAACACCGAGCTTTGCCCACTTAGCAGGTTACATGCTCGACACTTTGTTTATGGATGGTTTATATGCCGACCTTGAGCGGTTGGAGAGGATTAATCGGATCTTGGAGAAAATTTCTCATGATAATTCTAAGGATAAAGGTTCCGAGTTGCGTTCGGTTGATACGCTGATCATTTCTCCCAAAAGGGACATTCGAAGTGTTGCAGAAAGACATTTGTATGAGCTCCCGAGGGCGATACGTCTGTTGCTCAGAGGCGTGGGCGCAATGAACCGCAGTGGGATACAGTTAACAAGTTATCTTCTGTTTGAATCAGGTTTTACTACGGAGTTGATTAACATGGGATTTCAGGATGCCATGGATGTAGAGACAGACATTAGGGATTTTTTTGCATAATCAATTTATGCAGACCGGGGAATTTCATGATGATGGATTTTAATTGCCCCATGACTTTTTTCTAGCCGGGAGGCAACTCTCTCCGCAATAAACACGGACCGGTGTTGACCCCCGGTACATCCGACAGCAACAGTTAGATAGGAGCGCTGAAAAGTTTGGTAGCGTGGTATCCAGTGTTCAAGGAAGAGTACGATATCGTCCACCATTTCATGTACCTGTGCTTGGGATTCTAGGAATTTTTGAACGGGTTTTTCTGTACCGTTGAGGTTGCGTAGCTTAGGTTCCCAGTAGGGATTCGGTAGGCAGCGCACATCAAAAACGAAGTCCGCATCCGATGGCAGACCATGTTTGTAGCCGAATGATTCGAGGAGAATTGATAGTTTGCCTTCTGTTCTCTCGGTGACACGATTCTGAATCAATTCTCTCAGGTCATAGATTGTCTTGGATGTTGTGTCGACGAGCAGGTCAGCAGAATTAATCATCGGGCCTAGTAACTCACGCTCCTTATCTATGGCCTCTGGGAGACTGAGACCATCATTACTGAGCGGGTGTTTTCGGCGAGTCTCGTTAAAGCGGGATAAAAGCGTTTCATTTTTGGCTTGCAGAAAAATAAGATCGCACGAAAGATTTTCTTCTCTACGAAGATCGTGGATCAGCATGGGGAGTCGTTTGATATTATCCCCCCTATTTCTTGCATCAAGCCCCACAGCGACGTTGCCATATCCGGCACCCTGATCAAGCAAAATATCCTTCACAAAAGTAAATAGTAGATCAACTGGAATATTATCAATGCAGTAAAAGCCGAGGTCCTCTAGCAGGTTGAGCGCGACACTTTTTCCCGATCCCGATAGCCCGCTGATGATGATCAGGCGCATCGCATTATCTCTTTTTGCGTTTGGTGGAGGATGGAATGCCGTCTTTTTTTCTGTATTTAGCCACCGTTCTTGTCGCGACATTGATTCCATGGCCTGAAAGAAGGATAGCAGATATTTTTCTGTCACTTAGGGGGTGGGCCTTATTTTCATCGTTGATGAGTTTTCGAATTATTGCTCGTACAGCTGTCGAGGATTTTTTGCCAGAGCTACTGTTGAGACCACTTGAAAAAAAATAGGAAAACTCCAATGGCCCACGAGGCGTCTGCATCCACTTGGTTGCTGCTATGCGGGAAACCGTGGATTCGTTCGTTTCTATGACTTCTGCTATATCTCTGTGCACCATTGGGCGCATATACTCCGGTCCTTTCTCAAAAAATTCTTCTTGTTGTCTCACGATAGCTTCCGCTGCTTTTTTCAGCGTTTCCCTTCTTTCTTCGAGGCTCTTGATTAGCCCTTTAGCCTGAATTAATTGTGCTCTGCATTCGGCGAATCTTTTCTTGTCTTCACGAAGAGCATTAGCGTAGATTTGGTTGATTTTGAGTTGAGGTATAAAGGCGTCGTTGAGAACGACCTTCAAGCAATCATCAACTTGACGGACAAACACATCAGGAATCATAGTCTGGGCTGTTGGGGCGTTGATGGATTTGCAAGGATGTAGCTCGCAGTTTTTGATGAGGGCTATTGCCTTATACCAATCTTCGTCCGAGGCCCCAAGCTCCTGCTTCAGTCGATCGAACTCTTTGCTGAAATTCAGGTCCACCAATTTTTCTTTCTCCACGATGGAACAGGCTAACTCCAGACCGGGTATCCCTGAATCCAGCTGTCTTAACTGGATCAGCAGGCATTCTTTAGGAGTACGCGCTCCGACTCCTGCTGGGTCTAGCTGTTGCACCCGCTCTAGAACAGCCTCAATTTCACCGATGGACACAACTATCTCTGGGGCCACCGTGTCTCGGATGGTCTGAAGATCGGCTGCTAGATAGCCATTCTCATTAATGGAATCAATAATGGCATAGCCGATTTTGTTCTTGCGTTCCCCAAGATTTTTAAACTCCAGTTGCCGATATAGGTCATCAGAAAGAGTTTCTTTGTACGTTATGCGATCGATGCCATCGATAGATAGGTTGGGTAGTCCTGTGTGCTCAAGAGCATACGATTCTGTTTCGTGGACCTCGGCCTCTTCGTTCTCAAGAAACAAATTCTCGTTGAGCGCCTCATCAATCAGGGCCTTGAGGTCTAGGATTGGCACTTGGAGTAGCCGGATAGCCTGCTGCATCTGAGGCGTCATTTTAAGCCGCAGGCTAGGCTGAAGTTTTATTGCTGGTCCTACCATTGACCCTATAGTCCCTTACAGTGAAAAACTTTTCCCTAGGTAAACTTCCCTCACGCTCTGATTAGACAAAATTTCTTCTGGGGTACCGGAGGCCATTAGTGCTCCATTATTCAAGATGTAGGCGTGCCCACATATTCCGAGAGTTTCTCTTACATTGTGGTCCGTAATCAGAACTCCTATGCCCCGGCTAGACAGATGGCGAATGATCCGCTGAATGTCGAGAACGGAGATCGGATCTACTCCTGCAAAAGGTTCATCTAAAAGTATGAATTTAGGTTTGGCTGCCAGCGCTCGTGCAATTTCAACCCGGCGCCTCTCTCCTCCAGATAAGCTGATGCCCATGCTGTCACGAACATGGGTAATGTGAAGCTCTTCTAGTAGCTCCTCCAAGGTTGATTGGCGAGCTGCCCGGTCGAGGTCCTCGCGAGTTTGGAGTATTGCGCGAACATTATCTGCCACACTTAGTTTACGGAATACTGAGGCTTCTTGGGGTAGGTAGCCTAGTCCTAGGCGTGCTCTTCGGTGTACCGGAAAGTGTGTAATGTCCTTCCCATTAATGATAATTTGTCCATGGTCACAACTTATAAGTCCAACGATCATGTAGAACGCGGTTGTTTTGCCTGCCCCATTTGGCCCAAGAAGACCCACAACTTCACCGCTTTTTATAGAAATCGACAATTGACTTACTACCTCGCGTACGCGGTAGCGTTTAGTAATATCGACGGCTTCGAGCCTGCTCATAGTGAGGTATCAGGCTCAGGTTGGATTTTTTCTGGTGGCGGTACGAAAATAATCTGCAGATCCTCGCCGCAATCCGATGATCCCGATGTTATTCTTCGCTGGTTGAGATCATAGATCAGGTCGCACCCCGTGAACCGGGTTGTACCTTCACTGAGCCAGGCACTATCTGACATCCTGAGTGTTCGCGACACGTTGTCATAGTGGAGAAGGCCCGCACTTCCACGGATGGTATTCTCGTCCATGGAATTTTCATCCTCGAACATTGCTGGGGTGCCTTCCAGTTCGGCTGCTGACAGTTCGTGGGAAATAAATCTGACTTCGGCTCTGTCTGAGTTTATTCTCGCTGAATCTATAGTAATGTTTACATTACCATTAAAACTCCATTCGCTTTTTTCAAAATCGAGCCCTGTTGCTATAGCCTCATCTGCCTCTATTTTCATGCTTCCTTGGCTAATTTGTAGCCCACGAAATATCATTGTGCCTGTCTCCCGACTAAAGGAAGATGAATCTGCGTCAAGGGAAATAGGCAGAGGCTCACTGGGCGCTTCCTGAGCAGTTGCTAGGTGCTCAAGACACACAGCGCATAACAAAGCGAGGTTAATTTTATGGGCTAAATTGACCATGTACGTTGGATTCTAATTCGAGCCTGCTGTCTTTCAAGTAAGCTCTAATGCCTGTAGCGTCTATTTGGTCCTGGCCCAAGTGGATTCGGACGGCCTCATCGGTGACCGCATAGAAGGTCTCTGGTTGAAGCCTTAGGCGTTCTGCTTGAATGATTGTGCCATTTGTTCCATCTTCCGGCTGTTGTGCAAGTTCTACTCCACCCTGTAGCTCTAGGTATGTTTCATTTTGGGGTACTTCGCCGCTAGTGGCAGTCAAAAGCCACGGTATTTCTAAGCGGGGCCAATATTCTATTCGGACATCTTCAAGCAATAGGCGATTGTTTTGTCCACTCGTTTCAAGTCTTCTTGCGGTGATTTGATATAAAGATTGGCCTTTCTCGTCTACTCCAAAAAGTTTGGCATCGTTAATGTAGTAACCAAGAGAAAGACTAGGCCCCCGTGTACTAGCTACATCATCTGTTACGTCCACGCGCGTTAAGTACCAGCTTCCCATAGCTGTTAACGCAAGAGATGCCCATCCAAAATACTTTTTTCTGTTGTGCTTCAAATTTTTATATGGCCACTTATACATTCTTGGTTAGTATGCTCGTACCTAGCGGCCTATTAATGTTTAATTTTAGCTGGTTTGGCCGTATTCGGTTATTCATGTGCTGAATATATTCCACGCCATGGATCCGTGATAAACAAAGAAAGCGCCTAATAGTACGCCGCCAACGAGACGATCGATTGCCTGTTTTTTGCGTTGATTGTACGCAAGTATAAAAAGAACCAGCGTAAATCCTGCCATGACAGGGTAATCTAGCTCCAGAACTCGGCCGTCTAGCTCGTGGGGTTCAATCGCACCAGCTATACCAATTACGGCCAGTAAATTGAAGATGTTTGAGCCTATAATGTTGCCCATTACCAAGTCATATTTGTGTTTAAGGACGCCAGCGATAGCCACCGCTAGCTCAGGCAGGCTTGTGCCGACAGCCACCATCGTCAAACCAATTACAAGATCACTGATCCCAATCGCGCGGGCTAGGGTTTTCGCGCCATCGACCAGTAGATCTGCTCCAAATAGCATTAAAGTGAGCCCAATGGTTAGCCACATGACCGCTTTAAGCGTGCCCATATCGCTTGAACTGCTTGTAGCTACAGCCGTATGTGCTGAGTCGGGTTGTTTTGACCTTAGGCTCAACACAACCAGCAATGCGGTCAGAGGGAATAAGCTTGCCAGAAGGATGTAACCGTCGTTACGACTAAGAAAGCCATCGAAAAACAGCAGTACTGCTAATATTGTGATAAGAAAAAGCGCAAGCAATTGTTGGCGTATGGCCGCTGAACGGAGGGTCAGTGGCTGAATTAAGGCAGCCACTCCGAGCACTAAGCCGATGTTGGCAATGTTTGAACCTACTGCATTTCCTAGAGCTAGACTTGGGTTACCCCCCGCAGAAGCAACCGCGGAAATTAGCATTTCCGGTGCGGACGTGGCGAATCCGGCAACAGTCAGACCAATGACGATCGGCGGCAGCCCAAGATTTTTTGCTATGGCTTCTGATCCAAGAACAAAGCGGTCGCCACCCAAAGCAAGCAGTGCCAACCCGACTACGAAAGTGACAAGAGTGATCAGTAACATTTTTAATAGCGAAATTGTAAGCGTTGAAAGTGAGGATAATTCTACCAGTTGCATGAAAAAGTCTGAGTCCTAGCTTAGACTAAGGGGAGACGGAGTGTGAAAAAATGATGGATCCAGACGCAATTACCCACCTCATCGAGCAGGGACTACCAGGGTGTCAAGCTGAAGTTAAGACGGACGGCCAGGGGCACTATGAGGCTTTGGTCGTAACGGAGCAGTTCCAGGGTAAGCGCAGCATTGCGCGCCACCAGATGGTGTATGGCACACTGGGCGCGTTAGTCGGATCGGAAATTCACGCACTTGCCCTGCGAACCTACACGCCCGAAGAATGGCAGTCCAAAGTTAATTAACCAAAGTGCGGCTCCTTGGATAGGCTTGAAATAACTGGCGGAGTCCCACTTGAGGGTGAGGTGCTCATCTCAGGCGCAAAGAATGCAGCGCTACCTATTTTAGCGGCAACTCTTTTATCGGAGAGTCCAGTTCTGTTGGAGAACGTACCGTCTCTGAATGATGTTATGACCACGATTAAGCTACTTCGTAGCATGGGAGCCGAAATTACCCTTCATGATGGTTGGAAGCTTGAGATAGATCCCAGAGCCACGACCAAGTATGTTGCACCTTATGAGCTTGTAAAAACTATGCGAGCATCGGTATTAGTACTAGGGCCACTTCTGGGGCGTTACGGTAGAGCAGATGTATCTCTTCCCGGTGGTTGTGCAATAGGCGCTCGCCCAGTGAACCTTCACGTGGCTGGACTAAAATCTTTAGGCGCAGAGATATCCATCGAGGGAGGATACATTCGTGCCCGAGCAGAGCAGTTGCGCGGTACCCGGTTAGTTCTGGATAGCGTGACCGTAACCGGTACTGAGAATCTCATGATGGCGGCTGTTTTAGCTAAGGGCGAAACTGTGATCGAGAATGCGGCCTTGGAGCCGGAAGTGTTGGACCTAGCCACTTTTCTAGTGCAGATGGGCGCTAAAATTGAAGGAGCAGGTACAGAAATTATTCATATTCAGGGTGTAGATAGCCTTCAGGGCACGTCATATACCATACTTCCCGACCGGATTGAGGCTGGAACACATTTGCTAGCGGGCGCGATTACGGGGGGGCATGTAAGGGTAAAACAGGCCCGTCCTAGCAACTTGGATGCGGTGCTGCGGAAGTTGGAGCAGGCCGGTGCCCGAATCGAACGCGGGTCAAACTGGATAGACTTGGATATGGGGGGGGAACGTCCTAGGGCAGTAAATCTGAGTACGGCCCCATACCCAGGGTTTCCGACCGACATACAGGCACAGTTTTGTGCTCTTAACTCGATTGCCTCTGGGACGGGGAAAATTGTGGAAACCATATTCGAGAGTCGATTTCAGCATACGCTGGAATTGCAAAGAATGGGGGCAAACATTGGCATCAAGGGGAACACTGCGATTAGTAAAGGAGTAGATCGTTTGAAGGGTGCTCCCGTGATGGCTACCGATTTACGTGCGTCTGCGTCGCTTGTTTTGGCCGGTTTAGCTGCCGCCGGTACCACCGTGGTTGATCGTATCTATCACATAGATCGTGGTTACGAATGTATCGAAGAGAAGCTGGCCCAACTTGGTGCGCGTATTCGCCGGCTACCTGTCTAAACGAAGTGTCTGGATTCCATGGTATTCTACTGGGTTATTCCCTGCGTAATATTAATAAAAAGGAGGTCTTTATGGCGGTAATCGCTAACCGTCGCTCGGCTATGACACTTTTCTCCGGGCCTACAGATATTTGGAGTCATCGCACGCGCGTGGTGTTGGCGGAGAAGGGTATAAACATCGATATAATAGATGTAACCGATGGGTCTTCTGGATCTGAAGATCTTTTGGATATAAATCCGTACAACACCGTCCCCACCCTTGTGGATCGAGATCTTATTCTTTATGACTCTAGAGTCATAATCGAATACTTGGACGAAAGGTTTCCGCACCCACCCCTTATGCCTGTAGACCCAGTAACGAGGGCACATTTTCGTCTCGTGCTTTTTCGAATCGAGCGGGACTGGTACCCAGTAGCTGAGAAAATTATCGAGTCAGATGATCGCAGGGCATTAAACCGAGCCCGAAAAGAACTAAAGGAAAGCATATTATCTAGCGTAGAGGTTTTTGCTGCTAAGAACTTTTTTCTTGGTGATGATTTTTCTCTTGTGGACTCTACTATTGCACCCATTCTTTGGCGCTTGTCATCATATGGCATCGAGCTTTCCGGGCGTGCGCGGCCTATTCATAGGTACATGCAAGAGGTTTTTGAGAGATCTTCATTCCAAGAAAGTCTAACGGAGCTGGAGCAGGAGATGCACCAGTAGCGTTTGTGGGAAAAGAAAATCAAACTGAATGGCGACCGTATTTGCTTCGCGCTATGCACGAATGGATGTCAGATAACGGGCATACCCCCCACATAGTTGTCAACGCGGGCGTAGATGGGTTAGTGGTGCCTGAAGAGTATGTATCAGATGAAAAAATAATTCTTAATGTGAGCCAATCAGCGACTAAAGATTTAATAATTACCAACCAGTTAGTAAGCTTCGAGACACGTTTTGCATGCATTCCCCAGATAGTGAAAATTCCGATTTCAGCCGTGCTGGGCATTTATGCTCGTGAGACTCGCGAGGGCATTAGCTTTGAAAACGAACACCAGTCCTCGGGTAGTGACCATTCTGATGAAGGCGCATCTAAGCGGCCCAGACTAAGAGTCGTGGAATAGACTGAGAAATATAAGCCATAGGTATTATTACGCGGCATTTGCCCATTCGAACATCGAAAATGATTTCAATGGGTGCAGCTTTTTCTTTTGGTTCACCAAATTTTGCCCGCGATGCTATTAGGCTTGCTGATTTGTTGTCTTAGGGAAAGGTTTCCGTACTGAGGAGCATTAAGTCACCATTACGAAATTGGCCTATGGGAAGTCTGCGGCGTATGCGTCCGTCCGCTCCTAGTGTCAGGCTGCCCGATAGCCCGGGAATGGACGTAAATTGTTCGCTTTTTTTGTAAAGTAACGGTATAAGGCGGTGGGCATCGAAGCCCAAACCGTGCAAGCGAGTAAGAGAAGGCGCTTGATCTGGCCAGTAACGTTTCAGCTCTGCTTTTAACCTTTCTGTATCTGGGTGGGGAGCAAGAACCCATGGGGTTTCAGTGACCAAAACACCGTTCAAATCACTGTTTCCCGCATTGTTTCCAGGTACATAGACGTCAGACGTTGCATAAGTAGGGATGTCCCCAGCGAAATGAAATCGAAGTTGTGGAGCCAGCATGCGTCCGGCACTGGGGAGTGCCGCCACAAAAATAGTATCAACGTCTTGTCTGCGACGTGGCTCGAACTCAACTGGAACGCGCAGATTTGCCATCAATCGCTGGTGGCGCTGGTTGCTGTTAGTGAGATTTAAAAGTGCCGTTATGGTTGCGGAAAAATCCTTTGTCTCTGCTCCATAGGTTCTAAATTGGAGTAGCTTGCCACCAAGTTCCTCGAACTCGTTTTGGAAGCTGTTTAACAGACGAATACCCCAATCGTCAGCGGGTACCATTGCAATTGCAGTGGCCGCACCTTTTTTGATCGCATGTCTAGCGATTTCAGCAGCTTCATCTTCAGGGGCAAGAGTAAATTGAAAGAATCCCGCCGGAGGAGGTTGATTGTTCTGCGTGAAATTGAGTGCAAGAGTCGGCAAAAAGCCGGCCTTTCTTTCGATTGCTTCTACGCTCGGTTTTAGCAGTGGCCCAACAATAAAATCAGCCCCGTCCGCTACACTTTGTGTATAAGCTTCTTCTGCATCAATGAGCCCTGTATCGTAGATTTTTATCTGTGCTTCAACTGCATTTGGGTTGTCGAGGTGCGCTGCGAGGAAACCATCCAAAACGGCTTGCGCAGAGATTCGCTGCTGGGAACTTAAAGGCAGCAGCAAGGCAATTCGATCGGGATAAATTTCTTGCCTTGGTTGGGCTTCGGTGATCAGGTTTCCGGCAGTATCGCGACCCCCGTCTTGATTGTCAGTACCCTTATTTGGCAACGTATTCAGTGAGGTAGAGCCGCAGGCTACTAGGGTGAAGATGGCTATCACGAATAGAAATCGGCCCAGAGTCAACGTAATTAGCTTGCGCAGTTTACTGCCTACAGGGCAGCATGGGGTTATGGAGCACTCGGTAGGTACGTTACATGTGGTAGGGACTCCTATCGGAAATTTGGGCGATCTTAGCTCTAGGGCGCGGGAGGTGCTGATGGCCGTGGAACTCATTGCTTGTGAGGATACTCGCCGCACTCGGGGATTACTATCCAGTATGGCAATCAATGCAAGCCTAACCGCGTACCATGAGCATAATGAGGCCAAGGTAACTCCGAAGCTAATAAGGTACTTGGAGCAGGGTAAATCAGTCGCGCTGGTATGTGATGCTGGGACACCGCTGATTAGTGATCCCGGGCTGGAGTTAGTTAGAAGCGCTCTAGCGCACCAGATTCCAGTAAGAACCGTTCCGGGCCCCAGTGCGGCCATTGCCGCGCTTAGTATCTCCGGGCTAGCTACTAACCGTTTCATTTTTGAGGGATTTTTGCCTCGGCAACAGGGCCCGCGTCAGAGTTTGCTAGAAGCACTTCGCTTAGAGCTGAGGACCATGGTGTTCTATGAGTCGGTACACCGCCTGAAAGCAACCCTAGAAGCGCTTGTCCGTGTGTTCGGTGGTCCTCGCCCAGCGGTGTTGATACGCGAGCTAACAAAGATCCACGAGTGTCTTTACAGGGGAAGCCTTGCTGATTTGTGCGGACGTTTAGATAAGAGCATTCCTCTTAAGGGAGAGTTCGTGATTATCGTGGCCGGTGCGGATCAAAAGTATTCGGCTGAGGAGGCTGATGCGGAGAAGATTTTCCGTATTCTCGTACAACAGGTTTCAGCTTCGATTGCGGTTGAGCTTACTGCATCCATCACCGGCCTTTCTCGTAACGAGGTTTATCGCATTACCCGGCTTTGAGGGATAAAACCACAAAAAACAAAGTCGTTATAGATATCAACTTTTCTGAAAGTAGTTGCCTGACAGATGGAACCGCGTAACCTAGGTCTTTGGGAGTCGGCTAAACAGTCGCTGGGAGAAATCCTGGAGGAAAGTCCGGGCTCTTTGGGCAGGGTGCCAGGTAACGCCTGGGGGGCGTGAGCCCACGGAA
>Ga0315336_1006964_pt1 | contig 11188 bp, 11 predicted proteins | sample ASW5metaG_FD_204512 | JGI IMG/M metagenome (GOLD analysis project Ga0315336, IMG submission 204512) | Ammonia-oxidizing marine archaeal communities from Monterey Bay, California, United States - ASW #5 | ecosystem: Environmental > Aquatic > Marine > Intertidal zone | place: USA: California... | reverse complement strand
GGCCGTCGAGATCCGCGACGTCATCGTCGGTGAGCAGCCCGCGGGCGCCAGCAGCACCGAGAACTGACCAAGCGGATCCATCACGCCAGTACTCGCGGGCGGGCCCTCAGGGGCTCGCCCGTTTCTTTGCGCTCTCCCAGTTCAACGAACGCGCCGGCGCGGGTCTCAGCGACTCTTTTCGATCGACCGCGCCCGCTCTGCGCTCATCAGGGGCACGCTCGCGCTGCCCGTTCGCAGCGCCAGGCGCAGGTACGGGCGGCACATCCCGCAGCCGCTCGAGCAGCGCGTCCGGGCGCTGAGTTGATCGATCAGTTCGTCCTCGGGCAGGCGGCGTTCTGGGTCGAGGCGGGCGCCCAGATCGAGCAGTTCACGGAACGTCACAGAATGACAGACGCAGGCCGAGACGCTCAACGGCGCCACCGCTGCCAGTCGGGCACGTAGTGGGGATCGTTCTGCGTGCCGACCGAGCCGAGCGCGTGCTCGGGGTTGACCATCCAAGCCTTCTCGCCGCCGGTCGTGCGCGCCGAGCCATCCGCCCGGACGGTGACGGTCGAGCCCGGGTCGCCATTCTTCGGGCGGTGGTGTCGGAAGCTGGTGGTGGGGGAGTAGTTCTTGAACCACCCCCAGACCTGGAAGATCTCGGGCGGGTCGAGCAGCGCGCTATTCCTCAGTGAACTGAGAACCAGCATCGAATCGCCGAGCACGAACAGCTCGTCCGGACGGCGCAGATCGGAGAGCCTCGACCAGCGTTTGTTTGCAACGCCGGGGTGCTCGGTCGTCGAGGGCGCCAGCCCGTATCCGTTGTAGCCATACGTGCTCGTGACCTGATCGATGCGCGACTGGTTGCTGTACGACCCCGAGGGCTGCTCCGGGCACTGGTAAACGGACCCGTCGTGCAGAGCGCTATCCAGGTAGGCGGAGATGGCGCCCTGCGTGTAGTCGATCCGCTGGGCCGACTCGTCCTCGGCGCCCCACCAGTACGGGGAGCTCTCTGCGCCTCCGACCCTGTACGGCGCCGCCCGGTCATCGAAGTCACCGGCGTACATCGTCCATGCGAGACCGATCTGACGCACGTTGGCGAGGCACCGCGTCGTCCTGGCCGACTCGCGGGTCCGAGCGATCGCGGGCAGCAGGATCCCGATCAGCGCGCTGATGACCGCGAGCACCACCAGCAGCTCGATAAGCGTGAAGGCGCACCGGGAACCCCGGGCGCCAACTCCCATTCGTTCGTGCTTTGCGATCTCTGCTCGACTCACTCGGATACCTCGCCGCCCCCGCTGAAGCCGGAATCGTAGCGCCCGATGAACGCCTCGAGCGCATCGACGGGACCGGGCGGGTCTTCGCTGAGGGCCGGGCCGGGCGCGCTGACCCGGGTGAGTCCGGGAGGGCCGATCGAGAACAGCGCCCCACCGACGATCGCAGGAGAGGAGCCGTAACCTGTGGCGGAATCGACGACGAACTCGGTCGAATCTGGCTGCTCGTTCAGGTCGATCAGACGCATCTCGTCGTACGGGTTGAAGCTGACGCCGCTGACATCGTCGCTCGAGACCGTGCCGACATAGAGCTGGCGAACACCCGGTTCGACGCGCATGGCGGGGTGGTGGCTCCAGCCGCCGATGGCGAGGTACTCGCCGTCGTCGATCACGCCGTTCTCGTTCTCGTCGTCCCAGGTGTCGATCGCCGAATCCCAGAGCAGCTCACCGAACTGGCCGTGGTCATGGAAGAGCTCGACGCTCGGGCGTGAGCCCGAGTCGCTCGTGTCCGTCGGAAGGAGTCCGCCCGAGAGCGCGATCCGCCCGTCGCCGACTGCGATCGGGATCGAGCTGGTCCGGTTGCACGCTGCCGTCCAGATCAGCTCGCCGGTCTGGGCATCGACCTTGACGAGCAGGGAGGAGAGCTGACCGCCATAGAAGTTGAACGTGGCGCCGAAGACAAATCCCGTGGCGAGCGTCAGGCCGCCGTAGAACCCCTGGGTCTCCTCGCCAGGAACGCTCGTGGACCAGACAGGCGAGGGCGTGCTCGTGCTCGTCGCGTCGAACGCCTCGATCGTCCCCGCGGAGAGGTCCAGGAACCCGGCCGTCCCCACATAGACCATCGAGTCCCGGTACGCGGGCGTCGCTCCGGAGGTCGGGCTTGAGAGCGTCGCGCTCCAGACCACATCGCCCGGCTCATACGGGTTCAGCGTCGCGTCGAACGGATCGACGTTGACGCACAGCAAACGCCCTGGCGGAGAGACGACGCCGAAGTTGGTGATGAACGCCCGGTCTGCGGGCCCGAGGTCGGTGGTGACGGCCGGGGATGCATTGACGAGCAGCGACTCGGCCGACGCGCTCCAGGCCATCGCGCCGGTGAGGCTGGTCAGGGCGATCAGCGAGTCGAACGCGGCGTACAGAACCGTGCCGTTCTCCATATCAATCGTCGGTGTCGCCCAGGAGTTAAAGACTGGCGGGGGGAGCGGCGTCGTCCAGAGCACTTCGCCAGACTCGCGGTCCACTCCGATCGCGTGGTAGACGTTGTCGATCCAGGCGCTCGCGTACACGCGCTTTTTGTCGATGACAATCCCGCCCGGTCCGGCGAACTCCATCTCGCGCTCGAGCATGTCCAAGCTGGCGATCCAGTCGATCTCGCTGAGCGACTCGGGGCCGGGATCGCTTTCAAGGACGATCGGGCGCCGATCCGCGGTGCGTCCAAGGTGCGTCCAGACCCCGGGCGCCGGCAGGGGGTCTGTGATGGGGCGGGTCCCACCGGTCGGGCCGGGGTTCTGCTGTTCCTCAGAACCGGGCGCGAGAGGGACGAGCGCGGACGCCGAGATCGCACAGATCAAGCATAGTGACATCGGGATTCTCTTCATGAAACGCGGCGCCGCCCTTTCGGTCGACGCAGCGTCCCTCTCCTACAGCGAGGCGCTCCGCCGGCGACGGCGGAGCAAAAACACACCGGGCGGCGCGAAAAACACAACGCCGCCCGGGCTTGGGACCGACACATCGGCGAACGCGTCCACCTCGAACGCGATCCCCGAGTGGTTCTCGAGACGGATAAACGAGATCTCCTCCAGGCCCGTGCCCGCCAGATCAAAGCCGATGCCGCCGCCCGAGCCGTCGTACACATCGACAATCTGCGACAGCGAAAGCCCCGCGAAATCGGACAGCGTCAGCGAGGGGTCCACGGGGCGTGTGAAATCGGTCAGGACCGAACCCGGAGCCGAATCGAACGCGCCCGAGTCCGCGTACCCCATCGTCGGCATGAGATCGAGCGCTCTCGTCTCGACCGTCACCCAGTCCAGCCCGTTCTGGCTGACCCTGACGGTCGCCTCTCCCCCGGCGCCGAACATCCCGGGCGTGTCGCCGACAACACCGTCCGGGAACTGCGAGTCGATGAACCCGGCGTTGCCGAAAATCAGGAAGTCGATCCCGAAGGGATTGCCCGCGTCGTCACGGATGGCGTGATCGAACCCGACCTCAAGAAACCCGCCCGACCCGAGCGAGAACAGCTCGTCAGCGCCGAAAGCGGGGTTGAACGGGCTGACAACACCCGGGAACACACCCTCGCCGGTGAACCGCTCGGGCGAGCCGAGCACCGTCAGCGCGTTCGTGAACCCCGCGATGCCGTTCGTCCCGGCGTCGTAGCCGATCACATCCGTCGCGAACGGGCCCGAGCTCACGTCATCAGCTTGAAGTGTTCCAGTCATAATAAGCGCACTTACAGCGCACGCAAACACAGCGCACTCTCGATTCTCCATGCATCTCTCTCTCTCTGGCTCGTCTCAGGGGCGGCGCGGTTTCCAGGCGCGCTGCCGAAACTCATCCCGTATCGCGCGGGACGGCTTCCACGGACATACACCGGGAACGCTCGCTGGGCTGGATCCGAGGGGACGCCGCGCGGGAAGCGCACACGGCATGCCGTCGGGCCCGTTCGCGAGGGCGCCCACGTCAGCGTTAGAGGCAGGTCTTCCGGCTTCAGGCTCGGCGAGGGCCAACCTTCCCGACGGGTTCGTGCTGAGGCACGCCCGTCAGTGGTCCACTCGGGAGGGGGAAGCCCCTGTCCCGTGTGGCCCGAAAGTCCTTGAAAACAAGGCACTTCCGGGGGCTCGCGTCGTCACCTGTTACGGCGGCGCGACCGCGGCGGATTTTCACCGCCTTCCCTATTCTCCCGCCCCCGATCGCACTGATCGGGTTTGGAAACCTCTAACATCGCGACATTATCACACCTTGGCGCCGCCTTCAAGCGAAATCCGACGCTTCGCCAGGAACGCCCGCGTACTGGGGATATTTTCGACCGGTCGAGCCTCTACCCGTGCAGCACGGCGCACTTGACGCGCCGTGCCGGGCCCGTTGTGTCGCGCACAGCGAATGAGTCGCCCCCGCGCAGCACCGCCCCGCCGTACGCCCCGTCCTTGCGCAGGGCGTACATGGCGACGTTGAACGCGGGCAGCCCGTTTTCATTGCGCAGATCTGGACGTCTTGTCCGCGAGTCGATGTGGCGCAGCACCGCGAGGCACGCCTCGGTCGGTGTCATGCCCTGCTCCATGAACCGCACCGCGAGGAACGAGCCGCACGACTGGATCACCGCCTCGCCGCGCCCCGTCGCGCCCGCGGACCCCACCTCGTTGTCAACGTACATCCCGGCGCCGATGATCGGACTGTCGCCCACGCGTCCCGGGATCTTGTAGCTCAGCCCGCTGGTGGTTGTCGTCGCCGCGAGATCACCGTCCTTGTCAACAGCGCCGCAGTGGATGGTGCCGTAGGTGAATGGGACCGGCTCTGCCGCGCCCTGCTTCTCGCCCTTGAGCTCGATCGTCTGGTCCGCGTCGAGCCAGTCATCCCGGCTGTTGACGTTGCGCTTCCACCGCACCCAGGCCTGGCGGGCCTTCTCGGTCAGCAGGTTCTCCTCGGGGAACCCGTGCCTGATGGCAAACCGCTTGGCGCCCTCGCCAACGAGCATGACGTGATCGGTCTCGCGAAGAACCTTCAGCGCGACCGCGGCCGGGTGCATGATGTTCTCGATCGCACCCACAGAGCCCGCCTTGTGGCTCGGCCCGTGCATGACGGAGGCGTCGAGCTGGACGACACCGTCCTCGTTGGGCAGGCCGCCGAACCCGACGGACATGTCGTTCGGATCCGCCTCGACGATGCCGACACCCTCGACCACCGCCGGCGCCGGGTCCGAGCCGCCCTGGATCATCTCCCAGGCCCGGTCGCAGCTGCGGACGCCGTTGCCGGACGAGATCACGCACGGGCCTCGGTGTTCGTCGCCCGGCTGGCGGGAGGATCTGGTGGGCGACGGGCGGGCGTTGGCAAGCGTTCCGGTGAGCGCCGTCCCGGCGCCGATGGCGCCCGCGGCGAGAAAGCGACGTCTATCGATCTGGTTCATGGCGCCAGTCTGACAGAACCACGCCCCGGCGTCACGCCCGGAGCCAGACTCGGGCGCCCAGCCCGGACGCCCGGCGCGGTACCGTGTCCGGATGGACGTGACGAAGAGATTCCGTGTCGAGCCCGGCTCGAAGATCAAGCTCGACGAGTGGGACCCCGCCGAGACGCTCGGGATGGACCGCACCGAGGCAGAACGCCTGCTCAGCGAGAACGCCGAGGCGATCGGCAAGCTGCAGTACCGGCTCTACGCCGAGCACAAGAAGTCGCTGCTGGTCGTGCTCCAGGGGATGGACGCCGCGGGCAAGGACTCGACCGTCCGCCACGTCATGCGCGACGTGAACCCGCAAGGCGTGCTCGTCACCTCGTTCAAGCGCCCGACCGATCACGAGCTGGCGCACGACTTCCTCTGGCGTGTCCACCGCCAGACGCCGCGCAAGGGGCACATCCGCGTCTTCAACCGTTCGCACTACGAGGACGTGCTCGTCGTCCGGGTCAACTCGCTCGTGTCCGAGAGCGTTTGGTCGAAGCGGTATGGCCTGATCAATGACTTCGAGAAGAACCTGGTCGCGAGTGGGACCGAGATCATCAAGATCTACCTCAACATCTCGCCCGAGCGCCAGCGCGAGAAGCTGATGCGTCGCCTGACGGACCCCGACCGTGCCTGGAAGTTCGAGCCCGCGGACTTTGAGACCCGCAAGAACTGGTCCCACTACATGCGGGCGTACGACGACGCGATCGAGCGCTGCTCCACCGAGCACGCGCCCTGGCACATTGTGCCGACTGACAAGAAGTGGTTCCGCCTGTACGTCATCAGCCAGATTGTCCGCGACACCCTCGAGCGTCTCGGCCCGCAGCTCCCGCCGCTCAGAATCGAGCCCGACGTGGCGATGCGTCTGCTCGACGGCATCGACTGACCCGCGAACCCGGTCTCCCGGTCTACCCTTGTCCCCCATGCCCGCCGCCCGCCCCACGCTCGAGTCCGCCCTGCCCCTGCTCAGAGACCGATTCGGGCTCGAGTCGCTCCGCCCGCTCCAGAGCGAGATCATCGCTCGGACGCTTGCTGGCGCCGACTCGCTCGTCGTGATGCCCACGGGCTCGGGCAAGAGCCTCTGCTTCCAGCTCCCCGCTCTCGCTCTTCCGGGCCTCGATCGGTCCGCCCCCGGCGTCGCGCTGGTCTTCAGCCCGCTCATCGCCCTCATGGAAGACCAGGTCGCGGGGCTCAAGCGCAGAGACATCCGCGCCGAGTACATCAACTCGACCCTGGGCAAGAAGGAACGTCAGAAGCGGTACGCCAAGCTGGCCAGGGGCGGCTACGAGCTGATCTACGCCACGCCCGAGCGAATGCACAAGCCCGAGTTCATCGAAGCGCTCAACGCCGTCCCCGGAGGCGTCAAGCTGCTCGCGGTAGACGAGGCCCACTGCGTATCCAAGTGGGGCCACGACCTCCGACCCGCCTACCAGCAGGTCGGACGGTTCCGAGAGCAGGTCGGCTCGCCACCCACGATCGCGCTCACCGCGACCGCCACCCGCGCCGTCCGCGACGACATCCGCGTGACACTCGGTTTCAGCGCCGACACCATGCCCCTCTTCGCGGCCCCCGTCGATCGGCCCAACCTCGCCCTGAGCGTCGAGCCCGTCTGGACCGACGAGGACAAGGTCAACGCGGTGCGCACGCTCGCCGAGAAACACCGCGGCACGGGCATCGTCTACTTCTCGCTCATCAAGGACCTTGAGCGGCTTGAGGGCGAGTTCATCCGAACCCTGCCCGGGCGCGAGGTCCGCGTCTACCACGGCAAGCTCGACCCGCGCGAGAAGAAACGCCTCTCACGCCGCTTCGTCGAGGCGACGCCCGACGACGGGCTGGTTCTTCTCGCGACCAACGCCTTCGGCATGGGCGTGGACAAGCCCGACATCCGCTTCATTGCGCACGCGCAGGTCCCCGGCTCTGTCGAGGCCTACCACCAGGAGGTGGGGCGGGCCGGGCGCGACGGGGAGCAGAGTGATTGTGCTTTGCTGTATTCGCAGGACGATCTGGCCATCCAGCACCAGTTCGTCGAGTGGCAGAACCCCAGCGCCGACTTCCTCATCGAGGTCTGGACCGCGTTCGAACGGGCGCACAGCGCGGGCGGTGACAACTTCGACAGCGAGGACCTCCGCGAGCAGATCATCGGTCGAGGGCACCGGCACGGACGCGGCGGCGGCACGATCGAGTACGCCCTGATCACCCTCGCCAAGCTCGGCCTCATCGAGCCCTCATCCATCCCCGGACGCTTCAAGCCCACCGAGTCAGGCGACGACCGCATCGCCGATCACGCGGCCGATGAACTGATCGACCCCGCCGAGATCGCCGAGAAACGCAAGCGCGACCTGGAGCGGTTGCTCGACATCGTCAAGCTGACGCAGGCAGACGACCTGCACGCCTTCGTGCGCGAGTACTTCGACCTGGATACGTGAGGCTTACTCCGCAAATGCGCGGAGCATCCAGCGGTCCGTCTCGATCTCGTCGCAGATCCCGTCGAGCAAGTTCACGGTGCCGCGGTCGCCGATCTCCTCGCCGGCTTCGATCACGGTGCGCATCGTCGCGTGGATCGCCGTGAGGTCGGACGCGAGTTGGCGCACGCGCCCGACCGCGTCCGGGTTGCCCTTGCGCTCGGCCAACGTGCTTCGCTCGAGCACGTTCTTGAGTGTGCCCACGGGGAGCCCGCCGAGGGCGAGGATGCGCTCAGCGATCGCGTCGCTGTGCTCGCCCCACGCGGTGTACATCTCCTCGAACTTCTGGTGCAGGGCAAAGAACTGCTCACCGGTCACGTTCCAGTGGTCGTTGTGCAGGGCGTACCAGAGCACGGTCGCGTCCGCGAGAGCCGTGTTCAGATGGTCGCTGATCGAGGTGTCTGCCATCGTGGTGTCCTTTCGGTGGGGAATCCCCGCATAGATTGGAATGATTCTAGACAAGGCGATTCGGGATGTCTATGGGGTCAGAGGCGACGCCCTACCATCCGCCTTGCCGCCCGATGAGCGGGCCGCTGGAGAACGCCATGAGCGAGCCGATTAACGAACTGATGGTCGAGGACCTGACCCCCGGCGACGGAGCCGAGTGCCCCGCCGGAGCGACCGTCAACGTGCACTACAAGGGCACGCTCATGGACGGCACCGTTTTCGACTCGTCCTACGACCGGGGCCAGCCCATCGACTTCCCGCTGGCGAATCTCATCCCCGGCTGGCAGCAGGGCATCCCCGGCATGAAGGTCGGCGGCAAGCGCAAGCTCACCATCCCGTACAGCCTCGCCTACGGCGAGCGCGGCAGCCCCCCCGTCATCCCGCCGCGCGCCGACCTCGTCTTCGAGATCGAACTCCTCGGCGTCAGCTGAACCGGCGAGTCAGGGCCGAGTCATGCCGGAGATCATCCGGTCCCACGCGCCCTCGCTGATCGACATCGCCTGCTCCGGTCCCCACATTTTCACGAAGACCAGCTCGTCATCCAGCTCGATGATCGCGCCGCGCACGGTGTAGTACGGGCGCTCGGTCTTGGCGCCCGCGGGCGGGCCGTCGATGTAGGTCCCGTTGAGCGTCACAACGTGCGCGGTCAGCCCGGCGATCTCGCGCTGCTTGGCCCGCGGACGGATCGGGTCGCCCATCTCGTCGAGCACCTGGCGTCCCCAGCGTGTCAGGTTGGACCAAACATCGCCTCCGGCGCTCGAGAACGTGACAACGCACGTCCCGAGCGGGTTCGGGACCTGCAGCTGCGCGGCCCGCATTGAGTTCGCCGGCTCTACCGCCTGCCACCCCTCGGGGACGGACCAACGGAGGCCATTGAACTCGACCGACTCAACACCCGAGATCTGGTCAGCCAGACCCGAAGCCGCGGCGTCGCGCTGCTCGATCTGCTCGCGCAGATCACGTCCCATCGCGGCGGACTTGCCGTACATGCTCTTGGGCTCCTCCGCGAGGTTGTCGAGCGCTCCCCCAGACGATCCGGACGAGGACGACGAACCCGAGGAGTCGTCGCACGCCGTCAGTCCGAGCATCGAGAGCGCCAGCAGCGCCACGGTGGCAGTCTTGCAGTTCATGAGCGAAGTGTAGTGGGGGCCCGAGCGTGCGGACAGTGCGAAAGCGCTCAGCCGCCGAACGAGGTCAGAAACGCGACGACATCGGAGTAGTCGAGAACGCCGGTCGGCGGCGCCAGATCCGCGGCGCTCCCGCCCAGCGAGAACGCGCCGAGGAACGCGACAACATCGGTGAAATCAAGCGTTCCGTACGGCTCGGCCAGATCCGCCGGCGGCGCGACCTCGCCCAGAAGGCGGAACGCCATATCCGTGTCGTTCTGATCCCAGAAGTCCGTCCCGTCGGCGTTGGAGTACATGATCCGATCGTTGCCTGAGAGCGCGTCGTACGACCACCCCAGCTCCGTCTGGCCCATGATGCCGATCCAGTAGCTCTGCCCGCCATCCATCCGCATCGGCGGATCAAGCTCGAACGTCGCCAGCTCCTCGTTCCACTCGAAGTGCCCAGAGAAGACGTGCCCGCCCGTCGGCGCCACCGCGAACTCCCCCGGGAGGAAGGTGCGCTGAGCGACCATCGCGCCGATCTCACCCGCGTTGTCCGCGTAGAGCGAGACGCTGATCTCGAAGTCGATCTCGAAGCCGTAGCCCCAGGACTCGACCGCGTGCAGGTTCGTGTGCTCATCCAGTGACGCGTCGTCGTAGAGCAGTTCGTTCCAGAGGATGCTCGAGTAGTACCCGTTCGTGGTGTCGCCCTCGGCCGTCCGCGAGGCCTGCTCGAAGACCACCTCGACCTGAGCACCGGCTTGCCCAACGATCGCGCCCAATACCAAGCCCACCGCCGCAACGAGCATCGAATCGCGCATCATCGTCTCCAGTGCCGCTCTCGGGTCGATCTTCTGAGATCGGACCGCGCACGAGCGCACGGTATTCCCGCTCAGTATCTCTGAAATCACTTCCCGCGCGAACCCTCTCTTCAGAGGGGGGCCCCAGATCCCGCCGGAATCCCGTTCGGATCGCCCCTGCGGGCCTTAGCCGACCCAAATATCGCCCGTGATCAGTTCGACCGAGTTGTCCGCCGGGTCGCGCACGTAGATCGACCGGTGATTTCCACCGTCTCGGGTCCAGGTGGTTTCCTTTTCGATCGCTACGCCCGCAGCGACCAGCCGGTCGCGCCAGGCGACGAACTCGCTCCCGTCGATCAGCAGCGCGACGTGCCCCGGACCGCGGGCGCCGTGCGAGGGCACGAGCCGCCCGCTCGGCTCGCTGACGCTCGGGTCGAAGACCAGCAGCACCTGGTTTGTCGCGACCCGGAACTTGCGCATCAGCTCTGACGCCTCACCGATGACCGCCAGCCCGAGCGCTCCCGTGTAGAACCGCTGGGCCGCGTCAAGGTCGTCCGCGTAGAGGATGGTCTCAAGAACGCCGGTGATGCGGGGCATGCCAGAGCCTACCGAGTGCGCGGTCGCGCGGGAGCCAGCGATCGCCCGGCGTACGATCGGGCCATGAACCCGACCATCGAACAGATGCTCGCCCACCGCAGCATCCGCGCGTACACCGACGAGCCCGTTCCGACCGAGCACCTGCGCGAGGCGGTCCGCGCGGGCCAGGCCGCCGCGACCAGCTCCGCGGTGCAGCCGTACTGCTGCATCCGAGTCACGGACACCGATACCCGCTCCGCGATTGCCGAGCTGGCCGGCCCGCAGCAGAAGGTCGCCCTGGCCCCCGAGTTCCTCGTGATCTGTGCCGACACCCGCCGCCACCGCCTGCTCTGCGAACGCGCCGGGTCGGCCTACGACCAGCGCCTCGAGGCCTTCCTGG
>Ga0315336_1006963_pt1 | contig 11189 bp, 11 predicted proteins | sample ASW5metaG_FD_204512 | JGI IMG/M metagenome (GOLD analysis project Ga0315336, IMG submission 204512) | Ammonia-oxidizing marine archaeal communities from Monterey Bay, California, United States - ASW #5 | ecosystem: Environmental > Aquatic > Marine > Intertidal zone | place: USA: California... | reverse complement strand
GGTCGGCAGATTGAAGCATGGTTGGTCTCCTGGAAAAAGCCCCGGTGCCAGCCTGTCTCATGGCAGGCGTATGGTGGTGCAATCCGGGTCAATGCCGGCATTATAAGCCGGTGGCCGGCGCTGATGTTACGAGGCCCAGATGCGCAGCTCACCGCCGCCCTGCAAGAGTCTGTCCCTGTGTCATCCGGGCATGTTTGCCGATCTGCCGGACTGGGTCGGACCTAACCAGGCCAAGCATTCACGGACATTCATGCATGCGACGAGCACATCACGGGTGCTTGAAAGCCCGTTCTTGGTCCCGGATACCGCGCTCCAACGAGAAGCCTGCAATGCCGTTCATGCAGCATTGCCTGCTTACACGGTCAATTTTGATAGTGAAAATGCACCGCTAAGCGCCGAAAACAAGCTGTACTGGGACGTTAATGTCAGCGCATCAAATGGTTAGCGAGGTCCGACCCTGTTCGTAGTTCGTAGCGAGACCAATCTGGGTCGATGGCGACTAAATCCCCGAGTCAAGGTGCGTCGTCGGGGAAAACCTTGATCAAGGTTTCCTGGTTCTGTCCGACGCTGGCGCCGAGAATCTTCGAGATCGATATATCGCCTTCGGGTAGACCACCGCGGTCCGCGGGCGTGACCTCGACCGTGAAGTCTTGGGGGCGAATGTCGAGGCGATTTCGGACATACTCGAATTCGATGCTCGGGTGCGGCCCGCCCCTTCTGTTGCCGGCGAAATGAATTCTTGGACTTCCCGCGCCTTTGCGAACCTCGGATTTGAGCGGCGCGCGCTCATCGGAGGGATCGATCGGCCAATCGAGACGTATATCGACGGCGAATCCGTCGTCGCCGGCGACGCTGTAAAAAGCTCGATTGGTGCCCAGGCCAGAGTTCGCTTCGATGCGCCATGTGATAGCCGCGGCGCACGCGACATCGGATACGCCGAGCGCTTGATTTATGACTGCCGGGGCAAGGGTATAGACCGCGAGTTGCAGCAAGCCATTGACGTCGTCGTTCGGGCTGTCAGTGCCCTTGGTATCGGTGCCCAAACCCAAGGCCAATAGCCGTGACGTGGGCCCTACGATAGCGCGGCCGTCCGACGCCTTGGCAAATTCGAACACCCGGTCAAGCGCCGCATTCAAGACCATGAGAGTTGCTTTCCCGTCGTCGCTGCATAGGGGGAATGGCGCCGCGCGATAGCGCTCGGGCTCCATAGTATCCAAGGCGTTCTGCATTTCGTCGATCGAGACGCAAAGTTTGATAAGGAATGACCTAGGTTGAAAATACGAAAAATCGGGGCTCTTTAAGGTAGGCATTCCGGAAACGTCGGTTATGTTCGAGACAAGGCCATGTGTCGGGCCGGCCATTGGTGCGTTATCGCCATTGGCGTAGGCACCCGAACAAGAGAAGAGGACACTGAGAATCAGTGTCGCCATAGCCGATGCTCGAAATTTCATTTCTTCAGCCCGCATTCCCTAGCCCCTACCGATATAGAGTATAGGAAACATAAAAGGGATTCTCAATGTATCCCCCGGTCCGATTTGCGGCGAACGCGGTACCGGCGGACACCGGTAGGGCTGGTCGCACGGCGCAACTCCAGGCTAGTTCACCCTGCTCACTTCGCGCTCCTGGCTTCTTTACCGCCGCTGTCCCGCCTCGCGTACCCAGCGACCCAGCCGACGCCCTTCCCCAGGCATCGAGCCCACGGCATCAGAGAAAAATGCGCGTAGCGCTGAGTGAAACGCCTCAACCCGGCGCAGGCGGCGCCCGGCCTGGTGGTCGCCGCACGGCGTGCACCGGGCGTGCTTTGCCCCCCAGGTACGCGAGGATCGCTTTGATCACCAGCGGATCTTCGATACACGCGATGATGCGCATCGTGCCGCCGCAGTCTGCGCAGGTCTCGACGTCGATGCCGAACACGCGCTTCAGGCGCCGCGCCCAGCGCATTGCCACGCGCCGCTCGGCAGGCGCACGTGCTTCGGCCGTCGCAGATTGTGCCCTGCCCTTGCCGCGCCCGGCCTTGGCGACCAGTGCCCGGTGCGCACTGTTCCGTGCAAATACGCCGTGGTAGCGCGTGAGGTTCACCCGTAGCCTGGGCACCAGCGCGGCCAGCTTCGCCAGAAAATCCAACGACCGTCACCGCAAGTGTATGTTGACCCGTTACGCGCAGCGTATGCTTATCAAGAATGCCATCTCTGATACGGTGCGATTCTTCCGCATGGATGCTCTATATTTGGCCGTGGGTGTGAAGGCCGACTTTGACATGGCGCTGCGCGTCATCGCCAGCGATCTTTACCGCCGCTTCGCTCAGCGCATGCGTGGTTACGCAGGCAGCCAAGCGCGCCACGTCTTCCGGGACTTGGTCGACATTCCCGCTGACGTGCAGGTGAGCGAAAATAAAGTAGCAATCCGCTTCCGATGCTGCGCCCATCTGCCTATCGTGACAGCTTCTGGGTTTTTGGACCAACCGGTCAACGCGTTGTGAAATAGCGTACAGTTACGCCGGAACGATTGATCTACCGACAATTGAGTCGAAATATTATGCCGATCACCAGCCCCCGGACTTTTATAAGAAGGCACGAATCAGTCCCAAGGGTCGAGCCCCGATAGTGTCAACGATAATGGAACAGGTTGTGCTAGTTTGAACGTCACGGCATCGGATACATCGTAGCAGCGAACAAACATTTATTCTCGACATTGAGAAGCCTAGATTTAACGGCAAGCAAAACTGGCGACGGCGTCATTGCCATTGACGATACGTTATGCTCATCTCGATGAGCAATCCGTGGATGGGTTGTCCGAAAGCTTGGTCACTTCAAAAATCAGCCTGATAACACTTTTTCTCCGTTAGTGTCGCTACCAGTTTCAGTTATTTTTTGAGCAATCTTATGCCACAAGAGATCAATTTTTTTAGTAGCGAACCCCTGTCCATTACCTCCCTGCTATTGAATTTAGGAATCGGGTTCCTCCTGGCTTTGGTTCTGAGATGGCATTTCAGGAGGTTTGGCTCGACTTTGTCAAACCGGCAAGAATTTGACCAAGTCATTCCCTTCATTCTCCTGACAACAGTGCTAATCATTTCAGTGGTGAAATCCTCCCTGGCACTTTCGCTGGGCTTGGTCGGAGCACTTTCGATTGTGCGCTTTCGTACGCCGATCAAGGAGCCCGAAGAACTCGCGTATCTCTTTATGGCGATTGCCATCGGACTCGGCTTGGGCGCCGCTCAAACGATCGCCACGGTCATCGCCAGCGTAGGCATCCTTGCGGCGATGGCCATGCTCGGGTGGAACAAACAAGAGAATGAAAACAAGAATCTATATCTTTCCATCCATATACTGCGCCATAACGAGGATAACCCGGACGGGCATCTCGAGGCCGTGAACGAGCTGATCGCCAATCATGTGACCAGCAGCGATCTACGGCGGTTCGATTTCCAGGAAAATCTGGTTGAGGCGACCTATTGCATTGATGTGGATGGCCCGGAGACCGTGTCAGCGCTGACGGATGAACTGCGCAAACGTTTTCCCGCCATAGGCGTTACTTTTCTCGATCAGAGCCGGATGCCAAGCGTCTAACGGATCATGGAAATCAAATTGTCGGGCCGCAAATCAAGACGTGCCCACAAACGCGCTAGATCAATTCGTTCAGGGTTGCTCATCACGCTTGTCGCCGCAGTTGCGACCGCCGTAACTTTTGGAATAACGATACAACAACACTGGCCCTATTTCTCCACCAGCGTCGTTTGGCCGTGGTTCTCGGACCGAGGGCACAACGCGCTTAGGGAAGACGTACGGGTGCGGAAAACTATTCCGACAACGCTGAAAAGAATGCTTGCCGCCCAATTTTTCCAGCCTACGTTTCCGAAAATTGTTGTCGACATCAAGTTCAAGCACATGCAGAAACTCCAGCGAAAGCGCCAGGAAGCGTTGGCGCGTGAGCTTTTGGTTCAAGGAAGTGACGACTTTGTACCCGCATCGATCCGCTACCTGAATCGCACCATCAAAGTCAGGTTGCGGCTTAAAGGTGACTTGATCGATCATCTCCAGGGCAACAAATGGTCGCTCCGTGTCAATGTCAGAGGCACTGATCACCTATTTGGCATGCGCCGGTTTTCAATCCAGCATCCAAGAACGCGTGGATTCCACGGAGAGCTTCTTTACTTCGAGACTCTTCGCCATGTCGGTGTCCTTGCACCTCGCTACCAGTTCGTGAATGTCACTGTAAACGGAGATCACATTGGTCTAATGGCGCTGGAGGAACACTTCTCCAAGGAATTGCTCGAGTCAAATCGGCGGCGTGAAGGTCCCATTCTCCGATTCGACGAGTTCTATGTCTGGCAAGCCAGTGATGGAAAACACGGCGGTTTTGAGGGCGTATTCGACGACTATCAGAACGCCCAGATCGATGCATTTCGCTCGTCCAAAATTGCCAAATCCGAACAACTATCAAAAAATTACCGCACTGCGGTCGGTCTGTTGCGGGGCTTCGTCGACGGTTACCTGACGGCGTCCGAGACGTTCGACAGTGAGTTAATGGGCCGATATCTGGCAGTGGCCAGGTTGTGGGGAGCAGATCACGGCGTGATCTGGCACAATCAACGTTTCTATTTCAACCCGGTCACGGCGAGACTGGAGCCGATCGGCTACGACGTTAGTACTCAATATCGAATCGGAATTGGCGAAAACTTCGACGAACCGCTGATCGATGCATGCCTTGACGACCCGAGAATATTCAATGCCTATCAGCGCACCTTGCGCGATCTCGAGAGAGATATCCTTGAGGGCCAGTTCGTTGATGTTCTCGAAAAAATTGAGGAAAAGCATTTACCGTCTTTGCGAGATGAGTTCTATTCGCTTTCCGGCTTCGAATTCGACGACCTAAGAGAGCGAGCTAAAGCGCTGCGCGCCATGAACGCTGCGGAGTTGCGACAAACGTCACGGGCAGGCGACAGCTATCCGACGTTGATTCACGCCTATTTAGTTAAAGACGACAACGGACAGTTCCTGGAAGTTATCAATGCCGTTCCAAACGACGTCGTAATTCAATCAGCGAGTTGGGTTATGCAAGACGACGAGGCTGGAATAATTTTTGAGCCACTTTCCGACCAGCGCTTTCCCTTGCATTTGGTAGCGCGAGCACAGCAGTCACGACCCGAGACGCTGCGAATTCCATACCGTTCCCCGGACCAGTCTACCGCTCTGTCGCTCCAAATGGTCACAAATATTCACAACGATACTCGCCAACGGGTTGTTGTGGCCAAGGCATATCACCCGTCACTGAGCAAAAATCCGATTCCTGTCTCGACAGCAGACGACCAGTTGGCGCGTCATCCATTCTTGAAGCTGGACATCGAACAACGCGCGTTCACCATCCGTGCAGGAACCTGGCAGCTGCGCGAAAGCCTGATTGTGCCGCCGGGCTTCAGCCTGTCAATGCAGGCCGGGACCACACTCCGGTTTTTCCCAAAACAAGCATTGATTGCACATGGTGCAGTAAATCTCAAAGGTACCAGAGAAGCGCCGGTCGTATTGGAGGGGATACCTGCCGACGATAATGACACTGGTGTGTGGCAAGGGCTAGTCGTGCTCGATGCCGAAGACAGATCGAAGTGGAGCCATGTCGAAATTCGCGATACCAGTGGGATCGATCTTAACGACTGGCAGCTCACGGGTGGCGTGACGTTCTACCAGAGCGACATAAATATCGAGCATGCGCGTTTTCGAGGCAACCGTGGCGAAGATGCGATCAACGTTATTAGATCGAACTTTAACTTCACGGACGTGCAAATTGTGGATACCGTTTCCGATGCGTTCGATTTCGACTTCTCCCGAGGTGAGGTCAAGGGTGGATTGATCAGTGACATCGGTAAAGGAGGCGGAGGCGATGCCATCGATATCAGCGGCAGCAAAATTGAGGTGATCGGTACACGCTTGGTCAATATCTCGGACAAAGCACTGTCGGTCGGGGAGCGGAGCGAAATGACGACGCGGAACATCAGTATCGAAAAAGCCGGCATTGGTGCAGCGTCTAAAGACAGCTCGATACTGCGTATCGAAAACTCGAGCATTCGACACTCTCATCATGCAGACCTGATGGCCTATATCAAAAAACCCGAATACGGGCATGCCAGCATCGAGGCCAAGGGTCTCACATTCGCCGGCGCGCTGCCACGCGCCAGAGCGCAGAAGGGTAGCACGATTACATTAGATGGCGTACCGGTAGAAAATGAGGACATTGACGTGCAGCAACTTTACGACTCGATCATGCGAAAGGGTTTACCTCAATGACTGCAGGGGTGCCTGAAGACGCTCGCATGGAAATCAAATTCGTCGGTTACCGAGTTAACTATGACACCGTGCTAAATGCATTGAGAATGCACCCGCTTGGTTTTACCGTGCCATACCCTGATCGCCAAATAAATAATGTCTATTTCGATACATTCGAATATTCAGCGCTCGCAGAAAACCTGTCCGGCGTCAGTTCACGCACCAAAGTCCGTTATCGATGGTACGGCGGATCGAAGTGTCCCAGCAGTGGCGCCTTGGAGATCAAGTGCAAGCGAAATTTTTTCGGTTGGAAGCTGCGCTATAAAGCCAAAAACCTGATCGCTCAGTCTACTACCAGTTGGCAGGAAATTCGCCAAGCGATGGTCCAGCAAATGTCCGCGGAGGCAAAGCAGTGGCTTGATAATAGGCCATTGCCGGTGTTCATCAACCGCTACACTCGAAACTACCTCGTGTCTTCCAATGGCAAGATGCGAGCGACTATCGATACTCGTCAAGAGGTCTGGGATCAGCGCTATGCGTCGCACCCAAGCTTCATCCTCAAGGCCAACCTGCCAGATACGTTGGTGGTTGAATTCAAGTTCGACCGCGAGCTTCAGCCGATGGCCTCGAAATTGCTCCAGGGCTTCCCACTGCGGGTCAGCCGTCACTCGAAGTACGTCAACGCTGTCTTGGCAATACAGAATTAGCGCTCATTCCGAACGCCGTCGATGCGGAATGATCAAGTGTAAAGGAATTTCAAACATCTTATGTGAAGCTCCACATAAGATGTTGAGATTGGCCGCCGAGCCAAAACGCTGGATCAGAGTGAGCGCGCCGGTGCCGCAGCGCACGCGCAGACTCATTGTCCGCGGACCCGTGTATCGCGCCGCAACTCAATAGCACCAGTGAGCCGGCCGTACCGGTCAGTCTGTGGGATGGAGGGCGATGCGTGGTGCAATCCGGATCATGCCGGCTTTCTGAGCCGGTGGTTGGCGCCGATGTGGTGCCATGCGGAAACTGCGCCCATTGCCTAAGCGCGGCATTCGTGCAATTCGTCCCGTCCCTGCTTTTATGCCCAGCCACTCCGGTGGGTCGCGTCGGCGACCGCCCCGGTCTGCCTACTCCATGACCTTGCCGGTCAACTTATTCCTTGACCGCGCCGGTCATACCGGCTACGTAGTACTCGACGAAGAACGAATACATGATCGCAACGGGCAGCGATCCGACGAGGGCACCGGCCATCAGGGAACCCCAGTGATAGACGTCGCCTTCAACCAGTTCAGTGATCACCCCGACCGGGACAGTCTTGTTCTCTGATGCGGACACGAAGGTCAACGCATAGATAAATTCGTTCCACGACAACGTGAATGCAAATATTCCGGCCGAGATCAGGCCGGGAATCGCCAGCGGAAGAACAATTCGCGTCAGTATCTGCCAGCGGGTCGCGCCATCGATGATCGCGCATTCTTCGAGCTCAAACGGAATGGAACGGAAGTACCCCATCAGAAGCCAGGTACAGAACGGGATCAGGAACGTCGGATAGGTGAAAATAAGCGCCAGACGGGAGTCGAACATGCCGAGTTGGAAAACCATTGTCGCCAACGGAATGAACAGGATCGACGGCGGAACCAGATAGGCAAGAAAAATGGCAACGCCCAACTGGTGAGCGCCCTTGAAGCGCAAGCGTTCAATCGCATAGGCGGCGAAAACGCTCGTCGCCAAGGACACAAAAGTCGCCGCCACCGACACAATAATGGTGTTCCACAACCATGTCGGGTAGGAAGTGTCGACAAACAGTTTCTTGAAATGGTCTAGGGTTGGCGCCATCACCCAAAAGGGATTGCCGTCTGTCGCTAAGAGCTCGGCATTGGGCTTGAATGCCGTAAGCCCCATCCAGTAAAACGGGAACAGCAGAAAAAACAAGAACAGGATGAGCGGGATGTAGACCGTCACCCATCGCCTGGGGACAGATTCGAGGAAGTGCATTCCCTCGCGTTGTTCGGTTTCCGACGCTTGGGTAGCCATTATTTGTCCGACCCTCCCTGCTGCCATTTACGGCGCTGAAGTCCAAAGTATGAAAACAAAATCGCGGCAAGCAGGAATGGAATCATGGAAATCGCAATTGCGGCACCTTCTCCCAGTGCGCCTCCTGGAATGGCGCGCTGAAACGACAGCGTTGCCATCAGATGGGTGGCATTGATCGGGCCGCCACGTGTCAGAACCCAGATGAGTTGAAAATCGGTAAACGTAAACAGAACCGAGAATGTCATGACCACGGCAATGATGGGCGACAACATGGGCAGCGTGATATTGCGAAACTTCTGCCACGGGGTAGCGCCGTCGATTGCGGCCGCTTCATACAATGCGGGTGAAATCGTCTGCAATCCCGCGAGCAGACAAATCGCCACAAACGGAACGCCGCGCCATACATTGGCAGTGATGGTCGAGGCGCGCGCAAGATTTGGCTCGCCAAGGAAATTGATATATTCGTCTATCAGTCCAAGCTTCATCAATGTCCAGCTCAGCACTGAAAACTGGGCGTCGTATATCCACCAGAACGCGATAGCCGAAAGAACGGTCGGCACAATGAAAGGCAGCAATACGATGGCGCGCAGAAAGGATTTGAATGGCAGGTGGCGGTTCAGCAACAATGCCAGCCACAGCCCAAGCGCAAACTTGACGATGCTCGCTACCACTGTGTACAGGAAGGTATTGAAGATCGACAAGCGGAATACGCTGTCATCCCACAACCATTCGTAATTCTCAAACCCGATCCACTCGCCCCCACGGCCTATCTTGGCGTCAGTAAACCCAAGCCACACACCCAGGCCAAGCGGATAGGTGAGAAACGTCAGCAGAATCGCCGCCGCAGGCAGCATAAACAGCGCACCAAGCACATTGCGATTGTCCATCCACCTGCTCATCGATTTCATCTGCCTGTTTCCCTGAATAGGTCTACAGTCTGCCGCCCGACATCGGGTCGAACAGGCAGGTATTTCCGTCCTGCACGTTTAACCGGATGAGATCACCTGGACGGAAAGTGTGGCGTTCGCGCGTAACGACTACAACGTCGTTGCCCGCCAGTTTGCAGAGGATCTGCGTATCAGCTCCGGTGGGTTCAATAACGACGACCTTTGCTTCCACGCCGGATTCGAAATCCACGCTCGACTGTCTCGCGGTCGCTTCGTCAGATCCCGGCTTAGTCGAGGGCGATTCACCCGAGGCCAACGTATTGATCAGCAGTTGTTCAGGGCGCACGCCCAGAATCACTTCGCGCCCGTCAGGTTCAGCGCTGGCCGGCGCGGGAAGGATGCGGTCCGTCGCAAACTTGACCGCTCGCCCTGCGGAGACCGTAACAAGAACGCCCTTTAGAAAATTCATCGCAGGCGACCCGATAAATCCGGCAACGAACTGGTTTGCCGGATGATCGTACAAATCCAGAGGCGATCCGACTTGCTCGACATTGCCCTTGTTCATCACCACAATCTTGTCGGCCATGGTCATGGCCTCGATCTGATCGTGGGTAACGTACACCGAAGTGGTCTTGAGACGCTGATGCAGTTCACGAATTTCGGTGCGCATTTGCACGCGAAGCTTGGCATCAAGATTGGACAGGGGCTCGTCAAACAGAAATACCTGCGGCTTGCGCACAATTGCGCGACCCATTGCCACCCGCTGACGCTGTCCGCCAGACAACTGTCGAGGATAACGTTCCAGATAATCGCCCAGGCCGAGAATACGCGTCGCTTCGTCGACACGTTCGCGTTGCTCCTGCTTGCTGCATCCGGCCAACTTCATCGAGAACGCCATGTTCTCAAACACCGTCATGTGCGGATAAAGCGCATAGTTCTGGAACACCATCGCGATGTCGCGCTCTTTTGGCGCGATTTTGTTCACCAGCGAATCGCCGATATAGATCTCGCCTTCGGTAATCTCTTCCAACCCCGCGATCATCCGCAACAGAGTGGATTTTCCGCAACCTGACGGACCGACCAGGACGACGAATTCGGCGTCATCGATGGAAACGTCGACACCATGGACAACCTCGGTATTGCCAAAGGACTTGCGAACCTGCTTGAGCTTGACGGTTGCCACGGCGCTAGATCCTGTTACTTGTTTTTGTTACGTCCGAACAGCAGACAGATTTCCGATCTCCTGCCAGTCTAATTCAATTGCAATGGCCCTCAAAGTGAATGTCCACTTACAACGCCATACATAGTCTGCATTTCCCTGTGGCACAATATGCCCCGCTACACGATCGCAATGACAGGATCGGCAATTCTGGACCGATCCTACAAATAAATCTATTTGATGATGGATTCAGTTCCATCATGTGTGGGGAGAGACGGATGTCGGACAGGCTTCGCGGAAAACTCGCGGTGGTTACAGCAGCAGCGCAAGGCATTGGCAGAGCGACCGCACTGTCATTCGCACGCGAAGGTGCTCGCGTTATCGCAACCGACATCAATGAAGAAGTATTGGCGCAAATCTCGGGAATTGAAGGAATCGAGACTCGTCGCCTCGATGTACTTGACGACACGGCAGTGGCGCAGATTGCGAGTGATGTCGGCGCGCCGAACATATTGTTCAACTGCGCCGGTTACGTACATCACGGAACAATTCTCGAATGTACTGACAAGGACTGGTCATTCTCGTTCGACCTGAATGTGCGCAGTCCGTATGTTGTTTCGCGAGCATTTCTTCCGTTGATGATCGAAAACGGTGGCGGATCGATCATCAACGTCGCATCGGTTGCCGGGTCCATCAAGGGCATCGCCAACCGTTTCGTATATGGGACGACCAAGGCGGCAGTGATCGGAATGACCAAATCGCTGGCGATCGACTTTGTCAAAGAAGGCATTCGCGCAAACGCAATCTGTCCGGGCACCGTAGATACGCCGAGCCTTGGCGAGCGCATCAAAGCCCTGG
>Ga0315336_1006962_pt1 | contig 11192 bp, 12 predicted proteins | sample ASW5metaG_FD_204512 | JGI IMG/M metagenome (GOLD analysis project Ga0315336, IMG submission 204512) | Ammonia-oxidizing marine archaeal communities from Monterey Bay, California, United States - ASW #5 | ecosystem: Environmental > Aquatic > Marine > Intertidal zone | place: USA: California... | reverse complement strand
CGGTCCTCGACGTGCTTTTCAGTGCGGACATCCCGCCGCTCACCCGATTGGCGGTAGGCCTGCGCGCCGGGCGGGCAATGGCCGGCGGGCGCGGTGAGTCCATCACCCGATTCATCGCCGGCATCGCCGACACCGACCCGCTCCCACCGGAATTCACACCCGAGGTCGCCTTGCTCCTGCGCGAACCCGACGGGGTGAACTGGATCCTCGACGCGCTCTCCATGGCCGTCCGCGACAAGGCAGAGGCCTGCCTGAGCCTGGCCCGCAAGCTCGCCAGCGAAGACGGCGGTCGCGACCTCATCCTCTTGTTTCACATCACGGAGCTCGCGAGCCATCTGGTGCAGTTGCCTCCAAACTCCATCCTCCCCCCTCTCGGAGCGGCCGAAGACAGCGTCGCCACCGGCCTGCGTGACGGCCTGAACGCATCGGGCGAAGGCGATGCCAACCAACAGCTCGGACAGACCTTCCGCTTTCTCGGCGGGAAATATGTCGACGACGGCGTTCATATCAACGAGGTCTCGAACAACCCGCCTCCGACCGATCAGGTGGGCAAGTGGCGGTGGTTCTGTGCCGAGGTCCGTCGCGGTCGCAAGCAGGCCGACGCCATGTGGCCCAACATCTTCGACCCGCCCAGCTGATGCGCGTCGCGCTCCTGGCCCTGCTTCTCGCAGCCTGCACGCAGCCGGCGATAGAAGAAGAGGACCCGGCGAAAGACAAACAAATCGCGGAGCTCATCGATCGGGTGAACAAACTCGAACAGCGCTTGAAGGTGGTGGAAGAACGCCCCGGTCGCGGCAAAACCCCCACCAAGAAGCCCCAGCCTCGACGGCCAGAGCCCGACGGTCCCTTGGTCGCGATCAAGCTCACCGGGGACGCCACAAAGGTCCTCCTGGCCGCGGGCGGAGAGCGAAAATGGCGCCTTCCCGGCCGCGTCCCAGCGGGAGAATATTCGCTGTTGGCGGCTTTTGGAGAAGGCAAGCTCGAGCGCCGCAGCAAGATCTACGTGCGGGAGGGCGAGCCGATGAGCCTGAACTGCATGTCCTCTACCGAGAGTTGTTCGGCAAACTAGGCCACTCTAGCGAATAGCGCTGGGTGCCAGCGGCTCCCCTTTCCAGCCATGCGCCCGCGTGTGGCGGATTCGGTACAGGTCGTGATGGGACGCGTCGTGGCATCGAATGCGGAAGGTGAAGGCGATGTCGCTGCCTTCCAGCTCGACCCTCCACCAGCCGACGATTGGCATGACACTCGCCTTCCAGGGACCGGACTCCCAGTCGGGTGAATACCCAGCATCGGAGACGACTCCTGCCCCGACCCATCTGTTCAGCTCCGCGTCCAGCGCGGCCTCGAAACCCGGCTCGATCTTCGCTTTCCCACGCCTGTCCACCCGCCGTCCCTCCCGCTTGAGATCGGCGGCGGCGATACCCGCATTGCCAGCGAGCACATGCACCTCTCCGTAGTCGCCGGCGGGCAAGACGATGTTGTTCGAGGCGCCACCGCCGGAAAGCACCGCGACCAACCGCGTGGGATCTGCGTGGTCGTTGATGAGTCGCAACAGGGTGGAGACGTTGCCCGCGATCTCGGGACGCACCGAGCCGGCGAGCTCGTCCAGAGGCCGATTGATGGCGACCACCAGGTGATCGTAGCTGTCCCCGGTGACGACTTTTGGCAGCCAGAAGAGTTGGTCGCGCCACTTGGTTCCCAGCGGATGCGCCTCGGCATCGATCATCACGAATCGCCAGCGACTGCCCTCGCTCTCGATGTCGAAGTGCCAGAAGGGTACGCCGCGGAGCTCCGGTACGCCTTGTCCGGCGAAGGCCGCGCCGTGGCCCTCGAGTCGCCGATCGCGACGACGCTCGCCATAGCCGGGCAGCGCCACGACTCCCTCCAGCACCCGATCCCACCGCCTGTGCAACGCTTCCCACTCATCAAATGTCGAGCGCGCCACATAGTCTCCGGTGAGCACGAGGAAATCCGGTTTGTGCGCCTTCAGATCCGCGATGAGAGGATCGGAGCTCCACTCGTTCGCCAGCTCTCGGGTCGCCCCCACAATACCGATGCTCACCGTACCTTCGACGGCCACCGTCGCGCCATCTGGTGCGTAGACCCGATGAGACGGAATCACCGGATTTCGCGGCATGCAGCCCAGCATCAGGAGAGGAATCAACAAAGGTGTTACGCTGCCGCCGCCATGGCGCCCAAGATCCTCATCGTCGAGGACGATCCGTCCATTTTGAGAGGCGTCGAGCTGAACCTCCAGCTCGAAGGCTTCGAAACAATGACCGCCACGGACGGCCGTGCCGGACTCGAGGCGGCTTCCGCGCCGGACATTGACCTGGTTGTGCTCGACATCATGCTTCCCCACATGAATGGATACCAAGTCTGCCAGAAGCTTAGAAAGGCGGGCAACGATGTGCCGGTCATCCTCTTGTCAGCCAAGGCAGCGGAGCTCGATATCGTCATGGGCCTGGACCTCGGAGCCGATGACTACGTGACCAAGCCATTCCGGGTGGCAGAGCTGCTCGCACGGGTCAAGGTACAGCTCCGCCGCAGACAATCACCGGAGACCATGACATTCGCCGACGTGGAGATCGACCTGCCCGCACGCCTGGTCCGAAAGGGCGGCAGCGAGATCGAGATGTCGAGTAAGGAATTCGACATTCTCGCTTTCCTCGTCGAGCGAGAAGGCCGCGCGGTCACCCGTGAGACGCTTCTGACGGAGATCTGGGGCCGGGGCTATTTCGGGACCGACCGCACCGTCGACAACTTCATCACCCGACTGCGCCACAAGCTGGACACCCCTGGGGCACCCCAACACATCAAGACGGTGCGCGGCATCGGATATCGCTTTGTGGGCGACGAGTGATCCTCCATCCGGGACGTGCCGAGTCGTGGTGGCACGGTCCCCGTGGGCTCGCGCGATTCGACGGCGCAGCGTTCTGGGCTGACGATGTGAGGATCCCGTTTGAATGTCTGCCCCACGTCACCGCCACCGACGTCGGATGGGTCGCCAACAGCGCTGAGCAGTCCATTCGCATTCGCAGCGGCGACGTGGAGAAATCCGGACGTCATCGATACGGCGAGCGATTGACAATGACCCGCACGCACATCTGGTCCATCGGCGATTTCGACCTGCCGATCGGTGCCCGTGAGTCGCCGCACCTCACCCCGTTTCCCACCGGTCTGGGCGTCGTGTGGGCCGACGACGGATTCGTGTATCGGCTCACCGATCGCGCCCGTCCAGTCGCCGCGGGAAACACATTCGAGGTTGGGCCGCACGGCGCGATCCGTCTCGGCAATCGGGTCGCGCCGCCGGTCGGGAGCGCCCGGCAGATTCCCGATCTCGCCGGACCCATCCGCTGGCGATCGGACGGTGGCGCCTTGCGGGGCATGCGGGGCGAGGTGGCCGTACAGGTCGATCTGCTCACCGGCGAGGTATCGAACCAGACCGGCGTGATCCCGGTGAGTTTCGACGCCGACTTGCATGTCGAGTCTGGTGAGATCCGACGGGGCAGCCAGGTCCTTCAGTGGGGCGTGATCGAGGCCTCTTGTGCGCTATCGGGTCCCTACCTGGCCGGTCCGGGAGGCGTCGTCTGGGACCTCCGCCACGGTCAACCATTGTTCAGAAAGGCGCGCATATTTCTCGGCGCAACCGCTCCTGTTCCGGGCGGATTCGCGACGGTGCATTGGGAGACGGGACGAGGGCACATGGTCTCTTTCGATGGAAAGATCCTCGCCGAGATTTCCCTTCCCCTCGAGGAGGGCGATGTCATTTCCGGAGTCGGCGTTGGCGGCGTCTTTCAGAGCGCAGAGGGCCACACCTGGGGCCTGGATGGCCAACCCGCAGCCCGAACCGAGCCCATCATCGATCCCGGGCAGATCGAGATCTCCGGTCGCGTCTACACCTGGGACGAGAGCGGTGAGCTTGCGGTCACGGCGCCGAGCGCTCAGTCCCCGACAATCTCTGCATAGATCCCCGCGCTGCCCTTCGCCGCGAGGTCACCCGTGTCTGGATCGACGGAGTAGAGACCGTATCGGCTGCCGTAGCCGAGGGCCCACTCGAAGTTGTCCATCAGCGACCAGGCGAAGTAGCCCCGCACCTCGTAGCCATCGGATCGGGCGATCTCGACCTGCCGGATGTGCGAGCGCAGATACAGCGTCCGAAGCGCGTCATCGTCGGTGCCAATTCCGTTTTCCATGATCGCCACGGGCTTGTAATAGCGCGCGGTGAGGTCCTCGATGGCGACCCGGATCCCCCGTGGATAGTGCTGCTCTGCCACGGGAAACGGGCTGGCCGCCCGGCGGTGGTAGTAGTTGAATCCCACGACATCGGCGTGGGATGCAACCCGATCGAGGTGGTCATAGTTGTAGCCGGAGCCGATCGACGTGAAAACTCCGGCGACATCCCAGGGCTCCGGTGCGAAGGCGATAATGTTCTGAATCGTGATGAGCTCAGCGTCGGGATCGGCCTGTCGAATCGCCGTGGCCGCCGCAATCCACTGGTCCGCCGCGGCGTCGGTGTGAGCCCACACCAGTTTCAGATCCCGCTCGATGCCCGGGGGCCACATTCCGACGAAATATCCCGCCATGATCGCCGCATTCGGTTCATTCTGCGGAGAGTACAGGTCGACGTGCGGAGCCAGTGCCTCACTCACGCGCACCACGTAGGGCAACCATCGTTCACGCGTTTGGGGGTGGAGCCAACCCGTGGCGTCACCCCGGTCCAGATCGGTCGCCCAGTCAGGAAAGGTGAAGTGCCACAGGCAGACGATCGGCACGATCCCGGCATCGCTGAGCGCCGCTGCCCGACGCGCGTACTCTGCAATCGCCTCGTCGTCGTATTCACCTGGTTTTGGCTCAACTCTCGCCCACTCGATGCCAAAACGGTAGTGGCTGACGCCGAGCTCCTGCAGGGCCACGAGATCGCGCTCGAAGCGGGACCAGCTCTGCGTTCCCTGCCCTCTCGCCTCCGGAATTTCGCCACGCGCAGCAAACAGATCCCAATCTGTGACAAAGACGTCGTCCCCGGGATCCTCGGTTTGATACGGCGAGGTCGCCACGCCCCACCAGAAGTCTCCATCGTGAGGCTCACGCTGCAACGGCTCGGGCTCACAAGCCAGGAGTAAGGCGAGGATCATGGGCTCGCCTCAGCCATCGGTATGGGCGCCATCTCGGCGACGACCCATCGCTCGAACCCGTCCCAGGAGACCGTTGTCAACGGCGGCTTGTCGACGTGGACCCGAGTGCGGTCGGCCACCTTCCACGGAATCGACGGATCGGCGAGATCAGCCTCGAAGCGAACGCCCGCGGGCGGCAGCCCAACGATCAGCAAGTCGTCGTGGAGATCCCTCACCGGAGACCCTTCGATCCGCAATTCGGAGATGCCGGCTCGTGCGTCGATCGACAGCAACGCCTCCGGAGCACCGCGAATAGAGCGCAACCTACCCGTGAGCTTCCATCCATCCTCACTGGCGCCCAATGCGAGCGCTTCCAGTCGAGGTGGCGGCTCATTGGACACGAACTCTCGGGAGAAAATCCGTTCCGGGACAGACTCAGAGTAGTGCGGCAACGCGAGGGTGATCGACGCAATAGCCGCTGCGACAGGAAGCAACAGAGCCGACAGGCGTGAAGGCAAATCGGCAACCAAAGGAATCGCAAAACTCAGACTCAGAACCAACGCGCCACCGAGGGCTGCAGACACCTCGAGACCCAACGCCACGCGCAGGCCGTAGATGACTGGAAACCAGAGCACGACTCCAGTGAGCAGACCGCCGATCGCGCCGCGCTCTGGATTGAAGAGGCTCAGGGCAGCAGCCACTGTGGCCGGGACTGAAAAGAGGTAGGCAGCTGCCGGCGCGAATACACCGAGAACCACGCCAACCGCAGCCGTGAGCACCGTAACCGTGAGCATGACGGCTTCCCTCATGGATCTTGTGAGCGACCCTATCAAGCACACTAACGCCAATGTGCCGAGACCCATTCCGACCGTGAGCGGCAAACCGTGAGCCGCCCATGGATCCCTCACGCCAGATAGCGTCTGCAGCGAGAAAGCGAGGCCTCCAGCCCAACCACCCCCGAGAACCACCGCCGCGATCCAGGCCGCTCCCGCACCCGACACATTCCCCAGGCCCAGGTGCTCGCGATTTCGCCACGCGGCGCCGAGCGAGAGCGCGAACCCGCCCAGCGCGAGCCAGGGTGTCCAGGCCATGGGCCAGCGAAGGACGGCGAGGCCGAGCACGTCGAAATACGCCTGTTCCCCGAGCGGCGCGTGATCCAGGTCCCTGTCGGCGAGAGCATCGAACATGGCCCAGGCGTTGTCCCCGTGGGACTGAACGGCCGACGCGTCGAGGTTCTCCAAGGTGTCCAGATCGGTATGATAGTGCTGAGAACCCTCTGTAAAAGCGAAGTTTGCAGCTGGAATCCCGAACCACTCCCACACAGTCACGTCAGTGAGGTTGGGCATGGTGTCGTAGACGAGATCGCTGAGGCTGTTGGCGAAGGGCATCGAGGCGTGACCGGCCCAGGCGGCAACCATCCACGAGCTGTTTGGTGTCGTCTCGAAGAGCTGGGAGATTCCAGACGTGCCTCGCGCCTCGAGGTTGATTGCTGCCGCGACCGTGGGCGCCAGGGGATCTTTTTCCAGGAACGCGAGTGCGCCGAGCAGCCCGACCTCTTCTCCCTCGTCGAACAGGAAGATCAGGCTATTCTCATGGGGCGTCCGGACCCAGTGTCGGACCAGCTCCACCCCGATGGCCACCGCTGCGCCGTCATCGCTCGCCCCCGGTCCCACGGGCGCCGAGTCGGTGTGGCACGAGTACATCAGAGCGCTCTGCCGAGAGCCCGGCAGGTGCACGACGATATTGTTCGTCCACCCACAGACTCCCACGGGAGAGCAGATGAAGTCCCGGCCCTCCTGAGGTTCCGCACCCGCGGCACGCAGCTCCCTGACGAGCCGCTTGCGAACGTCCTCTTGAGCGAGGGTTCCGATGGGGTGCGGAGCGTCGTCTATGAGGATTCGACCCAGTACATCGAGGGCCGCTTCGGCAGAGAAGCCCTCGGAATCCGCAGATTGTGGCGCCGGCGGCGCGTATCTCCAAAGTGTCCCCGTCGACCCAACGATGATGCAGGCCAGGGCAGAAAGGTAAGCAAAGTGCTTGGGGGACGGGGACGACATCTCTGGAAGTGATCCTCACATGTTCTCGGCGAGGAAGGTCGCGGCCATCCCGAAGAAGTCGTCAGCGCACTCCTCCCAGCAATGACCGGAGAGTGTTCCCCCGGGACCCGAGGTCGTGTCAGACGGCTCGAGATCGGTGTCGGTCGGCGCGCCTTCGGTCGGCTGCCCCTCCCGCTCCTGCCCATTCGGGGCGGCGATCTGCGGCTGCGAACGAGCGCAGGTGATTGGGGCAATAGTGATGGTGAGCTGACGCATGAGGTCTCCGGTCGGACGTGTCGTCGCCATGCAAAGCAACCGCCGTGCCAGCCACACGCTCACGCTGAAAACTCTATTATCGTGACAATGAGGGTCGTGAGCGCGTTCGGCAGAACAGCGCTGGAACGGTCTGGAACGCTCCACCAGCCGCCGCGAGCGTTTGGCACAGTCAGCGGGGACCGCTGTACTAGACTAGTCTCGCCGAAGCGAGCGGCCAACAACATGCAGAGTGCGCGCGCAGCGTGGTCCCTGGCCGTCTCACAATGGGCCGCGCTGGGGCGGGAGGTGGAGCCCGTGCGCTGCATCGAAAGGTGGCACCCCGGGGGTAGATCTCTACCGGTGACCGTCCAGTTCGACGCCGAGCCGCTGGATCCACCGATAGACGGTGTTCCGCCCGATCCCCAGCGCCTCGGCGAGGGCGGTCACATTTCCGTCGTGCTCTTCCAACAGCGCGGTAAGCTCGTCAGCAGTGGGTTTGAAGCGCTTCTTGGTCCGTTTCGGCGCCTCGACGATCTGCGGCGCCACGGCCCCGATACCCACCCGAGCGTGCTCGGAGAACTCCTCTTGCAGCCACGGAGGGGCGGGCAACGACTCACCATCGCCGTGTGCCAGGACCAATCGTCCGATGATTCCCCTGCAACGCACGGGCGTTACCGGGCCAGTCGTGACCTAGCAGCGCCAGAGCAAGGGCCTGCGAGAGCGGAACCGGAACCCCGCCGTCCCCGGTCGCGAAGTGCCGTGCAAGGGGCAGAATGTCCTCGCGCCTCTCACGCATTGGGGGCATCCGGATCACGCCGCGGTTGAGGCGGGCATACAGATCCTCGCGGAAGGTGCCCGCTCGAACGGCGTCGGCGAGGGGTCGGTTGGTCGCGAACACAAACCGAACGTCCACCTCGACCGTGATGTCCGATCCCACCGGACGGATCTCCCTCTCTTGAACGAGTCGAAGCATGTTCGCCTGCAGAGACAGCGACGACTCGCCGATCTCGTCGAGGAAGCGTCGCGCAGTTGACGGTCACCAGGGGCCCGGCGCGACCACTGGCGATGTGCACTTCGCGACCCAGGAGCTCCTTGCCGACGCCAGACTCTCCGAGGATCAACATCGGCGCCGTTGACCGTCGTGCCGTTGTGGCTCCCGAGGTCCTCGACCTCGAGGTTCATGCCCAGTCTACGAACGGCAGCATGTCGGCGCGACACCCGACTGTCATCGAGGGCGTCGGGCACGAAGCCGTCCCCTTCCCGTCCAAGAATGAGCCGATCACCCTCGTCGAGCACGACCGAGCTGTCGAAGTACCGAGGTTCTGGGTGGTGGGCGATGACCAGGCCAAGGGTCGTGCCGGGGCCACTGGAGGACAGATCCTGAGTCGCGGTGCGGGTGCGGTCGGAGCGCATCGCGGCATTGTACTCAGGGACGTGTTTCACTTCGTGTTCAAATCAGGGCACTAAGGGACTGTCATGACTATCCGCCTCATGAGCTTGAACATCGCCCACGGCCGTCGCCTGGGTCCCAATCAACTGCTGCAACCCCGGGGACGTATCCAGAGCAACCTCGACGATATTGCCGCTCTGATCGCCCGCGAGGATCCCCGAGTGGTCGCGCTGCAAGAGGCCGACGGGCCGTCGCTGTGGAGTGGGCGCTTCGACCACGTGGCCCACCTCAGCGACGCCTCCTCATTTGGCTGGCATTTTCGCGGAAATCACGCACCGCCGCGATCGGGACTGGACTATGGAACAGCCCTTCTTTGCAGAGAGCCCCTGGACAATGCGCGCTCCAGACCCTTCCATCAAAACTGGCGGGACGCCAAGGGATTCGTCGAAGCCACCCTGCAGACCGACAACGGAGAGATCGACATCGTCTCGGTCCACCTGGACTTCCTCCGCCACGAGATCCGTCGGCGACAGATGCTCGCGCTCTACGACCGCTTCGAGAATCCGCGCCGACCCGTGGTCATCCTGGGTGACTTCAACTGCGGTTGGACGAGCGGGATCGCCGAGTTCGTGGACCGCCTGAAGCTGCATGCCTGGGTGCCCGACGCTGGAGAACCGACTTTTCCGACCCGCATGCCCTCAGTCCGCATCGACTGGGTCCTGGCGTCGAAGCGCCTCAGCTTCAAGGGATACCGGACGCTGCACGCCGACAAGGTCTCGGATCACTGTGGCGTCGTCGTCGACCTCGACTGGGCCTGACCCCTAATCCGGGCGATGAGCGCCGACAGTGAGCGAAATCCTCCGAAGCGCTTCCGGTGGCTCGGCCTGCGGAGGCGGCGGTTTCCTCGCCTTGAGTGCAGCCTCTGACAGCCACTCGAACGCCTCCCATTGATCGTCGGAAGAAGCGCCGCGGGCGGGAACGTGAACCGTTTGCGTCAACGCCGCGAAGATCAAGCCGGTCCGGCCGCGCGTGACGTCCGTCTCTGCCAGGGCCAGCGTCTGGCAATCGCCGTTCGGGGCGGTCAGGCGAACCTCGAAGGCATCCGCTTCGATCTTCCACTTTCGCCGCGTCAGGATCAGCGGGATGGCCGAGATGGACGCGATGATGACGCCGGCGGTCGAGATTGACAGGCCGGCAAGGAACGCCTCCGGGGCGAATCCGATCGAGATCGCCAGAAACAGAAGGCCGAGGGCGAGAACGATGGCCGCAGCCCAGAACCCCGCCGCGCCCAGGGTGCCGGCGAGCTGAGGTCCCAACATCCTTCCCTCCCAGCGGAGCCCGTGTTGGTCCACAACAGGGGGCACGAGGCTGCCGAGAATCAGAGGTCCAAGCACTCTCCCGATCAATCCCGCCATGGGTATGCCGACGACCATGCCCAGAATCAGGACGACCACGATCATTTGGTCGGAAAGGTCTCCGTGCGATTCCGCCCGTGCTCTTTTGCCCGATAGAGTAGCTTGTCCGCCTCTTCGATGAGATCTTCCGCCTTGGAGAGCTCGCCGCCGCCGCGCGTGACCACACCCAATGAGATGGTGATGGGAATCTCGGTTTCGCCGTGGTTGAACGGGTGTAGAGCCACCGAGTCCCGCAAGCGCTCAGCTATCTTGCCGGCCTCGCCCGAAGACGTGAGCCGGAGAATGACCGCGAACTCCTCGCCGCCATACCGAGCGAGGATGTCTTCGGTTCGGCAACCTCGATTGAGCTGAGCAGCCAGTTGATGGAGAACACTGTCGCCAGCCTGATGACCGTGGGTGTCGTTGACTGTCTTGAAGTGGTCGATGTCCACCAGCATCAGCGTGAGGGGCTGGTCGTGGCGTTTGTGCCAGGCGAGCTCCTGTCGAAGCTGATCGAGGAAGAAGCGCTTGTTGTACACACCCGTGAGCCCGTCTCGAGTGGCGGACTGGTACAGCTGACTCAGGAACTTCTGCTCGACGCTGTCCTGAACGCCGTATTTCAATATGGTCACCGGGCCCACACGGATGCGCGAACCGTCGTGGAGCCGGATAGGGTCGACGGCGATGCGGTCCCCCTCGACCCAGGTTCCGTTGGTCGAGGCCAGATCGCGGACCTGCGAGGTGTCGTTGTCCGTCTCGATGACGGCGTGCCGGCGGCTGACGCCCTCGTCGTCGAGGTGGATCTCGCACTCCGGATCGCGCCCGATGGACATCATGCCCCCACTCACGCGATACATGCGGCCCACACTTCGACCCGACAGCACGACGATGTACGCTTTGTCGCGCTCGGTGTCGCCGGTCGTGATGATCATGTCCGACAGGGACCGGATCTGGGTGTCGTCTTCGTCTCTCGCCAATCCCACTCCTTGGCATCCAGAACATA
>Ga0315336_1006961_pt1 | contig 11192 bp, 8 predicted proteins | sample ASW5metaG_FD_204512 | JGI IMG/M metagenome (GOLD analysis project Ga0315336, IMG submission 204512) | Ammonia-oxidizing marine archaeal communities from Monterey Bay, California, United States - ASW #5 | ecosystem: Environmental > Aquatic > Marine > Intertidal zone | place: USA: California... | reverse complement strand
AAATCAGCGGGCGCGTCGGTCGAAGCGATCGCCGCCGCCAAAGCACAGCGTGAGGCGATGAAAACCTCACTCGCTCAAGTGATGACGGAAATGGATAGGGCGAAGGCGGGGCTGCCGGACGTCGAGAAGCCTCACGCCGAGGCGGTCGCCAAACGAACGAACGCCCAGAACGTGCTGTCCGAAAAGCAATCTGTCTTGGCCGCCGTAACCGAAGCCGCATCTAAGACGGGGGCCGTCGCCGAAAAACTTCCCGACGACGCCGATCTCCAGCAAGCCAAGTCGCTACTCGTAACGCGTTCGCAGCAATGGGGCGAGAAAGTCAAGCAATCCCAGCAGGCCGTCGTTGCCGAAGAAGAGAAGGTGAAAGCGGCCCTCGTTCGCCTGAACGACGTCCGCAAGCTAGTGAAGGCCGCCGAGCAGAAATTTGCCGAATCGAAAAAGCAATCCGATGACTCCGCCGCGCTTCTCGCGAAGGCGATCGGGAAATCCGAGGCCGACAAACAAGCCGTCGACGCGGCGCATCGCAAGCTGACAGCCAGTTGGGTCACCCGGTTCGGCGGTCGTGAACTCTCGCCCCTTTCTCCTGAGCAATTGGCGTGGAGTATCATCGGTGCGACCGGTGTGTACACGAGACAACGGGCGGTCGCCACGGCAGAACTCGACAAGAAAAGCCCGATGCCCGAGGAAGCAAAAAACGACTCTGCTAAGCTGGCCCAGCGATCGAAACAAATCGACCAACTCACGCACGATGCCTTCAAGGGCAACGTGAAGCAGTTTGTGCAACTCTTCGCGGCCGGCGCGGGTCAGCCGCAGGACGATTTTTTTGCCACGGCCGACCAGGCGCTGTTCTTCTCGAACGCGGGGACCGTGGGAGGTTGGGTGTCTCCAGGTGGAGGCAACTTGACCGATCGGCTCAACAAGCTGGAAGACGCCGGGGCCGTTGCGGACGAAGTTTACCTCAACCTGATGACGCGATTTCCTACCGACGAAGAAAAGGCCGACCTGGCGGTTTACCTCGCCTCACGAAAAGATCAACGGCCACAGGCCGTTCAGGAAATAGTCTGGGCGTTGCTGACGTCAACCGAGTTTCGGTTCAACCACTGAAATAGGGGAACGGGACGATGAAATGCCAGTACGCGTGTGGAACAACGGAACACGTGGTCGCTCGACGGCAGTTTCTCGGAGGGCTCGCGGCCGGCGTCGGCGGTATCGTCGGCGGCTTGGGTTTCATGGCCCGGCCCGCAGCGGCCAAACAGCTTGCCTCACAGCAAAAGCGGGTGCTGGTGATCTACATGGCTGGGGGCTTGAGCCAATTGGAAAGCTGGGACCCCAAACCGAAGACCGACACCGGCGGTCCATTCGCGGCAATCCCCACGTCGGTGCCGGGGCTGCACGTTTCTGAGTTGCTTCCGGCGACCGCTCAACAGATGCACCACCTGGCCGTCGTGCGAGGCATCAACACGCACAACAACGATCACGGAAAGGGATCGTACATGATGCTCAAAGGGCGGCGCCAAATGCCCGGCGTCGAGATTCCGACATTGGGCGCCGTTTGTGCGAAGTCGTTGACCGACGACGGCAACGGACTGCCCGGGCATATTCGCATTTCTCCTGGTGGCTCCGGCGGACGCGGCAACGATGCCGCCTACTTGGGGCCGAAATACGCCAGCGTTTCGCTGGGCAACGGTAAGCCTCCGCAAAACTCGGCGCGGCCCGACTCGATCGCCGAAGCCGCCGACCAGTTGCGAAACGGTTTTCGTAAGAAGGTCAACGACCACTTCTCGGCAAGACGCCGAACGGCCGAAACCGATGCCTACACCTATAGCTTCGAGCAAGCCCAACAACTCATGCAGCAGCGGGCCATCTTCGACGTCGCGCAGGAACCGGCTGCCGACCAGGAACGCTACGGCAAGTACGACTTCGGCCGGCATTGCCTGTTGGCCCGCCGGCTGCTGGAAAACGGCATCACGTTCGTGCAGGTTTCTCATTCGAACTACGATACGCACAACGAGAATTTCAATTTCCATTTGGAACAAGTCGGCGAGTTCGATCGATCGTTCGCCGCGCTGATTACCGATCTCGCAGATCGGGGCATGCTCGAAAATACGCTCGTCGTGGTGATGTCCGAATTCGGCCGCACGCCCCGCATCAATCAACACTACGGCCGCGATCATTGGGGCACCGCCTGGTCGGTCTGCTTGGGCGGAGCGCGGATTCAGCCGGGAGCCGTTATTGGCAAGACGAACGACAACGGGACCGCCGTCGTCGACCGCGAGGTCGATGCCGGTCACTTGTTCCACACGTACCTGCAAGCGGTTGACGTTGACTCGACGTCTTCGTTTGACATCGGCGGGCGGGAGTTGCCGATTGCCGATCCGGCATTCGAGTCTATCGGGGAACTGCTCACATGAGCCCGCCCGATCCGAAACAGCTTCACGTCGTCAAGGATTTCGAGTACACCAGTCCGTTCGTCTCCTGTCGCTTTGATCCCAACGGTCGGTTCGTGTTCGCCGGAGCCGAAGACAGGTCCGTTCAGCGATTCGATCTCGCTTCGGGGAACCGCGTTTCTCTCGAGGCTCACGACAGCTGGGTGCGGGCGATCGGCTTTTCGCCTGACGGAACGAAATTCTACACCGGTGGATACGACGGACGGCTCATCTTCTGGCCGGCGGAAGCCGAGAAACCAGTGCCGGACGGCAGCATCGAAGCCCACCGCGGTTGGATTCGTTCTCTCGCGGTCAGTCCCGACGGTCAAACGATCGCTACCGCGGGCAATGACCATCTCGTCAAGCTGTGGAACGCCGCAGACGGAAACTTCATCGCCGAATTCGCCGGGCATGAATCGCACATCTACTATGTGATGTTTCATCCCACGGGTCAGTTTCTGCTTTCCGGTGATCTCAAGGGACAGGTGAAACAATGGGACGTTTCGACGGCCCAAGCGGTGAGAACGTTCGACGCCAGCCCACTGCACTCCTTCAACGGCGGGCAAGGCGTCGACTACGGCGGAATCCGCAGCCTCGGTATGAGCGCCGATGGAAAGCATCTCGCGTGTAGCGGCTTACACAAGGCGACCAATCCCCTGGGCGCGGTCAACGAGCCTCTCGTCGTGCTGTTCGACTGGGAGTCGCAGAAGACGGTCCGCTCGCACGTCGTCTCCGGCGTCAAAGGCATTTTGTGGCAGGTCGTGTATCATTCTCAATTGGGCCTCGTCGGTGGTTCCGGCGGCAGCGGCGGTGGATGGATCGTCTTCTGGCAGCCCGACCAGGACAAGGAACAGTTCAAATTCAAGATGCCCAACACGGTTCGCGATCTCGACCTGCACAAAGACGGACTGCGGATCGCCACCGCCCATCACGACAAACGCATCAGGCTTAGTTCGATGGCTCCCAAAGCCAAGGGCTGACGACGGGCGATTCTTCTTCCCAGCGGCGGCACCTGCATCAATGTGTAGGGGGCAGCCGGCTCGCCCCTCGCGCGGTAGATGCGTTAATTGCAGATTGCCATCCGAACCGTTACGATTTGCGCCGCGTGAGCTACGCAACCAGGCGGGACGCGCGCGAAACTTTTTTCAAACAGGGATGCCGGCTGACATGGCAAGCAGGATTCGATACAACGCGGACGCGACTTTGGGAATACCGGGGGCGCCGCAAGTCGATCAGATCGAAGGCGCGCTTCTGGCGGCTCGGGACGAGATGTTTGGCGACGTCGAGCTGTTGCAACCCGGTTCAACGATCCCCGATGAAAAGGTTCCGCTCGATGCGGGGTTCATCAACCTGCCGAGCGAGTTGCTGGCGGCCCACGGCTCCGATTTTGAAAACAGTCAGCTCGGGCGGATCGAAGCGACGGCGTCCGAACTCAGAAGCGAAGTCGATCGCGTGCTGTTTCTGGGCATCGGTGGCTCGTACATGGGCGCGCGGGCGTTATTTGAAGCGCTCTTAAATCCCTACCACAACGAGCTGAGCACCGAGCAGAGAAAGGGCGTCCCCCGGTACTACTTCCAGGGCAACAATCTTGACAATGATGAGACGGCGAGCCTGCTGGAACTGTTGACCGCCCGTGAAAACGATCCGGCTGATTTTCAAGACCGATGGGGACTGGTCGTGATCAGCAAGTCAGGCGGAACGCTGGAGACGGCCGTCGCGTTTCGTATTTTCCGTGACGCGCTCGAGCGATTTTACGGAGACGACGATGCCCCCCGGCGGTTCGTCGTTCCGATAACTGGAGAAACCGGCAAGCTGCGCGACATTTGTAATGCCAAAAAATACGATCGTGTGTTTCCTATTCCCGACAACGTCGGCGGCCGGTTTTCGATCTTTACGCCGGTCGGCTTATTGCCGGCCGCCATAATGGGGCTCGACGTGAAGCGTCTGCTGGAAGGAGCCGCCGACGTCACCGAGCAACTTCGCACCGGCTCGCTCGGCGATGATCCCGTGCTCGATTACGTCGCAACCTGCCACTTAACCGAGGTTAAGCAGGGGCTCGACATACGCGTGCTGTCGACTTGGGGGAGCCGGCTTGAGGCACTCGGGCTTTGGTACGATCAGCTTCTGGCGGAAAGTCTGGGTAAGCAGGAACAGGGGGCGACGCCGCTCACGGTCGTCAACACTCGCGACCTGCATAGCCGAGGACAACAGCACCAAGAAGGCCGCCGCGACAAACTCATCACGAACGTCATCGTCGAATCATCGTCGACGACACCCCTGGGCGTGCCCCAATCGGATTTCGACCAGGACAACTTGAACCGTCTGGGCGACAAAACGATTCCCACGTTGCTCGAAGCGGCCATCGCGGGAACGAATCAAGCGTATGCCGACGAAGTGCGACCCACGGCCGACATCGTTCTCCCCCGCCTTGACGAATACGCGATCGGTCAAGTGTTGCAAATGTTGATGCTGGCAACGGTGCTCGAAGGCCGGCTCATCGGCATCAACCCGTACGGTCAGCCGGGCGTCGAAGCCTACAAGAAGAACATGACCGCCATTCTAAACAAAAGCCCATCCTGAAACCCGGTTGTGGGCGAAATCGACATTTGCACAATAGGACGCTATTGAGCCGACAGAGGGTTTCGGGACGACTTCCAAAAGCTCGGACCATCGCGAGGAACCGGCATGAGCACACAAGTGACGTTTTTAGGACATGGTACCTTTCAAGTCGAAACGGCCGGTAAGACGGTGTTGATCGATCCGTTTTTTACGGACAATCCGTCGGCCAGCACAACAGCCGATGCTGTCACACCCGATGTGATCATCATCACACACGGGCACGGTGATCATATCGGTGATACGCTCGACATCGCCAAGCGAACCGGCGCGCTGGTGATCGCCAACTTTGAAATCACGCAGTGGCTTCAAGAGCAGGGCATCTCGAACGTCCATCCGCAACATATTGGCGGAGCGCACGACCACGGTTTCGGAATCGTCAAGCTGACGATCGCGCATCACGGTTCGATGTTGCCCGACGGAGCCAATGGCGGAAACCCCTGCGGCGTGCTGCTCAAACTCGAAGACGGCACGATTTATCACGCGGCTGATACCGGCCTGTTCTACGACATGAAACTCATCGGTGAAGAGGGCGTCGACTTGGCCATCGTGCCGATCGGTGACAACTTCACGATGGGCCCCGATGATGCGCTGCGAGCCGTCAAACTCATCGAACCCAAACGAGTCATCCCCGACCACTTCGACACCTGGCCGCTGATCGCGCAAGACGCCGAAGCCTGGGCGGATCGTGTCAAAGCCGAAACCGACGCCCAACCGCTCGTACTCAAGCCGGGTGAGTCGTGTCAACTGGGGTGAGCTGAGCCGGAATCACATCGCTCAGCGACGTGTTAATATCGACGTAAGTGCTTTTAATGTATTTGCTTATCGACACTGTGCGACCCACAAAATGCGGTGAACCGCTCTTCCAGATGTGGGCGAGATCTGGTATCTACCTTTGCAACAAATCTGCCGTGTTCGGATCAGAAACGAGCGCGATGGCACGGTTCCCTTAAGGCCTCGTGCGAAATCTGATTGCCGCAGTCCGTTCAATGCCCTGTACAGGGCGAAACAGTTTCCCACTTCTCGTTGATCGGCAAGCCGCAACCCCGTCGCGACTGCCGGCAAACCTGTCCCCGAACCCGTCCTGCCTTGGGGGATCAACTCACGTGCATACGTCAAATCGACCCACGTTCTGGCAATGGCTGCGGCTCGCGTCGCGCTGTTTGCTGATCCAATCACAACGAAGCGTTCTGGCAATTCTGCGCTGGACGAATTCGCGTCGCGCCGGCCGCGCCGGTGAGAGTGCGAGCAGCACATCTGGCGTTGATCACGCGGTTCGGTCGAAACGGCCCACTTTGTCCAAAGCACATACGGTCATCGAGACTGGTCCCTCGGCAATTGACACGGCGACACAGACTGAAGCAGTCGTGTGGGCAGAATCGGTCCCACGCGAACTGAAGTCGGCTGGGTTGATCAATTCCCTCATCGGTTCATGGCGTCGGTTGTGCCGGATGCCGCGGTATCTTTGGCTTCAATCGCAGTGGAATTTGTTCACGCTCACGCGACGGCTGCGATCGCGTCCGAAGCGATCCGGCATCGCAACAGAGCGAACGATCATTGAATTCGGTCCGTCGCCGAACGATGAATCAACATCGTCTGACGATGAAGTTGTGTGGGCAGAGTCCGTCCCGCGTGAGCGGAAGTTGGCTCATTGGCTGAGAACCATGACCACAATGCGACCGCAATCGCTATTCGAGCGACAAGCGGCTCTCAAACTGGCCACTGTCACAGGAATTCTCGCGATCCTTCTTATGTTGTGCATGCAGATGTCCTCAGAGAGTTTCTTGCAAGCCGACACGACGAGCCGCGATGTCGATCTCCCGTCTCACTCGCCGAGCCAAGACATCAACCCGCAGACTGAACCATTTCCGGAGTACACGTCGGCGCCGGTCCCCGACCCGATTGACCTGCCTGCTGACGATCTTGCCGACGATTCCAATGACTTCTTGCTGGATGACGCTGCCGACCATTCTGGCCACGGTCATGTCGCCGAAGCCGTCGACGATGCGACCGACGACGTCGTGATCGGCACGTTTGATGAACCGGGTGACGAGCAACTCTCCCCCACGAGCGCAGAACCCGTTGACGAACCGGCACCCGGCCCCACCGACGAACTCGGGAACGACTTCGCGTTCGACGATGTACCAGAACCAGTGGACGCCCCGCTGCTCGACGAACCTGAGCCAGAGACATCGGTCACCGATACAAAACCGGAAATCGGCCTCGAACTTGAATGGATTGACGTCGAAAACAGCCCCGATTCGGAAGTCGTAGCCGCTCAAGCAGCGGAAGAGGACGTGACGATCACGGTGAGTTCAGACGACAACCCCAACGAACCTCTCGTGGATTCTGAGGAGGAACTTGAAACGCAGGACGACGATTGGTTGGCGTCTGAATCACGGAATCGCTCGTCACTGCCGAATCCGACGTTGACCCGTTCGCGCGACAACGATTGGCAGATCGATGCGCCTCATCCGACGGCCGAAATCCTCGCCGACACGCCTGGCGAACTCGAACCGTCAAGTGAGCTGAAGGTCTCAATCGAGAAAACGGCGCCCGTCGACTCGAGCATTCATGACAGCCTGAATTACCAGATTGTTGTTCGTAACGATGGAGATGAAGCCGTCAAACAGTTGCAGGTCGAAGAGCGGATGTCGGCTGGAGTTCAAGTGACGTTGGCTTCGCCCAAGGCCGTCTACAAGAACGACACGCTCCGGTGGCAAATGGAACAACTCGACCCCGGCGATGAAGAAACGCTCGAAGTCCAACTTCTGGCCAATTCATCGGGCGTCGTGCAAGGTATCACGTCGGTCAATCCGCTAGCCGCCGTGGCTACGACGACGACGGTGCAGAGCCCCAAACTTCGTGTCGAATTGTCCCTTCCGAACAGCGTGCGCGCAAAACAACGTTGTGCGATCGTCTTTCACGTTGCCAACGACGGCTCAGCAGCGGCAGAGGGAGTGTTGCTCAAAGCGGAACTATCCGATCGGCTCACGCATCCCAAGGGCAGCGCGCTCGAAATCGACTTAGGAACGCTTCCGCCGGGCGAATCACGAGCGGTGCGACTCAACGTGGTTGCTCTTAGGAGCGGACCTGCGACGATTAAGGCTGGCCTCGCCGACGACGCGATCAGTTCAACAAACGCCGAAGCGGCCATCGACGTCGGGCCACCACGCCCATCGCCGCATCCCGCCACCAAGCCGACCGGTCAACTTTACTATTTGCCCTGCTGCCGGTTTTGAAATCGCCAGTCGACGCTCTTCATCCGCCCGATTCAAGCTGATCGCGGATCTCCCGGGCATGCTGCTGGACCTTTGTGATCGCCTTGATCACTGTGTTGATTTGCTGTTCCTCTTCGAGCAACACGGGATGATGCAGCGTCACGACGCCTTGATCAGCTCGATTCGCAACCGTAAGGTCGTCGACGGCTCGGTAGCGGCGCGAGCCATGTATTGCGTTGAGTGACCGAAACCCGGCATGCAGCGCGACGCCTTCCGCTTGAACGGCTTGCAAAAACTGTTCACGCGAAAGCCCCGCGAACTCTGTCGGCTCGTATTGAAGTCCCAGCTTGTAATATCCCGGTTCTGAATCTGAAACCGGGTTGGCAAATGGTTTCAATCCAGGCACGGACTCTAATCCGTTGCAGAGTCTCGCAACGTTTTCAGCACGCAGACGATTGCGAGCGTCGAGTGTTAGCATCTGCGGCACAATCACGGCGGCTTGTAGTTCGGACAGCGGATAGGCCTCGTTGCCCCGCTGCGAGTAGAGTCTCGCGCGCTGCGCGATACCGACAATGTTGGTGACAAGTGCCCCGCCGCGCCCCGCGCTGAGCAGCTTACTGCCACCAAAACTGTACACGCCGACGTCTCCCCACAGCCCCGCTTTTCGTCCATGAATGATCGCGCCGGGCATCTGGCAGGCATCTTCGATGACCGGCAAACCGTGCCTCTCCGCTAGCGACATCACGTCGGGCATTGGAACGATGCCGCCGTGCAAGTGCGAGACGAGTATCGCCCGTGTTGCCGGCCCGATGGCGGCGTCTAATGAGCCGACGTTGACGTTCCAGTTGTGCTCATCGACGTCCACCAACACCGGCCGCGCGCCGAGCGTGAGCACGTTCGTAAAGTTGCCTTTGAAGTCATAGGCGGCCAAGATCACCTCATCACCTGGGCCGATCTTCAATCCACGTAGCGCCAGTTCGACGGCGACCGTTCCACTGCTGCAAAGCATGACATGTTCAGAGTCGTGGTATTCTGCCCACCGCGCTGTCAGTTCTTCGCAGTGGGGGCCGTGGTATTGGCTCCACGTACCGTCAGCAATTGCCCGTCCGACGGCTTCCGCGATTTCAGGATCGTTCGGAGGCCAGTCGGGTGGCCCTTGGGCACACTCAGCCGCGCCGCCAAGGATCGCCGGCAAATCGACAGAATTGTGCTGGCGCTCATTCATGGTACTTCGGTTTACCCATCGCGGCTTCGTTTAGTGAGCCGTCCCGTATCATGATCGACGTGAGTCGACGGTTGATGCGGGCGATCAGCGCGTTTCGTGGAGGCGATTGCCGACTGCATCGCGTTTGCAGTAGTATGGAGAACGTCGACTTGACATTGTCGATAATGGCGACCGGCGCGTTCGATACAGAGTTTCCTGCCGACAAGTTCCCCGGCCGGGTGTTGTCATAGTACATGCTTTCAAGTTCCTTCTACCTTTGGGAGAAGGTTAGGATGAGGGTCAACTGATAAGCCGACGCCCCTCACCCTAGCCCTCTCCCGGTGGGAGAGGGAATAATCTCCCGGCGGGAGAAGGAGTAATCATGTGGATTCGAAGACCCAATCGCAACATGAATCGCTCGTAGCGTCAAATGCATGTCTCCGTCGGCGGCCGGTGTTCAGGTAACCCTACGTTTCTGTTTTCTCATTTCGGAATCAGCGAGGCAAGAGACCCGTGGCACATCGCGTTCGATACATCATGGTTGGGGGATTTCTGGGGGCGGGGAAAACGACGACGCTCGCCAGGCTGGCGCGGCATTACGTCGAAGCCGGGAAGAACGTCGGTATCGTTACCAACGACCAGGCAGCCGATCTCGTCGATACCAAATCGCTCCGTATGCAGGGGTTTGACGTCGGTGAAGTTGCCGGCGCCTGTTTTTGCTGCAATTTCGACGAACTTATGGAAACGATCGGCCGGTTGGGTGAGGATCAGAAACCCGATGTCCTGCTGGCCGAGCCGGTGGGCAGTTGCACCGATCTGGTGGCGACCGTCATCCAGCCGATCAAGCGTCTGTTTGAAGCCGAGTTTGAAATCGCTCCCTATGCCGTGATTCTTAAACCAAGCCATGGCAAGCGGGTGTTGAAGAACGAGCAGCGGGCCGGCTTCTCCCCCAAAGCCGCCTACATTCTCAAGAAACAGCTGGAGGAAGCCGACGCGATTCTCATCAACCGGATCGATGAACTCGAACCGGAACAAGTCGATGAACTGACGGCCCTGGTCAAGGAACATCACCCCGATGTACCACTGCTCAGAGTGTCCGCGCGCACGGGCGAAGGGTTCGACGCGCTGTTCGAACTGCTGAGCCAACAGGGCGACTTCGGCCGGCGCGTGCTCGACATCGATTACGACATTTATGCAGAGGGCGAAGCAGAGCTCGGTTGGCTCAATGCCAGTCTGCGCGTCGCCGCCAAAGAGGAATTCCAACTCGATGAGTTGCTGATGGCGATTGTCACCGACTTGCGTACGTCGCTCGGCAGCGCCGGCGCTGAGACGGCCCACTTAAAAACCATCGGTCTCTGGGAGGGGTTTTTCGGTGTCGCCAACCTGATTAGCAGCGATAGCCGTCCGGAATTGTCGCTGCCGTCGCATCAGCGAGCGAAGGACGTCGACGTTGTTGTGAACGCCCGCGCCGCCTGCGACCCAGAACTGCTCGACGAACACGTCCGCTGCACGGTAAACGCCGTCTGCGAACGGTTTGGTGCTACGCCCACGTTTCGCGAAAGCCAAAGCTTTCGCCCGGGACGCCCCGTGCCAACGCACCGTTATGCTGCCGAGACGTGATGGGCGCTTCGGGGCTAATCAGCGGACTTTGGGACCACTCTTAAAGCAAAGTAGGCCGCGACGCTGACGGCGGCCGTCTCGACCCTGAGGACGTGCGCTCCCAGA
>Ga0315336_1006960_pt1 | contig 11195 bp, 14 predicted proteins | sample ASW5metaG_FD_204512 | JGI IMG/M metagenome (GOLD analysis project Ga0315336, IMG submission 204512) | Ammonia-oxidizing marine archaeal communities from Monterey Bay, California, United States - ASW #5 | ecosystem: Environmental > Aquatic > Marine > Intertidal zone | place: USA: California... | reverse complement strand
TTCTCCATTTCTCATCGAGACGACCGTGACCTCATTGGCCACGGCGGCTCCTACCCTGGTAACCGCACGACTACCCAGCTCAGCCCGAAGGAGAACGTGGGTGTCGTGGTGTTCACGAACGGCGGTGATGGTAACCCAGGTCGCTACCTGAATAAAGCCTTCGAGTGGATTGCGCCGGCCATCGTACGCGCCACGGCACAACCCGCAACGCCCGCGACCGCAGATCCGTCATGGAACCAGTATGTTGGTATGTATCGTTCCCGTGGTGGTGAGCGACAGGTCATCGTGCTCAACGAAGAACTGGTTGTCATCTCGCCACGCAGCGACGACCCAATGGGTGGCAAGTCGACACTCCGACCCGTCGGGGAACACACTTTCAAGATCGAAGGCACCGGTGGCGGCCCGCATGGAGAGCTCGCACGCTTCGAGCTCGACAACAGCGGGAACGTTATCCGACTCTATATGGGTGTGAACTACTCCGAACGCGTGCCCTAGGAGTCGTGAGTCGGAACATCTCTGAATCGTTTCCGCCTCACCTTGAATCCACCTTCAACTAAACGCTAACATACGCACTACATGAAGGTGGAATTGTACTATTTCGATGACTGTCCATCGTGGCAACAGGCGCGCGAGAACCTCCAGGAAGCCTTACAACTTGAGAAGATATCCGCAGAGGTGGAGACCATACGGGTCGCCGATGCCGGCGATGTTCATTTGAAGCGGTTCATCGGCTCACCAACGATTCGGATTGAAGGAATTGATATCGAGGGACCGGCTGCCGAGCTGCGAGGATACGCCTACGGGTGTCGCGTCTACACCGATGGTGACTGTACAACGGGTTGGCCGTCGGTGACACAGGTTCGCCGAGCCTTGCAACGGGAACACCGGGACTGAGACACTCGACGGAACCATCGCCGCCTAACAGGAGAACGTCAATGACACAGGTTCGCTGGTCACTGTTTGGTCTTATCGCATTTTCCGTCAGCCTATTATCAAGCGGATGTACCGGCGAGGGTCTGTCGCCCAAGCGGACCGATTCCGCCGAGTTGGTCCAAATTGGCAGCACGGAGACCGTGGCACTCACCGTTGAGGGAATGACCTGAGGTGGATGCCCCCTGGTCGTGCGCCAGGCCTTGTTGGAAGTGACCGGGGTGGTCAACGTTAACGTGTCCTACAGCGACAAACGTGCCAACATCCAGTATGAACCAAGAGTCGTGAAACCCGAACGACTCATCGCGGCGATCGACGGCGTTGGATTTACCGCGTCCCTCATGGAGAACTGTGACACAGATTACTAGTCAGTTGAGCGACCGATTGCCGGCGACCACGGGTGTCATGGCAGGGTTACTCGCTGCTAGTTGCTGCTTACTGCCGCTCTCGCTAATAGCCATCGGAGTGGCGGGTCCGGGACTCATGATGACCATGATGCAGCACGACTGGCTTACCCTCCCGCTTGGAGTCGGTGGACTAGGTGGCGCGCACATCCTTCATTTTCGCCAACGGCGCCATTGCGACCGAACAGGATGCCGTTTGATGGGTCAGCGAACAACCACCTATGTGTTGAGCTTTGCTTCTGCGATCGTTGTGGTCGCCCTGCTCCTCAGGCTGTTCCCCTCCTGGACTGCGGACGTTTTACAACGTCTGTCCTGATGGCGGAGGTGACACGTGCGTCAAGGGGTACGCTGCCAGCGCGAGCCGATGCTGGCTGCTTCCCCACCAGGCGCCCAGATGACAAGGGCCTTGGCCGGCGGTCCGTCCGGGTCGACGATGTGGTTCACCACGTCGGGCGGCTGAACATAGCCCAACATGCCCTCAGTCAGCATGTGACTCTCTCCGTTCACCACGTGTTCGAGCGTTCCTTCCAAGATGTAAAAAATCTCGGTCACCCCATGCGAGTGGTCACCCGAGTTGGTTCCGGGAGGGAACGTCAACTGTCCGACATCGACATCCGCGCCCATAGTGGGTCCGTCAAACAGGACATCAAGAAGTGTGCCGTTCGGTCCGCTCTGGTAACTCACAATATCCGTTGTGGTTTGCGCAAACATGCCTGCCCCAAAACAGACCAGGCAGGCCACAACTGCGTAGGTTGATTGTCGTCGAGTCATCAGTCTCTCCTTTTCGTTCACGTCGATGAGGGTGCCGACGCCCATCCTACCGCTGAGGGGAGCGTTCATGTGTATAATTAATGTCCATTAAAGATGGCCTGGACGGCTAATCCTAAAGATCTTGAAACTTAACTCGGGAGAGACACGACCATGAATACGAAACGAATCTCGATCGCAGTTGCGGGAACAGTGGGTGCGTTGGTGTTAACCGGACTCACAATCGTTGCCCAACCACAGAGTGACGAGCCGCCAGAAATGGGTTTCTTTATTACCAGCGTCGGCCTTGGCGATGGTGGCAACTTGGGTGGACTCGCGGGCGCGGACGCCCACTGCCAAGCGTTGGCCGAGGCGGCAGGCGCCGGACACCACACCTGGCGGGCCTATTTGAGTACGCAGGGAGACAACGCCGTCAATGCACGTGACCGCATCGGCTCCGGACCCTGGGCCAACGCCGAAGGTCTGACCATTGCGACTAACAACGAAAGCCTGCACCACGACAACTCGAATATCACCTGGGAACATGCCCTGGACGAGAATGGTGACCAATTCGAATCACGACTCGGCGGTGACCCGGAGTTTACAGAACATGACGTGCTAACTGGAACACAGATTGTTGGAACGGCATTTCCGGCGGGCGACGACCAAACCTGCGGCAACTGGACAAGTAATAACGAAGGCAGCGCCAGAGTCGGACACCCGGACCGCATTTCGTTCTCGACACCAGGCGCCCCATGGAACTCCTCCCACGGCACCCCGGGTTGCACGCAGGCGAATCTCGTGAGTGTCGGCGGCGCGGGTCTCTTTTACTGCTTTGCCGCGGAGTGACATCCGGGTAACCGAACACGAAAAGGAGAACAGTCTAATGTTGCAGCGATGTGGATGGCTGGGAGCGCTAACGCTCTCAATGGGGATGCTCTGTCTCGCACCAGAGGCGGCGGCGCAAAGTGGACTCCTCCCAGACGAACGAGCTCGAGAGACCGGAAGAATCGAGAAGGGCGCAAACTTTGGTCCCGTCCTGGAGTCCTACGGATCGTTCTTCACTTTCGATGACGAGGAACTCGTGACACCGGATACCATCTACAAGGTCGTCTTCGACACGAACTCGACAACGGAACGAGGAGCAATGAACCCGCAGATCACCGCGGCCGCCCGCTTCCTCAATATGCACGTCGGCTCAGGGGTTCCGAAGGAGAATATTCACGCGGCCGTGGTGCTGTACGGGCCGGCCACCCATGACGCGTTGAGTAATGACGCTCATCAGGCCCGCTTCGGTGTGGACAATCCAAACATTCCCCTCATCGAAGCGTTAGCAGAGGCCGGTGTGCCGGTTTACGTCTGCGTGCAGTCCGCGAGCAGCATCGGCATCCGCTCCGGCGAGATTGAGGCGCCTGCGCGGATGACCCTCTCGGGTCTGACGGCACTTGTGAAACTCCAGGCGGACGGCTATCAGCGAGTGTATTAAGACGGACACACTACTGAAGACCCGGTCGGAGGTTTTCACTACCAACTGATTGCTGCATTGAAAGTCGTCGTACGACCAGGTGCGTACCTGCCGAACCTATACCGGTGTTCTGAGCTCGGTCCAGACGCCTGATACAGTGTGAGCCGCCGCTCTCCCGGAAGAATAAAGTCAACAGCTAGGCCCATCGCTCCCCAAACAGCACCCTGGACCGCGGGTATACCAACAAGACATGCCGCAGAACAGTTGCCATCGTTAGCGTATGACGTCGCAACTGCAATTCCCAACACGGCTCCCAAACCAGCGCCTATAAGCCCTCCGTTTTTAATCGAATCCCTACCACTGGTTTCGAGACGCCGGACTTGCATCACCGTAAAATGCTGCACTTCCCCGTTGTCCTGCATTAACTCCAGTCCATCAGCGTTCAGTTGGAGCACCTCCCCTGACCACAGCCTGCCAGAATCATCGAGAATGGTGACCGTCGACAGCAGGTCAGAGATCTTCACCTCACTCCAGGTATCGGTGACGTCTTGTGCCGCAGCCGGCGCCGACAACAGTGCGAACGTCACCAAGAGAACAAAACGTTGTAGCATCACGGCCTCCATCCGAAGTAAGTGATCTCTAAAAGTTCTAGCCTACGGTTCTACGTTAGCGTGATGGGAAAACTTTCGGTAGTGCGCAGCCAACAAATCCTGGCCAAAGTCCCCATTGAAGTCGCGCCAGACACTGTGGATGTGGTTGGCGTCGTCCTGTGTGTTGTCGTATTCGATTAAGAAGCTTGGGCCCTGAATTCGGTAGTAATGTCGTTCACCCTTCTCAATCTTTCCCATCCAGGCAAATTTAATCTGTTCCATCGGCTGGGCGTGCAGTCGCTCGAGACGAGCCTGCGCGACCTGAGTCGGTTGCGCGTTGGTATATTCTTCGATGACGTCCATCAGCCTTCGTTGCTGATCACCGGTCAGCGTCCCAAAGGCTACGCCCTCGTCGGTTTGAACAGTCGCTTCGCGTTTGTTGGTCGTCAAAATATCGTCTGGTGCAGTTGGGCTCACGATGGCCTCCGCCCGTTGTGACTCGTTCAGGGATAGGAGGAACATACGCGCCAAGTCTTCCTCGTTGCTCAATACACGAGTGCCTCGCATCGAACCTTGCCGAACCTCAGCCGGGTTCGCCCCAAAGAATTGAGGGCTAGCGGCCATCGCATTACCATTCACAAGGGTCCAATGTTGCGAGATGTGATGCCCTTCATAGCGCCAGCCCCATGGTCCACGTGCGGAGGGTTCACCGAAGATCGTAAAGTAGTACAACTCCGTGTCGCGGAAGGCCTGCCCGGACATCTCGAATAGCACCATTTCAAGTTGACGAATGGCCTGGGCCTTGTCATAACCCTTTTCGCTAAAGCCCGCTCTCAGCAAGTCCATCGCCGCTTCCTGCTGCACGGGATCCATCAACTTAAAAGGTAGGCCCTTACGATCAACAGGCGTATAAAACCAATTGTAGCGTTCGTCCGTATCGAAGGGCATGGTGGCCTGCGCCAATTCAACGGGGCTTAGAGTGCCGAGAAATGCCTGGGCAGCATGCAGCATCTCAGGTGTCGGCGTTTGGGTCTCATAGCTGGTTGAGGATGTACTCAGCGCCATGAAGCCGATGAACACTACCAGACAGCAAAGTGCGACGCGGCGACGGATCATAAAGTCCCTCCTGGACCACGACGAAGAACGATGAGTCGATAGTGTAGTTCCGCTAAACCAAGCAACGCAACTGGGCTTACGAATTCGCTCACGAAGTTTTATCCCTAAGACCTTCACTGCTGATAGATCTGTATCAAGTTGCCACACGTATCATCAAATATTGCAAGCATCGGACTACCCGTCGGTTTGGTCGAGAAGGTCACACCACGTTTCGTTAACCGGGCATACTCAGCTTGCACATCATCTACGGCAAACGCCGTGGCGGGTATCCCCTGATCGAAGATGGCCGTTTGGAAGATCTTCGCCGCGGCAATCTCCGCCGGCTCCAGCAATAATTCGACACAGTCTGATTGCTCGGGTGACACAACCGTGAGCCACCGGAACTGCCCAACCGGCATATCGGTCTTTTTTTTGAAGCCCAAAACATCTGTATAAAACTGGAGGGCTTGTTCCTGGTCCGCGACGAACACACTGCTTAACTCAATTCGCACATGACACCCCTATTTCTTGATCAACCCAGAATTTGAATTTGTAAAGATCGCACCCCGCGATACTATTGTGCTCCTTGCAAGAGCGGGTTCCCAAACATTAATCAACGAAGGAGAAATCATGTCGGACGAACTCATTGCAGCAGCAAAACTCCCGAACATCGGCTACAGCGAAAAAGATTGGGACAAAACAGTCGCCAGTGTCACGCCCGACTTTGTCTACGACGAAGTCGCAAGCCATCGGAAATCTGAAAACGCTGAAGGTTATCTCGAAATGTGCAAGGGCTGGGCAACGGCCTTCCCCGAATCACGGGCAACGTTTCACAATGCCTACGTCATCGGTAACACGGTCGTGCTGGAACTCACGTGGAACGGCACGCATACCGGCCCTATGATGACCCCGAACGGCGAAGTACCCGCGACCGGCAAGAACATCAGCATGCGCGCTTGCCAGGTGGTTGAGATCAAGGACGGCAAGGCGTCGTCCATGGTTCAGTATTTCGATATCAATACGATGCTGGCGCAGTTGGGTGTCGGCTGAGGCTGTTCACCCTAGCGATAGCTACCGTTTGGATGCACAGTGGGAATGTTGTATGTCGGATCTGTGATGATGGCCCAGCCCAGCGAGTCGGAGCTTTCCACCAGCGCACGTGTACACAAATCCCATTCGTGTTCAATAATACTGCAGCGATGCGAATTGCCATCAGCGGCACTGGTGACCAACCAGAAGAGATACTCGGTTAGCTGGCACGCATAGTCACAATTCGCATCATCGTAGGTGTACCAGGCGCTGGCCGGATAGCTAGCAGGGATCGACTGAAAATTACCGCCGCGCGCCACATCCATGGCGGTCGTGAGCTTATTGGTGGTCACCCCTCGATCGTCGATGTCTGAATAGACAAAATTCCACCCGTTGTTCTGGATGAGATGCAGGATCTCCTCCGCCGCAGCATCGTACTCCGGCCCGCCACACCCTTTGCATCGATCTGGTGCCGTCTCAAAGACACCAACTTCTTGAGCGTTGTGTTGCACCAGTTCACCAACGCGCTGCATAAAGAAATCTAAATCACCGTCACCGTTGATTAGGACCACCGTGGTAGTCCGTTCCAACATCGAATTGTTGACCGGCGGGTCGTCGACAAGGCCGTCCTCATTGTTGTCAAGCCATTCCGCCGTAATCGTTGCCGCGTGTGTCAGTTTCGCATCCGTGATGGCTGCACCCGTGTTCACGGCCATCACCATCACACCGAAGACACGAATGCATTTGGTGGCCGCCGAGGCAAACGGGTCCCCAGCCGGAATGGTAATGATGTCAAACGTGGGTGTGACACTCGCCTGCGCGGTGCTGATAGCACACACTCCCAGAGAGCTGGTGGTGGTTGTTGTGGTCGCAGTCGCAGTTGGTGCCGTCGGTGAGGAACTCCCGCCTCCACCTCCGCCTCCGCAACTGATAGCAAGTACTGCACCAAGGATATTCAGACTGAGAACGCTAAAACGCCAACGACGCACGACTGCTCTCCTTATACTGCAGCTTTTAGTTCAGCGAGCACGCGGCCATCCCGAAAGGGTATTCGGCGCAGGCGTACGCCAGTGGCATCAAAGATAGCATTCGCCACGGCGGCGAGCAAGGGCTTGCAGACTGTTTCCCCTGCTCCATACGGAGGTAAGTCGGACCGCCCGGGGTTTGGATCTCCATTGACCAGGACCACATCAATGACAGCCGGCGCGTCGCTATGAAGCAGGCTCGGATGTGAACGCCAATCTACACTCGTCACTTTTTCAGTATCAAACTGCACTTCCTCATGAAGCGTACGACTCAACGAGTGAAGCATCCCGCACTCAATCGTACGGCGTAAACCCTCAGGGTTAATGACCAAGCCACAGTCATGGGCACAGACCAAGCGCTTCACCCACACGTGTCCAGTATCCCGGTTCACTTCGACCTCCGCTATCTCCGCTACCACCGTTTGACTGCGGTAGGCATAGGCGATCCCGCGACCCGACACTATGGTTCCCGTGCGTCGAGTTTTTGGCGACGGGCGGCTGTCCCAACCATAAGCGTCGGCCGCAGCGCGGATGACCGCAATCGAACGCGCTCGCTTAAATCCACTATCGTCCTCGGTCGTCCCGGCGAGTAACCCGAGTCGAAAGGCCACCGGATCGGTGTTACCAGCTGCCGCTAATTCATCGATAAAGGATTCTGATGCGAAGGTCACCTGGGGTCCATTCGGATCTCGGAGATTTCCCGTGCGAAGCGGGGTTTCCCACACGCGAGGCAAACTGACGACCTGGGTGGCTTCACGCCGGTTCGGAATGACATACATTTCCGATGGGGTCGCCGCACGTCCGTTATTGGGTGTTGCCAGGCGCGTGCCGATGAGTTGGGAAATTAAGACCGTCGGCACCTCGTTATATCCGACATGGTTATAGTCGGCGGCCTGCGCATTATATTCGAGTGCGACCAATTGCCCTTGAGAGTCCAGTCCCCCGCGGAGCGAGAAGGTAAACGCCGTTCCCTTGGTATCCCAGGCGGTCTCCTCATCACGCATCCACTGCAAGCGAACCGGTCGACCGATTTCTTTTGCAAGAAAGGCGGCCTCGAACCCCGCATCATCGGCGGCCGTACGACCGTAGGCCTGCGGCCCCTCCATCCAGACAACCCGCACCTGGTCTCTCGGCATTTCAAGAAATTCCGCAATGCCAGTTCGCATGCCGTAGGCTTTCATGTCGTTGGAATAGATCGTCATCTGGCCGTTCGAAGGATCGGCTAACGCATGCGCAGGGCCGAACGCCGTGTGTCCTTGAAAGGGTACGTCGTAATCAGCCTTGAGTACGGTCGTTGCATCCGCGAGTGCCGCGTCAGGATCTCCCACGGCCTCGGGTTCAAACTTCGACTTCGGCGCGACACTCCGCATGTAGGCAAACAACTTATCCGAAGTCGGAAACGGCGCCACTTCGGGCTTTTCCCAATCGGTCTTGAGCCGTCGAGCCGCAGTGATCGCCTGTTCCTCCCGTTCGCACACTACCGCTAAATAATTTCCTTTCCGTACCACCTGGATAAAGCCTGGCAGGTTTTCCACGGACGATTCGTCAACGCTTTGGAGTCTCGCCCCCACGACCGGCGGTTTGATATTGCGTGCATGGACCATCCCGGGGAGCGTGACATCCACTGCCCAGATGAGCGAGCCATCCACTTTCGGGGGAATATCAAACCGCATCGGCGACTGGCCAACAATCCGGAGTGCGTCAACCGGCTTGACCGTGGCCACGCCCGTCGTCTCATTGACAGTACGTCCCCGGAGATTGACATCAAACCTCTGTCCCCCAATCAATTCTGCGTAGGTAACTTTCCGAGAGGGATCCGACGTCATACTCACAACCGCTTCATTCACACTCAATAGATCGACGGGTACGCCGAATCGCTCCGCGGCTAAGGCAAGCAGGATACGGCGTGCTTCGGCAGCCACTCTCCGCATTGGCCACCCATCTGTTTGGATTGCATCAGAACCGCCTGAGCCACCCTGGTCTGGCGTCACATCGGTGCTGCCCATGACGACACTCGTGCTGTCATAGCCGATATCGAGTTCATCGGCCATCATTTGTCGAAATGCCGTCCCCGTACCTTGTCCACAATCCGTCTTCCCAACATAGAAAGTCGCCGTGTTATCCCTATGAATCACTATCCAGGAATCAAGTTGTCTAAAATCCGGGTCTGGATAAGGACCGGCCCCCTGCTGCTCAACACCCTCGGCACCGGTCGCCAACACGAGGCTCCCCGCCTCCGATGCGGTTACCCCAAAACTCACCACAATGAGGCCTGAAGTCTTGAGGAAATCTCTTCGAGACGCCCCACCGTTCCGCGTTTCCAAGGCCTCTTTAAGTTCCCTGGGTACACTCGAGAAGAGAGTCATTCGACACCCTCCTGCTCTGCCACCTGCCCACTCGCCGCTTTGACGCCCGCGACACGTTTGATTGCCGCCTGGACTCGGTAATAGGTCATGCACCGACAGAGCGCTCCGGACATCCCTTCACGAATCTCGGCGTCCGTCGGATTCGGGTTCTCGTCTAGCAAGGCCTTCGCGGTCATGATCTGGCCGTTTTGGCAAAACCCGCATTGGGGTACTTGCTCATCAATCCATGCCTGTTGCACAGGGTGAAGCTCGCCATCCTTGGCCAGTCCTTCGAGGGTAATGATTTTCCCTTGAGCCCGACCGACGCGAGTTACACACGACCGCGTAGCGACCCCATCGATGATCACCGTGCAGGCTCCGCACTGTCCAAGACCGCATCCAAACTTCGGCCCTCGTAAGCCGAGGTCATTGCGGAGGACATACAGCAGTGGAGTCACCGGGTTCACATCCACAGTCCGTTCGACGCCATTCACATGTAAGGTCACTTCACTCATCAGTCACACCTCTTTCGCCACTTGTCGGCCAAAGTGTAGCACTCGACTTCATCAACAATCACTACTCCAGATCAGTTATTGGTTGGGTGGGGTTCTGACGTTCCCAGGCCACACAATAGCATCCTCCCTCAAGATTAGACGACCAGTTGCTGGGTCCACACTCCCAACAGATACGAAATCTACGGTATCGCCATCCTCTTTATACCCATGACTATTTACAATTTGAATCGGCATGTCCGCCCGGTCGTTGGTGCCCGGTACAAGCGAGACACGACCGGTCGCTCCTTCAAAATCCATGCGTCTAAGATACGTCAACATGTTCTGGCTGGTCACACGCTCACCCGCCTCTTGAATATCGCGAATGGCATAGCCTACCGCCAACATATGGTCGTAGCTTAGCGCTCCATAGAAAAAAGCTTTTGAACTCGGATCAATAGGCTTACCTAATCGTTGTTCAAGTGCCTCTCGGAAGTGTGACAGTTTCGGCGACGACATAAGCTCGACCATGGGTGCGAAATAACCGAGGCTGCCCGCCACGGCCTCAGGCGCCTCATCCGCTGACACCATCTCGGCGGCATAGAATGAATAGCCCGCCTCATTCATCTCAAGCTCATGGAGCGCACGGAATATCCTCACCGTGTCCGGCGTCGGGCTCGTATTCACAATATGCCGAATGCCGGCTTCTTTCACCTTGGTCACATACGATTTGATTTCATCGTAGGGCGTGTCTCGTGGATAACTATATTCCTGCGCAATCGTGATATTCCGTTGGCGCGTCGACTCGTGAATAACGTCCCGAGCCCCCAGACCCCAGGCGTCCGTCGTATAAAAATACGCAATCTCTTCGACCCCAAAGTGGGCCGCGACATTAATCAAGTACCCTTCATACTGTTCACTGGGACTGACCACGCGTACGAAATATGGAAACTCTTCGACTGACGACAACATAGATGCATTGGAGCCATTCGAGATCACTGGAATTTTGTACTTCTCCCCAACGCGGGCAATGTCGACCGCCGGCCCACTGCAGTCCGCCCCCGTGAGCACCAG
>Ga0315336_1006959_pt1 | contig 11202 bp, 6 predicted proteins | sample ASW5metaG_FD_204512 | JGI IMG/M metagenome (GOLD analysis project Ga0315336, IMG submission 204512) | Ammonia-oxidizing marine archaeal communities from Monterey Bay, California, United States - ASW #5 | ecosystem: Environmental > Aquatic > Marine > Intertidal zone | place: USA: California... | reverse complement strand
TTGAGCGCCAATGACAAACTCATCCTGCGAGGCCTGTTCCAGAAGGCCGGCCTCTCGGTCAAGAGCGGCGAAGAGGAGATCAAGGCCAAGGAGTTCCTCGCGGCGCTCAGAATCCTCGCCGAGGGCGCCGGCGGCGACGCGCCGTTGCCGGCCCGCCCAGAAACAACCACTATAGATGACCTCGACAAGCTGCACGGCAGCGAACAACTTGGCGCGATCCTTGCCGCTAAGGATATTCTCGAAGCGTCGATCGCGGAGTGGGCTAAGATCGGTGAGCGCGTGGCAAAGCGTCTGCCGGGCTGGCACCAACTCGAACAAATGGCCCGCCACACGGCGACACTCCCCGTCCACGCGGAGATTGAGCCCGAAATCACAGCCATTATGGCGAACCGCTCCCTGCTGGATGATACTGATCACGTCACGCCATTGGTGACCAAGGCAGCCAACGCGCTTCGTTCCGCTTTGACCGAGCAGGCAGCTGCATTCCAGGCAGCCTACGATGGGGGTCTGAAGACACTTGGCGCGGACGCCTCCTGGCAACAATTAAAGGGGGAAGACCGTACGGCCATCCTGGGCCAGGTCGGTCTCACGCCGCCAAAGCCGCCGGTCACCAAGACCGACGAAAACGTCCTGCGCGAACTCGACCAGTCCTCTATCGATGCCCGTGTTTCCGCGGTCGCGGCTGTCTCCGAACGCGTGGTCCGGGCTCTGGAAGAAGCGGCACGCCGGCTCAAACCCGAAGCCAGGAGGGTCAGTCTGCGCGCGGCTACGCTCGAAGACGAAGCCGCGGCCAAGGCATGGCTAAATGAACACGAGACCAAGCTGCTCGAGGCCGTGACCAAAGGTCCGATCATCGTCGGCTAACTAAGAAAAACCATAGGGAAAGATGACACATGCCCGCACTCGCCACCAATCTCCGCAACGACCTCGGCAAGGCGATAGTGCAGGCACGCCAAGTCGCCGAGACCGGAGCGCGCAAGGCCCTGGAGTCGCTGGCGGTGGAGCGGCACGAGCCGCACGGCTCGATGAGCCTGGACGAACGCAAACTGCGCAACCGCCTTCGCGCCCGCGGGCGCCAGCTCGGCGATGTTCGCGACAAGGAGCGCGGCACGCAGTTCATCGATCGCCTCACCCACGAGGTCGCTTACGAGTACTGGCACCGGATGCTCTTTGCGCGCTTCCTTGCCGAGAACGACCTCTTGATCCACCCCGAGCATAGGGTTGCAGTCTCCCTCGATGAAATCGAGGAGCTCGCTCGAGAGGCCGGCGAAGACCCGCGTGAAATGGCCGCCCGATTCGCCCAGGACTCGCTGCCGCAGATATTCCGCAGCGGCGACCCGGTACTCGAAGTTACCCTCGCTCCCGAGACCCGGCAGGCCCTCGACAAGCTGCTCGACAGCCTGCCCGCCGCCGTCTTCACCGCCGCCGACAGCCTCGGCTGGACCTATCAATACTGGCAGACCGAAAAGAAGGACGCGGTCAACGCGTCAGGCAACAAGATCGGCGCCGATGAACTGCCGGCCGTCACCCAGCTCTTCACCGAGCACTACATGGTGCTCTTCCTCTACCACAACACCATCGGCGCCTGGCACGCCGGCAAGGTGCTGTCCGAGAACTCGGGCCTCGCCAAGACTGCTGAGAGTGAAGAGGAACTCCGACAGACGGTCTGCCTCCGCTCCCAGGACGGCTACGACTTCGAGTACCTGCGCTTCGTGCGAGAGGCGAAGGAAGGGGACGAGGAGGACAAGCCCACCGGTCCATGGCGACCCGCTGCCGGCACTTTCGAGGGCTGGCCGAAGACCGCAAAGGAGCTGAAAGTCCTGGACCCCTGCTGCGGCAGCGGCCACTTCCTCACCGAGGGCTTTGACCTGCTGGTGCGGTTGCGGATGGATGAGGAAGGACTCGATCTCGAAGACGCCATCTCCGCCGTTCTGACCGAGAACCTCCACGGCTTGGAGCTCGACCCCCGCTGCACGCAGATCGCGGCCTTCAACCTGGCGATGGCGGCGTGGAAGCTGGTCGGCAAACCGATTGAACTACCACCGATACACATCGCGTGCTCTGGCCTCGCGGTAGGCTCGACCAAGACCGAGTGGACCGCACTCACCGGCGACGATGAGCGCCTCCGCGCAGGCATGGAGAGGCTCTATGACCTGTTTAAACAAGCACCGGAGCTGGGCTCGCTGATTGATCCGAAAGCGCTTGGAGGCGACTTGCTTGTGGCGGACTTTGCCGAGCTGCAGCCGCTGCTTGAGCAGGCACTGGCGCGAGAGTCAGTCGACGTCGAAGGCACTGAGCGTGCGGTAGCGGCGCAGGGAATGGCACGGGCGGCCGAACTGCTCTCGGGCGAGTACATACTCGCAATTTCAAATGTGCCGTATCTTGGCCAGCGGGACCAAGGAGATGTCATTCGCCATTTCTTGGCCGACTCCTATAAGGAAGCAAAGGCAGATCTCGCCACGGTATTTGTCGAACGGATGCTGCGGTGTCTTAGCAAGTCTGGCACGGCAGCAACGGTCACACCGCAGAACTGGCTCTTCCTCAGGAGCTACAAAAAGGTGCGTGAGAAACTTCTGACGCAGCGAACTTGGAATGCTCTCGCCATACTTGGTGAAGAAGCTTGGCAAAGTTTTGGTAATCGTGGACCTCACACAGCTTTGCTCCTGATAAGCGAATCGAGCCCTGGGCCTAAGAGCACCCTATTTGGCATCGATGTATCAACGAACCGAAGTGAACGTCTTATCCTCATAGAAGAGAAAGCTTCCCTACTTCTTGGCAAGAACATATCCAGCCAACGGAAGCAACAGGGTAAAGGGGTAATCCACCTACTGTCACAGGCCGATCAACTGGAGAAGCCCGGTGCAGCAATCACCATGGACCCTCCTTCAATTCATGAACCACTATCTAAATTTGCATACAGCCACCAAGGAGCGTCGACAATCGATGTGGCTCGTTTCCGAGTGTGCGCTTGGGAAGTAATCAAGTCCGATGAGTGGAATCTCCACCTCAGCACACCACATCGAGGAAGGCTCTATTCCGGAATCAACTACTTCAGTGCCTCACGTGATATTGGAGGCCAAATGTATGAGATCGCGCAGCACATGAAAGAAGCTGGGTTTCTCGGAGGCTGGCTATCTGGTCGAAAGGTGTGGGGAAAACAAGGTATCGCATGTTCAGCAATGAATGACCTGCAGGCAACGATCTACTGTGGCTCCGTTTTCGACAATATGGCGTCGGTAATCGTCCCAAATGATGAATCGATCCTCCCCGCACTTTGGGCCTTTTGTTCCTCGCCTGAATTCAATGTTGAAGTACGAAAAATCAATCAGAAAGTGGCCGTTGCTAATGCCACATTGATACAAGTCCCCTTTGACCTTGAGCGCTGGCAGAAAGTCGCCGCCGAGAAGTACCCCAACGGCCTCCCCGAACCCCGGTCCGACGACCCAACCCAGTGGCTATTCCACGGCCATCCCGCCAAGGCCGAGCCGGCCACCGTCCTCCAGGTTGCCGCTTGTCGACTAGTCGGATACAGCTGGCCCCCGGAACACGATCCGGAGATGCGGCTTGCCGATGAGACCCGCGAGTGGGTGGGCCGCTGCGCTGCGCTGAAAGACTATGCCGATAAAGACGGCATCGTCTGCTTGTCAGCCACGCGCGGTGAGCCATCAGCCGCCGATCGTCTCCGCGAACTGCTTTTCGCCGCCTTCGAGTCTGACTGGTCCGCCTCCAAGGAACGGGAACTCCTCGCCGCCACTGGCGACGGCAAGAAACCTGCCGACTCCCTCGACACCTGGCTGCGCGAGAAGTTCTTTGAGGAGCACTGCAAGCTCTTCCACCACCGCCCCTTCGTCTGGCACATCTGGGATGGCAACAGGGACGGCTTCCACTGTCTGGTGAACGCTCATAAGCTCGCCGGCCCAGATGGTGAAGGACGCCGCACGCTGGATGCCATTACTCACTCGTATCTGCGTGACTGGATCGACCGGCAAATGGCCGACCAGACTGAGGGCAAGGAAGGCGCTGATGCCCGCCTTGCTGCTGCCCAGGATTTGCAGGGCCAGCTCGCGAAAATCCTGGAAGGCGAGCTCCCCTACGACCTCTTCGTCCGCTGGAAGCCGCTCCACGAGCAGGCCATCGGCTGGGATCCGGACATCAACGACGGTGTGCGGCTGAACATCCGCCCCTTCATGAACGCCGAGCTTCGCAAAGGCGGCAAGAAGGGGGCCGGTATTCTTCGCTGGAAGCCGAACATCAAGTGGGCGAAGGACCGCGGCAAGGAGCCGGAGAGCCTGCGACCCGAAGAGGAATTCCCCTGGTTCTGGGGCTGTGAGGGTGAAGGTTCTGCCGAAGAACGCACCGATTTCGCCGGCGGCAGCGGCTTCGACGGTAACCGTTGGAACGACCTGCATTTCACCCACGCGATGAAGGAAGCAGCGCGAACCGCTGCGAGAGAAGGCGGGGGGGTACAATTATGAGCCCGGCAAGGACCCAGGACAGCACGCTGCTAACGTCGCTCACCGAGCATCTGAGGGCCTGCACCTCGACAAGCGATGGCATCGCCCCGCCGGCGGTCATCGTGTGGACTGATCCCAAGGGACAGTGGCAATCGCTAGTCCCGACGCTGCTGGCGTCAATCCCAGAATTACTTATCTGCGGCGACTACAATCTAGACTCAAGAACCGGCCCGGCTATCTGGCTGCGCTGCGTGATCGATCGCGTACTGGAGACTCCACAAATTCCCGAGAACACCGTGCCCATCCTGTACCTACCGGGTGTTGGTCGCCAGCAGCTCCGCGCCGGCGAGGAGTGCCCAGATGCCTTCAAACCGCTGGTAGAACTTATGTACCGAGGCACTCTCTGGCTACAGAAAGGTGGGCACGACTGGACGGCAACTGCATTCATTAAGTCATCCAACGGGCTTGGACTCGAAATAAACGGCGATGACCTTACCACCGATGCCCTACTACGGGCCCTGCCGGAATTTGCCTCCGAGTCCATCGGCCGCTTCAGCGGCCAGCGGCTCGAAGCGGCCGACTTCGACCAGATGCTCGCGGACGATGTTGTGCGTGATTTACTCCTGTGGATGAACAACCCCGTAGGCACCCGTGAACGCCTTGGCAAAGATCGCTGGGCCGCGTTCCAGAACCAGTGTAAGCAACAGTTTGGCTTCGACCCCGACACCGATGGAGAGACCACGGCAGGTGAACGGTTAGGTGCCGGTGAGGGTGCATGGGACAGTCTATGGGGTCGGTTCGAGGAAGCGCCGGCTAATTATCCTGGTATCCCGGAACTCCTCCGCCGCTCCAAGCCCGGCGAGTTGGTATTTGATCCACATCGTTGGCCCGATGAAAACGACAAGGCCGAAGAGGAAGTCCGCCAGGCGTTGACCGAACTTGCAGAACTTTCTCATTCAGAGGCATGCGCGAAGGTGCTGGAACTCGAGTCACAGCACGCCATGCGACGCTCGTGGATTTGGAATCGTCTTGACCAGTCGCCCATGGCGCAAGTGCTCGCACCCCTCGCAGAGTTAGCAAGCCACACGAAAACGGTGATCGGTGGGCAAACGCCAGATGACATCGCTCGAACCTACATCGAAGGTGGCTGGCGGGCCGACCTCGCCTCATGGCAAGCCGTTGCGATGGCGCCGGCCGCGGACGAAGGAGTGGTTCGCAATGTCGTGCAGAGCCTGCTCGAGCCGTGGCTTGATGACTGCGCGCGAGCTTTTCAGGACGTCATGAAATCCTTTCCCCTGCCCGATTGCACCAAAACCGCCCCCGTTACGATTGCAGAAGGCGAATGCCTCCTGTTTGCAGACGGTCTTCGCTACGACTTGGGCGAGGCCTTGCGTGATCGCCTTGAGTCCCGTGGCTGCCGGGTTCGGATCGATCACCGCTGGGCAGCCCTGCCAACGGTTACCGCAACGGCCAAGCCGGCTATTACGCCGGTTGCGTCAGCCATCGCCGGCACAGAGCTGCCCGATGACTTCTCACCAATGATGAGTGACTCGCAGAAGCCGGCCAGCGCCGCCGCCCTTCGCATTGAACTTGAGAAGAGCGGTTACCAACTACTTTCGGGCGGGATGGGAGATTGGCCTATATCGGGTGAAGCGCAGGGGTGGATTGAAGAGGGCAAGATCGACACTCGGGGCCACCAGTTCCAGGCCGAACTCGCCCGAAACCTGGGTGGAGAACTCGATCGACTGGCCGACCGGATCATCTCGCTCCTTGATGATGATTGGTCCTTCGTCCGAGTGGTCACGGATCACGGCTGGCTGCTTCTTCCTAAGGGCCTCCCAAAGGTCGACCTTCCCAAACACCTGACTGAGAGCAAGTGGGCACGGTGCGCGACGATAGCGGGCAACGCGCAGGTCGATGTGCCCACGGTCCCATGGCACTGGAATACCGCCCAGCAATTCGCCACCGGACCTGGCATTGCGTGCTTTACGGCTTCCAACTGTTACGCACACGGCGGGCTGAGCATCCAGGAGTGCCTGATCCCGGATCTCCATATCGAGCGCGCTGAAGATACAAGGGAGCGGGCTTCGATTGAGTCGGTGACCTGGAAAGGCATGCGGTGCCTTGTGGTTGCGACTGAGTCCAGCACCGGGGTCCAGGCTGATCTGCGCCTGGCCACATCCGCTGGTGCGTCCGTCGCATCATCAACCAAATCACTCGACGTAGACGGATCGACGAGCCTGCTTCTCGAAGATGATGAACACGAATCCGCGGATCTTATCGTCGTGCTACTTAGCAGCGACGGCAAAGTGCTCGCTCAACACAAGACCAAGGTGGGGATCAACTCATGACGGCCACAATGGAGATGGACCAGCTCGATCTACTCGCCGCCAGCGCATTCGAGGGCTACCTCGTCCGCAAGGACCTTGTCCGAAAATATGCGCGGCAGTACCCCGTGCCGACCTACGTGGTCGAATTCATGCTCGGGCGCTACTGCGCGAGCACCGACCCGGCGGAGATTATCGAAGGGCTCGAGATTGTCGAGAAGCAGTTACAGGGGCGCACAGTACGAACCGGCGATGAGGAACTTTTCAAGTCGAAGGCGCGTGAAGACGGGTCGGTGAAACTCATCGACATCGTCCATGCCAAGCTCGATGCAAAGAATGACTGCTATGTCGCGGAACTCCCCAGCCTCGCGCTCAAGGACGTCCACATCGGTGACACGCTCGTGAAGGAAAACGAGCGAATGTTGACTGACGGATTCTACACCGAGGTCACGCTCGAGTACGATCCGATCATTGCAGAGGAAAAAAACGGCCGGCCCTTCCGCATCGCCGCACTACGGCCAATCCAGATGTCAAATCCAAATGTACTCGACGTACTCGCCAAGGGCCGCGATCACTTCACCACCGAAGAGTGGCGACAATTACTCCTGCGATCGGTCGGGTATGAACCTTCCGAACTCGACGAGCGTGCACAGAAGGTCGTTCTGCTTCGCATGGTCAGTTTCGTTGAGCGGAACTACAACCTCGTCGAGCTTGGACCGCGCGGTACAGGGAAAAGTCATATCTTCCAGCAGATCTCGCCATACTCGCACCTGATATCTGGCGGCAAGGCGACCGTGGCGAAGATGTTTGTCAATAATGCCAACGGACAGCGGGGCCTGGTATGTCAGTATGACGTGGTGTGCTTTGACGAAGTGTCCGGCGTGTCCTTCGATCAGAAGGACGGCGTGAATATCATGAAGGGTTACATGGAGTCGGGCGAGTTCAGCCGTGGCAAGGAGAGCATCCGAGCCGAAGGTGGCATCGTGATGGTCGGCAACTTTGACGTTGACGTCGAGCAGCAGCAACGGATCGGCCATCTGCTCAGCCCTCTGCCTCCCGAGATGCGAAACGACACCGCGTTCCAGGACCGCATCCACGCGTTCGCCCCCGGCTGGGACTTTCCAAAGCTCAACCCAAATCTCCATCTGACGAACCATTTCGGGCTAGTCAGCGACTTTCTGAGCGAGTGCTGGAGCCGGTTGCGGCAGACGAGTCGCGTGCCGGCTCTCCAGAACCGCGTGTTCTGGGGCGGCGCCCTGAGCGGGCGCGACATTAACGCGGTTCAATTGACTGTCTCTGGCTTACTCAAGCTACTCTTTCCGAATCCTGACATGGCGATAAGCGATGAGGATCTCGAGTGGGTCGTTCGCCTGGCACTGGAATCCCGTCGACGGATAAAGGAACAACAGAAGCGTTGCCTCAAGAGCGAGTTCCGTAACACGCACTTCAGCTTTACCATGGGTGTCGACAGCACCGAGCAGTTCGTCACGACACCCGAGCTGCACAGTGACGAGGCGATCGACAGTGACCCCCTGCCGCCAGGGCAGGTTTGGGCCATCAGTCCTGGGTCGCCCGAAACCGGGCCAGGCCTTCACCGCATTGAGGTAAGCGCCGGCCCGGGGAGTGGAGTCAAAGTCCTCAACCATCCACAGCCACCAGCGTTCCGCGAAAGCGTCAAGGTGGGAGAGCAGAATCTCTATGCGCGCGGCAAGGAACTGATCGGAGATCGCGATCCCCGCAACCATGAGTACTCGCTGCAACTGCGACCCTACGATGCCGACAAGACCGGGACCGGCCTCGGCCTCGCTGTGCTTGTTGCGATGATCGGTAGCCTGCTCGAGCGTAATACACGGGCTAGCACGATCGTCGTGGGTCAATTGAACCTCGGCGGCTCACTCGAGATGCTTCATAACCCGATATCGATAGTCGAACTCGCAGTCGATAAGCAAGCTACGACAGTGCTCATGCCCGTTTCGGCTCGGCGAGCATTGAACGATCTGCCGGACGATTACTGGACCAAGATTAATGTCGAGTTCTATGGCGAGCCAACCGATGGTGTTTTCAAGGCGTTGATGGAATAAGGGGAAGAGGCAAGCTGTCCATCAATAATAGAATTGACAAATCATACGACACGACCCAAATTGTTATGTAGCATCAGGAGTGACCCGGAATAGCCGGGTCCGGCAACCTAGGATGGACACCCTAAGGTGCCTTCCCGACGGCAGTCGGGGATGCGGTTGTGGCAGGCGGCAGCCTGTACGCTTCAAACAAGTGTCCAGTCCAAGGACCCGCTTGCCTGATGCAGGGTGAGCGGGTTTTCTTGCGTCTGGCCATATCCGGCTTCTTCTAGCCGGTGCAACCCTCCTGTTTCGGCAAAGCAAGCTATGGGTGTCCTCCTCAACCAAGGAGGAAGTTTCATGAGTCATCCCTTAGACGAATGGGTCAAGAGCCTGAAACCCATTTCCCATCAAAACCTGAAAGCCTATGTGGGGACATTAAGTGAGCACGCTGGCTATGATGGCCAGGATTCCCTGCCCGATTGGCCTGCGCAATTCATTCGCTTGGCCAGAATGGTGGTTCGCCTTTCAATAAAAGATTCTGAAGAATGCCTAGATGGGTACGAATTGCTTGATGATGACTGTGAGGGTATTAGCAGAGAACTCGATGACGATATACGTGAAGCTTGGGTCACTCCTATTGGCGAGCTAACCAAAGGAGCCAAGACAAAGGTTGTTCCTTCAGAAGAACTATTTTCAATAACACTTTCAGTTGACCATCCGGCCGGAGGTAACTGGGGGTGGCAAGCAACAACTTTCATGAAAGATTTAGCGCTAGTTTCTTTCCATAGCGATTTCACACCATCGCATTTCATGTCTCCCTTAGGTTTGGTAAGCAGGGAAACCTTATACTCCTCGTCAGCTTTGTTGCTTCGTGAATATGTAGGCCAATTGGATGGAGACAGATTTAAACTGGAATCGTTCGGTTTGGACGAATTGGAATTTAAAGGAATTATTGTTCCGGAGCTTTATCGATTGTTGTTGGCAGTAGCTGGCAGGGGCGGAGATGTCTTTTTGACAATGACAGCAAATGAACTAGCCCGATATCGTGAACCCGACATGTTGGTGGGTTACGAAGAATTATTGTTCCGGAACATTATCAATTGTTGTTGGCAGTAGCTGCAGGGGCGGAGATGTCTTTTTGACAATGATAGCAAACGAAGGAGGGAGTCATGATTATACAACGACTAGCCTGGCTCCTCGGCCGGATCCGTAGCTGGCGAGGACTTTCTCCAAGAATGGGAGAGGGAGAACAGCCCGGCTACAGGTGCCTATGTGGTGGAAAGAGAGTCTCGGGACCTCGGGGCATGATTTATGGACGGCGATTTGCGACATGCCTGCGCTGTGGTGGCGTCTCCGCCGTCTCACATCGAAACGAGGGTGAGAATGCAGCAATTGTCGAACTTTCAACAATGACCATCATTAATTTGGAGGATAAAGAATGAAAGACCCCCATAAATATCTTGGGCGATGCATTGTATTTGCATCCTTTGTTTTAGCTTCAGCTATTGTTTGGCATTCAAGAGTTGGGAGATATCAGGGGGAAATGGAAATCATAGACACAGTAACTGGTGAAATGAGAGCACTTGTTACTGAGAAAACACTACATGTTTTCCCATCTCCTTTTCATGAACCCAATGAGCGTAGATGGACAATTGACAAATAATGAACGCACTCATTTACACCCGCCGTTCGAAAGAAGCTGAGGAGCGCACCGTCTCTCTTTCTCAGCAGATGCAGGATTGCGAGACCTATATCCGTGAGAGAGGTTGGATGAACGCCGCGCGTGTCGAAGACAACGGCGTCTCCGGTGGAGACGCCCGGCGCTTTGTCCGAATCGACACAGCTCTTCGCCAGAACAAGGCGTACCGGCTGGTGGTCTACAGCCTCGACAGATTGGGCCGGGACACGGCGGGTACCCTCCACTGGCTCAAGAAATGGGGCGAACGAGGTGTCGAGGTCCATGTCGTCGGGCGCGGAGTGGTCGAGGTTGGGAGCGCCAACGGTTTACTGGTGAATGGCATCGAGGCGCTGACGGCCGAGCATTACCGGGCCACCATCAGCGAGAAAACAAAAGCCGCTCTCAGACACCTCCGGGAGCAGGGAAAGAGATATTCGGGACGAGCGCCCTACGGATATCGCTACGAGAAGGGTGCCATCGTCAGGGATGAAGGAGAGCAACAGAGCATCCGAGCGATTCGAGCTAATGCTGGCCAGCCGGGAGACACTTCCCTTCGGAAACTCGCCAAGCTCCTCTATGGGAAAGGAATCGAGTCGAGAGCTGGGACTCCCTTCAGCCATACAACGCTGAAGGCAATCTTGGGTTCGAAAGGTCACACAACCTCCCGAACCGATGAGCTGTAT
>Ga0315336_1006957_pt1 | contig 11209 bp, 9 predicted proteins | sample ASW5metaG_FD_204512 | JGI IMG/M metagenome (GOLD analysis project Ga0315336, IMG submission 204512) | Ammonia-oxidizing marine archaeal communities from Monterey Bay, California, United States - ASW #5 | ecosystem: Environmental > Aquatic > Marine > Intertidal zone | place: USA: California... | reverse complement strand
AATGAGGGCGATGCCGAAGAAGCATGCAGAATCATTGCTGCCCTTATCAATGCAGTAACTGGCGTGCCTACTGTATAGTGAACCCGTGGGTTACTTTGTAGACATTCCAAAGCCAAAAGCATGGCCACCACCTCGGGATGGAACAGGACAGGCAAACGAGCTTTTTGCATATGGGTATAAACGCGATCCAATTGGCGACAAGCTTCACACGTGGTTTGCGTGTTTGTTTATGGCCTGTTTACCGTTAGATACGGTCCCGACGACCATCGCAGCATGGGCACTTTTTATATATAGCGCAATGCGATTATCCTCTACATGGCGTACCCTGGTTCCACTTTACAATTCTACTATTTTTCGATTGGTACTTGCGTGGGCCGCATGGTCATTACTCTCTATCTTGTGGTCATCAAACCAAACAGCAGGTCTAGATCATGCAAGAGCGCTGCGAATGGTTTTATTGCCCATTGTTCTATGGCCAGTAATGCGGCACTGGAAATATTTACTCGGGGCATTTCTACTCGGTGTTTTATTTCAAAACTGCGTGCAAATAAGCGAAGTTGTCGGAAGTTGGTTTTTAGATGGGCAGGACTGGGTGACGGCCAAAAAACTTGGCTCCATTTCTGGAATAGAAAAACATTCTGGAAAAGCAGCGATGTTTATGGCTTTTGCAACATTTGTATGGGCAGGAATTTTCATCACTACCAGAAAATATAGAAAAACAGCCCTTGTTTGTTTTCTACTAACATTGCTGGGGATGTTCGCTAACATAAGCATGGCTGTTTCAGTTGGCTTTGTTGTAGCGGTATTAGTTGCAGTCGTGCTTTTTCTTTTTAGTAAAACCAAGCGAATCAAAAAAACAATACTCCCAAGCCTTGTTTTAGTTCTTCTTGCAGTTGCAATTGCAACTGGTCTTGCTTTGAAGCATGTGCCTTTCGGAGCCAACCCAGATGATTCATATGCCAGTGCTAAAACAAAAAGCATATTTAGGGGGGTTGAGAAATATTTTGATGGAACATTTGAGGCTGGAAATTCAACACAAATGAGATTGCACTGGTGGTCCGAAACATTTCTACAATCATTTGATGACCCCGCGGTTGTGCACGGAGTTTTTGGGCATGGACTTGGGAGCGTGACCACAATTGATTTTTCAAAATTTAGATGGAAGACGACAGTACCAGTCGAAGGCCGCCCATTTGATAAAAAAGTCGATCACGTACACAATTCTTATATCCAATATCTTTACGAGCAGGGCCTTGTTGGTCTATTGCTCTTCTTGTTTATATTTTGGAGTATGATTCAAACTGCGAAGAACATGAGTGTTCAGCCCAACCCCGCGATATATATAATATGTGCTTCGGCAACAATTCTTTGGGCGACGGCTACTTTTTTTGAGAATAGCCAAACAAGCGGACGCCCACTTGCAATGTTACTTTTGATTGGAACTTTTATCATGTACAAAAATACTATTGAAACAGGAGCAAAGCAATCGTGAAAATTCTTGTTACAGGTGTTGCGGGATTTATAGGTTCAGCAGTTGCCATTAAACTGCTCGAACGGGGCGACACGGTTATTGGTTTGGACAACCTTAATGACTACTACAGCGTAGAATTAAAAGAAAATCGTCTAAAACGAGTACAAGAATACGATGCGTTTACGTTTTGCAAACTGGATATAAAAGACTGCGAAAAAATGAACTGTCTTTTCAACGATCAACAGTTTGATAAGGTTGTTCACTTAGCTGCTCAAGCAGGAGTTCGTTACTCGATTGAAAATCCGAGAGTATATATAGACACTAATATCGTTGGATTTACAAATATCCTCGAAGGATGCAGACACAATAATGTTCAGCACCTTGTGTATGCGTCTTCAAGCTCCGTGTATGGATCCAACACAAAGATGCCACTCTCGGTGCACGATAATGTTGATCATCCACTGTCTCTCTATGCAGCAACAAAAAAATCAAACGAATTGATGGCGCATACATATAGCAATCTGTTTAATTTGCCTACTACAGGCTTACGTTTCTTCACGGTGTATGGGCCATGGGGAAGACCCGATATGGCACTGTTTTTGTTTACGAAAGCTATTCTTGCTGGCGAAAAGTTACCCGTTTTCAATTACGGAAAACACACCCGAGATTTTACGTATATTGACGACATCGTAGAAGGCGTGCTTCGTTCGCTCGACAAAACGGCTAAACCGGACTCCAATTTTGATTCAGACACTCCCGATCCCGGCACGAGTTCCTCGCCATGGCGAGTGTACAACATTGGAGGGGGAGCTCCAGTTGAATTATTGCAATACATTGAACTCATTGAGGAGGCATTGGGAATCAAAGCAGAACTTGAGTTGCTACCCATACAACCAGGCGATGTACCCGACACAAACTCCGATGTAGATGCACTGAAAACAGATGTAGGGTACCAACCAGTAACTCCTGTTGAAGTAGGAGTAAAAAACTTCGTCGACTGGTACAAAAATTATTTCGGAGTATGACCATGCAAACGAATTGGAACCATTAATAGATGTGTGGAATAGGCGGATTTCAACTTACAGGTGCTGGATCAATAAATTCAGACGAGTGGTTGATGGCGATGCAAAAAGCCCAACAGCACCGAGGGCCAGATGATTGTGGCACATGGAATTCCGTAGATAGACGAACTGGTCTTTGCCAAACTCGGCTCGCAATTGTTGATTTGTCTTCCTCAGGCTCTCAGCCAATGCATTCAAAAAATACTAAAGTTACGATTACGTGTAATGGTGAAATTTACAACTGGAGATCGATCAGGGCTGAACTTGAAGGGTTGGGGAGAGAATTTCACACCAGTTCGGATATAGAAGTTATTTTGGTTGGGTATCAAGAATGGGGACATGACGTAGTGCACCATTTGCGAGGAATGTACGCTTTTGCAATTTGGGATACCGATCAAAAGACACTGTTTTGTGCCTGTGACAACATTGGCAAAAAACCATTTGTGTATGCTGAAACGAACAGCGGGTTTTACTTTGCTTCGGAATTGCCAGCATTAAAAGCAATCTCTCGCTCTTCGGAAATCGATGTTTCAATTAACCCAAGCGCATTTGCCAATATGCTCCTGCACAATTTGCGACATATTCCTGCGCCGTTGACTGTGTATAAAGGCATTCAAAAATTAAGACCTGGGCATGCAATGATTGTTAAAAACGGCAAAGTGCAAAGAATGTGGAGACATTGGAACCCGACTCCAACTAAAACCTCATCTCCAAAACAACTCAGAGAAGTGATTGAAGACGCAGTTGCGATACGTTCAGTTGCAGATGTGCCGGTCGGAGCTTTTTTGTCGGGTGGTGTAGACAGCACAGCTATTGTGAATCTCATGCAACAGCACAGCTCAGAACCGATTCATACGTACGCATTTGGCGCAAATAAAGAAGACGAGGATCTTGTTAGAGCGAGATTTGTTGCAAAGAAATTAGGCACGTTGCATAAAGAGTTTTATTTTGACCCTGAAACCCAGTTCGAAGATTTCAAAAAAATATTAAATGTATATGGTGAACCCATAATGTTGTTACCACTGATTCATGGATACCAACTTTCAAAAGAAGTGTATTGTGACGGAATAAAAGTGGTTCTTAATGGCAACGGTGCGGATGAATTATTTTATGGATACACGGGACATATTCATACCGCTTGCGTGACACGCATAATGCGATTGTTTGGCTGGTTGAGAAATGTTTCTCCAAACACAAGTCATCCTGATTTATCAGTATTTTTAGCAGAACCAGGTCGAAGAAAATCCGTGTTTTATAAAAGGAAAGCCCAGCGTTTATGGCCATCGATCTTTAAACCTACTGTTGTTGACTCTCTAGTACATACGGCGAGCAACGAAATGGAATCGTGGGGAGAATTGTTTCCAAACAAATATTTCATCGATGAATCAAACTATTTATCTCTCATCATCGACAATTCTCCCTCTTTGACTATTGCTTCGGATCTGCCCGGAATGATGGCCTCTGTTGAGATGCGTTCGCCCTTCCTTGATCAAGAAATTATCTCCGCTGCAATGGGCGTACACTTTTCTCAAAAAGTGCGAGGACCCAAAGATGGAAGCGGATTAAAACACATCCTTCGCTTGGCGGTAGGAGATTTGGTTCCCAAAGAAGTCATGCATGCTCCGAAACGAGGGTTCGGCATGGGTGTCCAAGAGCGAGATGTGTTACTTGGGCCATGGAAAAAACATGCAGACGATGTATTTAACGACTACCCACATTCAAATTTGTTTGACGTAAGTACCATACGCGAAATGTGGATAAACGCGAAAGAAAATAAATTGGGCAAGTGGGATTTGTTGGCAAAGCTGTTTGCTATTGGAATTTGGAATTCGCAATGAATTTATTATTGACCGAAAAAGCTGTTCAAAGCTGGGATGTTTTTTTAAATAACCAGGATAACAAGGGACATCTTGAGCGTATCAATAACGTAGAAAACATTGAAGAGTATGTTCGGTTGTGTTTTGATTCATCTAATAAAATGACTAGTCGAGTTAAAGCAGACTTGCCGAACAATTTCGAACCAAAGTCAATATTAGAGATAGGAAGTTCTGCTGGATTAAATTGTTATGCACTACAGATGGCATATCCAAGCGCACAAGTTACAGGTGTGGAGCCCGAAGAAGTGGCCGTAGCCGCTGCCAAATCAATGGAGCAAAAGAAGGATCCCTCACCAACATTTATTGTTGGCTTTGGGGAAACGCTACCATTTGATGACATGTCTTTTGATTTGATAATTTGTCACACCGTTATCGAACACGTTCAAGATGTTAAAAGTGTTATCGGAGAAATGTCAAGAGTTTTAATGGTTGGCGGAGCAATTCATTTGGATGCTCCAAACTATATTTGGCCCTATGAACCCCACTTAGAAATATATACCATACCGATTTTTGGGAAGTGGTTTGTAAAACTGACAGCAATTTTACAGGGAAAGAAAAAGCATATTGGATTTCTCAATCACCTGAAATTTGTCACTCCCGGGCAGCTGCAAAGAGCGTTTAAACAAAATGGTTTAGTTTGGAAAAACAGAGCAAAAACAAAGCTGTTGAGCGCAAGTCGTGGAGAAGGATCGATTATAAAATATAAAAAATCAGCCCTGTGTTTGTTTATTCTAAATAAAATTGGTGTGTCAGATTTTGTTATTTGCGCCCTGTTGTTTGTAGGATTGTATCCCAGTGTTATGTACACGCTTCAAAAACACCACAAAACTAACTAGTGATTAATTTGCAATTAAATTGCCAAAAACCAAATCAAAAAATGCTACAGACCGACCCGGCACCCATTTGCGCATAGGGCGGGCACAAGTGCTACAAAGAGGTTAAAATCACAATAAGTAGATTTAAACCACTTTTCAAATTATTCTCTGATCGGATTTTAAATACATGAAAGCAGTAATATTAGCAGGCGGTATGGGAACCCGGTTAAGTGAACATACTGATTTAAAGCCCAAACCAATGATAGAAATTGGCTCAAAACCAATATTGTGGCATATCATGAAGGGCTATTCAACCCATGGAGTAAACGATTTTATTATCTGTTGTGGATACAAGGGGTATATCATTAAAGAGTATTTTGCAAACTATTTCTTGCATATGTCCGATGTCACACTTTCAATGAAAGACAACTCGATAAAAGTGCACCACAATAGCGCTGAACCATGGACAGTTACGCTTGTTGATACTGGAGAAAAAAGTATGACTGGCGGTAGATTAAAGAGAGTGCACAATTATGTTAAAGACGAGAGCGCTTTTTGCTTTACTTATGGGGATGGTGTAGGCGATGTAGATATTACTGCGCTGATTCAGTACCATCAAAAACTGGGAAAAGAGGCAACGCTAACAGCAACTCGCCCACCCGGAAGATATGGCGCAATAAGCATAACGGACTCAGGGACCGTTGATAAATTTCAAGAGAAACCAGATGGTGATGGTAGCTGGATTAACGGCGGTTTTTTTGTGTTGTCACCGAAGGTCATCGATAGAATTAAGGATGACTCTACAAGTTGGGAAGGATCGCCCCTTAATGGACTTGCTGCCGATGGACAACTAGCCGCATACAAGCACGATGGTTTTTGGCAACCAATGGACACGTTAAGAGAAAAGACTTTGCTGAATGATCTTTGGGAAAACAACAAGGCACCGTGGAAAACATGGTAATTGATCCTAGTTTCTGGAAGAACAAAAGCGTTTTTTTAACTGGACATACGGGATTTAAGGGATCGTGGCTTTCATTGTGGTTAAATCATCTCGGCGCAAAGGTGACGGGTTTTGCATTAGAACCACCAACAGATCCGTCGCTTTTTTGTGTAGCCAAAGTAACGGATTCCCTTCACGAAAATGTTTATGGCGACATTAGAAATATTGGACAGTTGATAGATTCAATGGGTGAAGCACAACCGGAACTAGTAATTCATATGGCGGCTCAATCTTTAGTTCTTGAATCATATACCGATCCAATAAAAACCTATAGTACAAATGTAATGGGAACAGTAAATGTTCTTGAAGCAGTTCGAAAAACATCTACTGTGCAAACAATTCTGAATATCACTTCAGATAAGTGCTATGAAAACAAGGAACAACCGCATGGTTATACTGAGGAAAGCCAACTCGGCGGTCATGACCCCTACAGTAACAGCAAGGGGTGTTCTGAATTAGTTAGTTCGGCTTATAGGAAATCCTTTTTACAGGATTGTGGAATTGCACTTGGAACCGCTCGCGCTGGAAATGTTATAGGTGGTGGCGACTGGGCAAAGGATAGAATTATCCCGGATGCCATTAGATCTTTTTGTAACAGCAAAAGTTTAATGGTGAGAAATCCAAAGGCGATTAGACCATGGCAACACGTTTTAGAACCCCTTGCCGGGTACCTTTTACTTTGCCAAGAACTAACAAAAACACCAAAACAATTCGCATGCAGTTGGAATTTTGGTCCAAAAGAAATGGAGGTACGCCCCGTTTCATTTGTTGCAGATGCGCTAGCAGAGTTATGGGAAAATGACGCAAGTTGGCATTTCGATAAATCAAACAATCCACATGAAACACAGTGTTTAACACTTGATTGTCACAAGGCGAACACGCTATTGAAGTGGGATCCAATCTGGTGTATCAACCGAACCCTGAGAGAAACCGTTGATTGGTATAAAGTATGGAACAACGGAGATAATATGTACGATTATTCTTTGCGCCAAATAAAAGAGTATCAAGAAGAGCGTTTGAGCCAATGAATAAACAATTGACATTTATTCAGACACCAATACAAGGTTTACAAAGAATAGACCGAACACCCTACAGCGATGAACGTGGGTATTTATCAAAGGTTTTTTGTGTTGATATCTTTAATTCAAACTCTTTAGATAACTCAATATCTCAAATTAATCATACTTACACCTCAAGGAAGGGGAGCATAAGAGGATTACATTTTCAGCGTCCACCAAAAACAGAAACCAAAATAATTACTTGTATAAAGGGTTCAGTCTTTGATGTTGCGGTTGATTTGAGGCAAAGTTCCCCCACATTTCTCCACTGGTATGGTGAGATTCTCAGCGAAGAAAATCACTCAAGCCTCTACATTCCAACCGGCTTTGCGCACGGTTTTCAAACACTAACAGATAACGTTGAGCTAATTTATTTGCACACCTCGACCTATGCGCCAGAATTGGAGGATGGAGTACACGCTTTGGATGATACTCTTAAAATAGATTGGCCACTGGAGTTAACCGTAATGTCCTCTAGAGATTGCGGGTTACCAACGCTAGACTCTTCGTTTAGTGGGATTAATGTTGCATGAATTGCAGACACTGTAATGCAACCTTGGACAACATTTTCCTTGATTTAGGCGAGTCGCCACCCTCAAATGCCTATCTGTCAAAAAGCGATTTAAAAAAGTTTGAAAAGAAATACCCGTTGCGGGTTTTGGTATGCGATAAGTGCTGGCTTGTTCAAACAGAGGATTTTGTTGATGCAGACGAAATGTTTTCAAACGAATATGCGTACTTCAGCTCAATATCAAAATCATGGGTAGAGCACGCAAGAGTATTTGTAGAAGAAGCAATAGATAGATTCGCCATTAATCACTCGAGCACTGTTTTGGAAATAGCATCAAACGACGGATATTTGTTGCAATTTGTAAAAGAAAAAAATATCACCTGCTACGGAGTCGAACCAACCTATAGTACAGCAGAAGAAGCAAGAAAAAAAGGGATAGACACTATAGAGAGTTTTTTTGGAGTCGATCTTGCTAAAGCCCTGACGTCTGAAGGGCGCAAAGCAGATCTAATAATTGCTAACAATGTTCTCGCACACGTCCCCGACATAAACGACTTTGTTTCAGGCGTAGCAATACTACTGAAACAGGACGGTGTTGCTAGTTTTGAGTTTCCTCACCTGCTAACGCTTGTATTAAACAACCAGTTTGACACGGTTTATCACGAGCACTACTCATATCTTTCATTAATTTCCGTTCAAGAAATATTTAAAACTAACGGATTAGATATTTTTGATGTACAAGAAATCCCAACCCATGGCGGCAGCCTCCGGGTATTTGTCCAGCACGAAAATACAAAACATTTTGATGCAGAAGAGTCTGTTAGAAAAATATTAGACAAGGAAAAAAGTGCCGGCATGTCGAACATGAAGTTTTATGTTGGATTTCAGCATAAAGCAAATAAAGTTCGAGACGAATTTCTTTCTTTTCTAAAAAAAGCGAAAGCAGATAATAAAAAAATTATTGGGTATGGTGCCGCTGCAAAAGGCAACACCCTTCTAAATTATTCTGGTGTTGGAATAGATCTAATTCCCCTAGTTGTGGATAAAAATCCAGCAAAGCAGGGGATGTATCTACCTGGAAGCAAAATTCCAATTGCACATACAGACAAGTTAGATTACACCTACGATTATGTGGTTATTTTTCCATGGAACATTAAGGATGAGATTGCAACTCAATTACAATCTCTGGGGGAAGGTCAATATAAGTTAGTAACAGCTGTACCAAAACTGGAGATTGAGTGAACAAAAAAATACACTATACGAAACCTTCGATTACCGATTTAGAAGTCGAATATGTTAAGGATGCTGCCAGATATGGTTGGGGTGAGCGTTGTTACGAATATATACACAGGTTTGAAACTTTATTTAAAGAATATGTTGGGTCAAAATATGCGATTGCTACGTCCAGTTGCACAGGAGCTCTTCATATGGGTCTTGCAGCTATTGGAGTTGGAAATGGTGATGAAGTAATCTTGGCCGACACGAATTGGATTGCAACCGCGGCGCCGATTGTTTATTTGGGTGCAAGACCAGTTTTTGTAGATATTTTGAAGGACACCTGGTGTCTAAACCACAAACTTGTTGAAAAATCAATCACACAAAACACCAAAGCAATTATTGCGGTTCATCTTTACGGGAATTTGTGTGAGATGAACGAACTGCTTGCCATCGGAGAAAAATATGGCATTCCAGTTATTGAGGACTCAGCAGAAGCAATAGGGTCAATTTATAAAGGAAAAAGGGCGGGATCAATTGGTAAATTCGGAGTATTTTCTTTTCATGGAACTAAAACCCTAACTACTGGCGAAGGTGGGATGTTTGTAACGAATGATAAGGCGATTTTTGAGAAAGTGCTTACATTAAGCAACCACGGCAGATCGCGTCAGCAAACCAAACAGTTTTGGGCTGATATGATTGGGTTTAAATATAAAATGTCAAACATTCAAGCAGCTATTGGATGCGCACAATTAGAAAGGATAGACGAACTTATCCATGACAAAAAAAGAATATTTTTAGAGTATAAAAACCAGTTAACAAAATTACCCATTACGCTGAATCCAGAAAAGCCAGGCACGACAAATGGTTATTGGATGCCAAACATCGTAATAGCAGATGGGGTAAATTTTGATAAAATTAAACTCTTTGATAATTTTAAAAAAGCAAACATTGATGCAAGAGTCTTTTTTTATCCATTAAGTTCTATGACAATGTTTAGAGGAAATTCAGCAAATACAAATTCAAAAAACATATCTGAGAGATCCGCAAATCTACCAAGCTACTATGGCATGAGCGATACAGAAATAGAACAAGTGGTAGAAATTGTAAATGATCATTTGTCATCATGAAAATAAACCAAATAACAATTAAGTACAAGCAACCAACGGAAACCAGTATGCTTCTAGGCGTTTTTAGATTCAATTCTATAGAAAAATACCACAAGGCGATTATAAAAGAATTGGTAAGTTTGTTCTCAATAACATGACAAATATAAAAACGAACAACGTAATGATTGCTGGGATTGGTGGAGCATCGCTTGGCAGCGAAGTCCAAAAATGCCTATCCCTTTGCCAAAGAAACGCGGTCTTTGGTTGTGACATTTCACCCGAAGCCTATGGCCACTTTTTAAATGGCATCGAAAAAACTTACGTTGTTGACAAGAGTAAATATGTGGAAGATGTAATAGAGGTGTGTCTAGAAGCAAACGCAACTTTTTTGGTTCCTGGAGGCGAAGAGCCCATGTTTTTGCTTGGCGAAGCGACAGAGCAACTTACATCAAACAACATTACTCTCCTTGGTAATTCAAGGAAGATAATCTCATTATTTTCTAATAAATGCGACACGTTTAATACTTTGGCATCACTTGGATTCGTCGTTCCAAAAACACAAGTTGTTAATTCTGAGAAAAGTATTGAGCATGTTGGCTTGCCGTGTATTATCAAGCCATCGACCGATTCAGGTGGAAGCACAAACGTATTTTTTGCAACCAGTATCGATGAAGCGTTTATGTATTCCCAATACATACAAATGGGTGGCGGAACAGCTCTGGCGCAAGAATACATTTCTGCGAAAGAGGGTGAATTTACCATCGGAGTTCTTTCACTACCAACCACAGAAGTTGTTGGAGCAATCGCTCTACAACGCTCCTTAAAATCAAAACTCTCGCTTTCTTACAATAGTCGAGGAGGAATTATCTCAAGCGGATACTCACAGGGCTACATAGGACAATTTGAAAATCTATGCAGTCAAGCATGCACTATTGCAAAACACATTGAGAGCGTGGGTCCAATTAATATTCAAGGAAGAGTTCGTGATGGGGTACTTATTCCATTTGAAATTAACCCACGTTTTTCTGCATCGACTTATTTAAGAGCTATGGCTGGGTTTAATGAAGTGCAAATGCTGATTGATTATTACAA
>Ga0315336_1006956_pt1 | contig 11212 bp, 9 predicted proteins | sample ASW5metaG_FD_204512 | JGI IMG/M metagenome (GOLD analysis project Ga0315336, IMG submission 204512) | Ammonia-oxidizing marine archaeal communities from Monterey Bay, California, United States - ASW #5 | ecosystem: Environmental > Aquatic > Marine > Intertidal zone | place: USA: California... | reverse complement strand
CCACGTCGCCGTCATCGCCAACCCAGTTTCCGGTGCGGGCCACAGCAAGGCCGTCGCCGGAGCACTTGCCCAGCGACTGCGTGGGGACGGGTACGAGGTCGTCGAGGTTCTCACGTGTCTCGAGGATGCCCGTTCGTGGCTGGACCCTGCCCTGGAGGGTGCATCCACGGCACTGGTCGTCGGAGGCGATGGAACGGTTCGGCTGGTGGCCGAGAGCGTGGTGCGAACCGAAACCCCGACCTGGCAGGTGCCATGCGGGACCGAGAACCTCCTGGCCCGGACCCTGGGCATGTCCGCGGACTACTCGGCCATCTGCAGTGCGATGGAACAGGGACGAGTCCAGCGACTGGACGTGGCCCGTGCCAATGGCGCCATCTGCCTGTTGATGGCCTCCTGCGGGTTCGATGCCGCGGTCGTGCACGACCTTGCTGCGAGGCGACGGAAGTCCATCCGGCACTGGCACTACCTGCCATGCATCCTCCGCCAGCTCTGGCGATGGCGGCCTGTCTCGATGACAGTGAAACTCGATGGTCGCATGGTGAGGGAACACGAAGCCGGGTGGTGCTTCATCTGCAACAGTCCGGAATACGGGGCCCGGTTCAATCCGGCTCCGGACGCGGACATGACCGACGGTGTTCTTGACGTGGTCTTTCTCCCGACCCGTTCCCGTTTCCAGGTGCTTCGATGGATGCAGCGAGCTCGACGAGGTGATCACCTGCGGTTCGAGGGCAGCCTCCACGCCCGCGCCAACCATGTCCGGCTTGAGGTCGAGCCCGATTGCCCCTGGCAACTGGATGGTGATCCACCTCCCGGGAGCGATACATCCGGTGACTCTCGATTGGAAGTTCAGTGCCTTCCAAGGCGTTTTTCTGCCCTTCTTCCCTCATCAAAGAGCCCTTGAATCGTCTTCAGGGCCCTGGTCCCGGATTAATCCCTTGCAGAGGCACCATCGGCTGGTAGGCTGGACAACGGAAGAGAACTTGGGTGAGTCGCAGGATTCATCCCTCATCAGGGAGAAGAACCGTGAACATCAAGATGCTTTCGCTGTTGGCTGCGGCCACGGCGCTGACCGCCACCTCTGCGCTCGGCGCGATCCAGGGTCCGAATCACGAAGAGGACGATGATGCCGGATCCACCGTGAACACCGCAAAGAAACTCACGGGCTCCGGCCAGTTGTCGTCAATCAATGGCGTCCTCACCGGTGACAATCGGGGCGAGGGCGACTACCAGGACGTCTATGAGGTCTTCATCTCCGACCCGGTGGCGTTCCGCCTGAACTTCGTCCCCACCGAGGGCGGCTTCGACACCATGCTCTGGCTGTTCGGCGAAGACGGCCGAGGCCTGCTGGGCAACAATGACTCGCACATCGATGGTGAGCCGACACCGCTGTCATTCCTGGGCAACCAGAGTTCCGATGGCTCGTTCCAGCTGGTCAATCCCGGCCGGTACTACATCGCCATCAGTGGTTTCAACAGCCAACCCGTCAGTAAGGCCGGGAGCATCTTCAACTTCGGAGATGATCCCTTCGCCGTCTACGGTGCACAGGGACAGGGTGCCAATGCCCCCCAGATCGGTTGGACCCAGAATGGTGACACCGGCAGCTACTTCCTTCACCTGGAAGGTGTCGAGTTCATCCCCATACCCGCCCCCGGGGCGCTGGCCCTGCTGGGACTGGCCGGACTCAGGTCCCGCCGCCGCCGCCGCTGAGTGTTTCTTCAGTATCGGCATTCGCCCGCTCGCGCCATGCCCGCGCCGACTCCGTATCACCACGTTCATCGCATGAATCCGCAAGCAGCGTCGCCGCTTCCGTGGCCCTCTCGTGCTTCAGTGCGCCGAGATCCGTCCACGCCGAGACCAGCAGCACTTCCGCTTCCTCGTGGCGTTCCAATTTCATCAGGGCCCGGCCGCGAAGCAGGTTGAGCACGGCCAGGTGCCTGGTGCCGTCGCCCCGGGCCTGCCGCAGGGTGTGGACCAGTTCCAGTTCCGCGAGCGCCTCCTGGGCCTTGCCGTCGGCCAGCAGCAGTTCACTGACCTGCTGGCGGCTGTCAAGGACCTTCGGGTGCTGCTCATCGAGCACCATGAGTCGGATCTGAAGGCTCTGTTGAGCGTTCTTCCACGCATCCTCCCTCATGTCCAGTGTGTGCTGGACAGCAGACAGGGCATAGCGGCTGTTGGCCAGTTGCAACTGGTTGCCTGCATCCACGTCGCTGCTGGACGCGACTTCCTCCTCCAGGCGGCGCAGGCCGGCCTCCTTGATGTACAGCGAGGATTCCAGTGATGATCTTGCTTCTTCAAACTCACCGAGTCGAATCTGGCACAGGGCGATGTTGTGCAGCAGGCGGCCAATACGCCAATCTGCATCGGGCGCATCGTCTTCATCGGTGCGGTGGAGTTGAATGGCTCGCTTGTAGTAGTCGATGGATAAATTTGGATTGTCTTTCGAATGCAGCAGTCCAAGTCCGTTGAGTGTCGAACTGATCTGGCCACGGATCCTGCGATCTTCCGAATCAATGTTGTTCCGTTCAAGTGCACCCTCAAGGATGCCGAGCGCTTCGCTCATGTCATCTTCCGCCGCGGGCAGATTGCCGAGTCGCCGAAGTGTTGCTCCGCGGTGCTGGAGTGTTTCGGCAACATCAAGGTGACTTGCTTCAGGAACGAGCCGGCGCATTTCCAGCGCCTGGTCGTAGGCCGCGTACGCCTCGTCCCACTTCGCCCGCTTGTACGCGATGCGTCCGAGGTTGTGCAGGGCCCTCGCCCGCTCCAGGCTGGGACCCTCGTCGAGATCGGCCAGGACCTCCAGGGCCTGCTCCAGGTGCGCCTGGGCCTGGTCGTAGCGGTCGAACCCGATGAAACTCTCCCCAAGGTCGTTGTAGATCCGGACGCTGATTCCCGGCTCATCCGCAAGGTCCTCGTTGACCACCGTGGACCAGGCCTCCAGCATGTCCACCGCGGTGGTGGCGGTCAGGGCCTTCTGGTTGTTCTCCGGGTCGGCGGAAGCGATGACCTGTGACGCCATGCCCAGGGTGCCGGCCAGTCGCTTGTTGGCGATCGCGACCTTTGCGAAGAGCACCGACATGGTGATCGCGAAGGCGATCAGCAGCAGTACGAAGCCCGCGGCCAGCGACACGGGAAGCCGGTGTCGGCTGATGTACTTTCCTAGCACGTACCAGGCATCATCCCGCCGGGCGAGAATCGGCTCACCGTCCAGCCAGTGCTGCAGGTCGTCGGCCAGGTCCCGCACCGACTGGAACCGCCGGTCGGTGTCCTTGGCCAGGGCCATCAGGAGGATCGTCTCCAGGTCCCGATCGAACCCGGGATTGACCGCGGTCGGCTTGATCGGCTGCACCTCCATGATGCCCTTGATCATGTCGTTGATGCTGCCGCCGAGTTCGTAGGGCCGTGCATCGAGCAGGAGCTCGTAGAGAATCACGCCAAGCGCGTACACGTCGGTACGGGTGTCGATCAGTTCCGGGTCGCCGCTGACCTGTTCGGGTGAGGCGTAGGCGAAGGTGCCCATGAACTCGCCTGCGGCGGTCGCCGCCATGGCCGAGTCGGTCATGGCCTCCGGTCCGACCACCTTGGCCAGGCCGAAGTCGAGCACGTGCGGTTCGCAGTCCTCATCGACGAGGATGTTCAGGGGCTTGAGGTCGCGGTGGATGATCGCCCGCAGGTGGGCCGAGGTGACCGCGTTGCAGACCTTCAGGAAGACGCGGATTCGTTCCTCCCGGTTCGGTTCCCGCCTGGTCTCGGATCCGTCCGCGACGCGGAAGAGGTTCAGCGGAACGCCCTTGATGTACTCCATCGCGGTGAACAGCCGCCCATCGGGAGTGACTCCGCTGTCGAAGACCGTCACGATGTTGGGATGCTTCATCGATGCGACGAGTTCGACTTCCCGTTCGAATCGCTGCTTCTGGCGTTCGGTGGTGAACGCAGCCTGGATGATCATCTTCAGTGCGACTTCCCGCTTGGTCCGGACCTGCCGGGCGAGGTACACCACGCCCTGTCCACCACGATCGAGTTCCCGGATGATCTCGTAGCCCTCCGGGGCCTGCTGCTCGGTGATGGGGGCCTGCCCCTTGACTCGTTCGCGGTTGGCCTCGAGGAAGTCGGCGAGGAACTCCTGGTCCTCCTGCAGCGTTTCCAGTTCCGCCTGGACGGTGCCATCCTCGTCCCAGGTCCTGATGTACTCCAACACCTGGGAACTCATCGTGGCGCCGGCTGCGATCGCCTCAAGCTGCTCGTGGGTGGGGCGGGGGGGTCGCTTGTCGCTTCCCTCTGACGTCATGTGGCATCCTCGTCGTAGGTCTTGTCCAGCCGTTCGATGATGGACCGCAGTCGCTTGGCGGTGCGGCTCTTGGCCAGATAGACCTCCTGCTCGCTCATCTCCAGTTCCAATGCGATGGTGGCAACCGGCACCTGGTTGATCGCGACCATCTCGAAGGCCCGGATGGTTCGATCATGCGACTTGGTGGTGGCTCGGAGTTCGTTCAGGGCGAGTTGGAGGATCACGGTACGACGCTCGGTGTCCCAGAGCGAGGAGCATTCCTCCTCGTCGGGGAGCGTGACCATGGCCGATTCGCCGCGATACTCCCGCTTGACACCCTTCTTGCGGTAGATGCCGGCGACCCGGAAGCGTGCGATGCCGACGAGCCATGAGCGAAGGCGACCGCGTTCGCGATCGTATTTACCTTCGCGGTACTCCTTGAGGAACTGGAAAATCGTTTCCTGCGCCACGTCGTTGGCGTCGGATTCACTCAACCCGAGTTTTCGTGCAAAGGCGATGACGATCGGGCGGTACCGGGCATCGAATTGAGACCAGGCCGCTTCGTTCTTGTGATCGAAGAGGCCTTCGAGCAGGGCCGTGGTGGTGCGTTCGATGTCGACCATGGGGAAGTCCACCTCCATGGTACCCGGTGCGACTGCCCGGCGGGTCAAAGAACCTGCTCGGCCCTCGGGTAGGCGCCATGGACGTTGAAGACCCGGCAGAGTTCACAAGCCCTGGAAATCACGTCCTGCATTGTCGGGTCATCCTGGTGAGCATCGGCATCGATGAAGAACATGTACTGCCAGTTCTCCCGGCCACTGGGCCGCTTGTCGATGTGGCTGAGATTGATGCCGGCATCCCTGAACACGGCAAGCACGTCCACGAGTGCTCCCGGTTCATGGTTGGTAACGAAGGAAATGGTCGTCTTGTCGTTGCCCGTGGGTAGGGCGTCTTCCATGGCGATCACCAGGAAACGGGTGACGTTGTTGGGCTTGTCCTGGACGCCCTCGAAGAGGATGTTCACCCCGTACAGCGAACCGGCAAGAGAGGACCCGATCGCGGCAGCGTCCTGGGAATCCACCACCGATTGCACGGCCAGTGAGGAACTGGCCGTGACCACGTGCTCGGCATCTGGAAACTCGCGTGCCAGCCATTGCCGGCATTGCCCGAGGGCCTGCGGCCGAGAGGCGATACGCTGGATGCGGTCCTTGGGCACATTCGAGAGGAGGCAGTGATTGATCTCGATCTGGGCTTCCGCGTACACCTTGACCTCGTACTCTTGGAATGCATCGAGGGTGTCGGTGACGCTGCCTCCGGTGGAGTTCTCGTAGGGAACGAGCCCGTACTGGCAGTGGCCGGAGGCCACGGCGCGGAAGACCGATTCGATGGCGCCGAACTCCGCGAAATCGACGGAGCGACCGAAGTGCCGCACCGCGGCAAGGTGGCTGAACGAGCCGGGCGGGCCGAGGTAGCCGATGCGCAATGCCTGCTCGAGCGAGAAACTGCCGGACATGAGTTCCCGGTAGATGCACTCAAGGGTGTGGTTCGACAGCGGGCCCTTGTTCAGGGCCTGGATTCGATCCAGGACCGCTCGTTCACGGTGGGGTGCGTAGATGGGGGTCTGTGTGTCACGCTTGGACTCCCCGACTTCGACAACCAGTTCGGCCCGGCGAGCGAGGAGTTCGACGATCTGCTGATCGACGCCATCGATGCACTGGCGCAACTCGTCGAGTGGTCGAGGATCGGTCTGGTTGTGTTCAGGGTCGTTGGTCATCGGCTATGCTCGCCAGCATACTCGTTTGACCATCGATGGCGGGAACGAAGCCCCGCGTGGAGCTTGATGACGTGATGACAACCGCTGGTGGAACCTCTCAACAGGCGGAATTGCTGGCCAGGTTCGATCGCCTGGAGAAGTGGCCCTGGAACTGGAGCCTTCTTCTGGTGGTGGGGTTCGGGTTCTTCTTCTCGTTTTTCGACATCATCACCATCGGTCTGTCGCTGAAGGTGTTGCAGGAGCAGTTCGGAGTCACCGAGTCGACCGTCAACTGGGCGGTGACGACCAGCCTGATCGGCTACATCTTCGGTTCCTTCCTGGACAGCCGGATCGCGGACCGGTTCGGTCGCCGGATCGGACTCTACATTTCGGTGGGACTGTTCACCGCTGGTTCCATTCTCACCGCCACGGCCTGGGAGTTCTGGATGGTGCTCCTGTGGCGGTTCATTTCCGGCATGGGGATCGGGGCGGAAATCGCCGGCGTCACGACCTACATGGGGGAGATGTCTCCGCGGGGCGCGAGGGGCCGCTACACGAGTTTGGCGGTGACCTGCGGATTCCTTGGCTTCGCCGTCGTTCCCTTTGTCGCCGCGCTGCTGGTTCCGAACTTCAGCTGGGGCTGGAGGGCGCTCTTCCTGCTCGGGGGTGTTGGTGGGCTGGTGATCTGCTTCATGCGTCGGCACATGCCGGCGTCGCCTCGCTGGCTCCTGAACCGGGACCGCACGGAAGAGGCACGGACCGTCATCGAGGAGGCCGAGTCACGATCAAGGGAACGATGCGGTGGTTCATTGCCGGAACTCGATCCATCGAGTGTCGCAGTTGCATCGCTTCCACGGGATGAAGGCTTCATGACCCTGCTTCGCTCTCCACATCGGAGGCGGTTGTGGTTCTTCGGGCTGGTCTGGTTCTTCTACTACACGGGTAACTACGGCTGGCTTGAACTGTCCAACGAACTCCTCATTGCGGAGGGGTTCAAACTCGGGCAGAGCCTCTGGTTGACCGGCATCGCTTCGATGGGATTCATCGTCGGATCGGTCATGGCGATCTTTCTCAGCGACTCCATGGAGCGGAAATGGTCCTGCGCCCTGCTCGCGCTGACCTGGACCGTTCTGCTGCTGTTGATCGGCTGGTTTCCCTCCGAAATAATGATCATGGTGGCTGGCTTCGTCGCCGCAATCTCCATCTCGATGATCATTCCGATGATGTACACCTACACCGCGGAGGTTTTTCCCACGGCGGTGCGGGCTACCGGTGTCTCGATCACCGATGGCATTGGTCATGTCGGTGGCGCACTGTGTCCCCAGATCATCTTCGGGCTCGCGGCCCTGGTCGCGGCCAAGGAATCCCTGTTCCCGGCTGCATTGACGGTGATGGCGGTGACTGGTCTGCTGACGGCGGCCCTGTTGGCCCTGGGGCCCCGTACCGGCAAGATGGCCCTCGATTGACGAAAAATGGGCCTCCTGGGGTGTGCTTTCGAGCCATCTTTCCAGTGAAGAGTTGAACCACACCGATTCTTGGACTCCAATGGAGGGCCGGGGAATCGATGCCCCTCATTGAACGTTGGAGAGAGAGCAATCCATGTCCATTCGCGCCCTGACCCTGTTGATTCCGGGAACCCTGGTTCTTGCTGGAACACTTGCCGGCTCGACTTCGATGTCACGATCGACTCCCGATCAGCCTCGCATCGTCGATGGGGAACTGGTCTTCCCCGAGGGAGCCACCATTCCCAAGTTCATGACCGATGTCGAGCAGCGGTGGATTGAATCCCACCCCGACACTCGAGGACTTCCGCACACGCCTCCTCCGTCAGGTCCTATCACCTGCGCATCGGAGTACGAGTCAATGGACGGCATCGTCCTGGCCTGGGAGAGCTTCACCAGCACCATTGCCCAGATGGCGGCCGAGATCACGACCACGGGGAATGCGAACGTCTACGTCGCCTGCGATTCGAGCAGCGAGGCCAACTCGGCCCGCAACAGCATGATTGCACAGGGGGCGGATGCGAGCCGGGTCTTCACGGTGGTCCGAAGCACCGACACGGTCTGGATCCGTGACTACGGCCCGCGGATGATTTTCGAGGGTGGTTGCCGGGCGGTCGTCGATCACAACTACAACCGGCCTCGTCCCAACGACGACGATTTCAACATTCACTTCGCCGACGTGATGAACTTCGGCTACTACCGCAATCCCCTGACCCACGGTGGTGGAAACTTCCACGTCAGCGGAGCGGGAGACTCGGCCGCCACACGACTGATCAACAACGAGAATCCCGGGTACTCGGAATCGGAGATCTGGCAGATCTGGAAGGACTATCAGAACCTGGACACCGAGTTCCATACCCCGTTCCCGACCTCGGTTGACTACACCCAGCACATCGACATGTGGATGCAGATCGTCGGCAATGAATCGATCATCATCTCCGACTGGCCCAATCATGTCGGCAGCACCCAGGACACCATCTGCGACGGAGCCGCGTCGTACTACCAGTCCATCGGATGGGACGTGTACCGGACGAACTCATACACCGACGGATGGACGCACTACACCTATACCAACATGGTGATCTGCAACGACCTGGTCCTGCTTCCCAAGTACAGCGACCTGGCCTCTTCGTGGGACAGCAACGCGCTGGCGGTGGTGCAGGCGGCAATGCCCGGCAAGACCGTGGTACAGATCTGGGGCGACAGCCTCGCGTATTCCGCAGGAGTGTTCCACTGCATCTGCATGCACGTTCCCGCCAACTCCGGTGGTGTGAATCCGGTGGCCTACCTTCGTTCCCAGAATGATGGGGCGGTCTACGATCCCGGTGATGTCGTGGAGATCAGCTGGATCAGCGATGACGACGTCGTGCTCGGGAGCCGGTCGGTCAATCTCCTGTTGTCTTCCGACGGCGGTTCGACCTTCGAGATCCTCGTCTCCTCGACGGCCGACGACGGGTCCTGGAACTGGACCGTGCCGGACATCGACACCGACCAGGCGATGATCCGCGTCAAGATCACCGACGCCGACGGGAACAGTGGATTCGACGACAGTGACTCGGTCTTCTCGATCGACGGCACGACCCTCATGGGCGACGCCAACGGCGACGGCCACGTCGGCGTGGAGGACCTGCTGCTGGTCATCGGAGACTGGGGTTGCGGCGGTTTCTTCTGCCAAGGCGATGTCAACGGCGACCTGCTGGTCAACGTGGACGACCTGCTGCTGGTCATCGGCAACTGGGGTGCCGGCACTCCGTGAGCCTCGTGGTTCGACGTGGTATCATGCGACCTTCCTCGGAGGTCCACATGAACGCACCGAACATGCCCCGACTGTCCATTCTCTTCGGAGTCCTGCTGATCATCCAGGGACTCGTCTTCTGGGGCCTGGCCGGGTTCGAGGGGGCCAGGTTTACCGCGGCCATCCCGGCCTTCTTCGGCATCCTCATCGGCGGCTTCGGTCTCGTGGCCGCCCAGGCGCCCGCTGCTCGCAAGCACGTGATGCACCTGAACGTCCTGCTGGCGGTGGTCGGCGTGGCCGGGGGCATCTCCATGTTCTTCAAGGGACTCGGCAGCGATGACCCGTCGCCTGCGAAACTGGTCGACCAGGGCCTGCTGGCCGTGTTCTGCTTCATCTTCGTGGTCTTCTGCGTCCGTTCATTCATGACGGCACGGACCAACCGTGCCGGAACGACGAACTGATCAGCCCAGCCGTCCCTCGATGGCGTAGGCCAGCAACTGGACGACTTGCTCGGGTGTCTGGGCCACGGCTTGGGCCGCGGAATCGACCTCCTTGAGCGCGTGTCGGTGTTCCGGGTCGTGCATGATGATCAGTGGAGTGCCGAGTGCGGCCGCGAATCCCGCATCGAACGCGGCGTTCCACTGCCTGTACTTCTCCCCGAATCGCACGACGACGATGTCCGCCTGGTTCAGGAAGGTGCGGGTGCGGATGGCGTTGACCTTGGCTCCGATGTGATCGAACCAGAACGGATCATCCTGGTCACCGAGGATGGCGGCCCCGCACCGATCGCTGGCATCGTGGTCCGTGACCGGTGACGTGAAGACGACCGGGAGCCCGGCGGCTTCGGCTCCAGATTCGATCTGTCGTCGCCAGTTGGAGTGGATTTCCCCGGCAAGGTAGACGGTCCACTGGGTCGGAGGGGAGGGCATGTGGTTCGACTCCGGAGCGTGGTGTTACATGATCTCGAGGATTTCGTAGATCTTCACGCCTCGGGGCAGATCGACTCGAATGGTCTCCCCGACACGGGCCTTGATGAGGCCCAGGCCGAGGTTTGAACTGGGTGTGACCTCCATGACGTCATCCACGAAGGAGCCCGTCATCTCGCCCACCAGTTTGTAGCATTCCTCGTTGCCGGTGGAGGTGTCCTTGAGCCGGACGGTCGACCCGACAAACACCATGTCGTCGGGGACTTCCTCGGTATCGGCGATCACGACGTTGGCGAGCTTTTCCTCGAGATCGTTGATGCGAGCCTCGTTCATGCCCTGGTCTTCCCGGGCGGCGTGGTACTCGGCATTCTCCTTGAGGTCACCCATCTCCCGTGCCTGTCCGATCCGGTCGGAGAATTGCTTGCGGCGGTGAATGCGATCCTTGAGCTCGCCCTCAAGCCGATCCTTGTCATCCTGGGTGATGTATTCCATGCTGGTCCTCCAAGGCGAACGAGCCGCACCGCCAGGCTGGCAGGCTGGGCGGGGGCTCGTCGGGAATCCAGTGTAGCATCCGGGTTGGTGGGCTCTCAAGCCCGGATCCAAACCTCGTTCCCTGCCCGGAAACCCGTCCTGATGCCCGCCGGAGAGCCCACCCCGACGCTTGTTTCTACCTGGTCCTTTGGCCTCCGCGGCCACCGGCGGGCCTGGGACGATCTTGCGGCGGGCGGGTCCAGCCTCGACGCGGTCGAGGCTGCCTGCTGCGAGGTCGAGGCCGACGAGGAGATCGATTCGGTGGGCTATGGCGGGCTGCCCGATGCCGATGGGGTGATGACCCTCGACGGTTGCGTCATGACCTCGCCCAGCAACTGTGGAAGCGTGTGCTGCATTCGCCGGCACCTGCACCCGGTTCGAATCGCCAGGGGGGTCATGGAACGGACCAGCCATGTCATGCTCGTCGGGGATGCGGCGGATTCGTTCGCCGATGAACTTGGGGAACCCGTCGTGGATCTCCTGGCCCCGGCGTCCCGGGAC
>Ga0315336_1006954_pt1 | contig 11214 bp, 6 predicted proteins | sample ASW5metaG_FD_204512 | JGI IMG/M metagenome (GOLD analysis project Ga0315336, IMG submission 204512) | Ammonia-oxidizing marine archaeal communities from Monterey Bay, California, United States - ASW #5 | ecosystem: Environmental > Aquatic > Marine > Intertidal zone | place: USA: California... | reverse complement strand
CGCTGCAGAACCTGGAATTCGCTAAATCCCGCCGGCGTGTAGGCCTGACGCGACTGGGCCGGCGTGTCCGCATCGCCCGTGACTGTGTCGAAAGACAAGGCCTCAATGCCCAGCACCTCGCGCCGCGCCGTCACCCGGACGTTGATGATCTCGCGCTCGACGCCGATACATGTGCGGCCATAAAGCTGCACGTAGGCGTCATCATAACGCCCGGCGATGTCGTCGGGGTCGGGGACGCCGTCATTCGGCAAGGAAACGGAAATGTCGTAGCCTTGGCCGACATAGCGCATGTCGACGCTGGCGTTCCATTCGACGCCGGAGAGGTCGGGGACTTCCAGGAACTGCGCCACTTCCTCCGAAAGCTCGGCGATAATCCGGGTCATGTAATCGGCGTCCATGTCGCCGAGTTCAACCCGATACGCCCTGACGGCGTCGTACATCATCGGTGAGGTGAAAAAACCCAGCGCCGAAAAGATGCCGGCGGAGACGGGGATCACCACTTCACGGATGCCCAGCTTGCGGGCCAGACCGGCGGCATGCACGGGGCCGGCACCGCCGAAAGCCAGCATGACATAGTCCTCGGGATCCGCGCCCTTTTCGGCGAAGTGCACGCGCGCCGCGGCGGCCATGTTTTCGTTGATCAGGTCATGCACGGCCCAGGCGGCCTCCGCCGTTTCCATATCCAAGGCGCCGGCAACGGTCGCACCCATCGCTCGTTCCGCCGCCGATGCGTCCAGTGACATACGCCCGCCGAGGAAAGCCTTGGGCGCGATATAACCCAACAAAACGTCGGCGTCCGTGACGGTGACGTTGTCGCCGCCCCGGCCATAACATGCCGGTCCCGGTTCGGCCCCGGCGCTCTCGGGCCCGACCTCCAACATGCCCAATGCATTGGATTGAGCGATGGAGCCGCCGCCGGCGCCAATCTCCAACAGATCGACCACCGGCACTTGCAGCGGAATGCCGCTGCCGGTCTTGAAACGCGCCTCGCGGGCCACCTCAAAAGTATTCACCCGCATCAATTCACCGTCGCGGATCAGGCAGATCTTCGCCGTCGTCCCGCCCATGTCGAAGGCCATGACTTTCTTCAGACCCAACCGCCGGGCGACCACTTCGGCGCCCATGGCACCGGCCGCCGGTCCCGACTCGACGACCCGGATGGGATAATCTCGGGCCGTGTGGTGCGATGTCAGGCCACCGTTCGAGAGCGTCAGAAACAGACGTCCGTCGAAGGCCTGCTCACGCAAGCTGTCGTCGACCTTCTTCAGGTAACTCCGCATGATCGGTTTGACGTAGGCGTTTGCGGCAGTGGTGCAGGTGCGCTCGAATTCACCGACCTGCGCCAGCAGATCGCTGGACAGCGTTAACGCGACATCGGGAAGGTGTTTGGCCAGAACCTTCGCCGCCTTTTGTTCGTGTTCCGGATTGGCGTAGGCGTGCAGGAAACAGATGGCGACGGAGGTGATTCCGGCATCTCTCAGTTTCGTCACCAAAGCGCCGACGGAGTTCAGATCGATGGGCGTGCAAACCGAGCCATCCGCATAAAGCCGCTCGGTGACTTCAAATCGCCAGCGCCTTGGCACAAGAGGTTCGGGAAAGGATTGGAAGATATCGTGCATGTCGTAACGCTTCTCGCGGCCAATCTCGAGAACATCGCGGAAACCCGCCGTGGTGATCAACGCCGTCGGCGCGCCCTTGCGTTCGATGATGGCGTTGATGGCCAGTGTCGTCGCATGCATGACGGCGTCCGTCTGCGGCAGCAGATTATCGACCTCGTCGGCCAGTATTCGCACGCCTTCCAGGAATCCGTCGGAGGGATCGCCAGGCGTTGTCAGCAGTTTGAACTTTTTCAACTCCCGCCGGTTCGCCTCGCAGAGCACGAAGTCGGTGAACGTTCCGCCGATGTCGCAGCCCAGATACCAGTTGTCCTTCGCTTGCCCGTCCATATGTCTCTCCTTAGAACCCGTAGCGGTCCTTCAATCCGTACCAGGCCTGCACCGCCGGCAGGAACCAGGGTTTGCCCGTATAGAGCGGCACGGCCCGGCAGACGCGATCCGTGAAAGCCGATTGCCCCCGGTCATCGCCGAGAACCCGGTAAGCCGCCTTCATGCCGAACCAGCGCGCCCAGACAACGCCCGAGCCATTGTATCCGGCGGCGTAGTGAATGCCCTCGTGCTTGGCCGAAAGCGGCATCATATCCATGGGGAAGGCGACGAAACCCCACCAAACGTGGCTGATGCCTATCTCATCGAGTTCCGGAAAAATTTCCGTCAGGTCGCGGCGGAGTTGATCATAGGGCAGCGGCGTGTCGGCCTTGTGGGTGCCGTATAGCCGCCCGCCGAAGAGAATGCGCTGACCATCCGGCGACGGCCGGTAGTAATGCGACATTTTTCTTGTTTCGCTGAGCACCCGCCCCGCCGGCATCAATTTTTTCATCATGTTGTCGCCCAGCGGTTCCGTGGCGATCATCTGCGAGCCCACCGGCACCAGCCGCCGCCGAAGCCAGGGTTGTGAGCCGTCCGTGTAGCCATTGGTGCAGACAATGACGTCACCGGCTTTGACCGTTCCACGCGCCGTCTTGATCTCAAATCCCGTGCCTTGCCGCTGGGTCGCCAGGACGGCGGTCTCACCGTGGATCACGGCCCCTGCCTCCCGCGTGCGTTCCAATAGGCCCCTATAGAACAGTGCCGGGTGGAAGCAGCCGATGTCCGTCCGCACCATGCCGCCATGATAAAGTTCGGTGCCGATTTCCGTATGCTGGTCGGCTTTCGGCACCATGGCCGCATTGATATCCAAATGCTTGTTAAGGATTTCAGTGGTCCGCGACAACTCGTCATACTGCGCGGCACGCATGGCGCCGGTGTAGCGGCCCGAGAGTTTGAAATCGCAATCGATCGCCTCGTCCTCGATGAAGCGTTTGAGATCGGCGCGGGCGGCGGCGGCCTCGCCATAGGCGGCCAGCGCTTTGTCGCGGCCCCATTGCTTCATGAGGGTCGGCAGGCCGGATTTGATCGTGCCGCTGCCGATTCCGCCATTGCGGCTGGACGCGGCGGCGCCGGGAACATCGGCGTCAAAAACCTGCACCGAGCGTCCGGCGCGGGCCAGCGTCAATGCCGCCGAAAGCCCGGTGTAACCGGCGCCGACGATGACGGCGTCGCATTCGGGGGCGATGTCGGTTTGCGGCAAGGCTGACGGTGCCCAATCTTCCCACCAGAAGGGCCGGTAGGCCGGTCCGGGGCCGCCCGCATCCATCAGTCGTCGCCGCCAGTCGCTGCCGGTTCCCAACCGTAGTGCTCGCGCGCGTGCTCCTCGGAGATTAATCCCTCGGCGACCTCAAAAGCGACCCGCGCGCGGTCACGTTTTTTCGGATCGCCATAACCACCACCGCCCGGTATCCGGCACTTAATTATATCACCGCCGTTGAGGATGCGTTGGCGTCCGGCATCCTGGATTTCATCGTTCACCGAGAGAATGCCTTTCGGCGCGCCACCGCCCTGGTCGATGCCGGGCACCGCGTTCTTGAACCGGCCGCCGCGCAGGCTGGCCAGCACCGTGCCCTTGGGGCCATACGCGCCGTCAAGTATTTGCAATTCAAACTCCTGCCCGAAACCGCCGCGCCTTTCACCCGGCCCGGCGGAATCCGGCCAGAAAGCGCGGCGCTTCACCAACACGGGCGAATCGCTTTCCAGCACTTCCGCCGGAGTATTGCCGGTGTTGCACGGGAATGGCAGGCAATCGACACCATCCTGACCAGCACGCGCGCCGAGCCCGCCGTTGGTGACGTTGAAGGGCGCAAAGACACCGCCCTCCTGTTTGTCGCCATAGAGATACTGCCCCCACAGAGGTGTTGCGCCGGAGCCGGCGATGACCCGTTCGGGCACGACTTCCGCCAGGGCCTGGAAAATCATCTCCGGCAGGTAGCAGCCGGTGGAAGTCCGGCCGAAAACGGGGGCCGGAAATTCCGCGCCGAAGACGCTGCCGGGTTCGGATATCACCGATAGGGGTTTGATCGTTCCCTCGTTCATGGGGATCGGCAGGGCGAGGATGCAATTCAAGGTGAATAATGAATAGGCCTTGGTGAAACTGGCGGTGCAATTTACCGCCGGCGTGACTTGCGGCGATGACCCGGCGGTATCGACGATGATCTCGTCGTCATTGACGGTGACCGTGGCCATGAACAGAACTTCGTTGCCGTCGACAAGATCGGCCAGAGTTTCGTAACGGTAGGACCCGTTCGGAATTTTCTCGATCTCGGCCCGGCAGAGCGCTTCGCTGCGTTCGATGATTTCGTCGGCGAGAACTTGCAGGTCGGGCCAACCTTGTTCGGCGCAGATCGCCGCCAGACGGTCGCAACCGACGTGAACGGCGGCCAGTTGGGCGCGCAAATCGCCGATGACCGTATCCGCCGAGCGCACGTTGGCGCGGATGAAAGCGAAGACATCTTCGTTGGGTTCACCGGCCTTGAAAAACTTCAGCGGCGGGATGCGCAGCCCTTCCTCGTAATTGTCGCGGCTTTCCGTCGTCGCCCGACGGCCGCCGATATCAACCTGGTGGGCGCAGCAGCCGGCGTAACCGACAACGCGGCCATTGTGAAAGGCCGGGGCGATGATCGAGATATCATTGTGATGCCCCGGCCCCCACCAGGGGTCGTTGCAGATCAGGACATCGCCCGGCTCCAGGGTTTCCGCAGGGTAAATTTCGAGGAAATTCCGCAGCATGTCGCCCAACGGCCCGCAAAGCCCCGGCGTGCTGTCCGGTGATTGAGCCAGAAGCCGGGTCTCCGCGTCGAACAGCGAGCAGGCGTAGTCGTTGATGTCGCGGATAATCGACGAAAAGCAGGTCCTCTTAAGAGTCGCCGAGGTTTCCGTCACCGTGGCGTTCAGCCGCCGCCAGAAAATTTCCAATGTCACCGGATCGAGCTTGGCGTTGCGGCCGTCTGTCGCGGTTTCCTGGTCCAACATGCTCAGGCTCCTTTTCCGGCGAGGGTGATGATCAAACTGCCATGTCCGTCAACGGTCAAATGGCCATCGCTGCCGACGATGGTCGTCGATTCGTCTTCCTCAATAATGGCTGGGCCGGCGACGGCAAAGCCTTGGCCCAAGTCGGCACGGCGATAAACTGCGTGGTCACGAAAACCGCCGGCCGCCGGACAATAGGCGTTGCGTGACCGTACTGGCTTGGCGGCAACGCTACCGGAGCGATTGCCATCGGCCAAATTCTGCTTTGGCGGCGCACTGGCGGTCAGGCGAAAGTTCACGACGTCGAGCGCTAAATCGTCATAAACCCGACCGTAGAGTTTTTCATAAACGCCATTGAACCGGGTCCTTAAAGACGGCTCCGTCAGATCGCTATCCCCCAATGGTACGTTTACGTCATAGCCTTGGCCGGCATAGCGCATATCGACGGACCGATGGTAGCTGATGGTCGAAGCGTCGATACCGCTTGGCATGCGTTCCCTGCATTCGGCGGCCATCTCGTCGTAAAGCGTGGAAAGACCGGCGGCATTGATGCCGGCGATCGACATCCTGTGCGAGCGTACCGTGTCATAGGAAATCGGCGCGACGATCATGCCCAAGGCCGAGGCGACACCGGCGCGCGGCGGGATCAAGATGCGGGGGCAGCCCAAACGCCGGGCCAGATCCACCGCGTGGACCGGACCGGCGCCGCCGAAGGCGACCAAGGTGTACTGTGATGGATCTTCGCCGTGTTCCGTCACATAGACCTTCGCCGCCGAGGCCATGTTCTCGTTGACGATGCCATGGATGCCGAAAGCGGCGTCGGCCAGGTCCAATGACAGCGGCCCGGCGATGTGATTGTGGATGGCTTCACCGGCGGCCCGCGCGTCGAGCGCCATCTCGCCACCGAGGAAATGCTCGGCATCCAGGTATCCAAGAACTAGATCGGCATCGGAGACCGTCGGCCGCTCGCCACCCTGGCCGTAACAGGCCGGGCCCGGCTCGGCGCCGGAGCTTTCCGGCCCGACTTGGATGGTGCCGACTTCCGTGACCCAGGCAATGGAGCCGCCGCCGGCGCCGATCTCCATGAGATCAACGACGGGAATGCGGACCGGGATTCCGCTGCCTTTCTTGAAGCGGTGTACATGCGCCACTTCGAAATCCATGGTCTTCGAAACCTCACCGCCTTGCACGAGGCACATCTTCGCCGTGGTGCCGCCCATGTCGAAGGACAAAACTTGTTCGATCCCCGCCAGCTTGGCGTAGTACGCTGCGCCAAGGGCGCCGGCGGCGGGGCCGGATTCGATGATCTGCACGGGGAACTCGCGGGCCGTATCGACAGACGTGATGCCGCCCGATGACAGCATGAGCAGCAGTTCGCCGGTGAACCCGTGATCGCCCATGCGGTTCTCGATGCGTGTCAGGTAGTCCGCCGTCACCGGCTTGGCATAGGCATTGACGACGGTGGTCGATGTCCGGTCGTATTCGTTCAATTCCGGCAGCACGTCTGAAGACAGGGAAATCGGCATGTCGGGCGCCATTTCAGAAATCAGATCGCGGATTTTCTGTTCATGGGCCGGGTTTCGATAGGCGTGCAGCAGGCAAACGGCAATGGATTCGACGCCCGCCTCGATCAGCGCGCCGACGGCATTGCGGGCACTCGCCATGTCCAAAGGCGCCAGCGTATCGCCGCTGACATGCAGTCGTTCGGAGACTTCTTGTCGGAGCGCCCGGTTGACCAAAGGCTTGGGGAAGGCAATCTGCAGGTCGTAGCCGTCGTAACGTTTTTCGCGACCGATCGCCAGGGTATCGCGAAAACCTTCCGTGGTAATGAGGCCGGTTTTCGCACCCTTGCGCTCGATCACGGCATTGATCACAAGCGTCGTGCCGTGGATCAGGAAATCCGTTTCGCCAATCGATCCGGGGCGGCGCGCACGCAGTGCCCGTGTCCCTTCCTCAATGGCCATCGATGGATCAGCGGGCGTGGTCAAACATTTGTGGATGTCGATCTGCCCGGTCTCGTCGTTGACCAGGGCAAAATCCGTAAACGTGCCGCCGATATCGCAACCCAGTCCGGTCGTCATGTTAGATATCTCCGCCGATGGAATGCAGTTCCATTTTCATCGCAGAGTTTCGACACACGGGCAATTCGAATAAAATCAAACACCTTTGAGAAAAACTCAATTCTTTTCGGGATCCAATATGCTCACCTCCATACCAGACGGCATTGCCAAGCGCGCAACCCGTTCCGCTTCGTCGAGTTCCGCTTCCATCCACCTTTGAAAAGCGCGGTTTCTGGGGTCGTCACGGCGTTCTTCCAGTGCGATTAGGCAATAGGCCAGTGTGTCGCGGACGGCGATGTTAAAGGGTGCGACTAGGGTGCCAGCGGCAACGTCATTGCAGATGAATAGCCGTTGACCGAGAACCACTCCCTGGCCGTCCCTGGCGGCGCGGTAGGCCTGGGCCGAGGAGTCAAAGGGCTTGATCAAGTTCAAATCGACGCCCTTCACGCCCGCCGCCTTCAGCCAGCCGCGCCAGAATGGAAGTTGGAATTCCGAACTGAGCAAGACGTGATTGGCAAGGTCGCTGGGGCGGCGCAAAGGCGGGCCGCTGGCCTTCAGGGCAGGGCTGCAAACGGGCAGATACTCGGGAAACAAGAGCTCCTCGGCATGAACGTTGGGCCAGTCCCCGGGGCCATACCAGACGCCGGCATCCATGGAACCGTCGAACAGGCCCGCCGGCTCGAGTGTCGGATAGAGTTGCAGATCGATATCCGGATGGGCTCGATGGAAAGAGCCAATCCTAGGCACCAACCATTCGACGGCAACGGTGACGTAAGAAAATACCGATAGCGCGGCCATCGACGTGTCATCGCGAATCTCCAACACGGTTTCATCGATCTGATTGAACGCCTCTGTGAGCGCTCGATAAAGGACCAATCCTTTCGCCGTCGGCTCGACGCCTCGGGTCTGGCGGATGAACAGCGCACAGCCGAGTTCTTGCTCAAGTTTGGCGACTTGTCGGCTGACAGCCCCGGGAGTGACGGAGAGTTCGCGCGATGCGGCGGTCAGCGAGCCTTCTTTGCATGCCGCTTCGAAGGTTCGCAACGCATTTAGAAATGGAAACCGCGTGGACATATTGGCTTTTCCTTTGACTTGATCTCAAGCATAGCAAGTTTTCCAATGCGTTCAAACCAGTGCCGTCTGCGTCAAAATTCATGGCGCCACACATGCATGCTCATGGGTGGATAGATCGTGTTCCTTTCATTGGCCATTTACCGAACGACGACAAGGCAACGTCCTCCCTCCGTTACCCCAAGTGTTACCCCGGAACGAAAAATGCCCGAGCTCAAAGAAGCTAAGGCATTAAAAAGATTGGTAGCGGAGGAGCGTTACCACCACTATCATAACATCGGCAGGTTGCCTCCAATTTGGATTTGATCTCAATACATTAACCAAAATATTCTTGAAACTGCGCAATTTCAAATCGGTAATTATAGATGGTTGCGGAGGCACACAATTGTCTTGATTTGCTCCTCTCGGCCTCGTGATTATTGTACTGTTCGCCGAAGGCTGAGGTCACAGGATGAAAGCAGGCATTGCTCGACACGAAACCGCCCATGCCGGCTCAACGAGAACGTCGAGTGATCCGGCACCCGATCCTCAAACCCCAAACGGCAGAACCACCGATAAGCCAGGTTGAGGTGAATCTCGTCACAGAGCCGGCGCTCGGAACGGATGGCGAAGCAGTCGCCCACCAGAAGCATCCGGATCATCAGCTCGGGATCGATCGAGGGGCGGCCCGTGTGGCTGTAAAAGGCCGATAACTCCGATCGGAGTCAGTCCAGATCGAGCACCGCGTCGGTCCCGCGCAGCAGATGATCCGCCGGCACATGGTTATTCAAATTGAAATCGTAGAAGAACTTGCCCTGATCGTCCGTCAACCGCCCCATCATCGTCCCGTCCTTTACCAAACCACTCGGGAAACGGAATCATGAAATCAAATCTCGATCAATAGGGATTTTATCAACGGTTTCGGCCCACAGAGGACATAGCGCCTTCTTCATCATTGTGGGTGATCGAAGGCGTTCTATTCTCCCACCTGCGCGTTCGATTGCGTCCGCAAGTTCGGGATTTTCTTCGTCAGCGGTTTTCTCCCTATTGGAATCGACTTCGACCTCTGCTAGGTATCATTGCAGGTGAAAACTGTTGCAGTTTAACCTGCCAACTCTGAGGAGCAGTCGGTCCATCCCGTTGGCAGACATTAAAGCGCCTAATTCAGAATGTCCGGTTTCGGATCAGATTCTGTTGCAAAACTCTATTGCTGATTTTGGCTTCTCGTGATTCCTTTGATTGAGGTTAATCACGGGGGTCTTTGCGATGATGGGTCGGTCGAATGGGGATCAGGATCGTCTGTTTTACGATGTTCGTCTTGATGATCTGGTGCCGCCGGATCATCTGGTGCGGCGCATCGGTGCGGTCCTCGATCTGAGTTGGCTGCACGGCGAACTTGCGGCCTTATACAGCCATACGGGACGGCCTTCGATTGATCCGGAACTGATGGTCCGGATGCTGATTGTCGGCTACGTCTTCGCCATCCGCTCGGAGCGTCAGTTGTGTTCGGAGGTCCAGGTCAACCTGGCCTACCGCTGGTTTTGCGGGTTGGGGTTGGAGGATCGGGTCCCTGATCATTCAGCGTTCTCGCGGGTCCGTCACGAGCGCTTTCGCGACGCCGACGTGCTGCGCCGGGTGTTCGAGGCGGTGGTCGGGAGTTGCATCTCGGAAGGGCTTGTCGGCGGCAAGTCCTTGTCGGTCGATGCCAGCTTCATCAAGGCCGATGTCGACCAGATCAAGCGTGTCCCCGGTAACGATCCAATAGACTGGCCTGATGCCAACCAGGCATCGCGTGCGGTTACGGAATACCTGGACACCCTGGATCAAGACGTGCCCGAGGTGGGCAAGGGAGGCCGGCGAACGAAGCCACCGAAGGCGATCTCCCTGACCGACCCCGGGGCCACCTGGGCGACCAAACGGCAGAAGATGCGGCCCGTCTTCGTCTACGACGCCAATTACCTGATCGACAACAAGTTGGGCATCATCGTTGATGCCGAGGGCACGCGCGCCAACCGCGTCGAGGAGAACCGGGTCTGCGTGGCCATGGTCGAACGCGTGATCCGGCGCTTCGGCCTGAAGCCCAAGCGCCTCGCCGCCGACACGGCTTATGGATCGGGGAAGACGCTTAAGGCTCTGATGGATTGCGGCATCGATCCGCATGTTCCGGTCTGGGACAAGAGCACGCGCACGGACGGCACGTTCTCACGCGCCGAGTTCACTTATGACCCCGAGCGCGATCTTTACATCTGTCCCGCCAACAAAACCCTGAAGACAACGGGCAACGTTCATTCCGACGATACCCTGCGTTATCTGGCGAGGACGCGTGAGTGCCGAACGTGCACATTGAAGGCGCGCTGTTGCCCCAACACCGCGTACCGCAAAGTTCCACGCAACATCAACGAAAGCGCGCGTGATTATGTCCGGGCGTTGGCGAAAACCAAGGCGTTCAGGAAAATGCGCGACGAGCGCAAGAAGGTCGAGATGGCCTTCGCCCACATGAAACGCATCTTCAAGCTCGATCGCCTGCGGCTCCGGGGCCTCTCCGGTGCGCGCGATGAAGTGCTGCTGACGGCGACGGCGCAGAACCTGCGAAAGCTTGCAAGATACGTCACCAGACCGCCGCCAATCCCAAGGGCCGCCTGAAACTCATGCCAAAACACCAAAACACAGACCGATAATACAAAACCCCCAACGCCATCAGCCGATGCGGGATCAGAAGTGTCCGCTATTACTATAAGCGGACATCGAAAAGCCGCCGCTTTAGGAGTTTTGCAACAGAATCAGGAGGAAGAACGGACATCGATCTGAGCAGGAGTTTTCTTCTTCTTGTGACCCTTATCCTAGAAGCGGCTGCCCCTAAACCCTTGCCCCACAACGCCTTCAGCACCGCGAGTCTGGCCTTTGGTACAGCGAAGTGGTACGCTCAAGCTTGGTTGCAGCGGTCGGCCTAGCCCGAAACCCAGGCAATCCCTAGAGGCGGAAAGTTGGTGTAGTTTCCCACTCCCTCCGACAAGGCCCCAGCGAAAAATGGTACACTCATGGTACACTTCGCCGTGAAAAACGGTGATTTTCGGTAACAATGGGTGACAACCGCAATCAGCTAAGTCCTTAAGATCGTTACCATTGATTGTCAGAGTGTGTCACCG
>Ga0315336_1006953_pt1 | contig 11219 bp, 13 predicted proteins | sample ASW5metaG_FD_204512 | JGI IMG/M metagenome (GOLD analysis project Ga0315336, IMG submission 204512) | Ammonia-oxidizing marine archaeal communities from Monterey Bay, California, United States - ASW #5 | ecosystem: Environmental > Aquatic > Marine > Intertidal zone | place: USA: California... | reverse complement strand
GCCTTTGCCATGTCGGCGTCGGAGATCGCCGCGCCATGCGCGTCGTAGGCGCAGCCGCCGACCAGCCCCTCGTCGGTGGCAAAGCCGCTGCCGAGCTTGTCATTCATGGCCTTGATCAGCTTCTTCACCTCGGCCATGGCCTCGGGGCCGATACCGTCGCCGGCGAGCAGGAAGAGATTTTTCGAAGCCATGGAGAACCGTCCCAATAGTATCTGGAGAAACCGCGGCCTTGCTAAACGCCAACCGGGCTGTGCGCAAGAGGACGAGCGCCGAGATGCTTCCCTGCGCTGTCGCGCCAACATCTCGCAGCAGGCGGTAGCGCACTACCGATGCGACAGGATATTCACCAGCCTGCCGAACGGGTCGCGCACATAGAAGCGCCGCACGCCCCAGGGCTCGTCGGCCGGGCCGTATTCGATGGCGAAGCCGGCCTTCCTCATCCCGGCAAGCGCCGCGTCGACATCATCGACCTCGATCGACAGGTCCGGCACTGGCGTGTCCGATCCGCCTTGCGCCATGAAGCTGACCTGCACGGGCATGCTTTCTCCGGAGCCGTAGGTGGCGATCCAGCCTTGATCCATGAGGATGTCGAGGCCAAGCACGTCGCGATAGAAGCGCTTCGCCGCCGCGATATCCTTGGTGGCGATGTTGGCCACGATGCGCCGGACCGTCATCGCGGGCTCCTATGCCCTCCGCTTGAGCGCCGTCACTTCGATCTCGATCTTCATCTCCGGCTTGTTGAGCTGGCACACGATCATCGTCGCCGCCGGGCGGATGTCGCCGAACGCCTCGCCGAGGATCGGGAAGACCACGTCAACAAAGGCCTGGTCGGTGATGTAGTAATGCGCCCGCACCACGTCCGCCATGTCGAAGCCGCCATCGGCGAGCGCCTTGGCGATTGTCGCGAGGCAGTTGCGCGTCTGCGCCTCGACCGTATCGGGCATGGTCATGGTGGCATAGTCGTAGCCGGTCGTGCCGGAGACGAAGCACCAGTCGCCCTGCACCACCGCACGCGAATAGCCGGCGGTCTTCTCGAAGGGTGAACCGGTGGAGATGAGCTTGCGCATGGAGTGCCTCGCGTTGGTTTTGTCGGCCAGTGCTTAGCAAACGGCGTGGCGCGGGTCGTGGGCCAAGCCCAGCGGAACATTGTCACGAAGGCAAGCGCAATCCTTGGAGATTGGCTGCGGCCTCCCTCCCGTCGTCATTCCAGGGCGGAGCAAGGAGCGAAGCGACGCGCGCAGACCCCGAGGATGACGAAGTCGCGATGGCCGTGCCCTACCGACCCCTAATTCCCCGAATTCTGCGCGTCGTCGTAGGCCTTCTTGATGTCCGCCGGCCAGTCCTTCACCGGTGGCCAGGCCTGGGGCTCGCCATTGTCGCCGCGGCGGGCGAAGTAGACCTTGTGGTTGGCCGGGTCGACGGCCATGAAACCGTCGTTGCCGCCGCAGTCGTGCGGCACGCAGCCGGTGGCGTAGAAGGCGCCCGAGGCAGTCTTTTCGGTGCCGCCACCAACCAGCAGGCTGGTCGCCATGTCCGGCATGTCGTTGCCGAGCAGCGCCTGGCCGGCCTTGTAGACGGCCTCGTTGTGGAAGGCGTCGATGATGTTGTCGTATTTCGACGGGTCGACATCCTTCCAGTCGGTGCCGGGTTCCGGCGTGTAGGTCAGGTTGCCGGAGGTCGTCAGCCCTCCCGTGGGCGACCATTGCAACGCCGGCTTGGAATCGCCGGGCAGCAGATAGGGCACGAAATAGATGGCGCTGTCGGAGACGGCGGCCGGCGGCGCGCCGCATTCGTCCTGCTCGACCGTGGTGGTCTGGATCTCGCCGTCCTTCTTCCAGACGATGACCTTGGCCGGGCCGCATTGATTGCCGCCGTCGCCGACATCGACGAGCGCGACGTTCACGTCGCCGATCTTGACGATCTTGTCGAAGAAGACGTCGTAGTTGCTGGCCAGCTGCTTGCCGTCATAGGACAGCACTTTTTCGCCATCCTGCTCCGGCTGCGTGATGGTGAGCTGGCCGCCCTCGAACGGGATCGGCGCCTGCTTGTCCTCATCCGAACCGGCCTGGTCGCTGCCCGATTGCTGGTCGGACGCGCCTTGATCCGTCGCCGGCTGGTCGGACGCGGCGGGCGCCGGCTGCGTGGCCGGCGCGGTTGTCTGGGCGCTGGCGCCGACCGTGGTGAGAAGGATTACCACCGAGGCGCCGGCGGCCAGAAGCGAGCGTGTCATGACTGTCCCTCCATTCAGCCGCCACGAACCCGGCCAGCGATGGCCTGGCTTATCAGTATAGCTTAGGCGCTCAGGCCCAGGGGCGCAGCTCGGCGTTCCTCTTCTCGAACGAAGCGATCGCGCCGGCCTTCTCCATGGTCAACCCGATATCGTCGAGGCCGTTCAGGAGGCAATGGCGCTTGAAATCGTCGAGGTCGAACTTGACCACGCCGCCGTCCGGGCCACGGATTTCCTTGGCTTCCAGGTCGATCGACAGCGTCGCGTTGGAGCCGCGCGAGGCGTCGTCCATCAGCTTGTCGAGGTCTTCAGGACTGACCGTGATCGGCAGGATGCCGTTCTTGAAGCAGTTGTTGTAGAAGATGTCGGCGAAAGAGGTCGAGATCACGCAGCGTATGCCGAAATCGAGCAGCGCCCAGGGCGCGTGCTCGCGGCTCGAGCCGCAGCCGAAATTGTCGCCGGCGACGAGGATCTGCGCCTTGCGGTAAGCCGGCTTGTTGAGCACGAAATCCGGGTTCTCCGAACCATCCTCATTGTAGCGCATCTCGGCGAACAGGCCGGTGCCGAGCCCGGTGCGCTTGATCGTCTTCAGATAATCCTTCGGGATGATCATGTCGGTGTCGACATTGACGATCGGCATGGGCGCGGCGACGCCGGTGAGCTTGGTGAATTTGTCCATGGGTACCTGCCCGTCTTCTCTCTGCGGGGATTGCTGGAGGCACGGTTTACACAAAGCGGCTGGCAAATGAAAGGCAGGTGTTGGCGGTTCGGATTGGACCATCGAACACAAGATCGGCACCTGCAGCTTTCAAAACACCGGCCGATCGGGCACCTTGGCGGCATGGCACCTGCTTCCAAAGTCCTTTACGCGAGCGAGCCAGCGCTGGATGTCGGCGAGTTCCGCCGCGTGCTGGTCGAATCCGGCCTCGGCAAGGTAAGGCCCATCGACGACAAGGCCCGGCTGCAAACCATGCTCGTCAACGCCGATCTGGTGCTGACCGCACGGCTCGACCGGCCGGATAGGCAACTGGTCGGCGTCGCACGCGGCGTGACCGACTTCTCCTGGGTCTGCTACATGTCCGACCTTGCCGTATCCAGGTCGGCGCAGGGGCTTGGCGTCGGCAAGGGCCTGATGGACGAGGCCCGCCGCCAGCTCGGGCCTTCGGTCTCGATCAGCCTGATCTCGATGCCCGACGCCATCGGCTTCTACGAGCGCATCGGCATGACGCGCATGACCGACGCCTTCTGGTTCGGTCGCCAGCGCTAGCCCTCCTGACGGGCCACGGCCCTCCATGCGGCGGCGCCCATCATGGTCGGGCTTGACATGCAACCAAATGGTTGCCTATTAAAGGCATGAGCATGGATGCCGTCTTTCGCGCCTTGGCCGACCCGACCCGCCGGCAATTGCTGGACAGTCTCCATGCAAGGAACGGGCAGACGCTGAACGCGCTCTGCGAGCACATGGATATGACGCGCCAGGCGGTGACCAAGCATTTGGCGATCCTCGAGGAGGCGAACCTCGTCACCACCATGCGCCGAGGCCGCGAGAAGGAGCACTACCTCAACCCCGTTCCGATCAACGAGATCGCCGAGCGCTGGATCGGCAAGTTCGAGCGCCGTCGGCTCAGTGCATTGAGCGACCTGAAGCAACGTCTTGAAAGGGAAGAGCCGTGAGCGAGAACAGCTTCGTCTACGTCACCTATATCCGCACCACGCCTGAAAAACTTTGGCAGGCGCTGACCGATCCGGAATTCAACCGGCAGTTCTTCCTCTGCTCCTATCAGGAGAGCGACTGGAAGGTCGGCTCGAGCTGGAAGCTGATGTTCCCGGACGGCAGCATTGCCGATTCGGGCGAGATCCTGGAGATCGATCCGCCAAGACGCCTTGTCATCAAATGGCGCAACGAATGGATGCCCGAGGTGAAGAAGGACGGCTACACGCGCTGCACCTTCACCATCGAGCCTGACGGCGAGTTGATGAAGCTCGCCGTCATCCACGAGGCCGACGGCCCGCATAGGCTGATCCCGAACGTCTCAAGGGGCTGGCCGCTGGTGCTGGCGAGCCTCAAGAGCCTGCTCGAAACAGGCAAGGGTTTCGAGCGCCCGCCGTCAAAGGGATGAATATTCGTTTCGGGCACGAGACAATCCTTGGAAGGGTGGACCTTGATGCTTCACTTGTCGTTGCCGCAAGCCATGGCGAACGCGGGCACGGTCATGGCCTCGGCCGAGCTTCCCGCCGCGCCGGACGCGGTCATCGCGGCGCTGGTCACGAGCGAGGTCGAGCGCTGGTGGGGGTCGCCCGAAACCCACTGCATGACCGGGTGGAACGCCGACCTTCGAGTCGGCGGTCGCTGGAGTGTCACAGTGCGAACTGCGCGCGGCAGGCGCCTGCCCGCCAGCGGGAAATTCCTCGAGATCGAGACGCCGCGCCGAATCGTTCAGACCATGCGCCACGACTGGGATCACCCGGCGCTGGGCCGTCACGAAACCACGCTCGCCTGTCTGCTGGAGCCGATCGCCAGTGGCACGCGGCTCACCATCTGCCATGGCGGCTTCGCCGGCTTCCCGAACGCCGCCGCCGGACATGCCGGGAGCTGGACGCGTGTTCTTGGATGGCTGCAGCGTTATTTGGAGCAATTCCAGGAAGAGGGTGGGCGGCTGGGCTCGGCGGGGTCGCCATAGGCTTCCGTCCGGGAGACAAAGAGACAGGCACTCGCGGCCCGATTTGATCTCATATGGAAATCAGGCGATCCTGGAGTCCGCCGAGATAGGTTTTCCAGATATGGTCCGACAGCTGGCGACGGTAATCCGGATCGGCCGCGCGCGAGCTGTAGGAGGCGCCGCCGACATGAAAAAGAACCTCGTCGTACACCTGATAATTGTCGATCTTCCCCTCGACGTTCACCGCGACGTGACTTAACCGGGCCATCTCGAATTCCCCGACGGGGTGCTTCGAATACAATACCGGCCAGTTGCCGCCTCCGGTGTCCATGCCGATGTCGAGCCGATTCCTGAAATCGAGCTTCGCATGCTCCACGGCAGCGAAATTGTAGAAGCACAGGCCGGCCCAGTAGTACCAGCGAGGCTCGTCCTCGGCTTTCTTGTACAGGTAGCTGGACTTGGCGTGCAGCGGCGTCCCGTAACCGATCTTTCGCCCGACGCGCTGCGCGATATCGATCGGCCCGACCGGGAAGCAATCGTGATCGATGAAGCCGAACATGTCTGGCTTGAGGTGCCTGACGATGTTGTGGAAGACCCAGGTCTGGGAGACGCCATGTGATCTGGAAGGGTTCGTTTCGAAATTCCTGGGCAGTCCGAAATACGCGACCCCCCGCCGCGCGCAGATCGCTTCGATCGAGGCTCGCGCTTCCCGCTTCGGCGAATTGTCGATCACCACGAGCCTTGTCCCGGTCGGGAAGACCTGCCAGGCCTTGGTGAGCACGTCGATGACCCAGGGCGTGTTGAACGCTATGGCGAAGCAGTAATTCCGATCCGGCTTTCCGCTTAGTTCCCTGGCGAATGAATGGCCCTTGGACGCGGCGCTTCCCAAAAACTGACGACGCAGAATCTCGTGGCGGAGGCCCAACACCAGTTGGACTCCCCTTGTGCGCCGAAAATTCTCGACAGCCTTTTTAAACAATGTTTTCCCCGAGTGCCCGACCGGGCCGAGACTAGCATGGCGCGGCCGGCAGGAATCAATGTCTTTCGCCGGCCGGGCTGGATATCTGCAGCCGGCCGGATTTCCGTATCGAATTGCCGTTGGGGAGGCGGAACGCCGACGCTTGTGGCTTAACTGCCCGGCAGATCAGCGATAGCACGCGGCCCACCACGACCGTTCGCGGGGTTTCCCGGACGCCGCCTCGGGACATGCCTAAGGCTGGGCGTGGGTGCCTGGGTGGCTGCGAGCCTGGCTCGGCCCGCGGGCGACTGGCCGAAGCTCTCCCTTGACCCGCGATCGCGCCTGTCCAGATTGTGGGAATGGAGAACAGACGCTGCGCCGTGGGAACCGCCGGATGGAGTATAGCGGCAGCGCATAGAGCTTCTTTCCCGGCGTCCGGTTCGCAGCTCGAACGCTATGCGGCGCGACTTTCGATCGCCGAGATCAATTCCTCCTTCTACAAACCGCATCGGCGGGCAACTTATGAGCGCTGGGCGCGCTCCGTTCCGGACCATTTTCGCTTTTCCGCAAAGATCCCCAAGACCGTGACGCATGAGCGTCGCCTGGAAGATTGCAATGATCTTCTGGACGCGTTCTTGGGTCAGGTCAAAGGGCTCGGGGCCAAGCTTTCCGTGCTTCTGACGCAGCTGCCGCCCAGCCTGCAATTCGATCTCCAGACCGCCGAAAAGTTCTTCGCCGTGCTGCGCGCAAAGACCGACAGGCGCCTGGTTTGCGAACCGCGTCACCGCAGTTGGTTCGCACCCGAAGCCGGGATCTTGCTCAGTCGCCTTCACGTAGGGCGTGTTGCGGCCGATCCCGCTCCCATGCCAGCTGCCGCCATGCCTGACGGCTGGCCCGAACTCGCCTATTTCCGCTTCCATGGCGCGCCGCACGTCTACTATTCAGAATACGAAGCTGGGCGGTTGCTGGATATTGGCGAGCGGCTTGCCGAAGCCGGCGCATCGGCCGCCGAGGTCTGGTGCATCTTCGACAACACGGCGCGCGGCCATGCGCTCGGCAACGCGCTTTCGCTCGACGCGACCGTTCGTCAGATGACGTTCAGCTCACGGAACGCCCTTCCCTCAGCCACTCTTTCATAGCCGAATGCCCTGCAGTCCACCGTCCGGTATCCGCCATGCATGATGAGCTCCGCGATCGATTTGCCCACCGCCGGCGCCTGCTGCAGGCCGTGGCCGGAAAAACCGTTGGCGAAGAGGAAGTTTCCGACTTCGGGATGCGGCCCGATCACCGCGTTCTGGTCGAGCGTGTTGTAGTCGTAATGCCCGACCCAGCCGCGTGTCGCCTTGATCGCCTCGAAGGCCGGGATGCGGGTGGCCAAGATCGGCCAGACCACATCCTCGAACAGCGGCCAGTTGACCTCGAAATCCTTCGGATCTGGCGCGACATCGCCTTCCTCCGGCTCGGCGCCGCCGGTGAGATAGACCGAGCCTTCGGGCCGCACATAGATGCCTGACGGATCGACCAAAAGCGGCATGTCGGCATATTTCTCACGCGCCTCGAAGACGAAGACGTTGCGCTTGCGCGGCTCGACCGGCAGCGCCAGCCCGGCAAAAGCCGCGACCTTGCCGGCGTTCGGGCCGGCGGCGTTGACGACGATGCCCGCCTCCAGCGTCTCGCCATTGTCGAGCGACACACCGGTGACGCGGTTGCCGTCGCGCGAAATGCCAGTGGCGGAAGCCGTGATGAAATCGATCTTCTTGTCGCGCAGCGCCTTGCGGAACAGGGTCAGCAGCGCATGCGCGTCGAACCAGCCCTCGCCGCTACGGCCATAGGCGCCGGCGGCGATGTCGTCGACCGACAGCCAGGGGAAGCGGCTCGCCAGCTGTCCGGCGTCCTCCAGCACGATGTCGGCGCCCTCGGCCACTTGCGTCTCATGGTTGGCCTTGAGGATCGGCAGGCCCGCCTCGCCGGCGAGGATCAGGTAGCCGCCCTCGCGGAAACCGATATCGGCGTCGGCGCCGAAGGTTTCCTTGAGCCGCCGGAACAGTTTCAGGGTGAACTGCGACAGGCGAATGTTTTCGGGGATGGAGAATTGCTGGCGGATCGAGGCGAGCGACAGGGTCGTCGCCGCATGGGAGAATTGCGGATCGCGCTCGATCAGCGCGATCGAGCCGGTAAAACCTTCCTCCCGCAGATAATAGGCGACCGAGGACCCGACGATGGCTCCGCCGATGATGACGATGTCGTAGCGCACTTTTGTCTCCAGTTCGCCGGTTCTTACAATCCCGGCAGATCGATCTCGAAGCGCGTGCCGCGCCCGGAGTCAACCAGCCTGATCGTGCCATCATGCGCTTTCAGGAGGGCCAGCACGATGCCGAGCCCCATGCCGGTGCCGCCGGTTTCGCGCCGCGTGGTGAAGAACGGCTCGAAGATCCTGGCGCGGTTGGCGGCCGAGATTCCGTCGCCATCGTCGCCGACATGGATCGTGACCCTGTCGCCCGCCCTTGCCGCGCCGATCGAAACCAGCCTGGCGCCGTGGCGGGCGGAATTGTCGATTAGGTTGGCGAGCACGATGCCGAGATTCTCCGCCGAGATGCCGAGCCCGATATCCCCGCCGCCTTCAAGCCGCGCTTCCAGCCTGGTGTCGATCGGCAAAGATGCCAATGCGGCATGGAGCGTCGTGCTTTCGCCGCTCGGTTCCAGGTTCTCGGCCCGCGCCAGGTCGAGCAGCCGCCGCACCAGGAGATTGAGCCGCCCGGCGTCGGTGACGATGTTGTTGGAGAAACGTCGCCGTTCGGCCTCGTCCATCGCGCCGCCGGAATCGCGAAGCAGCTCGGCCGCGCCCTGGATCGCCGTCAGCGGCGATTTCAGCTCATGCGAGACATGGGTGGCGAAGGTCTGGATGCCGTCGGAGCGCGCCTGCAGCTTCTGCGCCATGTCGAGGAAGGCCGCCGACAGCGCCGCCATCTCGCGCGTGCCGTGATGGGCGAGCGGACGGATCGCCTCGCGGTCGCCCGCGGCGATGCGTTTCGTCCTCTCGATCAGCGCATAGATCGGCCGGCTGACGGTGCGGATGAACACCAGCGCGATCAAAAGCGTGCCGCTCAGTATGGCGATCGCCGCCAACGTCACCTTGCCGCGCTCGCCATAGAGATGCTTGACGATGTTGTTCGGCGTTCGCGAGAGATAGACGACGCCGGCGACCCGGCCGTCGAGTTCGACTGGCAGGGCGACGAAGACGCGCACCCTGGTGCCCCGGCTCACCGAGTATAATGGCGGCGGAGGCTGGTCGGGGATGCGCAGTCTCAGCTCGCTGGCGTACGCGCCGGAAAGCGCGGTCCGCACCTCCTCGACCCCGCTCAGCGACTGGCCGATCTCGCCGCCGCCGGCAATGACCACGCCGCGCGGGTCGAGCAGGCGGAAGCCGGCAAGCGTCGTCTTCTGCGTTTCATCGAGAATGCCGGCGAGCTTTGCCCCGATGGCCGCGAAGGCCGGGTCGGGGGCGGCCGGCATCGCAACGGGGCGCATCGGCATCACGTCATCCGAGGCGAGATCAAGGCGTGGCTCTATCGGTTCATAGGGATAGTTGTTGTCCCGCGCCGGATCGGCCGATATCGGCGAACCCATCTTGTCCGGGGGAATGCCGGCGGCACGCACCTGCTCCGCATAGACGGCGGCGACGACCGCGCCTTGCGCGATGAGCTCGCCCTCGGTCTGGCGGATCAGCTGGTTCTCATAGAGCCGGAAGAAGAACAGCCCGACCAGCGGCAGGGCCATGACTACGATCAGGATGGCGATGACGACGGTGGCGAGCCGCGGCCGCCACCTTTCCTTGCTCAACCACCGCATCGGCCGAGCCGGAAACCGACGCCGTGCACCGTCGCGATCGCATCCGCGCAGCCGACCGCCGCCAGCTTGGCCCGCACGTTGCGGATGTGGCTGTCGACCGTGCGTTCCGAGACATGGATGTTCGAGGCATAGGCATTGGCCATCACCGCGTCGCGGCCAAGCACGTGCTGCGGCCGGGCGAGAAAGCCTTTCAGGATGGCGAACTCGATCGCCGTCAAGGTGAACGGCTTGCCGTCGAAACTCGCCGCGTGGCTTGCCGGGACGAGCATGAGCTTGCCATGCGCGAACTCCCGGTCGTCGGCCTCTTCCTCGACCGGCGCCGGCCGCGCGCGCCGCAGGATGACATTGACGCGGGCGACCAGCTCGCGCGGGCTGAACGGCTTGGTCACATAATCGTCGCCGCCCATTTCGAGCCCGAGGATGCGGTCGATCTCTTCGTCGCGCGCCGACAGGAAGAGCACCGGCACGTCGGATTTCTGCCGGAGCCTGCGGCAGACCTCCAGCCCGTCCATCTCCGGCATGCCGATGTCGAGCACGATGAGGTCGGGTGGGCGCTGCTCGACCGCCTGCAGCGCCGCCGCGCCGTCGGCGACGGCCGCCGTCTTCATGCCGGCCTTTTCCAGCGCGAAGCAGATGATCTCGCGGATATGCGGGTCGTCGTCGGCGACGAGGATATTATGCGGCATCGATCGGCGGGCCAGGTGCGTAAGGTTGGGTAACGGCAGGATTAGAGCAATTCCGTGAAAAGTGCGAAGTGCTTTTCCATATGGCGCGACCTTGGGGCGAAAGGGAGGACGCCCGCTTTGCGGGGCGGCGCTTGCGGCTCGACGAGCCACCAGCCCTCATGGATGAGCCTGCGTGGCAGTGACCGGCGGATTGTGTGAGGTGTTCGCATGCCGCCTGTCTCGCCGGCCCGTGCGGAAAGCGCGCGGCGGATTGGAGGAGGTTTTCCGCAAGGATTTGCAGATTTGGTGCAGGTCAGCCCGCCACGCGTGAAGCTGCGACCTATCCCTTCTGCGGCCGTTGAGGAGAAGATCGCTCCGCGCCTTGCCTCACCCGCCATCACCCGGCATAGATCGGCCATGACCGTCGACAGCTATCGCCCGCGCCGCTCGGTGCTCTACATTCCCGCCTCGAACGACAAGGCGCTTGCCAAGATCGGCTCCCTGGCCTGCGACGCCGTCATCATCGATCTCGAGGACGCCGTGCTGCCCGCCGAGAAGGCTGCCGCGCGCGACAAGGTTGCCGGCATTCTTGCCGGTCCCGGACGGCGCTGCGAGATTGTGGTGCGCATCAATCCTTTGGCCAGCGAATGGGGCGCCGACGATCTTCTGGCTGTCGCCAAGGCCGAGCCCGACGGCATTCTCCTGCCCAAGATCGGCACGCCGCGCGACATTCTCGAGGCCGGCGACCTGCTCGACGACAATTCGGCGCCGGACAGCGTGAAACTATGGGCGATGGTCGAGACGCCCAAGGCGCTGCTCAACATCGGCGCCATCGCCGAGGGCGGCCGGGGCCCGGCCAC
>Ga0315336_1006952_pt1 | contig 11222 bp, 10 predicted proteins | sample ASW5metaG_FD_204512 | JGI IMG/M metagenome (GOLD analysis project Ga0315336, IMG submission 204512) | Ammonia-oxidizing marine archaeal communities from Monterey Bay, California, United States - ASW #5 | ecosystem: Environmental > Aquatic > Marine > Intertidal zone | place: USA: California... | reverse complement strand
GCAGGACAGGGAAGCATCCAGTATTAATATTGACATTAGCGAGTTGGCGGGGGAGAGCATTCGCTTTATTCTACGCGTGGAAGAAAACGGTGGTCGATCACTTCAAGGCATTGGCTATTGGCTGGATGCCCGCATAGAACGCGCGGAGTAAGGGCCAGATAACTCAATTCGCGCTCGGTTTTTTCTGTGTTCGCTTTAGCAATTGAATCTTCTACCTGCGAGGATTTCACAACCCAAAAAATTATTAATCAATAAGTGTTCGTTCGATATTCTCCCCAAGCCTCCCAGAATGTGGGTGAGTTGCTTGCACTGCGTCCCTAATTCGGCTATACTGTGGCAACTTATGGGCCAAAGTGGTGCAAAGTGGGACGCCGGAACTTACCGGCGTCTCGCCGTTAAGGCTCAAGGTAGAACTTATGTTCCTTGGCGAATACCAACACTCACTCGATAAAAAAGGGCGACTGACCGTTCCTGCCCGATACCGCCAGCTTTTGGCGGAGGGTGGTTACATCACCCAGGGCTTTGATCGCAACCTGATGGTCTTGCGCATAGCCGCCTTCGAATCCATGTCCGCCAAAGTGAATCAAATGAGTCTCACAAATTCCAGCGCCCGTGAACTCAGACGGGTTTTGTTTTCGCGTGCAGAACGCATTGAGCCTGATAAGAACGGGCGCATACTACTTCCCTCCTTCTTGCGTCAAGAGATTGGCCTGGATGGGGAAGTGATGGTCGTTGGAGTCGGCAATTATTTTGAGATTTGGTCTCCCTCAACCTGGCAAAACCAAATGACGCGATTGCGTGAAGCACAAGATAACGCTGAATATTTTGCTGAATTAGATCTTTTCACTGACGAAAGCGATGCCGAGTGAGTTGTATTCATCACTCCTGCATCAACCTGTTCTTTACCAAGAGACATTAGCAGCGCTACGTCCAAGTCCCTCCGCTCGTTTTCTGGACGGAACATTAGGGGCCGCTGGTCACGCAATGGGCATCTTGAAAGCCACAAACCCAGATGGCTTGCTCATCGGCTTGGATGTAGATCCGCAAGCGCTCAGCATTGCTAGGGAGCGCCTTGAAGAATTTGGGAAACGCGCCAAATTATTCAAGGCATCCTATGCACAAATGGCAGAGATATGCCATGCAGAGGGTTTTCTAGCGCTTGACGGCATTTTGCTCGATGTTGGCGCATCGTCAATGCAATTTGATCGTGCAGAACGCGGCTTTTCCTTTCGTAAAGAGGGGCCGCTCGATATGCGCTTCGACCCCGAGGCTTCCTTAAGCGCCGATGAAATTGTAAACAGCTGGCCTGAGGAAGAATTGGCAAATATCATTTATCGCTTTGGCGAAGAACGCAAATCCAGGCGCATCGCACGCGCCATTGTCAATGCAAGACCTCTGGGAACCACAAAGGAATTGGCCGACTTGATTTTGCGCACTATTAAGGCAAAGCGGGGCAGCATTCATCCGGCCACACGCACATTCCAGGCCCTGCGCATTGCAGTAAATGAAGAGCTGGACAGCTTAGAGAGGGTTTTGCCTCAAACTCTGGAACTTCTAAGCTCGGGCGGTCGTCTGGCAGTGATTTCCTTTCACTCCTTGGAGGATCGCATTGTTAAGCAATTTATGCGCAGAGAAAGTCAGGATTGCATTTGCCCACCTGAACAGCTCGTGTGCACCTGCGGCCATGTCGCTAGCATCAAAGAGATTGTGCGCAGGCCAATCCGCCCACAGGGAGCTGAGCTTAGCACCAACCCGCGGGCGCGCAGCGCACGCTTGCGGGTTGGTGAAAAAATCTAGTGAAAAGTTTTAAGGAGCATTGGCATAGCTGTTGCACCCGATTTAGAAAGTAAAGACTATGAAATCTTCAAAACGTATTATCCAGGCCTATCGCCAAACCCCATGGCGCAAACAGATCCAAGTTATTGGCATGTTTGCTGCTTCAGTGGCCGTCTTGGCATTGATTGCTGCCGTGTATTTGGAAGTGACTTCCAGAGCAGCGACCACTGGCCGCGCTGTACAGGATTTGCAGCAAACTCGAGAAGACCTGGAACAAGAGATCGAAAATATGGAAACGCAGCTGGCTTATCTTCGCTCTGTGGATGTAATGGTAGAAAGGGCAGAAAAATTAGGCTTTGAAGCGCTCACTCCCGGCACGATTACTTACTTGCAGGTTCCAGGATATGAAAGCCGCACAGAAGCGCGCTTGGCACCAAACCCAGGCAGCCAATTTACGTCAGCATTTCGTTTGCCAACGGAATACACTCAATCTCTCTTTGATTGGTTTTCCTCACTTGTCTCCAATCGGACCAGGCGCTAGCAATGAGAAGTGAACATACCTGGCGATATATTGCCGCTGCTGCCGCGATTAGCCTGGCTGGCGTATTTATCCTGTGGCGCACTTTTCTCATCCAGGTAAGCCCAGACGCTGCAGTATTCCTAAACCAAAGCGAGTTTTACAGCAAACTTCGCAAAACCATTCAGCCTCCGCGCGGACAAATATTTGACCGCACCGGTAACCTGCTTGCCGGAAATCGAACGGTATACGAAATTGGTGTGGATTTGGCATCAGTTGAAGATCCCAAAGATATTGCCCTCGCCCTCAGCGCTCTGGTAGGGGCCGATTACAACCGTGTTCTTGAGATTGCCAGCCAAAAGCCATCAGACAATTCAATCTACGCGGTTCTTGCCGATTATATACTTCCTGAGAATATTGATTTGCTTAAGGCCTACGATGTCAATCGCCCGCGCGAAAGTGACGAGTCAATTCTTTGTTCAAACGATCCGGCTTTATCGGCTCTTATATGTCGCGCCCATCTACAGCGCAGTTACCCAGAGAATGATCTCGCATCCAATGTTCTAGGCTTTGTAAATCGAGAAGGTGTGGGTTATTTTGGCGTTGAACAGGAATACCACGACTTGTTGGCAGGTTTCCCAGAGACGATATGGGTGCCAACCGACCCGAATCGCGCTGAAGACATCCCCGAAATCCCTGGAGGTGCAGGCTTGGTCCTCACCCTCGACCGCGAGATTCAGGCCAGTGTCGAAACCATCTTGGACAATCACATAGAACTGACTGGAGCTGAGTCTGGAACCATCATTGTGATGCACCCCAAGACTGGTGAGATATTGGCGATGGCGTCCACACCCCGTCTCAACCTCAACGAATACTGGAATTATCCGGAAATCTATCCCGATAGCACTCCCTTTAATCGCGCGGTCAGTCAGACCTATGAACCTGGTTCAGTTTTCAAAATTATTACCATGGCTGCAGCGCTCGACAAAGACATAGTCAAACCCGATACAGAATTTCTTGATACTGGCTACATCGAAGTGGGGGGCATCGGTATCCGCAATTGGAATGGGCAGGCATGGGGCCAGCAAGATATGTTGGGCTGCATGCAGCATTCGCTAAACGTCTGCCTAGCCTGGGTTGGGCAAGAATTGGGCGCTGAAGATTTTTACGAATACGTGGAGGATTTTGGCTTTGGGTTTAGCACCGGAATCGATCTGGCGGGAGAAGCTTCCGGACAGGTGAAGAAACCTGGCGACCGGAACTGGTACCCCGCCGATATGGGCACGAATACCTTCGGGCAGGGAATTGCAGTAACACCAATCCAGATGGTCATGGCTGTGTCTGCGCTGGTCAACGAAGGCCAGATGGTGATCCCGCATGTGGTCAAATCCCTGGTTCAAGACGGTGGCCAATACAATATTTCCCCGCAATTTGCAGGAGCACCGATATCTGCGCAGACTGCTGCTGAGCTCAACGAAATGCTAGCCCTATCGCTTGAAAATGAATCCTCTGAAGCATTGGTCTCTGGCTACCGAGTCTCAGGGAAGACCGGCACTGCAGAAATCCCAGGTGAAAATGGCTACCTAAAAAATCTGTCAAACACTTCCTTTGTGGGATGGGGGCCAACAGAAGACCCTCAATTCATAGTTTACGTTTGGATTGAAAAACCCGAATCTTCAATCTGGGCTTCAGAAATTGCAGCGCCCCTATTTTCGACAATTGCTGAGCGCTTGGTTGTGCTCATGGATATTCCACCAGATCATCTGCGCCAGGCTCTTGCAGGCGAGGGGAGCAATTAACATGCTGCTCTTTTCGGACATTATTGAAGCGCTGACCGGCAAGCACCCTAATTGGCCTGATAGGCCAATCACCGGCGCGGTGCACGACTCTCGCCAAGTCTCCCCGGGGACACTTTTTGTTGCATTAAAAGGCGATCGAGTAGATGGTCATGATTATGTAGACGATGCCTTCCAGAAGGGCGCCATACTGGCAATTTCCGAGCGAGATCTAAGCGGCGAAATCCCTGTTCTTGACCTTCGGACTGGCAATAAAATACCGGCTAATATCGAAAACCTCCCGATTGCTCTCCGAGTAAAAAATAGCCTGGAGGCTCTTCAACAGATCGCTCGCTTTTGGCGCAGTAAGTTGGATCTGCGCGTAATTGGTGTGACCGGCAGCGTGGGAAAAACCACCAGTAAGGAAGCGATAGCCGAAGTGTTGGCCCAGCGCTACAAAACTTTCAAAACCAGCGGCAACTTTAACAACGAAATTGGCCTTCCGCTCAACATGCTCGCCATTAGCGAAGAGGATCAACTCGCCGTCCTGGAAATGGGCTTTTACGTCCCCGGCGAAATAGCCTTCCTCGCTGAGATTGCTCAACCTCAAGTTGGTGTAGTCACCAACATTGGCACTGTGCACGCTGAAAGGGCGGGGTCTCAAGAGGCAATTTATCAAGGCAAAGCTGAACTTGTCCGTAGCCTTCCCGAAGATGGAATTGCTCTGCTGAATTTCGATGATCCACTTGTCAAAAAGATGGCCCAGGAAACCAGCGCTAGAATATTTTCCTACGGCCTGGATAGCGAATCAGATCTTTGGGCTGACGAGATAGAAGGCTTGGGCTTGGATGGTGTGCGGTTCCAATTGCACTACCAGGGCGAGCTATTGCATGTGCGTATCCCCATGATTGGTCGTCATTCAGTGCACACTGCCTTGCGAGCCGCAGCTGTTGGTTTGGTAGAAGGCCTGGATTGGCAGCAGATCCTTCAAGGACTTCGGATTGGTAATCCTCAATTGCGCTTAGTAGCCGCAGAAGGACGTGACGGCTCAATCCTTCTCGACGATACCTATAACGCATCTCCAGAATCCACAGTAGCCGCACTCAACCTGCTGGATGAATTAGAGGGCCGCAAAGTGGCCGTTTTGGGAGATATGCTCGAATTAGGCCAGTATGAACACCAGGGCCATCGCATGGTGGGCAATTTGGCTGCCAAAGTAGCAGACCTTCTTGTCACAGTTGGCAGCCGGGCAGAAATTATTGCTGAAGCAGCTCGTGACTCGGGATTAAAAGAAACTGCAATCTCCCAATTTGAAACAACTGAAAAGGCTCTGGCCTACTTAAAGGAACAAGTCTCTGCTGAGGACGTGGTTTTGGTAAAAGGCTCCCGCGCAATGCAAATGGATCGGATAGTTCCGGAACTGGAGGTGCAACCTTGAGTGGAAGTGCGGTCTCGTTAGTCCTTGCAGGGATAAGCTTTGTGCTCACGGTCATTTGGGGTGGTCCGCTAATTCGCATATTACGTCGCTTAGAAGTAGGGGATAGTATTCGTCTTGAAGCACCCGAACGTCACATGACCAAGGTAGGTACCCCCACAATGGGCGGAGTAATGTTCATCCTTCCAGTGATTCTGGTCACGCTGCTTTTAAATGCTGTATCCCTAATTGGTTTAAGTGGCGAAGGTCGCTCCATTCTAGTTCCGCTAGTTGCTTTGCTTTCATTTGCTGTCTTGGGCGGGGTTGACGACTGGCAGAAGTTGAAAAACAGCGAGATCGGTGAAGGATTGCGCGCTCGCACTAAATTCATTATTCAAATTATCTTGGCTGCCGTTCTCGCCTACGCCCTGCGCGATTTTCTTCATGTTCCCCAGCTGCTTATTCCAGGATTTGCATTCGAGATCAACCTGGGAGTTTGGTATTTTCCAGTGGCAATATTTGTGATAGTTGGCGCAGCCAATGCAATTAATTTCACAGATGGTCTTGACGGTCTTGCCGGACTAATCGCGGCAACAGCCTTTGCTACTTTGGGTGGAATTGCTCTCTTCCAAGGTCAAAGCTTTTTGGCGCAATTCTGCTTCACTCTGGTCGGCGCCCTATTTGGTTTTCTTTGGTTCAACGTCTACCCCGCAGAATTGATAATGGGAGACACTGGTTCACTAGCTCTGGGCGCAGTGATGGGTGTTGTGGCTCTGATGACCGGCCATTGGATATTGCTGCCCTTGATTGCCGTAATCCCGGTAAGCGAAATATTAAGTGTAATCCTGCAGGTGGCTTTCTTCCGCATCACAGGAGGTCGCCGCATTTTCAAGATGTCGCCTATTCATTTGCACTTCGAATTATCTGGTTGGAGTGAAAACCAAATTGTGCTTCGATTTTGGCTGATTAGTCTTCTTTTTGCAATGGTGGGCATTGCGTTGGCGGTTGTGTGAATGAGATCAATTGGCAAGGAAGGCGAGTTGTGATTGTTGGCGCCGCGCGCCAAGGGACTGCCCTGGCTGCATATCTAGCTGGAAAGGACGCCCTAGTCACATTGAGTGATATGCGTCCAAAAGAGCATTTCGCCCAGGTTCAGGCTGATCTATCGTCAAAAAACATCCATTGGCTATTCGGCGAACCGGATTTGGAAATACTGGAGCGCACAGATTTGCTTTGCCTTTCTGGAGGAGTATCTCCTGAGATTCCTTTGGTTATAGAAGCCAAACGTCGCGCTATCCCTATCTCCAATGATTCGCAAATTTTCTTAGATACGGTTCCCTGTCCAGTAGTCGGCATCACCGGCTCTGCCGGAAAAACAACCACCACAATGCTGGTTGGCCGCATGCTGGCTTCAATGCAGGGTGAGAGCATACGTAAGGTCTGGGTGGGCGGCAATATTGGTAATCCTTTAATCTCTGTAGTGGACCAGATACAGGAAAGCGATCTTGCGGTCTTGGAGCTTTCTAGTTTTCAACTTGAACTGATGAATCGTTCTCCGCACATAGCTGCCTTGCTCAACCTGGCGCCGAATCATCTTGATCGCCACGCCAATATGGCCGATTATGCCGCTGCCAAGGCCATGATATTGGATTTCCAGAATACTGAGGACATAGCCGTACTCGGGCGCGAAGATATCGGAGCTTGGACAATGAAAGAACGCGTCCGAGGCAATCTATGGTCCTTTGGCCGAAAAGCCATGTCTGAAAATCAATTTGGAAGCTTCATAGCTGATGAGCATATTTGCTTGCGGGACGGGCAAGGCGAACGTAGGATATTGCCAATTAGCGCAATTGAACTGCTCGGAGACCACAATGTGCTCAATGTGTTGGCCGCAACAGTGATTGCAAAATTGGCTGGCGCATCAGATGTTGCAATTGCCAGCGGTGTGGAAGGTTTCACAGGGGCGCCTCATCGTCTTGAAAAAGTGCGCCAATTGAATGGTGTTGATTGGTACAACGATTCGATTGCCACATCCCCGCAGCGCGCCGAGGCCTCTCTCCGCTCTTTCGAGCGCCCTGTTGTCCTTTTGGCCGGAGGCCGTGATAAGGGCCTGGATTGGGAGAGTTTTGCGGCCACCGCAAATGCGCGCGCTAAAGCGGTTTTGGCCTTTGGTGAGGCAGCCGATTTAGTAAAAAAAGAATTTAGCACTGCAGCTGACAACGACATCGAAGTTAGCCTTCACGAAGATTTGCATTCTGCGCTAGGTGCCGCCGCCGAGATTGCTACAAATGGAGACGTGGTTTTACTGGCACCAGGTGGAACCAGCTTCGATGAATTTGAAGATTTTGAAGAGCGCGGTGAGCGCTTTAGAGATTGGGTAGCAGACCTTGAGTGATCGAAAAAAACGACGACGCAAAAAGAATAACTGGCCTTCCATTGAACTTAATGTGGATGTACCTCTTTTGCTGGTTGTATTCCTGCTGCTCATCTTCGGCATTCTTATGGTCTATTCGGCGAGTTGGGATTTTTCACTGATAAATTTTGGAGACGCTGGGCAAATGTTTAGGCGTCAACTGGTCTCACTGCTCATTGGAGTGGTGGTGGCCGTTGTAGTAAGCCGTATAGATTATCGATATCTGCGAAAATATGCTGTTCCGCTTGTCTTCGTCATGGTATTTGGATTGTTATCCGTGCTCATCGTTGGTGAGGTTCGCTACGGATCTGCCCGGGCACTCAGCGCAGGCTCTTATATGCCTGGCGAGCTGGCCAAGGTGATTACGATTATTTACTTGTCCGTTTGGCTCTATTCGAAGCGCAACTCCTTGAGTGATGTGGGCTATGGCATTTTTCCTCTTATCGGCATTGTTGGCATTATCAGTGGCCTAATTATGCTTCAGCCCGATATTTCCGCGGCAGCCACAATCGTATTCTTGGGCGGTTTGCTCTTCTTTCTTGCTGGCGGCGAGATCAAACAAATCGCCTATATGCTGGGTGGCGGAACAATTCTTGCCTGGCTTGTTGTCCAATTTAGCGCAACAGGCAGTCGCCGAATGGCAGGCTTTTTGCAGGGGCTGCAAGATCCAACGCTCGCCGATTATCACGTGCTACGTTCATACGAAGCCTTTGTCAAGGGTGGCTGGTTCGGCGTGGGCCTCGGTCAGGCAGATACTAAGCTAACAGGCCTGCCCGTTCCTCCTACGGATAGCATTTTTGCTGTAATTGGCGAAGAAACAGGCTTACTGGGCACCAGTTTGGTTGTCCTGCTTTTCGCGATTCTGCTTTGGCGTGGATTAGTCATTTCTCGCCGCGCCCCCGATATGTTTGGTTCATTGTTGGCCGCCGGAATAAGCCTTTGGATCGCACTTGAAGCCTTCATCAACATGGGCGTAATGATTGGCATGTTGCCCTTCGCAGGCAATGCTTTGCCCTTCATTAGTTATGGCGGCTCCAATCTGGTCGCCACTTTATTAGCTGTGGGCATTCTGATGAATATTGCTCGCGTATCTCATACACAGGAACGACGCAAGGAGAGGATCGAGTATGCGACTACTCGTGGCCGCAGGAGCGAGCGGGGGAGGGGTATATCCCGCGCTCGCCGTGCTGCAAGAGCTGGACGATGATGCCCTTGAGCTTCTCTGGGTGGGAGGCGAAGGTGGTATGGAGGAAGACTTGGTGAGCCGAGCTGGCCATCAGATTACCTCATTGCCTGCAGCAGGCCTGCATGGTGTTGGCTTACGCGCGCTGCCAGGTAATCTGGCTCAACTTTGGCGAGGCTTCTGGAAAGCCCGCCGACTGCTAAAGGATTTTCAACCGGACGTGCTCTTCTTCACCGGCGGATTTGTGGCGGCTCCAATTGCCTTGGCTGGCCGCAACACGCCCACACTGGCATTCGTCCCGGATGTAAAGCCAGGCCTGGCACTTCGACTTATCGCCAATTTTGCTGACGTGATTGCTGTTGTGTCAGAAGCCTCTAAACGATATTTCCACCGCTCGAAAAGAGTCGAGGTAACCACCTATCCATTGCGCAAGGAATTGGCAAACTGGGATCAACCAAGCGCTCGGGCACATTTCAATCTGTCCTCAGATCTGCCCACACTGCTTGTCTTTGGCGGAAGCAAAGGAGCTCGCTCCATCAATCAGGCAATTGTTAGTTTCCTAGACGATTTGCTGCCTGAAATGCACATTTTACATGTCACTGGCACGCTGGATTGGCCTGAAATCAAAAATGTCACGGCTAACTTGCCCAAAAATCTTAAGTCTCGTTACCATGCATTTAAATACCTTCATGAGGACATGGGTGCTGCCCTTGCCGCTTCGGATCTCGTGCTTTCTCGAGCAGGTGCCTCAGCCCTTGGGGAGTTTCCACTTTTTAGCTTGCCCGCTGTGCTTGTCCCGATTCCGTTTGAGAAGCACATTCAGCATCTCAACGCCGATTTCCTCTCTAATCGGGGAGCAGCCCTAATTTTAGAAGACGAAGAAATGAACAGTACGCTTTTGCCTGCCCTTCAAGAATTAATGAAAGACCAGCAACGCCGCGATGGGATGGCCGCTGCCATGTCCAAGCTAGCCAACCCCAAAGCAGCCAAGCACCTGGCCAATATTCTGCTCGATTTGGCAGATTCTGAGCGAAAGGAATCGCTACCAGCATGATTACACTAAATGCAGCATTCTGGATGTTCGCCATGGTTTTTGCAGTTGTCGGTGCCATGCGTGGTTGGGCTAAGGAGCTCTTGGTCACTTTCAGCGTCATATTGGCCCTTTTCATTCTTTCGGTGATGGAACAATTTTTACCCTTCATGACCACTTTCCTAGCCGAAGGCGGAGACGAAAGGGAGTTTGCCACTCGTGCTGTGATCCTGCTGGTCGTTACCTTCTTTGGTTATCAGTCTCCCAACATTCAACGCTTATCCGAGGTTCTCGTTCGAGAACGTTTTCAGGATTCCTTGCTCGGTTTCTTCATTGGATTACTTAATGGCTATTTTGTTGTCGGTTCGATTTGGTTTTATCTCAACCAGTTTAATTATCCCTACGATTTCGTAATTGCCCCGATCAACGATGAAATCGCCTCAATCCTGGCTTACTTGCCGCCTGCTTGGCTGGGTATTCCCGCTGTATATTTTGCGGTCGCCATTGCCTTCACCTTTGTAGTGGTCGTATTGATATGAGTTCTAGCACCCACTTCATTGGCATCGGCGGAACCGGGCTGTCCGCTATCGCCCGCGTACTCATGGAACGCGGTGAAACCGTTACGGGCTCTGACCGTGAAAATTCTCCACTCGCCGAAGCACTGAGCGAGGATGGGGTAAAGATTTCCATTGGCCACGCTGAGGCCAACATAAATGGGGCCACTCGCGTGATCCGCTCTTCAGCCATTCCGGACGACAACGTTGAAGTCCTTGCTGCTCAATCCACAGGGATTCCAGTCCTAAAGCGCTCTGAAATCCTCGGTGATTTGTTGGCCGATCAGCAAGTTATCGCGGTTGCAGGTTCTCATGGAAAAACGACGACTACAGCCATGCTGGCCTGGATATTAACTGCCCTCGAACAACACCCCGGCTACATAATAGGCAGCTTTACCAAAAACCTGGCTGGCAATGCTTCTGCGGGCGACGGCACTTATTTCGTGATTGAAGCAGATGAATACGATCACATGTTTCTTGGCCTAAGTCCATCACTCGCCTTGATCACCAATGTGGAATACGACCATCCTGACTTTTTCGCGAATGTGGATGATTTCCAT
>Ga0315336_1006951_pt1 | contig 11223 bp, 9 predicted proteins | sample ASW5metaG_FD_204512 | JGI IMG/M metagenome (GOLD analysis project Ga0315336, IMG submission 204512) | Ammonia-oxidizing marine archaeal communities from Monterey Bay, California, United States - ASW #5 | ecosystem: Environmental > Aquatic > Marine > Intertidal zone | place: USA: California... | reverse complement strand
GCTGGATCGTACGGTTGTCATCGGCCGAGTCATCAGCATCGGAGAACAGTCATGAGTGGTTTCACGCGGCGGCAGGTCATCGGTCTCGTCCCATCGATCGGGCTCGTCGGGGCGGCGACGGCGGTGACGGTGGAGGGCGACGAGGAACCGAGCGCGGATCGGACCGCGGTGCTCTCGGTCGGGATGACCGAGGCGGAGGCGGACTGCTGGTCCCTCGCCGGACGGCTGGCCGGAGCGTTTTTCGAACTCCCCGATCTCCACCCGATGGACGATCAGGAAGTCGCGCAGGCGATCCACGTCATCCAGAACAAACTCCTCTCGCGCCCGACCTATCGAGCGTACCTCGCGGCCCACAAGACCGAGGGCAAGTAGTTTCACCGCAACACGTTGCCTTGGTCGAGCGGCCCGTTTCGTGCCGCCGAAGAGGACCTTTGTCGTGACGCTGAATCGCGGGCTATGATGTGCGGCTCGCCACTCCTCGCAGGATGGCGAATCAGGGACTCGGGTCGAGCGCGTGGCGCCGTGCTCCGTCCCACTGCGTAACTTCCGCGATTCGGAGAGATGGAATGGTCGAGCTCAGTGAGATCCAGGTCGACGGGTGGGAGCGAGTCATGCGGGGCGTGGATCCCGACTCTGGCTTCCATGGCATCGTGGCCGTCCACGACACCACCCTCGGGCCGGCGCTCGGCGGACTCCGGATGTGGCCCTACGCGGACGAGGCCGAGGCGCTGACCGACGTCAAGCGTCTGTCCCGCGGCATGACCTACAAGTCGGCCGTCGCGCAGACCGGCCTCGGTGGCGGCAAGGCGGTCATCATCGGCGACGCGACCAAGGACAAGGGGCCGGCGCTGTTCCGTGCGATGGGCGAGTTGATCAACTCCCTGGACGGCAAGTACATCACCGCGGAAGACGTCGGAATCGGTATCGCCGACCTCGACCACGTCGCCGAGATTTGCCGCTGGGTGTCGGGCCGTTCGCTCGAGAACGGCGGTTCGGGGAACCCCTCGCCGTACACGGCGCACGGGACGTTCGTCGGCCTGAAGGCGTGCATCGAGGAGGCGTTCGACTCCGGTGACTTCGCCGGAAAGTCGTTCGCGGTTCAGGGCATCGGCGCGGTCGCGAAGCCGCTCTGCCAGGCGATCGTCGCCCAGGGCGGCACGGTGATCGCCACCGACGTGAACGAGGCGAACCTCGCCTGGGTCCGCGAGAATCTCGAGGGGACCGAGATCGTCGGCCCGAACGATATCTATGACGTCGACTGCGACGTGTTCGTCCCCTGCGCGCTCGGCGCGATCCTGAACGACGAGACGATCCCGCGACTCAAGGCGAAGGTGATCGGTGGCTGCGCCAACAACCAGCTCGCCGAGGAGCGCCACGCCCAGGTGCTGAAGGATCGCGGCATCCTCTACGCCCCGGACTACGTCATCAACGCCGGCGGCATCATCAACGTGTCGTGCGAGTTCGACGACGGCGGCTACGTCGAAGAGAAGGCGATGCCGAAGATCGAGAACATCTATCACGCGCTGAAGGAGATCTTTCAGACCGCGCGTGAAGAGGGGACCACGACCTCGGCGGCGTCCGCCCGCGTCGCGGAACGTCGCATCGCCGCCGGTCGCCCGAGCTGATTCCTGGGTCGCGAGCCCATTTCATTCAGGTTGGCGTCACCTCCGCCCCAGGGCCGAACGAAGCCCTATTCGTGGCGGAGCGCGACGATCGGGTCGAGGTTGGCGGCGCGGATGGCGGGATAGATCCCGAACACCATCCCGACACCCAGGCTGATCCCGGCCGAGAGGAAGATCGAGAACGGCGTCACCACGGTCGGCATGCCCGCGGCCTGCTCGATCACTCGCGGGATGATCACGCCGACTCCGATCCCGATCGCGCCGCCGGCGGTTGACAGGACGCTGGTCTCGATCAGGAACTGACGGATGATCTGCGCCTTGCGCGCCCCGATCGCCCGCCGGATGCCGATTTCGCGAGTCCGTTCGGTGACCGACGCCAGCATGATGTTCATGATGCCGATGCCGCCGACGAGCAGGCTGATTCCGGCGATCGAACCGAGCACGATGTTGAACGTCCGCTTGGTTTGTTCGGCCGAGCGGAGCAGCGCGAGCGGAACGCGGACGGCGTAGTCTTCCTTCTTGTGGAAGCGTTCGAGCATTCGCCGGATGCCCGCCGCCGTCGCCTCGACCTCGGACGAGTCGCGCACCTCGACGATGATCTGGTGCAGCTCGACCATCTCGCGCTCTTCCGACCCCGCGCTGCGACGGCTGGACATGTCGCCGTAGCGGTTGCGCGCGATCGACAGCGGGATGTAGGCGTCGATCGCCTCGTCGGGGACCTGGACCGCTTCAGAGCTGATCTCGTTCTTCACGATCCCGACGACGGTGAAGTACAGGCCGCCGATCTTGACCGGCTGTCCGATGGTGTTCGACGTGGCCAGTAGTTTTCGCGCGCCGTGCTCGGTCAGCACCACCGCCTTGGTCGTTCCGTTCATGTCCGCCGCGTCGAGCGTGCGGCCCGCGAGGACCGGTCGCTTGACGAGCTCGAACCAATCCGGCGACGTGCCGACGACGCGCAGTTCGAGCTGCCGCTCCCCGAGTCGCCCCTCGTGGCGGACCTGCTTGACGGGCACCGTGCGGACGACGGACTCGAACGACTCGCGGATTCGCCGTTCGTCCTCGTAGAGGAGGCCGTAGATGACCATCCGAGTGCGGATCGAGCTCGCTGCATCGTCCTCGGCCGGCTTCTTGGCGGTCAGCAGCAGGTTGTTCGAGCCGAGTTTCCGAATCCGCTCGAGTGCGTCCTCGCTGGCGCCCTCGCCGACGGCCAGCATCGCGACCACCGATCCGGTGCCGAACACGACGCCGAGCATCGTCAGGATCGATCGAAGCTTGTGGAGGAGCAGCGTCTTCACGCCGATCCGGATGTCACGCGTCAGTTCGAGGATCCTCACGGCGCGACCTTCTCCGTCTGTTCGATTGATTCGATCTGACCGTCACTCATGTGAACCTGGCGATGCGCCCACTGGGCGATGTCCGGTTCGTGCGTGACCATCACGATCGTTTTTCCCTGGTCGTTCAGCTCGCGGAGCAGACCCATGATCTGGTCGCTCGTCGCGGTGTCGAGGTTGCCGGTCGGCTCGTCGGCCAGCAGGACCTCGGGGTCGTTCGACAGCGAGCGGGCGATCGCGACGCGTTGCTGCTGCCCGCCGGAGAGCTCCGTCGGGCGATGATCGAGCCGGTCGGCGAGGTCGACTCGCGCGGCCAGATCCGCCGCGACCTGCGCGCTCTCGTGCGGATCCATGCCGCGGTAGAAGAGCGGCAATTCGATGTTCTCACGCACCGTGAGCTGCGCGATCAGGTTGAAGCTCTGGAACACGAAGCCGAGCTTCTGCAGGCGTAGGTCCGACAGGTGATCGTCGTCCAGGTCGGACACGTTGATCCCGTCGAGGAGATAGCGGCCGGACGAGGGGCGGTCGAGACAGCCGAGCAGGTTGAGCATCGTGCTCTTTCCGGAGCCGCTCTTCCCCATGATGGCGGTGAAGCTGCCGGGGAGGAAGTCGAGCGTCACGCCGTCGAGTGCACGGACCTCGGAGTCGCCCATACGGTAGGTCTTGTGAACGTCGTCGAGAGAGATGACCGCGGGCGGTCCGGAAGCGTCGCTCATGAACCGGGACGCCCGCTCCCGGAGTTGCTTCCGGGGGTGGCGTCCGGTCGTCCGCCGCGGTTCCCCTTGGGCGAGCGGCCCGTCGGCCCGTCGGTGCCGGCCGGCGTCCCTCCGGCTGGCCGCCCGCCGCGCGATCCGGGTCCGCGCCCTTCGCGTCCGCCGCCCTTGCCGGAGCGGTTCGGCGACTTGGTCCGCGGAGAGCCGGACGGCTCGGAGCCGGTTTCCGGGGACGGCTGGCTGTCTCGGCGTTCGCGGACGGCGTCTTTCAGCGGGGGCGAGAGCGAGACTCGCTCGCCCTCCTGGAGGCCCGATTCGACGTGGATCATCCGGCCGTTGTCGAGGCCGGTCTTCACCGCGCGGGGCGCGAAGGTCCCATCGCTCTCCAGCACGTAGACCGTCGGCTGCTCGCCGACGCGCACCACCGCTTGCACCGGGACGTACACGACGTCGTCGAGCTCGGCGACGATGATGTCGGCGTTGCAGCTCATGCCGGTCCGCACGCCGTCCATCGCTCCGTCGAGGTGGATCTCGGCCGGGTACTCCTTCAGGTTCGGGTTCAGCCACGAGCTGCGTCCGCTGGGCAGTGGCGAGATCTTCACGACGGTCCCTTGGAACGACCGGCCCGCCAAGGCGTCGATCGTGATCTCGACCCGCTGATCCGGCTTGACCTTCTTCAGGCTCGACTCGTGAATCAGCACCTCGGCCATCATCGAGTTGGTGGTCGGGAGGTGGATCAGCTCCTGACGCTCACGGACCTGCTGACCCTCCTCGAGCGGTTCGTCGTCCCGACGCCAGCTCCCGCGGCCGGTCGTGGCGTAGATCACCATCCCGGCGCGCGGCGCCACGATGCGGCACGCCGCGATCTGCTCCTTCGTCTGAAGAAGTCGAGTCTGTTCGCGTTCGAACTCCGACTGGTTCGCGCGGAGGTCGGCCTCGGCCTGAACGATGTTCGCGGCCGCCTTCCGCTTGACGCGCTCGAGCGAGGCCTCGTTCTGCTCCGCGTCTGCGGTCAGCGCGTCGACCTGGCGTTTGTACGTGAACTTCTCCAGGAGGCTCAAGGCGTCGACGGCGAGCTGATGCTCGAGGTCCGCGCGGTTCTTCGCCAGTCGATCGCCGTCGAGTTCGGTCTGCGAGATGTACTTCTCGGCGAACAGGCGCTCGGACCACCGGAGCGTCTCCGAGGAGTTCTCCAGGTCTTCGAGCGCGAGCGTGATCTTGGCTTTCGCTTCCTTCACGAGGCGGGGGTAGTCGCCGTCCTCGTAATTCTTCAGGTCCTCGACCGCGAACCGATGGTCAAGCTCGGCTTGTGCGATGTCGCTGGTCGCCTGACTCTTGACGATCTCCAGGTTCTCGCGCGCGTTGATGAACGTGGCCTCGGCGTTCTGAACGTCGATCTCCCGATCGACGAGCTTCTCTTGGAGCTCCGCCGAGTCGAGTTCGACCAACAGGTCGCCCTCCTCGACGTGCGTCCCCTCCTCGACGAGCTCGATGATGGTCACCGAACGCTCGACCTTGTTCGTGATGACGATCTGGTCTTTCGCCTGAATGGTGCCCGAGTCGGCGACGCTGATCATCAGCTCGCCGCGGATCGCGGCGAAGGTCGCTTGCGATGTGGTCGTGTCGTCGGCGGAGGCGCGATCGATACCCATGTAAGCCGCGCCGGCGGCGCTGGCGAGCACGAGGACGAGCAGCACCGTCAGCCCGCGGCGGCGGGGGTGCTTGTCAGGAGCGGGGTTCATCGGTGCCCTCCGGGTCTTGGTCGGGGTCGAACTCGGTCCAGAGTCCGTCGGGGCCGACCAGCAGCAGTCCCATGTCCCGTTGCAGCTCGAGCTCGGCTATACGGTACGCGACGAGGGCCGCCGTCAGGTCGTTCTGTGCGGAAACAAGGTCTTCTTGGGCTTCGAGCAGGTCGCGCGTCTGCGCGCGGCCGGCGAGAAGGTTCATCTGGGCCGAGGCGACCCGGCGGTTCGCCAGGAACACCGCCGCGGCTTCGATCCGCTGCCCCTCGCGCGCTTCGAGCAGCACACGGAGGCGGTCACGGACCTCGCTCTTTACGCGATCTTCGAGCTCTTGATAGGCGCGAACCGCTCGTTCGAGCCCGATCCAAGCCTCGCGATACACGTGGCTCTCGTCGTCTCGTTCGATCGGCAGGTCGACGGTCAGCATGGTGCCGTAGGCCGCGTCGCTGCTGCGGAGGTTCGTCGAGTCGGCTTCCAGGGCGGACGACGGCGACGTCCGGCGGGCGCCGAACGACCCGGATCCGAACAGCGTGACGTCGGCGCCGAGGGCGTCGGCGGTGATCGTCACGTCGCGCTGTGCGTCGTAAATCCCACCCTCGGAGACGAACAGGTCGAGACGGTTCTCGAGCGCGAATCCGACCGCCTCCTCCTGGCTCACCTCGAGCGGGCCGGCCTGGCCCTGCCCCGGTGGCGGGAGATCGATGGGCGCGTCGAAGGGAACACTCACGGTTCGGGCGGCGATCATCGCTTGCGCGTCGCCTTCTTCGATTCCGAGCGTCTTGCGCACCGACTCGCCGAGTCGTTCGAGTTCGGCCCGTTCGAGATCGAGCGCCGCGTCCGGCGGCAGGCCGAGCGTCACGCGAAAGCCGTCAAGCGCACGCTGGTAGCCCTGGATCGCGCTCACCCAGGAGTCGCGCGCTTGCAGCTCGTTCTGCACCGCCTGATCGACCTCGATCCCGGGGCGTCGGCCGGCTTCGTTCTCTGCGCGGAGTTGACGCACCGAGACGATGAGGCTGCGGTAGTTCTGCTCGGCGTTGCGCACCCGGTCGGTCTGCTGGAGCACGCTCAGGTACTCGCTGGCCACTTGCACGGCGAACGTCCGCTTGAACCTTTCGAAGTCGAGGACCGCGTACAGCGCGTTTCTCTCGGCCTGAATCATCGGCTCGGCGACGATGTGCCGCCCGGCGCCGCGCATCAGCGGGATCGAGATCGAGCCGTCAGCGAACACCCCCTTCGAGGAGGTGCGGGGGGGCGTCAGCAGCCGGATGAGATCGATCCCGATGGCGCCGGTCATCGTGACGCCGTTTTGCAGGCGGCGCGTGAACGAGAGATCCGGTGTGCCACGAATCGACGTCGTGCGGGAGCGGACGGGCTCCGACGACGTCGTGCTCGACAGATCTCCGGTCAAGCTCGACGCCCACTGGGTGTGGAAATCGTGCTGCTCGAGGTCGAGGGCGAGCGCGGCCCGGAAGACGTCCTCCTTCTGGGACTGATAATCTCGGCTGCTGCGCGCCGCGATCTGCAACGCGTCGACGAGCGTGAGCTCCATGGAGGCGTCGGCTTCGTGCGCCTCCATGAGACGGCCGAGGAATGGGTCCGGCGCCCCGCGGCCGGCCAGTCGCTCGTCTTCGGGCCAATGATCGATCGGTGCGAGGTCGGCCATCGACATGGACGCGCGCGCGGCGTGCGGCAGGTTCTGGTTCTGCATCAGCCGGCGACGAAAGGTCTCCGACGGGCGCTCGATGGTGAACGCCTCGGTTCGGCCGAACGCGGCCTCTTGAGCGGACGAGACTCGCGCGAGCGCGGCGGTGTCCGTGTGCTCGGACCAATCCGCGACGGTGTTGCAGCCCGCGAAGGCCGTGAGCAGCACCAGGGCCGGGGTTGCGGCCGGAAGGTGCCAGGTCGGTGGGGCGTTTCCAGGCATCGGTTGTCGTCTTGTCCGACAGCGAATCGGAGTGCGCGGCGCAAACGATCGATACTATCAGAAGCCGTGAATTCGGACCAGATTAGGATCGACCACCGGAGGCTCCGAGGGTGAGGGCAAAGGGCTCGCTACCCCTCCGAACGGTCACCTGGAACATCCACAAGGGAATCGGGGGACTGGATCGGCGCTATCGGCTCGAGCGAATCGCCGTCGTCCTGGAGGCGATCGACGCCGACCTGGTGCTCCTCCAGGAGGTCGACGAAGGGGCGCCCCGCTCGCGCCGGGACCGCCAGGTCGACCGGCTGGGCGATACGTTGGGGCTCGCGCATCGGGCGTTTCACGCCAACCATCACCTGAAGGAGGGGCGGTACGGAAACGCCCTCCTCTCCCGCTGGCCGCTGGAACAGGTCGAGAACATCGACCTGACCGTTCCGCTGAAGAAGCGGCGGGGCTCGCTGCACGCGCGCCTGACCGTGGTCGACGGCGCGCGTCGAGCGCGGCTGTGGGTGCACAACGTCCACCTCGGCCTGGCTGGCTTCGAACGGAAGATGCAGCTCCGGAAGATCTTCGAGTGGCAGCACCGACACCGCTGCCCGCACGACACGACGGTGTTGATCGGCGGCGACCTGAACGACGTGTGGGGAACTCTCGGTCCTCAGGTGCTCGAACCCGAGGGGTTCTCGGGGCTCGCGACGCGTCCGTACACGTTTCCCGCCGCACGCCCGCTGCGCCCGCTCGACGCGATGTTCGTGAAGGGCCCGGCGCGGATCACCCGCGGGAGGATCTGGACGAAGTCTCCCGCGGAGGTCGCGTCTGATCACCTCCCGCTGGTGGTGTCGCTGCGCGTGCGCTGATCGAGGAACGCGTCGCCGAGCGCGCCGCGGAGCGCTTCCAGATCCGAGACGTCGATCGCGGTCGTCGTCGCGCGCGCGTCGGCGGCGAATTCATACGAGGATGCGTTGCACGCGGCGAGCAGGAGCGGGCCGAGCCAGAAGCCCGACTCGAGGTTCATCCAAGCCACTCCGGGTGTCGGGCTCGCTTCGTTTGGATCAGAGGTATCCCCTTGACAGGGAAGGAGTTTCGATTCGTGATAGCGTCTCGGAGAGACGGCGATGTCGTCACGAAGGAGGAAACGTGATTCGGGAATCAGGGTTCGCCGTGATCGTTGCGTTGATCGGGTGTTCGGCGAAGGCGCTCGATGACGACGCGGCAATCGTCGAATTGGGAAGCCGCACCGTCACCCTGGACGTGGGGCTCGATGACGACTTGCGGAGAGCTCTCTCGGCGGGCGATGTGCCACGTGTTCAGGGCTTGATGCGCTTCGAGAGCGACCTGACGCCTCAGGATCACGAGGCGATCGAAAGCGCCGGAATCGTCCTGATCGAGTTTCTGACTCCGCGAATCTATTCAGCGTCGATCCCGACCAATGACGAAGGTGCCCAAGGGGTCGTCGACTCACTCGTCAGGGCCGGGACCATCGTTCTTCCGAACGACAAGAAGCATGTGGCTCTTCGGGAGGCCGCCGCCGTGACTGATGGCACGGCGGTAGACATCTTGTTTCGAACCGGTGTGACGGCCGACGCCGTGACTCGGTGCCTGGGCGACTTCAAGGTCTCGGCAAAGGCGACGGGAATCACGCGGCAGTTTCGGGCGGAGGTGAACCACCGAACGCTCGACGGCCTCGCGGGTGACGATCGAGTTCAGTGGATCGAGCCGTCCCCGAAGAAGACGCGCCAGCATGGTGAGACAGCCCGTGCTTGGACTCACGTCGACCGTACGCAAAGCATCTTCTACTCGTCCGGGTCACCGCCGGTGGAGTTCCTCGGGTTGTCGGGAAAGGGAGTCGTCGTCGCGGTCGCGGACACGGGAATTGATGAGGGTCACGCGGACTTCTTCGAGATAGGGACCACGAACACTCGGGTCAATGTGCCGGCCCCGAACGCGAACGGCGATCATGGGACGTTCGTGGCGGCGCTGGTCGGTGCACAGGGAGTCGCGAATTCTTCGCTCGGGTTCCCTAAGTACGCCTTTCGTGGTCAGGCGCCGGAGGTCCGGTTTGTCGAGACCGCGTTCGTCAATGGCAACGAAGAGTTGTCGCATCTAATCGTCGAAACCCGCGAGACGGACCTCTCGAATCACTCGTACTCCATCTCGCCGGCCACGACCTACGACGGGGCGCACGTCGCGAGCATTGATCGGATCATCCGAGGCGACGGAAGTCACAACGGGCAGCCGATTCGCCCGCGGCCCCAGGTCTTCTCGGCCGGCAACTTGGGTGACGGGGATCCGGACGAGTTCCTGCCTCATTCGGGCTACTACTCGATCGAAGCCGTCGCGAAAAACTCGATCGCGGTCGGGTCGATCGACACGTTTGACGGCCGACTCTCTCGAACCTCGAGCCTCGGTCCCACGATCGATGGTCGGATCAAGCCGGACTTGGTCGCTCCCGGCGCCTTCGATTCGATCGTGGATCCGCCGGTGGGCCTGTATGCCGCCAAGAGCGGCGGGGGACACGCCAACACTTGGGGGACGTCGAATTCCGCCGGAGTGGTGAGTGGGATTCTCGCCCTCGTGGCGCAGCAGCGCAACGCCATCGGGTTTGACGCTGATTCCATGCTCTCATCCACGTACAAGGCGATCCTCATTGCCGCCGCGATCGACGCGGTCGAGGAGATGTTCCCCCCAGCGAATCGGCAGTTCCTGAACTCGGACACGGGGTTGCCGGTCAGGTATCACGTCGGGCCGGACTGGGCGACGGGCTTTGGAATCGTCGACGCCCCTCGCGCGGTCGAGCTCACGAAGGACGAACGTTGGCGTGAGGCGATGCTCGTCGCGAAGGGGCAGTCGCACTTGTACTGCATGACGGTCCCGGCAGGGGCCGCGGAGCTTCGGGTCGCACTGGCGTGGGATGACGAGCCGGGCTCGCTGATTCTCGGTGCCAAGCAGCCGCGCCTGGTCAACGATCTCGACCTCGAGATGACCGATCCAAACGGGGTTGCCGTTCTTCCCTGGACGCTCGTTCGTCCTCCCCAAGCGGCGGAAGCGTGGAAGGACGGACTGGACCCGATCAAGCCGACGGATCTTCCGCCGGCCACCCGAGGTCCGTATCCCGATCGAGTCAACAACGTGGAGCTGATCAGCGTGCCGGAGCCACAGCCTGGCACGTGGTCCATCAAGGTGAAGCTTCATCACCTTGGTGGTACGGACCCTCAGTTGTACAGCCTCGCGGCGTCTCATCAGATGGGGTTCTGCCCGCTCGTGCCCCCGATCCCCTGGCCGCCGACGGACATCATCTGCAAGAAGTTCAAGTTCCTCTGCGAGTTCCAGCTGGTCTTCCCGGAGCCGATCTTCGACCTGGAGGAACGGACCTGGCTGTTCGACCAGACGACCGTTCTCTCGATGGGTCGATTGCGTACGCGTGTCGACGTCGACGGCGAGCCGAGGAGCATCGCGGCGACCGGCCTCCCGGATCGCGCCGAACTCCACGTGATCGATGACACGGGACGCGTCCTCGTTGAGGCGACCTCCGAAGGCGGCGTCGTGCATGCGGAGTTCGACGGTGGCCGACCGGGTCATCGTCAGTTCATTCTGATCACCGGCTCGATGCGCCAACCTCTCGAGGCACCTACTCGAGTCCGCATTGATCTCAACATCGAGTCCGACGGTTGATTCTCCGTCGGCACAGAACTTCAGGAGGAATCGTGACCGACCTTCGACTCGCTATCTGCCTATCGCTTGCGTTTTGTGCAGCCGCCGATGCCCACGCGCGGCGCGCCGACTGTGAGAATGTCCCGAGCGTCCCGACGAACAAGGTGTTGTCCGCGATCCTCGCGGACGGTGACCTCGGCGGACGTCCTTACCGCCTCGTTCACCTCCTTCCCGTTTCGAAGC
>Ga0315336_1006950_pt1 | contig 11229 bp, 9 predicted proteins | sample ASW5metaG_FD_204512 | JGI IMG/M metagenome (GOLD analysis project Ga0315336, IMG submission 204512) | Ammonia-oxidizing marine archaeal communities from Monterey Bay, California, United States - ASW #5 | ecosystem: Environmental > Aquatic > Marine > Intertidal zone | place: USA: California... | reverse complement strand
TCTGCAAAAATCGGCATCGCCAAGGCAGACCTTCTGCCGAAATTCGGGATCGGGGGGGCGTTCGGCGTGAGTGCCAGGAACGTCGGCGATCTGTTCGCAGGCGACAGCGACTCCGGATTCTTCGGACCCTATTTCGCCTGGGATATCCTCAACTACGGCCGCATCACCAACAACGTCCGTGGACAGGACGCGAAGTTCCAGACGTTGCTCGTCAACTACCAGAATGCCGTCCTCGGGGCTCAGCGCGAGGTCGAGGATGCGCTGGCGGGGTTCCTCGGCGCGCAAGCGCAGGTCGGTTCTCTGACGGAGGCGGTCCAGGCGGCGGAGCGTTCGGTCGAGCTTGCCACGGATCAGTACCGCCAAGGCGCTGCGCCCTACACGCGGGTCCTCGACACCCAGCAGTTCCTCACGCGTCAGCAAGACGTCTTGACGAGGTCCCGTGGCGAAGTATGCCGCAATCTGGTCGGGGTCTACCGTGCCCTCGGAGGAGGCTGGCAGATTCGCGATGGCAAGCCATTCGTCCCGACGGAGACCAAAGAAGAGATGCGGGATCGGACGGCCTGGGGTGGCCTCCTGGATGATGCGGAAGAGATGGAGGCCACGTACGAGGAACCAAAGGGTAACGTGCGTTTCCCGGACTTCTGACGGCGAGAGTTGACACCCAGAATGGATAGAGGTATGGAACCATGAGAACAGGCGCACGAAGCCTGATCTGCTGCCTTGCCCTGCTGGCATCGTGCGGCAAAGATGTCGAGCCGCCGGCGCGTCCGCCGCGGCCCGTATCCTACGTGACACTGCAGTCTATGGCCCCGGGCGCCACTACGAGGCTCGCGGGTACCGTGGAATCCTGGAAACGCGTCGAGGTGGGCTTCGAGGTCCCCGGACGGGTCGCGCACATGGTGGATGCGGGGACCGAGATTCAGGGCGAGGCCGTCGACGTGAACGGGAAGCGCGTAACGCCGGGCACCGTGATCGCCAGACTGGACGACGAGCGCTACCGGATTGCCCTGGAAGAGCAGAAAGCGTTGCTCGCGTCCGCGGAGGCCAGGCTCAAGGCGTCCACGACCGAGCTCGAAGCCGTCATTCCCGAGAAGTTGAAGGCGGCGCAGGCAGACCTGGTGCTGCAGCAGCAAGAGGTCGAGCGTTACACGCGCATGGTGGCCGAGAACTCGGCGCCCCAGGAGCGACTCGACCAGATCCAGGCGGCCTTCAAGGTGGCACAGTCCACGGTGGCACAGGTCGAGTCCCTGCTCGCGACCAAAGCGGCCCAGGTGGATGCGGTGAGGGCCCAGGCCCGAGTGGCCGCAGAGATGGTCGAACGCGCCCGTCTCAACGTCGAGGATTGCACGCTTCATGCCCCATTCAGCGGGCTGATCGCCCGGACGCACGTGATTCTCGGTGGATACGTTCTGCGTGGGCAACCCGTCGTGACCTTGCAGATGATGGACCCGATCAAGGTCCAGGTTGCCCTGTCTCCGCGACTCGATGCACAGATCAACTACAACGACCGGGTGAAGGTCTATCTGCCGGATACCGACGAGGTCCTCGAGGGCTACGTCTATCTGAAGGACACGTTCGCCGATCCCGCCACGCGGACCTACCTCGCGACCTTGCTGGTGCGGAATCGCCGCGTCGAGGCCGGACTGGACATCAAGAGGGACGCCTCGACTCCCCGCGCCACCGATCTCATACCGATAGAAAAGAGCGACCCCAAAGGCCCAGGACCGTATTTCACCGAAGTGGGCTCGCTCTACGAGGACGAAGCCGGCTTCTACGTCTGGAAGGCTCATGGATTGAAACAGCAGGACCTCTGGGAGGACTATGACCCCCGGGTCAAGGTCAAGAAAGTGCGTGTGACGCCGGGCGATCAACTCCTCGACTTCGTGCAGCTCTTCACGTTTCGCGAGCTCACCGACCACGGCGAGCTCGTCCCAGGCCAGGATCTCGTGCTGCGGGGCGTGACGGGTGACGTCAAAGACGGCGGCGAGGTCCTCCTCGTTCGTGAACGCTGGCTGCTTCGCCCCGGCGATGTCGTCAGCGTCGGCTTGAGGGGCGCCGGCCTCGATCCGGGCTTCTACATCCCGGAAGAGGCCATTCAGTTCGACGGACAGACGTACTCCGTTTACACCATTCAGGCGCAGAGCGACGGGCGCCACACGGCGGTCAGCATCGCCGTGCGCCTCGGTGAGACGGTTGGCAAGTTACGGCGAGTCGAAGGCTTCGATAACGGCAAGCTTGCCGAGGGCATGCAGTTGGTCCTGGAAGGAGCCCACTATGTCGTGGACGGGGAGGCCGTGAACCCGATCGAAGAGGCGGCCATCGCGCAATGAACCTTCCCAAGTTCGCACTCGATCACAAGGCCGTCGTCCTGGTCACGACCGTCGTCCTCGTTGCGCTGGGCGTCGCCACCTTCATGACGGCGCCGCGCAAGGAAGACCCGTCCTTCACCATTCGCGACGGGATTATCATCACGCCCTGGTACGGCGCCACGGCGACGGAGGTTGAGCAGCTCGTCACGGATCCGATCGAGCTGGCCCTCGCAGGGGTAAAAACGATTCGCAAGATCGACTCGACCAGCTACGCCGGCGTTTCGGTCATGCAGATAACGACCATCGATGCGGTGTCCGACGCCAATGCGGTCTGGGACAAGGTACGTCGGGAGCTCAAGCTCGTCGAGCCGAGCCTGCCGCCGGGCTGCGGCACGCCCATCCTGAGCGATCACATCAGCCAGGCGGCCGTCATGATCCTCGGTCTTTATCAGGATCCTTCGACGCTGTCGAAGCGCCGCTACACGCCGCGGGAGCTCGACGACTTTGCCAGGCTCCTGCGGGACGAGATCATGAGCCTCCGTCCCCAGATGCCGGACGCGAGCGGACGCCTGGTCCCGATCCCCACGGCGCCCTCGTACGTCGAGCGGGTCGACATGTTCGGGGCGCAAGAAGAAGTAATCTACGTCGAGACCGACAACAGCAAGTGGTCCCAGCTCGGGGTCACCGGGGAGCAGCTGGCGGCGTTCCTCCGCATGCGAAACGTGGTCGTCGCCGGCGGAACCCTCGAGACCGACGAGGCGAGGTTCACCATTCAGCTGAGCGACACGGTCGATGCCGTCAGCGATATCGACCGCACGGTCATCGGCCGCGTCGCCACAGGCGCGGATGGTGGAAAGTTGTCAGCGCTGTCCGCGGCGCTCTCGCAGTCCCTCGCCGGCAACGACACTTACCCGGAGTCGCTCGCCGTACCGCTGACACAGAACGTTCCGGTGACCGTCGCCGATCTCGACTTCAACGTCCGGCGCGGCTATCGCGATCCGCCCCGGTCCATCACACGCTTCGCCGACGCCGCGGGGTCGAGCGAGTGCGTGGTCCTGGCCTTCGCCATGAAGGACGGCGTCAACATCGTGGAGCTGAATCAGGCCATCGACAGCATGCTGAGCACGGCCAACGAGACCTTCCTGCCGCCGGACATCAAGGTGAGCAAGGCGTCCGACCAGCCCGAGGCCGTCGACAAGAAGGTCACCGAGGTGGTCTCGAACGTCATCTCGTCGGTCGTCGTCGTGATCCTCGTCCTGGTCTTCATGGCCGGACTGCGCATCTCGATAATCGCGGCCATTGCCATCCCGGCGATCATGCTGATCGCTATCGGACTGATGACCCTCTTCGGCGTTGTCATCGAGCAGATCTCCCTGGCGGCGCTGATCATCGCGCTCGGCATCCTGGTCGACAACACGATCCAGGTCTGTGACAACACGCAGACCATGCTGAAGAAGGGCGCCTCGAGACGCGACGCCGCCATCAAGGGGCCCAGCCAGATCGGCTTCGCGATTCTCATCGCCACGTGCACCATCCTCGGGGCCTTCCTGCCCATGACCGTGTTCCTGAAGGGCTCGATGAAGGAGTACATCTTCAGCCTGCCGGTTGTCGTGTGTCTGGCGCTCGCCGTGGGCTGGGTGTTCGCCATGACGGTGACGTCCATCATGGCCTACTACGGCCTCAAGCCCGGCGGCGGCAAGAATCCGATCGCCGCTCTGATCGCTGTGCTGAAGAGACGCGGTGGCAAGAAGGACGAACCTGCCGAGACTCCGGCCGACAAGATAGGGCTCTATCAGAAGCTGTGCCTGATAGCCGTCAAGGCCAAGTGGCTGACCATCGGCGTCTCCTATGCCTTGCTCGTGCTGGTCGTCAGTCTTCCCATGAAGACGGCTTTCTTTCCGCTCTCGGACCGCAACCAGTTCATCGTCGACGTCTACCTGCCGGACAGCGCGCCCATCCAGAAGACCAGTGAGGCGGCGGCGCGCGTCGAGCAGATGGTAAGCGTGCTGGACAAGAAGGTCCGGGTGGACGGCAAGTGGGTGGACGTGACCGAGGGCGACGGACGTTTCCGGTCGATGTGCACCTTCATCGGTACGGGTGGGCCCTTCAATTACCCCGGGCTGTACCCCAAGCCGGACGAGCCCAACTACGGCTGCATCTGGGTGAACACCGCGACGGGCGACGACGTGCCCGGTTTTCTCGCGGACCTGCGGTATGCGGCGACCGCCGGCATCGGAGAGCCTGGCACCGAGGGCTACATTCCCCCGATTTCCGGCGTCCGGGTGGTTCCGCACCAGCTCGTCCTGGGCGTGCCGGTTGTTTCTCCGATCGACATTCGCCTGCTCGGGCCGCGGCTCGGCGGCGAGCAGGTCCTGCGCAAGTACGGCGAGCGCATCAAGGACGCGCTCAGGAAGTGTGGCCTGGCCTGGGACATCCACGACAGCTGGGGCGAGTACGGCCGACAGCTCGACGTCGACGTGGACGAGGAGAAGGCCGTTCTCGCCGGCGTGACCAACGCCGCGGTCTCCCTTTCGATGAACGCCTACTACAGCGGCCATCCGTTAATGCTCTATCGCGAAGGAGATCGCCAGATCCCCGTCATGCTACGCCTGCCTCCCTCACAACGACGGTCCCTTGATGATCTCAGCGCCCTTTACGTCGGCGGCCTGACGGGCAAGGTGCCCCTGGAGTCCATCGCCACGATCGAACAGACCTGGCAGCCCTCGAAGATCAACCGTTTCCAGCGCGAGCGCAACATGAGCGTACGCTGCCGACCCGAACCCGGGGTGCTCTACAGCGAGGTCATCGCGGCGGTCCAGAAGGATCTGGATCAGACCGAAGCCGAGCTGCCGCCCGGATACCGCATAGAGCAGGGCGGCATCAGCGAGGAGGCCGACAAGGGCGCCAAGATGAACATGAGCTCACTGGCGGCCGGAGGCATCTTGATATTTCTCCTCCTTGTCATCCAGTTCAACTCGGTCCTCAAGCCGTTCATGATCTTCCTGACGCTGCCTCTCGCGGCGGGCGGAGGATTGGTGGGCCTGCTCCTCATGGGCATACCGCTGGGCTTCATGGAGACCGTCGGCTTCCTGGCGCTGTTTGGAATCGTCCTCAGCGCGGCCATCTTGCTGATCGAGTTCTCCGGCATCCTCGTGGGGCAAAAGCTCGCCTCCGGGGAGGGCCTCGCAGCCGCGGGTGAGAAGTCTTACAACGGTCTCAGCCGCGACGCGTTCCAGCGCTGCCTGGCCGAGGCCGGTCAGCTGCGTCTGATGCCGATCCTCATGACGACCCTGACGACCGTCGGTGGTCTTCTGAGCCTGATGTTCGTCGGTGGCCCGCTGTTCAAGGGGCTGGCGACGGTGATCGTCGTCGGTCTCTCCATCGGTACCCTCTTCACGCTGTTCGTGCTGCCCGCGATCATCGCGGTGTTCGTGGAGAGGTTCGGGGTGAAGCTCGCCGAGGAGTCTGCGGTGGAGTAGCCGGAGTATTTGTTATCTAGGAGGTCCAATAAGCTGTTGATGAAGAAGTACAACGTACGGTCCCTGATCGCGGCAACGGTAGTGGTGGGTCTCTTCGGCTGCGCGACCGACCCCCTTCCGTCCTGGAACGACACCACCACGAAGCAGAGTATTGTCGCATTCGTCGAGAGCGTTACCGACCCGAGCAGCGATTCCTTCGTCAAGGTAGAGGAACGGATCGCGACGTTCGACAATGACGGAACGCTATGGTCCGAGCAACCGATCTACTTCCAGCTTGCTTTCGCCTTCGACCGCATCCGAGCGCTGGCACCCCAGTATCCGGAGTGGAAGGAGCGGCAGCCGTTCAAGGCCGTCATCGACGGCGACATGGAAACCGTCCTCGCAGGGGGAAAGCACGCCTTGCTCGAGATCGTCATGGCCAGCCACGCGGGGATGACGACGGCGGAGTTCGAGGAAATCGTCTCTGAATGGGTAGGCACGGCGCGCCATCCGAAGACGAAACGCCTCTACACCGAGATGGTCTACCAGCCGATGCTGGAGTTGCTGGATTATCTGCGCGCGAATCGGTTCAAGACGTACATCACTTCCGGAGGGGGTGTCGAGTTCATGCGGCCCTGGGTGGGGAATGTCTACGGCATTCCCCCCGAGCAGGTTGTCGGCTCGAGCATCCAGACAGAGTTCGAGATGCGTGAAAGTGGTCCGGTCCTGGTGCGCCTCCCGGCAGTTGACTTCATCGACGACAAGGCCGGCAAGCCGGTGGGGATCCACAAGTTCATCGGCCGCAGACCCATTGCCGCCTTCGGCAACTCCGACGGTGACTTGCAAATGCTTCAGTGGGCAGCTGCCGGCAAGGGGGCCCGCTTCCTGCTTCTGGTTCGTCACACCGATGACGCACGGGAATGGGCGTACGACCGCGAGTCTCACATTGGCCGATTGGATAAGGCCTGGGACGAAGCGAAAAAGCGCGGGTGGACGGTCGTGGATATGAGACGAGATTGGAAGGTGGTTTATCCCTTCGAAAGGAAGGGCGCCAACCAATAGCGCGTGCGTCGCGGGGTGCTAGAAAGGATTTGGCAATGCAGAATCGACTGCAATGCAGAAAGCGGGTCGCGGTGACGCTCCTCGGAGCGTGGCTGAGCGGCTGCGCGGAGATCGAACAAACCTTGCATCCAGCGGTACGAATCGGCCATCTGAAGCAAATGGGAACGGAGGCCGTCGGAAGAGCCCCCGGTCAGGCACCTCAGTCGCGATTCATATCCTTCGGCTCCGACGAAGCCCGTGGTTCCCTTTCCGAATCCGGTTCGGATGACGGCTCGGAAAAGGCGTCCGACAAGGGCGAGGGGGAACCTGGCCCGGCCGCGGACACAGACGGACAGGAGGGCTGATCGGCGGAAGCACAGGCGAACAACCCGCTTGCGAACCTCAAGGCATTCAACCTCCAGAACTACTACACCCCGGAGCTCACTGGCACTGACGAGAAAGCCAACACGTTCTGGTTCCGCTATGCCCAGCCCGTCAAGACGCCCGTCGGAGACTGGCTGGTCCGCGCCTCGCTTCCTCTCCAGAAGCTCCCAACGGGGGTCAACGAAACGGAGTCCGGAATCGGGGACTCCAACCTCTTCGCCACCTACCTGTTCGATACGGGCGACCCAGGCATCAGCGTCGGAGCAGGCCCGTTGATGGGGATACCCACGGCGACGGACGACGCTCTTGGAACGGACCAGTGGTCCCTTGGTGCCGCATTCATCTTGTTCGACGCGCGTGACAAGATCCTTCAATGGGGCGGACTCGTAACCTACCAGCACAAGGTCGGCGGCTCGGGTCGCGTCGACGACGTCAACTTCCTGGCGCTTCAACCGTTTGGTTTCGTGCAGCTCGGTCAGGGCTACTATTTCCGCGCCGCCCCGATCTGGGCCTTCAACCTGGAAACGGGCGACTATCACGTTCCCGCCGGCGTAGGTATCGGAAAGGTCGTCAAGCTCGAAAACGTCGTACTGAACTTCTTCATCGAGCCCCAGTTCACTATTCTCGACGACGGTCCCGGGCAGCCCGAGGTCCAGATCTACTCGGCCCTGAACATGCAGTTCTACTAAAACTCGTACGGAGCCAAGGACCCAGCTCCATTACGATCCCAACCCTCATTCAAAGTGTCCAACGTCAGCAAGAACGCGAATTTTGGCTGAGGACCTACACCTGTACTCACCCGCACAGGCCTTCCTGGAGCGCACCTGGATTCTGCCGCTTATAGAAAAGACGAAATGAGACGTCCTCAAAATCAATCAACAAGCCCAGCCCACTGGAGAACCCGATGCGCACAGCTTTCAATGTCGTTATAGCGGTTTTCGCACTCGCAGCCACGCAAGTTCACGCGGGCGACGAGCTCCGCGTTCCTAAGGTCCAGTCAGAGCCCGAGTGCGAGGCGCTAATGCCCAAGACGGGCGAGGTGGGAACCTATTTCGGCACGTTCGAACTGGCCCTCGCCGACATACGAGCTTGATACTTCTCCGCCCATTCCTCAAATCGCTCGTTCGTCATGGGTGGAGGCGGTCCCGGTCGGATGCCACTGAACTCTCCGAAGACTCGCTCGAGGACAAAGGTCTCCTCTGGCATTCTCCCGAGAAAGAACGAGGCAGGGTCGCACTCCTGGTCAGTAGCGTCGGGATGGGGTGCGAAGTGGAAAGCCCCACCTCGCTCTCCACCTTCGCCGGGTGGATACGGATCCTGCTGGTACTGCGCCATGAACGCCTGCGCCCCCATCCGCAGTAGGGCCTCTCGGAGCACTTCGCGATCTTCGCGCGCCGGGTGCAAGGCCTCTCCGCTCAGTCGCACAACTCGTCTCCCAAACACTTGTGGAAACCGCTCGTCGTTTGTAGCGATGGCCGGGAGGTTCAGGTGCTCCCAGTCTCCCTGGGCGAGTAGGTGGGCGGTCAGGTCGTCTTGCGCAAGGCGTTGCATCACGAGAATCACTACGCCGTCGGACTTTCGATCGAGGCGTTGGTAGACATTTCGGTCGTACCAGGACCGGATCGCAGCGCTTTTGGCTGGGTCGTCGGCCTCGTGCGCGGCCTGCGGGTCGTCGATGATGATGAGATCCGCCCCGCGGCCCGTCAACGCCCCGGTTGGTGTAAACGCGGCTCGGGAACCCCCGTGGGGCAGGATGATCTTGCTCGCAGTTTCCGAGAACCGGACGTGGGGGAAGAGCGCTCGGTATTTCGGATGGGCGATCAAGTTTCGTGTCATCGTGTGGTGGTCGTCGGCGAGGCCGCGATGCCCCGCGACGCAGAGGATCTTTGTTTCCGGACGCAGGGCCAGCGCCCATGCGGGGAAGGCGACAGAGGCGCAGATCGACTTCAGCGAGCGTGGCGGCATGTTGATGATCAGCCGTTTCGTTTCCCCGCGATAGCAGCGGGTGAGAGCGTCGCCCAATAGGTCGATGGACCAGTGGGGCTGGAACTCGACATGGGGGTGGAGCAGCCGGAAGGCCAATCCCAAAAACGAGCTCAGGTCCGTCTGGTACATGTGGCGAATTGCGCAGGTTTGGGTGTCATCCATCGCTGTTCTTCACCTCGCCTTCGACCGCAGCGCCGTAGTCCTCGATTCGTGCCTTCTCGAAAAGGGACAGCAGTGCTTTGCGGTCTCCTGCGTCGGTCTCGAAGCCCTCGACGCTGAGATTGTTCTTCATCAAATTGAGCGCCAGCTTGAGGGCCGCACGGTCGCCCCTGAGCGCTTCGTTGACGAGACGCTTCACGATGAGCTCTCGCTTGGACAGGAGCTTTGTCTCTCCGCCGTCGGTGATCCGGACAGTCTCGCTGAGTTCCCGGTCGAGGAGCTTGTCGAAGTCCTTGATTTTCTTGGGGCGACCCTTTGGATTCCCGGACTGGCCCGGCTTCCATTGGGTCATCTTCGGGGGCTTGCCGTACCCGACGTCGTAGTCTCGGTCGTGGGTGGAATCAGTCATCACTCGCCTCCTTCGCGCGGATCTCGACGAGCTCAGCGAAGGTGCGGCCCGATGCGCAATGGACGGCCTCCCGGCCAGTCCAGCGTTCCCAGCGGGCGATCGCTACATCGACATAGCGGGGAGAAATTTCGAGCCCCACGAGGATGCGGTCTGACTTCTCGCAGGCGATCAGCGTCGAACCACTGCCGAGGAAGGGGTCGAGAACGATCTCTCCACGCCTGGAGCAATCGAGGATGGCGTCCTCGATGGGGCGAACCGGCTTGATCGTCGGGTGGAGCTTTAGTGCTTCGTCCCCCTCGGGATCGCCGTCGGCAGAGTCGCGGGAACGGACGGACGGGTAGCTCCACACGTTGCTTCGAGTGCGTCCGTGCTGGCCGAGGCCGAAGTGGTTCTTGTGTCGGGTCTCACCGACCTTGAAGACGAACACCAGCTCGTGCTGGCTGCGATAGAAGGCGCCCATCCCCGGACGGTCTTTCACCCAGACGCAGAGGTTCTTGAGTTCGGTGTACTGGGCACTTCCGGCCGCGAGAATCTCCGGAGCATGGCGCCAATCCATGAATAGATAGTGGATCGAACCGGGCTCGCTGAATCGGCAGAGCTGCTCCATCACCAGAGTCAGGAACTGACGAAACTCCTCGGGTGACATCTCGCCAGAGCCCATCGCGAAGTCACCGTGGTTACTGGCACAGACCTGGCCGATCGTGCGAGCGGGGAGGTTGTAGGGTGGGTCCGTGAAGACCATTGCGGCGCGGTTGCCTCCCAGGACACGCTCGTAGCACACGGCGTCCGTGCTGTCCCCGCAGAGAATCCTGTGAGGCCTCTCTGGATCGCCGAGCGCCCAGAGGTCGCCGGCGCGGGTGACGATGGGCAGCGCGTCGGGGGCCGGGACAGCATCGGCCTCGTCATCCGAGTGGTCATCTCCCTCCAAAACCAGAATCCGCTGCTCGATCTCGCCGTAGTCAAATCCGATCGATTCGATATCGAAGTCGAGATCTAAATCGGAAAGGATCTTGAGATTGTCGCCGAGGATCTGGTCGTCCCAGGTGCTCAGGTCGGTCAGTCGATTGTCCACGATCATGAGTCCGCGCACTTGTCTGTCCGAGAGATCTGTGACCCGTAGTGACGGTACGCGGTTGATCCCGACGAGCTTCGCGGCCTCGACTCGGGCGTGCCCACAGACCAGGCGCGAAGAACGATCGATCACTACCGGCACTCGAAAGCCAAACGCTCGAATACTCTCGGCTATCTGGCGGATCTGTTTTTTCGAGTGGAGGCGCGGATTGTCTGGATGCGGACAGAGCGAAGAGACCTCCACGTACTCAAGAACGGCGTCTGTCCCGCGGAGTGGATCCCCTTGAGCGTTCTTCCTCGGCGCCTTTGCGGCGGATTCGTTTGGAGCCATCAGCGGCTTCCCTTCTTTCGGCGACCGGGTGTCGTCTTCTCGGTCGGGGCTTTCTTGGCAGAGCCTCGAGGACGACCGCGA
>Ga0315336_1006949_pt1 | contig 11229 bp, 11 predicted proteins | sample ASW5metaG_FD_204512 | JGI IMG/M metagenome (GOLD analysis project Ga0315336, IMG submission 204512) | Ammonia-oxidizing marine archaeal communities from Monterey Bay, California, United States - ASW #5 | ecosystem: Environmental > Aquatic > Marine > Intertidal zone | place: USA: California... | reverse complement strand
CGCCGCGGCCTCCAGCAGCAACCCGCGATAGGCCCCCGACAGAGTCATCCCGGCGAGCCGCCGTCCTGCCGGAAGGCGTGCCGAATGGATCATGAATTCGACCGCTTCGATCGCCTCATCGAGGGTCTCGACGCGCATGACCCCCGCCGACCCGACCACTGCATCGAATGCCTCGGCACTGCCGGCCAAGGCCCCAGTATGGGCCATAGCGGCTGCCCGCCCCTCCTCGGTCTTGCCCAGCTTAAGCACTACCACTATCTTGCCCGCGTCCCGTGCCGCCCTTGCGGCTTCCAGGAAACTATCCATGTCCTTGATCGCTTCCAGGTAGGATACGATGACCCGAATTCTAGGATCGGCAGCGAAGAAGGCAATGTAATCGGCGCTGCTGAGGCCCGCTTCGTTGCCGCTGGATACAATATAGGAGGCTGCGAGCCCGCGCTCTTCAAGTACCTGATTGGCGAACATCATGACTCCGCCGCTCTGCCCAACCAGCGCCACCGGGCCGGTGTCTAACGACAGTTGGCGGTCTTCGACGAATGAGACAAACCGGCTCGGTGCGCTGAAATTACCGAAACAATTGGGACCGGATACCGCGAGCCCGGTTTCCACAATTACCCGTTCCAGGTCCCCAGCCAGCGCTTGGGCCTGGGCATCATCGGATTCGCCGAATCCTGAGGTGAAGATGGTGGCACTGCGCCCACCCGCCTTGGCCACGTCCCTGAGAAGCCCGGGCACCCCGGGTGCGGGGATGAGGACGACAACGTGGTCAGGAGACTCGGGCAGGGAAAACACGTCAGCATGGCAGGCCTGGTCCCAGATCTCGGACCGTTTGGGGTTGATGGGGTAGATGGCACCGGGAAAGTCGTAGCGGTTGAGGTTGCGCCAAACCCGCGCCGCCCAGCTTCCAGGACGGTCGCTTGCCCCTACGATCGCCACGTTACGCGGTGACAGCAGTGCCGAGACGAGTTCCTGCGACTCCTTCAGGCCCATGGCCGCTCCGCTCCCCCTGGCCGCGTCACATGCGGTACTTGTCGAGCTTCGCCAGGTCGATGGCGGCGCCGAAACCCGGCGAATCCGGCACCCCAATGCAGCCGTCGGCATGGGTGAACTCGCCAGCGAAGACATCATCGGCTAGTTTCTTGAAGAAATGGGTTTCCGTGGGCCAGGGCGCCAAGCTCGGGATCGCCGCGCGCAGATGAATTCGCGCCAGCGACCCGATCCGGGATTCGGAATCGGTACCGATGACCACCGGAAGCCCGGCTGCTTCGCACAGGCCGATAATCTTGAGGGCCTCAGAAATGCCAGTGCGGCGCAGCTTGACGCTGACCGCGCCGACGGCATTGATCTTTGACAGGGAATGGACGGCCTCTAGGTTACCACAGCTTTGGTCGCCCAACAGCGCGACCGGAAGGTCACGGGCCAGGGCCACCATGCGCGAGGGGTCCGAGAAGCGGCAGGGCTCCTCGATGAAAGAGACGTTGTAGTCGGCCAGCTTGGAAAGAATAGTCCTCGCTTCGGTTTCGGAATAGGTGCTGTTGGCATCGACCCAGAGAATTACGTCGTCGCCCACCGCCTTGCGAATGGCGGCGACCATCTCGACGTCTTCCTTTGAACGCCTCCAGGTCTTGATCTTGAGCGCCGAAAATCCGCCCGCCCCCAAGGCGCTCACAGCCTGATCACACATCGCCTCCATACTGTCCCCATGGACGATCCAGGCCACCGGAACAGGGGCGGTGGGGCCGCCGCCCAGTAACCGCCATACCGGCTGGCCGAGGATCTTGCCGCGGAGGTCCCAAAGGGCGAGATCGATCAGGGCGCGAGCCGTTCCGCAGCTCCGGACCCTACCTATATCGCGCAGGATATGGTTGTGCTCCCGAGGGTCTCTGGCTTCCAGGATCGGCGCGAAAAACGTCTCGATCTGGTAGGAGAGCAATTTGGGATCCTCGCCCGAAAATCCAGGCCGGGCGACACATTCAGCGATACCTTCTGCACCGCTGTCCGAGATCAAACGCAAAATCAGATATTTGCCCGTAGATTCGGTCAGCGAGGCGAACTGGATCGGCTTGACGTAAGGAAGCTCGATGCAATGGGTTTCCACCCGGGCGATCTTTTCTTCCATGGGTTCCCCCCTAGTATCGTCGCTGGGTTTAGGGGCGCCCGCGCCGCCTCCCCTTACCCAGAGACTTAATCCTTAGCAGATTCCGATTTATCCCGGGTCAAGCGTTCGAGGGCAAGCAAGACGAAAACCAGCGAAAATTGGACCACCGCTGTTGCCGGGTTGAAGTGCCGCATCAATCTGGATGTTTCTGCACCTCTTTAATTCTTGTCTCGAAGAGCGCACCACAAGAAGGACAAAACAATTGCTCCAGATGATGACGGCCACCCAAATCTGACATAAGGGGACCAGCCCATAATTCCGGCAAATCCCAATTCTTTGCCTGTTCTTGCCAGTTTGTTGGGGATTCTCCCAAACCAGCCCCACACTGAGTGCACTGCACCAATCGGACGCCTGACTGATCAATCACCATTTCAATGTTTTCACCCAACCGATACTTTATCACATTGCCCTCTGGTGTTCAGGGTTAACGGACGCCTGCCTTTTGGCCATTAGTGCAGTTCGATGTACCTCTGTGGCCTCAAGGTTGAGACTTCCATCTTCTTTCAAAATCACGCCGTACACATCCCGGGCCGTAATTTTGGATACAGTTCCGTTTCGAATGTCCCGTTCAACCATAGTACCCTGGCGTTCAAGAGGATCCCCGTACCCTCCACCACATGATGTCCGAACATAATAGACATCTTCGTCGCTTAAGATGTAATCCTCATAAGGTATCGCCCTCGGAACTCCTCCCCAGCCTTCTACATTCATAGGTAGAACATGTCGTTGGAGTAGGCTTTTAACTTGTGTCTGTTGATAATGAACTAAGATACTGGGGGCGCCCGGATAACCGCCGAATAACCCTTGACCAGAATTGCCGCGGCCAACAACTCCCAAGCCTATTATTCTAATTTCCTTTTCCGGCGCCTCGTGGACGATCCAGCCGACTTCTGTGCCTACGCCGCCTCTATACTTTCCGGGACCACCGGAGTCCTGAGCCTGACGCCGAAAGAGGTACAGAATCGGAAAATTTCGCTCGACCCATTCAACGTTATGGCAGCTTGAATGACCTCTTCCAGAATCGACACCATCCCTATAGGAAGTCGCACCACTACCTCTTGCTTCTTGGAGCGTCGAGACATAATAATTTCCGTACTGGTTAACCCCTGCATGCCTTGCAAAGCGACCGCCCAGGGTCTGGGACATCGCTTCAATCCGCCACTTTTCACTCGTTGCCAAGCACCTTGTCACGACCGAGGTCGCTAGAAACTTTGCAATTGCTCCTCCAGATGTGGTGCTGAGAGAAACTGGCCCCGGATAACGCACATTCACAAGGCATCCCTCAGGGGCGATCACCTCCAATACGGCAAATGTTCCTTGATTCTTTGGAATATCATAGCCCAAAGACGTAAGTATCGCTTCGCAGCACGCGCCAAATGTCGCGTGATAGGGAAGGTTGATCCCTACCCGAGCCTGATCGTCCGTTCCAGTAAAGTCAAAATAGAAACGGTCTTTTTCCTTACGCAGAGTGAGATTCACCTTATATTTCTTATCGGCCTCTATCTCAGCACATTGCGTCCATATTCCATCTGGGATTTCCTGGATTCGACGGCGCAGCACCTCCTCTGATTGGCGAATTAGCTGAAGCGAAGCGGATTTGATCAAATCCAGACCGTAGCATTTGCATAATTCCTGAACCCGGGCTTTGGCCACGTTGTTGGCCGCCAGTTCACACTTCAAATCCAGCCCGACCATTGTCGGCTGGCGCGTCATATTGGTAATGGCGTTGAATACGTCCTGCCGCAATTTTCCCCGGTCAATCAGCTTAATACCTGGAATACGCACGCCCTCATGGACGATTTCCGTTGCACCTGGAGAATTACCGCCTGGTGACATCGCGCCGATGTCCATGACATGAACAAAAGTGGCCGACCACCCCACAAGACCGGACGTATGATGAATTGGAGAAATAATATACACGTCCGATTGGTGGATCGCCGCAACGTAGGGATCGTTAAGAAGGAAAACGTCGTCTGGATTGATCTCTCCCGCAAATGCCTTGATGATGTGTTTCACTGCGAAACCAGCGCAAGCAACGTGCCAACCGGCAAAGTCACCAGCAGAGAGAATGTCACCACTCGGGGTATAAAGGGCCGCCATATAGTCTTGCATTTGGGTCGTGTTTACCGTGCCGCCAACCCGCTCGAGGGTGGTCGCCATCTCTTTAGTGACCTCATGCAACCTGTGCGATAGGATCTCAAAGGTGATTGGATCAATCGTTTTTGTGGCAGTAGTCATTCGGCACCTCCGGATCCAATGAAAATCCTGATATTGCAATAGTGATCAATTTCTGTCTCGTCGCGTGGATTAACGACAATTGTGGTCACCGGGGTCTCAATAATTGCCGGACCGCGGACCCGCATTCCAGGTGTCATGGATTTGAAGTCGTAGAGATTGGTCGGACGGTAATCTCCATTTTCCTCGAAGTAGACGGGTCGTTGCCCACGCAAAGCCGTAGCACTGTCTTGCTCCCCCGCATTTGCACGTCGAATTTCAGGTTTCTTCAAAATGCTTACGGCATCTACCCGGAAGGTAACGACATCCTTACCAGCTTCTGCATAGCCGGAGCCCTTTCCATACGACTGCTCATAGAGATCATCAAAGCGTCGATAGAGTTCCTCCAGATCCCGCTCTGTAATTTCCTCAAGCCCTTCTTTCACAGCAACATTTAGCTCATGAACTTGATAACGGTAGCGCATATCTACACTACGCCTTATGGACACATCGTCTATATTGAAGCCCGATGCCGCGAGATCTTGCAGCGCCTGCCCACACATCTTGGAAAAGTTCGAATTGACGCGCTCGGCAGACAAAGGAACGGTCAGAAAATCGGTCATGCCGTACTGGCGCATGACATTCGAACCTATCAACCCTGCAGCGCAGTGCACTGAAGCAGTAGCAGGCACAAGGACCTGGCTTACCCCCAAATCAACAGCAAACCGTGCTGCATGAACAGGCCCAGCGCCGCCATAGGCAAAAAGAACAAAATCACGTGGATCGTAACCGCGCTCGACCGTTGCACGACGCATCAGGTCGCTCATGTGCGCGTTGGCAATCGCATAGATGCCGTGGGCGGCCTCGGTTACGCTCATACCTAACGGCTGAGCGATTTTATCGTCTATTGCCTTTCGAGCAGCGGCCTCATCCAGGGCCATCCGACCGTCAAGAAAATAGTCCTTGTTCAGATAACCGAGGACCAAATCGGCATCTGAAACCGTTGGTTCAGCACCACCTACGCCGTAACAAACCGGACCAGGATTAGCGCCAGCGCCCTGAGGACCAACTTTGAGGAGACCCGTTTCGTCATCTACCCGTGCGATACTGCCGCCACCAGCGCCGATTGATTCAACCCATATCTTCGGCGAAAGAATACGATGCCGAAGTAACACAGGATCATTCTCTCGCTCAATTTCTCCATCACGTATAACGCTGACCTTGAAGGTAGTGCCGCCCATATCCGCAGCAAGAATGTTCTTCTCGCCAATGAATTTCCCAAGGTATGCGCTGCCCACGACTCCAGCAGAAGGACCAGATTCGATAGTTCCTATTGCATTCTTCGACGTAGTTTTAACATCCAGGACACCACCATACGCCTGCATAATTAGGGGCTCCCGCCGAAGCCCTTTCTGTTTGAGAAGTTTGTCAAGATTGTTCAGATAGCCAGAAATTTTCGGCGCGATATAAGCATTGAACACCGTGGTTGCTGTCCGCTCAAATTCCCCAACATAGGGGGCCACTTCACTGGAAAGCGTGACATGAACATCAGGGAACCGCTCCTCTAAAATACGACCTATAGTCTTTTCATGCAGGTCATTGGCCGTACTCCAAAGGAGCGCGACTGCCAAGGAGTCGACACCTTGCGCTACTAAACGCTCGATTGAGCGTGTCACGGCCTCTTCATCCAGCGGCACAACAACGCGTCCGGCGCTGTCAACTCGCTCATCCACCTCGATAACCTGATCCGACCGAAGATATGCCTCTGGCTTGGTCAGAGCCGACATGTGGCTCGCCTCGGTCTCGTTCAGCCCCTCGGTAATTTTGCCACGCATGATAAAGATGGTGTCACCAAAGCCACGCGTGGCCATGAGGCCAGTATTCGCGCCCTCGCGAACGATAAGGGTGTTTTCGCCAATGGTGCAAGCATGTAAGAAAAGCTGAGTGGTCTGAATCAGCTCGACTTCTGTGGAAAAATTTAATTTTTTTGCTACTTCCAGGATGGCGGCAACGACACCTTGGGAAAAATCTCCCGGCGTTGAAAGAGCTTTTCCAATCGTAATATTACCTTGTTCATCCACTGCTGCGCAGTCGGTGAATGTTCCCCCAATATCGACTCCGACTACATAACTCACAACGTTTACAGCCTTCCTTTTTAGCGCGTGGCAGCCCTGTTTTCAGCACACAGCCGCTCTGCGCATTCCAGTGGACCGTAGTGGACAGATGGTTGGCGGAGGGAGAGTCCGCCTTGCACCCATCATGGGGATAGATGTACCCCGTCAAACCTATCCTGCGAATGAGAAATATCTCACTCGCCGCGCGCCATATCGACGTTGGTCCCGAGACTACGTAAATAGTCCATTGCCGAGCCGATTGAAATCACATCGGCGTACTTCTGGTGCATGTCAAAGAGATTGATGGCGTGGCATGCTTCGTGGCGGTCGAATACGCATTCCTCAACGACCTGCACGCGAAACCGATGGCTCGCGGCGTCGACGACCGTCGCGCGAACACAGCCGCTCGTGCTCTCACCCGTGACCAGAAGCGTATCGACCCCAAGACGGATGAGTTCGGCAACAAGGGGGGTGCCCCAAAACGCGCTGGGGGCGGTCTTTCGGACGACTACGTCGCCTTCTTGCGGCGCGACTTCGTCGACGATGTCGTACCGTCGAGAGAAACGCTCGCGTGCCTTGGGATCGCTCAAATCAATCCGGCGCGGTGAGCCTGCATGAATCGCTTTCGACCAGCCGGGAATACCGGAATCTTCATCTAGCAGCCCCGTGGCGTGACAGATGGGAACGCCTGCGGCCCGCGCTCCACGGATCAACGCTTGGACATGGGGGATCGTGTCCCACGCCGCCGGACCGCAATAGCCCGGCCATTGCTTGATGCCCTCCAAGAGCGGCAGATTGTCGTCGCCGAATGCAGCGCGATAGATGTCGATGTTGAGGACTGCAGGGCGATTGCCGAACCCGACACGGCGATCGCCACGCCTTTGGGCGAGGTGGGCCTTATCTTGTGCGGTGAGAAAAGGGTCCCAAACGCGGGTCATCAGGAGCTCTCCCAGTCATTTTGGCATTGCGGGCACTATAGCAAACCCGAGATCAATCCCGGCTGTCATTCGAGAAAGTCCGTGTATTCTAGGTTTATTCCTCTGACTTTGGCGACCTTAATGATCTTGGTGGCGTAGCAGGGCGGCACGTGACCGCGCCGCTGCCAGTTCGAGACTGCCTGTGGGGTGATCCCGAGAGCCCTCGCCGTACGGCTGGTGCCCCCAGCAATTTGAACGACTTCCTGTGGTGTTTTCATTTCTCGCATCTCCCTCTTTTGGGGCCCAATTGGGAAACTAGGCTTCCGTTTCCGGTTCCCTATCGGCATAGACTTCTCTGATGGGAACCCTAACTGCCATCCTTCAGACCCGTGCCCGCCGTCGCCTATGAACGCGCAGCACTACAAAGCCGCTCACTGGATTGCTCAGGGTGTCTTCGACAGCCTCGCATCATTCTAGGAGATTGTAGGATTTCATTGGGTAGGGCTGGACAGGTAAGTGGCGGAGGGAGAGTCCGCCTAAAACCTATGTTTTTTGCGGGTTTTACGACCCATTTCGATTGCTACCCCCAAACCTACCCCCAAACTAGCACGGCATTGATCGCGTAGTCGGGTCCCTTTGGGCCTAACCCCGGTTAGGCCCCAATGCCGAAAAAGTAAGTTTCTCCCGAAGTGGCTCCGTGGTCCGTGAGCGGGCGGCCCAGGACAGTGGTCCGCGCATATGATGCCAGGCACAGCGCATCCCGGATCACGCGCCAAGGCCCAGGGACCCTGGCCCCCGTTTCAATAACTGATTAGCCCTCCTGCAGGACCGGCAGCCCTGGATCAAGGGACACGATTCCTGAGGTAGGGGCTTGGGCCGGGTCGGCTCATAGACTCCCACTCCCCGACGTATCGTCGTAGACTTCCCCGATGAACCGTCTGCTCATCCTGCCTGTCCTGCTCCTAACCCTCTTGGTGGGGAACCCTGCGTACTCTGCTGATTTCCATAAGGGATATGCCGCACGAATTGATTATGACCTTTGGATGGATATGACCAAGGTGAAGAGTTTGGATGCAGGGACTACATCCATCAATGCGATGTGTTCTCAAACCCAATAAGTTTAAAGTTTTGGCTGATCAGGGAATAGTTTGTGTTTGGTTAAGAATTCAATCATGAAACGATTAAAGAGCCAGGGCTGTTCAATCTGGCAGGCATGCCCTGCCCCCGGCAACACTTTAAGTTCGCACTCGGGTATTCGTTCCTGTAGGGCAAAGGCACTTGGATGGGCTTTATCCTCACTGCCCGTCAAAATCACAGTGGGACAAGCAATGTTGGCGTGATGCCCCTCCGGATCTGATCGTTGAAGCGCCCGGAATTGGTGAATAATCGTCTCTACATCCGCAAACTCATTGCGTTCGGAAAATAAATTAGCAAAATAATGGGCGAGAGGCGTTGCCTGAAAGGCTGGACTGAAATCTTCAAACGTATACCGCCAACGATAATCTATCCCATTTAACCGGTAGGAATCGATGCGGTGTTTTCGGCGCGGGCCAGTATCTGTCGATGGTCTATACCCTGTCCCAGATAATACAAGGGCTGCCGTCATATCGGGACGATGGTGGTACATGTAAGGGCTGATAGCCGCCCCCGTCGAACAACCCACCAAGATTGCCGTTTCCCCCGGTAACGCATCATCGATCGCTTCCCAGCAAGCCTCAGCCATATCTTCCATGGTTAGTGCAGGATCTGCCTTGGGTGAACGGCCGTATCCGGGGATATCTATCGATATGCAACGATACCAAGTCGACAAGTGGGCCAACTGAAAAATCCAGCACGACTGGTCCATCGGGTTAGGATGAACAAAGGCCACGACAGGCCCCGTACGTCCCATGCGTTCATAGTAAAGTGGTCCATGTATATGCTGCGCCATTACGTTCACCTCATAAGTTTTGGATTTTGTTGTGCGGGGCATGACTACTTCGGCTCTTCCGTCCACCGAACGATATTGACAAATGGACCCGAATCCTCAGGCTCTTTCGTCTACTGCACCCATACTTTAGAGGGACTGTCCGGCCAAGCAATCCCCTGCAGCATATGCTTTAGCCACCCTCAGCCTGCCTCTTTACCCTTGGCCCTCGGATCAAGCAGCGTGATCCGTGGTGCACGGCCAATGAATCGGGTTACAAAAAAACAATTTCAATGCTGGGTCGAAAGCAGGGGGAATTCACCGAATGATGTGTATCTGACGCTGTGAGCGCCGTGAGAGCATGAATTTATATAGCCAGGATTTAGCCCCAGATTTAGACACTTGAAGGTACAAGCCGCCCCCGTCAGCGATTAGACCCAAGCTCTTGGCGGTTTCGACGGCTCTAGCTGACAGCCTGCTTATGCCGTGCGCCATGATCCTACCCACAAAATTACCCATGAATAGGATTGGATTGTAGCACATTCCAGCAAGTACAGCCAGATAAGAAGTGCATTAAAGTGTTGTTTTATATGGTGTTAATGAATATTCGCGAACATTAGTGGACAGAAGGTTGGCGGAGGGAGAGGGATTCGAACCCTCGAACCGGGTTACCCCGATTACTGATTTAGCAAACCAGCGCCTTCAGCCGCTCGGCCATCCCTCCACTTGCCCTAGGCCGCCATAAGGCAGGTGGGCACATCCTTCTAATGGTGGGCACCGGGCCTGTCAACGGGGCGCCTGCAAGGGGCCAGCGTAGCCAATAGATGGATGCCAAAGCGAAGTCAACTGTCGGCCCATAGACGGTACATCATTCATGAAATCAGGCGCAGCCAACCTCTGACCGCAGTCCTCTCATTTCTTTCACACATTCTAATAAACTAAAGGATTCAGTCACCTCGGGGCGGAACATCGTAGCCCCGTTGGGTAGCTGGCCGCGCTTCGATCCGCTTGAACCAATCTTGAAGCCGTGGCCAGCACGCTAAATCCAGGCCATGGGCGTCATGGCGATCGACCCATGGCCAGGAGGAGATGTCGGCGATCGTATATTCCAATCCAACAAGATAGTCCCGCGAAGCCAGAATGCTATCGAGAATACCATAGAGGCGAGCAAGTTCCTCGACATAGACTTTGAGGTCCTCTTGTAATTCTCCTGCCTCCTTACGCTGCAAAAGATAATGGACCTGCATGGCCGTATGGGTGACCTGAGAAGAACCAAAAAAAAGCCACTTTAGGGCCTCAACCCGGGCAGGTCCTTCAGCGGCAATGAGAAGGCCTGATTTTTCCGCAATATATAGCAGTATGGCACCGGATTCGAAGACCGTAGTCGGTCCACCTGGACATTCGTCATCGACTATCACAGGAATGCGCCCATTGGGATTAAGAGCAAGGAAGCCCGATGTCTTCTGCTCTTTCTTGGAAAGATCGATGGAGTGGACAATGTAGGGTAAACCGGTTTCTTCCAAGGCGATGGCAACCTTGCGTCCGTTGGGCGTGGCCCGGCTATGGAGATGGATCATAGTATCGTCCCATTCTGCCTACAATCCGTCGTCACGGGGTGGCACGCCGAGGCCTCGGATAACCTCTTCCCGGGTCCCCACTAATGCAAACCATGATTTGAGCCGCGGAAAGGCATCCATATCGATTCCCTGCATTTCCCACCGGTACACCCAGGGATAGGCAGCAATATCTGCAATGGAATAGTCCGCTCCACCGAAATAAGGATAATCGGCCAACCCTTTGTCCAACACATCATAAACACGTGTGTTTTCTATCTGCCACATGTCGAGATTGTGATGGCTTTCACCGGCGTTTCGTCGGCGCATCAACCAATGGACCTGCATGGCCCCAAATGTAAGGTGA
>Ga0315336_1006947_pt1 | contig 11230 bp, 15 predicted proteins | sample ASW5metaG_FD_204512 | JGI IMG/M metagenome (GOLD analysis project Ga0315336, IMG submission 204512) | Ammonia-oxidizing marine archaeal communities from Monterey Bay, California, United States - ASW #5 | ecosystem: Environmental > Aquatic > Marine > Intertidal zone | place: USA: California... | reverse complement strand
TAGTCCGATAGTTATTTAACGCCTAAATGTTTCGGTGATATTGTCCCAAGCTAGCTCAGCCTGGTAGAGCTTCCGGCTGTAGTAGTTGGCTTTAGGCTAAACTGAATTCCAGCCTATCAGGCATACAGAAACCGGGTTGTCGAAGGTTCAATTCCTTCGCTTGGGACTTACAACCCAATTCAAGGAGTAATTACGCTACGACCAATAATTTTTCTATTTTTTAGATCTTCTAAAGCATTGTTTACTTCATCTAGAGAATAATGTTTTGAAACAATTGGTTTTATGACACCACGCTTAGCCAAATCAAGAAGTTCAATCATGTCATTGTAATTTCCAGTATACGCGCCCTGTATTGTTATCGCTTTTAATGGGATTGAGACCAATGACAAATCTACCGAACCGCCAAATAAACCAACTAGAACAATATTACCTCGTTTCCTAATAACCGAAAGATCCAATTTAACAGTAGGAGGTGCATTAACAAAATCCAATATGCTATCTACACCTTTTCCATCACAAATTGACATAATGTTTTTCGAAGGCTCTGGCTGGCCATATCCAATTGCGTTGGTGTTTATAATATTATTAGCGCCAAATTCCTTAGCTTTCTTTAATCTCCCATCATCTAAATCAGCACAGATAATATTTGCATTACTAAGTGCTTTCGTGATTTGAACTGCCATTAATCCAAGTCCTCCAGCTCCAACTATCAAAATATTCTCCGGAGAATTTGAAATTGCCTTTTTTACTGCAGTGTAAGCTGTCAAACCAGAACATGCCAATGATGCAGCACCCTCTAGATCAATTCCTGAAATTTTAGCCAAGAATTTGTAATCTGGAATTAGTGAATATTCAGCATATCCACCATCTTGAAAGACTCCAAGTGATTGTGGAGCTTCGCATAAATTGGTATCACCTTTCTCGCATGTTGGGCAACTACCGCAGCCTATCCAAGGATATACTAATGCATCATCACCAACTTTGATTCCCTCTACAGAATCTCCAATCTGTGCTACGGTTCCAACAATTTCATGACCAGGAATGACAGGAAATTTTACTCCCCTGTCTGTAACTTTCATAAAACCATCTCCAGTATCATAACCGCCTTCCCAAAGATGCAAATCGCTGTGACAAACACCCACTGCTTTGACTTTAACTAAAACTTGTTTACCAGTAGGAGTTGGAGTATCAATCTCAGATATTTTCAAGGGCTTATTAGGCTCTATGATTTGTGCTGCCTTCAATGTCGGATTTTTCTGTTTATTATAATATAAGAGTTGACTGGAAGCAACAAAAAAATAGATTTGATAGTATTAGTGAATCGTCATTATACTAAATCTATGAGTAATGGCGAAGAAATTTCTAGCATTTCCCAAGACCCTGTAAACATTTTGTTTAACCCATCTGTAATTCAAAAAAAAGACGTTTGGAACATTAACCTAATAGAAATTTTGAAACTATTAATAAAAATACTAGAGGAGACTGGCAAAAAAGATTTGAAGGTTGCAGGTATGGCAGCACTTTCTTCGTCTCTGATTTATCGAATGAAAGTAGAAAGTATTTTCGCTCTACAAAAGGCTGCAATGGAGAAAAAGCCATTAATTAATAGACGTGATGTTGATATTGACATTTTAGATATACCATATAGGCACGAGTCCACATATTCTGTCTCACTTGATGAATTGCTGGATTTACTTGAGAACTTGATAGGTTCTATTGCCAATCCTCGTTCACGAAGGAATAGACAGTTAGATTTTGAGGCTATTCAACCACCAGATTTCAAAGAATATTTCGTTCCATTTGAAAATTTAGTCGTAAAATATGAGAGCCTGATTATTCGCAAAATTAGAGGTACAGGAAGTGGATTGTTAAAGCAAATTGTGGCAGATTTGGATAGTTTAGATTCGATAAGATGCTTTTTTGCAGTTTTATTTCTAGCACGTGATCAAAAAGTTGAGTTAGAACAAATTGATGATGATATTCAAGTGACTTTAATCGATGATATAACAAAAAAAGAGAAAGAGGATAATGAAAAATAAAAATGAGGATCAAGTAGCGGCACGACTTGAATCTGCACTATATTCTGCTGGAAGACCATTAACTGTAGAAGAATTGATCAAAGCATCTGGAACAGAATCACGACAAAAAACCCTAGATGTGTTAGATTCAATTATTAAAAAAATGAAAAGTGTATTCAAGGCAATTGAAATAGTTAACTTGCCAGATGGCAGCTATGTATTTCAGATAAAGCCAGAATACAGTTCGAGTGTTAGAAAATATGCATCAAAACCACTTTTATCCAGAGCTACACAGAAAACATTGTCATATATTGCATTAGAACAGCCTATAAGTTCAAAACAACTTTTGGAAGTTAGAGGGTCTGGTGTTTATACACATCTAAAAGAATTACGACAGCTTAATTTTATTGAACACCAAACTGTTGGAAGATTAAGAATTTACTCAACAACAGAAAAATTTCAAAAATATTTTGGAATTGAAGGTGATGTCAATGCACTTAAACAAAAATTATTCAAAAAAATAAGAAAATAATCAAAAATAGCATGATTCATTCGATTTGTATAAATTAGAGTTGATTTGACGTAGTTTGTGAAAAAGTCGATGGAAAATCTGCGTACAAGTAAAATAACGGGAGGACGCAGACGTGCATTACGCTCTAGACGAAAGTATGAGATAGACAGATTTCCTAATGAAGCGCTAGTTGGAGACCAAATAACAGTTACAAGAAAAGTTCGTGGAAAAAATGTCAAGACATCAATTAAAACAATTGATTCTGTTAATCTTGCAATAGACTCCAAGATTAAAAGAGTAAAAATAATCAAAGTGTTAGAAAATGCTACAAATAATGACTATCAACGACGTGGAGTGATTTCTAAAGGTGCAATACTTGAAACGGAAGAAGGAAAATGTAGAGTTGTTTCTAGACCCGGACAGGATGGCACTGTAAACGCAATATTAGTAAAGTGATTTTATGAAAGATTACGAACACATCGTAATCTGGCTAGATTATTTTAACAAAACATTATCTAGACAAAAAGGAAGAAGATTGGCAAAAGACAAATGTATTTTCGATCCATCTCTAAACGAATTAATTGAATCAGCAAAAGCAGCTGGACTTGAACCAACAACAACAGATGATCAAGTAAGATTCCCCAGAAGACCTTTTGTCAGATCAGGATACATCGTATTAGAAAAAACACTGCCAAAAACAAAAATTCTTGATAAAATCTCAGAAAAAATGGTTGCAAAAAGAGCCAAACAGTCAAAATAAAGTTCTATCAAGCTCCAAGCTAAAGTAAAGTTGACAGAACGTTTGATCAATCATTAGACGTTCTTATGTGTAATTGCAGGAGGTAGGGGAAATTTTGCATCTTGCCACTAGTGGCAGAGTCATAGTAAGACTTTCGAAAATAGTAACACAAGATCAGATACTGTGTGATGAAAATAGTACTAAGGTCGCAAAGGTTACAGAATTAATCGGACCTGTTGCCAAACCATACGCCTCTGCTATATCTTTGACTAACAACATCAAAAAATTTGTTGGAAAAAAGATGTTTGCTTCTGAGGCTCCGCCTGCAAAAAAACAAAACAGGAGAAAACGAAAATGGAAACGATAGAACTAGAAAAGTGTACGGTCTGCAATTCATCATTCATTGATGACACAGATAATGGCGAAATAATTTGTTCTGGTTGCGGAATAGTGATGGCAGAACATATGGAAGATCATGGCCCGGAGGCAAAAAGCAATAGTTTAGAAGACAAGATGAAACTTGCTAGGGCTACTGGTCAAACATCGTATTCTCAGCATGATTTGGGAATAACTACAGAAATTTCTGTTGGAACAAAAGATTTCAGTGGAAAAAAAATTAGTGCAGAAATGGCGAGCCAAATGCATAGAATAGGAAAATGGCAACCAAGGGTAAGAGTTGCCTCGTCACGGGACAGAAGACTGTCAAGCGTTTTAGGAAAGATTTCAGAAATTTGTCAGAATTCCTCGCTTCCTAAAAATGTCATAGAAACAGCCTCGATCATTTACCGAAGTCTTGATGGAAAAAACATCCAAGTCAAAGGAAAATCAGTGATTAGTATTTCTGCAGCAGTAGTTTACATGGCATGCAAACAATGTGATGTAATTCGCTCCCTTGAAGAGATTCTACGAGAAGTTGTCATACCAAGAGATGTAAAATCAAAAACAAAACTGGCTTCAAGATATTACAGAACGTTAGTAATGGAACTTGGAACTAACACAGCGCCAGTTGTAACCATGGATAAGTACATTTCAAAGATTGCAAACATGACAAATATAGACACAAGAGTAGAAAGACTATCTCTTGAAATTGCAGAGAAAACAAAAGACCGTAATCTAGCTGATGGAAAGGCACCAAATGGAATTGCTGCAGCTTACTTGTATGTCGCATCAATTCTTCTTGGACAAAGTGTTCTTCAAAGAGACATATCGAGCGTCTCTGGTGTAACAGAAGTTACAATTAGAAACAGGTGTAAGGAAATTCTTACCAATTTCAAATTGAAGATAGCACTTAGACCGTCATTAGCTAAAAAATAATCCTTTTTTCTTTTTTTTTATTTTAAACAGAATCAAATAAACAGGTTAGGAATAGCTAAAATCCGCCTCGGTTATATAGAGAACTGAATTTTAGTCACCATGGCAACTCTGGAAATCAAAGACCTTCATGTTACAAGGGAAGGCAAGGAAATTCTAAAGGGAGTTAACCTGAAAACAGGATCTGGAGAGGTACACGCCATAATGGGTCCTAACGGTTCAGGAAAAAGTACTCTAGCGTATACACTACTTGGTCATCCTAAGTACCAAGTAACGAAAGGCGACATTTTGTTAGACGGAGAAAGTATTTTGAAGTTAAAAACTGATGAAAGGGCAAAAAAAGGACTGTTCTTGGGCTTTCAGTATCCAACTGAAGTTTCTGGTGTAGGTTTTTCTCATTTTCTAAGAACTTCATACAATGCACTAAGCAAGGCACTCAAAGACGAAGAGCGTGAAGTCTTCATAACCGTAAGAGAGTTTCAAAAATATCTTAAGGAAAATGTTAACGCTGTTGGAATGAAAGATGAATTCCTGGCAAGATACTTGAATGAAGGATTTTCTGGTGGTGAAAAAAAGAGATCTGAAGTATTGCAAATGACTGTATTAAAGCCAAGAATTTCAATATTGGATGAACCTGATTCGGGTTTGGATATAGATTCAGTTCAAGCAGTTGCAAAGGCAATCAGCAACACGTTTGACAAAAACACAACTACAATCATGATTACACACTATGCAAGAATTCTTAATTATCTAGACAAGCTGGATTATGTTCATGTTTTTGCTCAAGGAAAAATCTTGAAGAGCGGTGACTCGTCTCTTGCGGGTAAACTTGAGGAAAAAGGTTATGATTGGGTATTAGAAAAGAAATCTGACTGAACATTGGAAGCAACAGATAACGAACAATATTTTTTTAATTTTTCATTCTTTAAGATTGATCCAAAATGGAGATGGATGGCGGATCTAGCCAAGGAAGAGTCTGCCAAAGAAGTTGAAAATGTGATTATCAACTCTGGAATAAAATTTAGATCCTACTCAACTCTCGGCTTGCGTGACGACGCGGAATTTTTGTTTTGGTTTGCAGCAGAGACAGTGGAAGAAATTCAAAATGTAATTTCAAAACTTTACCTGACAGTGTTTGGAAAATACATCATACCGTCACGCGTTTATCTTTCCTGCACAAGACCTTCCACTTATGCCAGAAAGGGAACGCTCTCGTCATTTGTGTTGGGTAACGAACCACAAAAATTTGTCATAGTATATCCATTTACCAAGACAAGGGAGTGGTATCTCTTACCACAAGCACAAAGACAGAAACTGATGGATCAACATATCAATGTAAGTGAGAAACACCCTCAGGTTACGCTAAACACAACATATTCGTTCGGAATAGGTGATCAGGATTTCATGCTAGCGTTTGAGTGTGATAACTTGGTAGATTTTCAAAACCTAATCATGGAACTGAGACAAACCAAAGTTTCCGCCTATGTTGCGGTAGATACACCAATGATTACCTGCGTGAAAAAGGACGTTATTCCTCTAATCACAAGCTTGGGATGATGAACGCGTTAAAGGAATGGGCAACTGTTGTCAATGCCCTTGAAAACGGAGATCAAACTGTACTTTTGAGAAAGGGAGGAATCCTAGAGGATTCATCCGGCTTTGTAGTTGAAAGTGAAAAGTTTTTTTTATTTCCAACATTTGAACACCAAGAAACAAAACACCTCAAGCCACAATTCCACAAACACTTGGAAGATGCTCTAGCAAGCAAACCAAAAGACGGTATTAACAACATTACCTCTTTTGCACATGTATTATACCAAAAAGACATAGACTCTGAAGATAAGATAAATGCACTGTCACCATTTCACATTCTCAGTGACTCTTACATCAAGGAAAGAATTGAGTGGCTTCCCGAAAAATCAATGAAGGCATTATTCTTGAGAACATACAAGGTTCCAGAGTTTGAAATTCCAATAAAGCCAGAATATCACGGATGCAAATCTTGGATAGAATTAAATGAAAAGGATCGTGATGCAAAATCAGTTTTGAGCGACGATGAGATAGAATCAAGGATGAAAGAGTTCAAGGAGATTGTAGGTTGAAATATAAAAAATTAGGAAAAAGTGGAATCAAGGTTTCTGAAATAGGATTTGGCGCATGGACAATAGCACTAAACTGGTGGGGAAAAGAGATTGAGGAAGACGAGGCAAAAAGAATGCTCAAGAAAGCATATGACGTTGGAATTAACTTTTTTGAAACTGCCGATATGTATGGAAAGGGAAAAAGTGAGAAACTGATAGGGGAAGTGTTTTCCGGAATGCGTAATGAAGTTGTCATTTCAACAAAGTATAGTTATGATTTTGAAAGTGTTGATCAGATTGGCCACAAGGAACTGCCACAAAGGTTTGATGCCGAGTTCACAAACAATGCGCTAAAGAATAGTCTTGCCAGATTACAGACTGATTATGTTGATGTTTATGGCTTACACAACCCAAAATTGAGACACATTCATGATGACACAATCTTCCAAACCCTCGATGGCTTGATTGGAGACGGAAAGATCAAGACATACCAAGTTGCATTGGGTCCTGCAATAGGCTGGACGGAGGAAGGAATTGAAGCTATGGAAAGGAAAAATGTTAGTGCAGTGCAGACTGTTTACAATATTTTAGAGCAGACACCGGGAAACGAGCTTATTGAAAGGGGTGCACAGAAGGACGTTGGCATACTGGTTCGTGTTCCTGATGCATCTGGAATACTTACTGGCAAGGTTGATGGGAATACTAAGATTGACGAAAAGGACCACCGCTCTGTTCGCAAGGGTGAATGGATTAAGGCGTCACTGAAAAAAGTGGAGCAGCTCCGCCCAATAGCCGAAAGAAACGACCTTAGCATCACAGAACTTGCAATCAAGTTCATCATCTCAAAGAATCCAATCTCATCGGTACTGCCAACAGTCATCAGCGAGGAGGAAATTGAGAGATTTGCTGCGATGTCTGACGGAAACTACATCAGCAGTTCAGACATGAAGGAGATTGACGACATGTATAACAGCTGGTGGAAAGAATCTCCTTACGAACTAAAGGCTACGGTGCAGTAGAACATCATGGAGGATGAGCAAAAATGCAATGGCAAGTATTGGTGGTGCTGCAGGCGCTGCTTACGGCTTCTTGTGAAAGATTTACGCGATATTGTTAGACCATCTAAAGATACGGACTGATATTATGAACGATAAGGAAAAAATCAAAAAAGCTGCAATGTTCATTGACTCATTTCTTGTAAGAACCAATACCAATCTCAAAAAATGTGCTTCATCCAAAGACTTGCCAGAAAAAGAGTCGATTATTGAGATTCTTGAAAGCCAAAAAAGAGTATTAGAGAAAATTAAGGAAATTCTAACTTAGATTATCTGCTAAAATTTAATCAGTTAGTATGATCTTAGAATATTATGAACGATAAGGAAAAAATTGAAGAAAACGATTCTTTAATTCTTGCATGGGATCAATATATTCAAGGTCAGGCAGAACTAATAGAAAATATCAGGCCTGAATTTCAAAAGGTCATTCAAACTTATTTTATGAAAAATAATAAAAAAGTAAGAGATGTATTAAATTCTATTCAAGAATTCACACAAAAGGAAGAGCTAAAGGATCCTTTTCACAGTGGTTTAACAAAATCAGAGAAATCTTAGAAAATTAGGCAGTGATTTTCTCTTCTAAACTGAATTCATTCTCGACAAAATACTCTACTCTTGTCTTCTTGAATTCCTTTGCACTGAATAGAATCTTGTATTCGTCAACATCAATCTGTTTCTGAATTTGTCCGGCAACCTCTCCCGCTTCGTCGAAAGACTTGCAATGAATCATTGAGAACACATTGTATGGCCAGTCTGGATATACCGGTCTTTCATAGCAATGGCTTACTTGTGGGAAAGCACCAAGCTTGTTTCCAACTTCGGTGATTCGTCCTTCTGGAACTTTCCATACAATCATTCCGTTGGCAGTAAAGCCAGCTTCCCTATGTCGTAAAATTGCTGCATATCTTCTCATAACTCCAATATCTTCATAATGATGTAACTTTTCAAAAATTTGATCCTCAGTCATTCCCAGATTTTTGGCAGCCTTTTGGAAAGGTCTGTCAACTATCTCCATATCTTTTTGTAACTGTCTGATGAACTCCTTATCTTCCTCAGTTGGAACAAACTTTACATCGGTAACTTTTTTCTTTTCTTCGGATGGCTTTACATCATGCTTTTTGTCATCAACCATGTCCAGCTTTACTCCAATCTTGAACAATTGCAATGTAGGAAGCATTCTTGTCTTCTTGATTCCATCCAACTTTGAAAATTTCTCTAACTCCTTTTCCAAGTCAGTTCCAGGAGGTACAGCCAAAGTAAACCAGAGATTGAACTCATGTTCTCTTTCATAGTTGTGGCTTACGCCAGGATGCTTATTGATTTGGTGCGCAACATGTTCCAGCTTGTCAGGTTCAATCTCCATTGCCACCAGTGAGCTGGTGTAACCCAACTTCCTTGTGTCAAAGATTGCGCTGAGCTGTCGCAACACGCCCTTTCTCTTAAGCTGAACTAGTTTGTCCTTTACTTCATCAGGTGAAATTTCAAATTTCTTTGCAATTTCATCGAATGGTTTGGCGACCAATGGAAATGTCCACTGTATCTCGTTTAGAATTTCAGTATCAAGTTTATCCATATTAGACAATACTCCAGATCTTTAGTGTCAATTAAAAAATGTAGCTGGCTTTCTCTAATCTATAAATATCATCCATGGTGTGCCTGAGTGTTGATTGTTGATCTTCACCTAAAGGGGAACCTTGTCATCGTAGTTGGCTCTGGAAACGAAGGCATGAAGAAAGTGAGCTCTCTCTTGACGCAGGACTGTGAGATTCTTGTGTTAAGCAGTAATTCAAATCCTCAAATTGAGAAATACACTAAACAGGAAAAGATCAAATTTAAAAAAATCAAACTAAATGACGCAAGCTTTCTTTCAAAATACAAACCATATCTGGTCATGGCTACTACCACCGACAAGGCGCTGAACAGAAAAATTGTTGAGAAGGCTAGGAAAATGAAATCCTATGCCTATGCGTCAGATGATCCTGAGATTAGTGACTTTTCCCATCCTTCAGTGATCAACATAGCAGATACAGTGCAGGTTGGAATATCAACTGGTGGAAGTAGTCCTGCCATGGCAAGAAAGATCAAGATAAAGACGGAATCCTTCTTGAAGAAAAATATTTCAAGCGAGGATATCTATCAAATCAAACTACAGAAATTTGCAAGATTTGAGGCAAAACAAGTACTTTCAACACAGTTAGATCGCAAAAAATTCCTGTACGGAGTAATGAATGACAAGCGTGTAAAAGGATTATTAAAAGAAGGAAAATACAAAATGGCACAGGGACGAGTAAAAAAAATGCTGAGAGAATTAACATGAAACAAAATATCATCAACGCTCGAGTAACTTTTAGGAAATCACCAATTCATATTTTAGAAAAATTTGCCTTCAAAGATATGCCCAATGCATGTTTAACTTTCAAAAAAAATTCTAGCGTTTCAGAATGTGTAATAATTCAAACATGTAACAGGATTGAACTCTTTGCCACATCAGATAATCATAACGTTGATGAAATCAAAAACACATGGGCATCACTTACTGGACTAGAGGATAATGCGTTTAGAGATACACTCGAAGTATGTGAGAATAGGGATGCATATGAACATCTGTTAAAACTCACATCAGGTCTGGAATCATTGGTTGTTGGGGAAGAACAAATTCTTGGTCAAATTAAAGAATCAATTTCAGCGGCAAGAAAGGTTGATGCATCAGGTAAAAGACTGAATAAATTATTTGAAAGATCTATCAGGATTGGAACCCGTATCAGAAATTCTACTGGGATAGGTAGAGGTGGAATATCTCTTGGTTCCATGGCGGTAAAACTTGCGGAGGAAAATATTGATGACATTAAATCAAAACACGTACTGCTTATCGGCACGGGCGAAGCTGCAACGATGGTTGCCAAGTCCCTAAAGAAAAGGGGTTATGCATTCAATGTTACTAGCAGAACTCTAGAAAGATCCGTGGGGTTCTCTCAAACGCTTGGGGGAAAACCAATAAAATTTGAAGAGGTATTAACAGGATTCAGCGATTATGAAATTATCTTTGTTGCCACGACAGCACCATATTTCCTAGTTACATTTGAAAAAATGAAAGATGCTATGAAAAATAAATCTGGAACCATGATACTTGATTTGTCAAACCCTAGAACGGTAGATGAAAAAGTCGCGACTATTCCTGGAATTAAACTAATGAACATTGATCAGATTGCCGAAATGGTGGATAAGAACATGAAAAAAAGAAAAGACAAAGTTTCCACAGTGGAAAATATAATTAGTGAAGAAGTTCCAATTATTGAAGCGACGATGAAACGACTTGATGCAGAACCACTGGTTAAGGATGTCTTTACCAATGCAGATTCTCTGAGAATAAAGGAACTACAAAAGGCACTTCAAATGTTAGGGGAAACTGACGAAGAAAGAATAAGAATCATTGATGACTTGACAAAGGCTGTTGTAGAAAGCATTGTTTCTACACCCATGAATAATTTAAGAAAAGCCTCTGAGCAGGGAAATCC
>Ga0315336_1006946_pt1 | contig 11232 bp, 6 predicted proteins | sample ASW5metaG_FD_204512 | JGI IMG/M metagenome (GOLD analysis project Ga0315336, IMG submission 204512) | Ammonia-oxidizing marine archaeal communities from Monterey Bay, California, United States - ASW #5 | ecosystem: Environmental > Aquatic > Marine > Intertidal zone | place: USA: California... | reverse complement strand
CGTTAAAAGTGATATTCGGCGCCCCGTCGTGCGTGCCGGCGACGACCTTCGAGACCGCGGGGGCAGCGCTGGATGCCAACGCTGTAACCGAATTGCTGGACGACCCGCGGATCGGATACCTCAGCGAGGTGATGAACTTCCCCGGCGTCCTGATGGGCGATCGGGACCTGCTCGCGAAGATGCAGGCGGCCAAGGTGCGCAAAAAACCAATCGACGGCCACGCCCCCGGGCTGCGCGGCGAGGAGGCCGCGGCCTACGTCCGCGCAGGCATCAGCACGGACCACGAATGCTTCACCAAGGACGAAGCCCTGGACAAGCTCACAGCCGGGGCGATGATCCAGATACGTGAAGGCTCGGCCGCGCGGAACTTCGAGGCGCTTTACACCCTGATCGATGAGTTCCCCGACAAGGTCATGCTCTGCAGCGACGACAAGCACCCCGACGAATTGATGGATAGTCACATCGACGACCTGGCCCGCAGGGCGGTCGCGCTGGGGATGGACCCGATGAATGTCATCCAGGCCGGGTGTGCCAACCCCGTGCACCATTACAAGCTTGATGTCGGGCTGTTACAGCAAAACGACCCCGCCGACTTTATCGAGGTGGACAACCTCAAAGACTTTAATGTGCTCCGAACATTTATCGACGGGACCTGTGTCGCGGAGCATGGCAAGTCTTCGCTGCCCGAACCGGCGGCGTGCGATCTGCCAAACCGTTTCGAGGCCGAATCGGTCAAGCCCGGTGACCTGCGTCTGCCCTGCCCGTCAGGGAAAGCGCGCGTCATCGGAGCGCTGGACGGGCAGCTCATCACCGAACAACGTGTGCTGGATATCAAGATCGCTGGCGACAACGCCGTCCCTGACACGGACCGTGACATCCTGAAGATCGTCGTGGTGAACCGGTACGAGAAAGCCGAGCCCGCGGTCGCCTTGATCCAGGGTTTTGGCTTACAGCGCGGCGCGATCGCGTCGAGTGTGGCGCACGACTCACACAACATTGTCGCGGTGGGCGCGGACGACAACGACCTGGCAAAAGCGATTAACCTCGTGATCGAGAACCAGGGCGGATTGAGCGTAGCGGACGGGGGAACCACCGAAGTCCTGGCATTGCCGATCGCGGGGCTGATGTCCGACGGGTCTTGCGGCGAAGTCGCCAAGGCGTATGCCCGGCTTGATCAGGCGACCAAAGCCATGGGCTCGACCCTGCGTGCACCCTACATGACCCTGTCTTTCATGGCTCTGCTGGTGATCCCAAGTCTTAAGCTCAGCGATCAGGGGCTTTTCGACGGATCGTCGTTTTCATTCGTGCCTGTAGATGCCGGGTAAGAATCCTGAGAATGAGGCATGGGTCCCGGCGACAGTTGGCTTATAATGTTGGGATCGGCCCCCCGTTTGATGTCTCCCGTGGACGCGACCTTCATGCTGCAATCGGCTCAATCAACACGCGACCACCTGCTGGTCTATATCAATGGTGAACGTCATGCCGTGTCGGCCGCGGATGCATTCCTGACGCTCTCGGATTACCTGCGCCTCCGGCTGGGGCAGGTCGGCACAAAGATCGTCTGCTCGGAAGGCGACTGCGGCGCGTGCAGCGTATTAGTTGGTCGGATCGACAACGAGGACGGTGACGACACAAAGATCATCTACCGGGCGATCGATTCGTGTATCCAGTTCATGTATCAACTCGACCGGGCGCACATCGTCAGCGTCGAAGGATTAAAACGCAACGGTCTACTCAGCCCCGTGCAGGACGCGATGGTGAAATGCCACGGCTCGCAATGCGGGTTCTGCACGCCCGGGTTCGTGGTGACGATGGCCGGGCTGCTGGAAGACGAAGGAGCCAAGCGGAAAGAAGCGCTGACGCCTGACGAGTTGCGTTACGGGCTCACCGGGAATCTCTGCCGATGCACAGGGTATGTCCAGATCATCGACGCGGGCTGCTCGGTAGACCCGGGCAAGACGGCGCGGATCAGTGAGCTATACCCCGACGGGCCGATCGTGGAAGCACTTGACTCTCATGCAACAGATAATGTTGTTATCAACGATGACAGCGGACGCAAGATCGCGTTGCCGGCAAGCCTGGCAGACGCGGTCACGTTCAAGGCGGCGCACCCGGGCTGTACCGTCGTCGCCGGGGCAACAGACATCGGCGTGCAGCACAACAAGGGGAAGATCGCCCCCAAAGAAATCCTCTGCCTGGCGAATGTCAGGGAGATGAAGGGGATCGATCAGGATGATGGAACACTGACGGTCGGCGCAGGCACGACGTGGACCCAGGTCGAGCGGGCGGTCAAAAACGCGGTACCGCAGTTCCACGACGTGTTGACGGTTTTCGGCTCGCCGCAAATCCGCAACGCCGGGACCATCGGCGGGAACATCGCCAACGCCAGCCCTATCGCCGACTCAGTGCCGTTTCTATTCGTGACCGAAGCCGAGCTAGAACTGACGGGGCCGAAGGGTTCTCGACGGGTGAATATCAACGACTTCTACTTGGGATACAAAGAGTTTGACTTGCGAGAAGACGAATTGATAGCACGGGTACACATCCCGCTGCCGAACGAGGCGCAAGTGTTAAAGCTTTACAAAGTTTCGCGGCGACGCGACCTGGACATCTCAACGTTTACCGCCGCGGTGTTGATGGGTCTCGATGAAGCCGACGAAATTATTAAGAATATTCGCATCGCCTACGGCGGGGTCGGGCCCGTGGTGCATCGACTGCCGAAAACCGAGGCGTTCCTTACAGGGAAACCATTCACCGAAGCCGTCATGCGTGATGCGGGCGCTATGGCACGGACCGAGGTCAAGCCGATCACGGATGTCCGAGGCGGTGAGGATTTCCGTCTGCAACTATGCGAAAATATCCTGGCACGGTTCTATTTCGATTGTGCACAACCGGAGGCGGTGTGACGCCATGAACACGGTAGGCCAATCCATCCCGCATGATTCCGGACGCGGCCACGTCACGGGTGAGGCGTTGTATATCGACGACATCACGGCGATCTCGGACGAGCTGTATATCGATTTCGCCGGCTCGCCGGTCGCGCGTGGGACGATCAAGTCGGTGGACGTGTCAGAAGCGAAGAAAGTCCCGGGCGTCGTCGGGGTGTATACCCACGAAGACATCCTCGGGCACAACCAGTTCGGCGCGGTGTTCCATGATGAGCCCTTCCTGCCCAGTGAGCGAGTCGAGTACGTCGGGCAGCCGATCGTGATCGTCGCAGGGGAGACGCGCGAAGCGGCGCTGGCGGGTCGTCGAGCGGTGAAGATCGAGGTCTCCGGTGAAGAGCCGGTCTTAGACATTGACACCGCGATCGAGAACGAAGACTTCCTCGGGCCGGAACGGCGGATCGAGCGAGGTGATTTTGATTCGGCGTGGGAACAGGCCGAGCACAAGATCGAGAGCACGTTCGAGAGCAACGGGCAGGAGCAGTTCTACTTGGAGAGCCAGGCGTGTATCGCGTACCCCGGTGAAGACGGGCAGATCGCGGTCGAGTCTTCAACACAGAACCCGACCGAGACGCAAGCGGTGATCGCCGAGGTGTTGGGGCTGGGCATGCACGAGGTGGTCGTGCGTTGCAAGCGGATGGGTGGCGCGTTCGGGGGCAAGGAGACGCAGGCCGCGATCCCCGCGCTGATGGCGGCGCTTGTCACACAAAAAACCGGACAGGCCGCACGCGTCGTCTACACCAAAGACGACGACATGAAAGTGACCGGCAAGCGTCACCCCTACAAAACGTTCTATAAGGCCGGTTTCGACTCGGATGGCCGACTCAACGCTCTGCAGCTCAATTTCTATTCCGACGGCGGCGCATTCGCTGACCTGTCCACCGGGATTATGGAGCGCACGCTGCTGCACGCGGACAATGCGTATTACCTGCCCAACGTGAAGATCAAGGGACGGATCTGCAAGACAAACATCCCCCCGAACACGGCGTTCCGCGGCTTCGGTGGTCCTCAAGCCATCGCGGTCATCGAGAATATCGTCCAGGAAGTCGCCGCGGCACTGGGCAAAGACGCCTACGAGGTCCGCAAGATCAACTGCTACGGCGAAGCGCCTCGTAACACCACACCCTACGGGCAGGAGGTCAAGAACAATCTGTTGCCTGAGATACTGGATCGGCTTGCCGAGACGAGCCACTACAAGAAACGTCTCGCCGACGTGGAGGCATTCAACAAGACCTCGCCCACGAGGCTAAAGGGCATCGCCATGACGGCGGTGAAGTTCGGCATTTCGTTTACGACCAAGTTCCTGAATCAAGGCAACGCGCTGGTCAGCGTCTACACCGACGGGACCGTGCAAGTCTCCACCGGGGCGACCGAGATGGGCCAGGGCGTGAACACCAAGATCCGCCAGATCGTCGCCGACGAGTTCGGGGTTTCGATCGAACGGGTCGTCGTGATGACCACCTCGACCGAGAAAAACATCAACACCTCCCCCACGGCCGCCAGCGCGGGGACCGACCTGAACGGCGCCGCGGCCGCGAACGCCTGCGCAGAGATCAGGCAACGCATGACCGGGTATGCCGCCGATCTATTTTCCGAAACCAACAAAGACCTCGCAACCGACCCCGATGAGATACGATTCGGAGGCGGGCATGTCTTTGATCGACGCAACCCGGATAATAAAGTCACGTTCGGTGATTTCACGAACAAGGCACGGATGGCACGCATCGACCTGGGCGCACGTGGCTTCTACAAAACACCGGGCATCGACTTCGACCGGGACACCGGCAAGGGCAACCCGTTCTTCTACTTCACCGCCGGGGCCGCCGTCGCGGAAGTCGATATCGACCGGTTTACCGGCGACCTGCGCGTGACCGGCATCGACCTGCTCATGGATATCGGGCGCATGATCAACCCCGGGATCGACCACGGCCAGGTCATCGGCGGGTTCGTGCAAGGCATGGGATGGTGCACGACCGAGGACCTGGTCTACAACGATCAAGGTGAATTACTCAGCTACTCCCCCACCACGTACAAGATCCCGAATATCACCGATATCCCCGAGCGGTTCAACGTCGCGTTTATAGATAATGACGGGAACGCAAAGAACATCCGCAGTTCTAAAGCGGTCGGCGAACCCCCCCTGATGCTGGGCATCTCGGCGTGGGCGGCGGCGAAACACGCGCTGAGTTGCGTCGCGGGCACGGAACCGGTTGCATTGAGTCTGCCTGCAACAAACGAGGCGGTCCTCATGTCATTGACCGATATCCCGCAGGCGGCTCAGCAGCGGCACGGCGGGAGGCAGTAGAATGGTGCCGATGGCTGACCCCGCATACATGACGCGATACATGGAACTGTGCGACAGCGGCACGCCTTTTGTGAGCGTGACGATGGTGCAAGCGGTCGGCAGCACGCCCCAGGACGCCGGGAGCAAGATGCTCGTCACAACTGAGGGCCAGTTCTACGGCACGGTCGGCGGCGGGCGCGTCGAGGCCAAGGCGATCGACCACGCGCTGGCGATGTTAAAAAACGAAGCCGACGACAATACGCACACCGACTTCGTCGATTGGAATCTACAGAAAGACGTGGGCATGACCTGCGGCGGGACGGTGAAGCTGTACTTCGAAGCTACGAATCATCGTCCATGGCGAATCGTGATATTCGGCGCGGGGCATGTGACACAAGCGCTGGTAAGGCTGTTGACCACGCTGCCCTGCCGGGTGACGTGCATCGATCCACGCGCGGGTTGGTTGAGTAAGTTGCCTGAGGCCTCGAATGTGGAAACGGTCCTGACCGACGACCCGCCCGGGCAGGTGGCCGGTCTGGAAGATGATGCGTTTGTGATCTGCATGACACGGGGGCATAAGTCGGACCTGCCTGTACTGATCGAGATCTTTAAGCAGGGGCGTGCGTTCCCCTACCTGGGCGTGATCGGGAGCAAGTCCAAGGCCACGGTTCTCGGGCGCGAGTTGACCGAGGCTGGGATCGCTAAAGGAAAACAATCCTTCCATTGCCCGCTTGGTCTGCCGATCGGGACTAACCACCCGGGCGAGATCGCGGTATCCATCGCTGCACAACTCCTGAAGGCACGGGGCTAAACATGAACGACCGGGTGCTGATGAAGGTGTCCATATCATTCGTCGTAGTGATTGTGCTGGCGGGTGTGGGGATGATCGCGGTTACGAAATATCTGCAATCGGTCGCGAACGACCCGCAGACCCACCTGCTGGACGCGGAGGCGGCGATCGCGACCAATGACGTGGCTCATCTCACCGTGCTGATCGACCGCTACCCTGTGCTGGCAAACACGGTGTCGGACGTGGACGGTCGAACCCTGCTTCACCACGCGATGAATAACGGCGGCAACCCGGCTTGCACAACGATCCTGGTCGACGCCGGCGCGGACGTCAACGCGACCGATTACGAAGGGCGCACACCCTTGCACGAGCTGTGTGAATACACCACCGGCCTGTTGAGCAAGACCGTGGTTGAGAAGTTAGCAACCAACGGCGCGGACATGAACGCCGTCGATCATGAGGGTGTCCGACCGATCGATCAAATGGTGGATGTGGAAACAGATCGGTATGCCGAGATGTTCCCCGATCACTTCACGAACCCGACGACCCAGAACCGCAACCTGCTCAAGAAGCACGGGGCGGAGCCATAGCATCTAACTTGCCGGGGGATTCGGCTGGGGTGTGACTTCAACTACCGGCTGAACGCCACTTCACCATTGACGATCGTCTGGGTGACCCAACGGTCGTCGTAGGCGAACATCACCATACCCAACGGGTTGTGCGCATCCTGCCAGGGGATGTCCGGTTGAAGGATGAGCAGGTCGGCTTCCGCGTCTGGCTGAATGCGTCCGGTGTCGGGCCAACCCATCGCGTCGGCGTTGCCCGCGGTCGCCTGCCACCACGCCTCGCCTGCGGAGGGTGCGGCGGTGGAATCTGCGTAAAAAGTCGCTTCGATCATCGCCCGTGCGACGCGGATCATGCTGCGCTCGTAGCCCCCGCCGATGTCGCTACCCAGTGAGATGGTGATCCCGTCGCCGTTGAGTTGCTCGCGGTTCATCGTGCCTGAGCGCAGGAAGGAGTTGGCGGTCGGGCAGTGCGCGGCGACGGAGCCGGTCTCGGCGATCAACCGGCGCTCATTGTCGTTGAGGTAGATACAGTGGCCCAAGAGCGTGCGCGGCGAGAGCAGGCCCGCGCGGTGGTAGACGCTGGTGTAGTCGGGTCCGCCGTGAAGCTTCGCGACGGCTTCCAACTCGGGTTGCATCTCCGCGAGGTGGGTCTGGATGTATGCGTCGTGCTTCTTCGCAAGATCGCCCGCGGCTTTCATCAGGCCCTCGCTGCACGTGATCGCGAAGCGCGGCGTGACCGCCGTGCTGACACGGTTGCCCGGCGCACGCAGTTCAGGCTGAGAGGGCCAATCATTAAGCAGCGATTCGGTCTCGGCGATGCATTCGCCTGCGTCGCGCAGCATCAAGTCGGGCGCTTCCTGATCGATCAAGACCTGCCCGATGACGGCGCGCAGCCCGCGCCTTGCAGCACAGTCCAGGGCGTGGCGAGCAGACGCGTGATGGACAGTCGCGTAACCCGCGAAACTCGTCGTGCCGACGGACAGAAGCTGATCGATCACCCGGTCTGTCATCGCGCCGGCGTAGTCGGGATCGGCCCAGCGCGCCTCGTTGGGGAACGTCACCTGGTCCAGCCAGTTAAGCAGGCTCATCCCGTGGGCGCCGATCAGGTCGAACTGTGGCAGGTGCATATGGGTATCGATGAACCCCGGGGAGATCAGACAGCCGTCACCGCCCAGGTCGAACGAAGCGGGCAGCCCGCCTTCGTGGACCTCGACGATACGGCCCGCGTCGGTGCGCAGCCAGCCCTCGGCGAGGCGGACGCCCGGTGTATCATTTTCCGTGTCCGGCAGCAGCAACGTGCCCGCGATGATCAATGCGTGGTCCTCCAGTCGATCGGCCAGACATGATAACCGGAATACGAAGCCCAAGGCCCAATGATCTGAATCGAGAGCCGGACGCATGGTATCGGGATCATCCCATCTATAAACAAGTGTGCCGTGATCCCAGGGGAATAATCCACCGGATGGTTCGGTTAATCAATTGCCTGCTGGCGGCCCCTTGGTTGCGCGGGGTATGATGCCCGGGACGATCAGGGAGGTACAGCTACATGAATCTGTTATCCAGGTATATGCATTGGCTGCACACGCGCTGGCCGGCGGGGCACGTTGAACGGCTGCCCGTGGTGAAACCCGACGGGTCCACCGCCGTCCCGGGGCTTTACGTGGTCGGGGATATCACGGGGATCCCGCTCTTAAAATTCTCCTCCGATACCGGCGCACGGGCGGTGAAGACGATCATTGCGGACCCGGGGTTTCAGAAACGTGGTCAATCGGCTGAGCAAGACGGTAAGAAGGCGCTCGACCTGGTCGTCATCGGCGCAGGTGTCTCGGGCGTGGCCGCGGCGATCGAGGCGCGCAAACAGGGATTAAGCTTCCAGTTGCTCGAAGCGTCCGAAGCATTTTCCACGATTGTCAACTTCCCCAAAGGCAAACCCATCTTCACCTACCCGACCGACATGACCCCGGCCGGGGAATTGCAGTTCGGTGAAGAGACCGCGATCAAAGAGGGATTGGTCGATGTACTGGAAGGGTATCTCAATCAATACGACGTCAGGCCGGTGCAGGCCCGGGCCGAACGGATCAACCGCAAGAGCGGGCTGCTAGAGGTCGTCATCCCCGACGGGGACAACCTGCTAGCGCACCGCGTCGTCGTCGGGATCGGGCGTTCTGGCAATTTCCGCAAGCTCGGCGTGCCCGGCGAAGAACTCGACAAGGTCTCCAACCGGCTGCACGACCCCAAAGACTACTGCGACAAGAAAATCCTGATCGTCGGCGGGGGCGACACGGCGATGGAGACCGCGATCGCGCTGGCGTCATGCGGCGGACACGTCACGGTCAGCTACCGCAAACCCGAGTTCAGCCGACCCAAGCCCGAGAACGTCGAAAAGCTGAACATGCTGGCCGCCGATCCGATGTCGCAAGAGGCTGTGGTCGAGGAGCCCAGCAGCGACCGGATCACCACCGCCGCCGGCGCGTTTATGAACGACCACCGCAAGGCCGGGTCGGTCACGCTGATGATGGCGAGCAAAGTCAAAGAAATCCGGGATGCCGATGTCGTCGTCTCGGACTCCGAGGGGAACGATAAGACGATCGATAATGACGCGGTCTTCACCATGATCGGCCGGGAGGCGCCGCTGGATTTCTTCCGCCGAAGCGGCGTGCCGATCCGTGGGGAGTGGCGATTAAGCAATTACATCAGCTTCGCGTTGTTCTTCATTTTCTGCGTGCTGATGTATCACTGGAAGAGCAACGCAGGGTTCGACCTCAAGGGGGTCTTTAAGGATCACCACTGGTTCCCGTTCAACCTGGCAACCCCGGAAAGCCCGGCCAACCTGGTCGGCACGCTGATGCTCTCGATGAAGAGCCCCAGCTTCTGGTACTCGCTGGCGTACTGCCTCTGCATCATTATCTTCGGGATCAAGCGTATCAAGCGGCGGAAGACGCCATACGTCAAGATGCAGACGCTGACGCTAATGGCGATCCAATGCGTGCCCCTGTTCCTCTTGCCTTACGTCCTGCTCCCCTGGATGGGACACAACGGGATGTTTGCGGGCGGTGCGGGTAAGGCGGTCGCCGATGCGCTGTTTCCATTAACGCAGTGGGACAACCACGGACGCGAGTACTGGCGCAGTGTCGGGTTCATCCTCGCCTGGCCTTTGATGTTCTGGAATGTGTTCACGCATCAACCGATCTGGGCATGGCTGGTCATCGGATCGCTACAGACGTTCGTGATCATCCCGTTGATTGTCTGGCGATGGGGTAAGGGTGCGTACTGCGGGTGGATCTGTTCATGCGGCGCGCTGGCCGAGACGATGGGCGACGCCCACCGTGAGAAGATGCCGCACGGCCCATTATGGAACAGGCTGAACATGATCGGGCAGGTCTTCCTCTGGATCGCCACCGCCTTGCTTCTGCTGCGTGTCATATCATGGATCACCCCCGGCGGCTGGGCGACCGCGGCCTACAACCTGATCTTCACGGGCACGCGCGCCGACGGGTCACAGATCGGCGGTGTGATGCTTTATCTGAACTACGTCTGGTCGGTTGACCTGTTATGGGCAGGCATCTTCGGGGTCGCGTTCTACTTCTGGTTCTCAGGCCGGGTCTGGTGCCGGTTCGCCTGCCCGTTGGCAGCGTTGATGCACATCTACGCACGCTTCAGCCAGTTCCGCATCCTCAGCGAAAAGAAAAAATGCATCTCCTGCAACGTCTGTACCAGCGTATGCCATCAGGGGATCGACATCATGAACTTCGCCAACAAGGGCCTGCCCATGGAGGACCCCCAATGCGTGCGCTGCTCCGCCTGCGTGCAGAGTTGCCCGACCGGCGTGCTGAGCTTCGGGCGGATCAACCGCAAGACGGGAGCGGTTTTAGGCATCGACAAACTCGGCGCGTCGCCGGTGCGTATGGCGGAACTGACGGTGAACGGAAAAACGGTTTGATCATATGAATAAGTACTATCAAGGAAATCAACCATGAAAATCAGACTCTCACTATCTATACTGCTTGGCTCATTGATCGTCACGCCAGCCCTCGGCGAACATCACGAACCCGCGGCATCACAACCTGCCACACAACCAGCTACGCAGCCGACCACCCAACCCGCCACGCAGCCGGAGGTCCACGCCGCCTCGTCCTTCGCAGATAAAGTCGGCCAGGCGCACGGCGTTGAAGCCTACGCATCAAAAATGGCGCTCCAAGCCGACATCACGGTTACTTACGGTGGCAAAACCATGCTGGTCGGCACGATGACATTCGACACACCCGTCGGCAAGTCACGGATCGAGACTGCCGATGGCGGGGTCATGGTCCTGGACGGACAGGACGCCTGGATCGCGCCCGCCGATGCACCTGTCCCGCCTGGTATGGCGCGGTTCCACCTGCTGACCTGGCCCTACTTCATCGCAGCACCATTCAAACTCGCAGACCCCGGTACGCACATCGAGGAAGCGGGGAATATGCCTGTAGACGCGCATCAGATCTTCCCCACCGGCAAGCTCACCTTCGCACCCAACACCGGCGACTCGCCCGATGACTGGTACCTGGTCTACCGACACCCGGACACCAGCCAACTTGCAGCGATGGCGTATATCGTGACCTACGGAAAGGACACGCACGAAGCCGAGAAAGAACCTCACATCGCGATCTA
>Ga0315336_1006945_pt1 | contig 11232 bp, 8 predicted proteins | sample ASW5metaG_FD_204512 | JGI IMG/M metagenome (GOLD analysis project Ga0315336, IMG submission 204512) | Ammonia-oxidizing marine archaeal communities from Monterey Bay, California, United States - ASW #5 | ecosystem: Environmental > Aquatic > Marine > Intertidal zone | place: USA: California... | reverse complement strand
GCTCTCTACCTGCTCCCCTACATGGCTATGCAGGCAAACGGGTCTCCGTGGGACGGCTCATGTGCATCGGGCGATGCGCCTCCTGAACGGTGCCGGCAGAGCTTTTATCCTGATGCGTCCCGCGCTTTTGAGGAGATCGATCGGGGAGTCAATGGCCGGAATGGGCGGGGTACAGCGAATCCTCTAAGCTCACGGGCTGACTTCGATTTCTATCGCGCCGTACCACCCGGAGGGTATACACAAGGTCTTGCCGAGGAGAAAAGGACTGACACCGGTGACGGGGCTATCTCTCCTGAAATTCTGGGAGAGGATTTTTTTCCTTATGAGCCCCACGGCCGGGATCCTCGCCTACAGGACCTGGCTCGGGCCGCCAACGTGGTTCAGGGAGCATTAGCTGGCGAAGACTACGCGGGAGCTATGTGGCTCGAGAGTAGCTTTACGGTGGCCGAGACAGCCTACTGGCTCAACCTTTTAATCGATACGCAAATTCCCATTTCTGCTAACTCCTCCCAACGTGTCCGAGGAATTATTAGTAACGACGGAGACCGTAACCTCGTCGATTCTCTAGATTATATTCTTTCCAAGGCCTGGGCTGATGATGAGGGGAAAGACCGGATCGGCACGGTATTGTTGCAGGCTGAGCAGATATTCGCTTCGAGGCAAGTAGCAAAAGACGACGCGAGGCCCGGAGGCTACTTGGCGCTAGGTGGGCATGGCGGCATCTTGGGTACAGTTGGGCCACCGGTCACCTTTTGGTTCGAGCCTACAACTCGGCATACCTGGCAGTCAGCAGTTAATTTGTCACAGCTTCCGGTGAGTGTTCCTGGGGTTCAGGGGTCGGGTGGAAAGGTTGAGACTATAGGAGTTCGCATCAAAGATGGGGAAGGCTTTCTGCTTGGGCAGGCTATTCCGAAAGTCACCATGGTCAGGTACAACCGGTACTCCAGAGACAGCGATCCAGCCCGAGTGGAAGAAGAAGTCGAGGTACTGGCAAGAGTCGAGAAAAATCTGAGCGATTCACCGTTGTCTGGATTGGTGGCAGAAGGCCTGGGAGGAATCATTTATGATCCACTTAGAAATGCGCTGGATATTGCGTCGCTGAGCGGAATTCCAGTAGTGCGTGTCAGCCGGGGGGATGAATCTGTGATGGTGGATATGAACCCCTCTGATCTCTCCATAGAAGGGAGTAATCTATCTCCGATAAAGGCAAGATTATTGTTGACGGCTACGCTTATGAAGTTTGGGGCATTACCGCCAGCTGCGGACCCGAGAAGTCCTACGGAGGAAGAAAAGCAAAGAGTCCGGGACAAAATCCATCTTTACCAGGAAGTATTTAATACTCACTGATGGACCAGTTAGAGCAGTAGTTGGGATAAGTTATTTTTAATGTAGAAAAGAAGGAAAGTATGAATTCAAAAAGTTGGTTTTTTTTTCTTGTGCCCAGTTTTTTTTCCTCATCAGTACTTTCCCATCACGGGATGGGTTCCTTTAATGCCAGTGCAAATCTAGTACTAACGGGCGTTGTCAGCGACGTAGCCCTGATCAACCCGCATGCTTATGTGTACTTGGACGCGATTCTGGATGACAACGAAGACATAGAGCCCTGGAGATGTGAGATGCGAGCCGGGACGGTTCTCAGGCGTTCCGGGTGGTCTGAAGAGCTATTTCTGAAAGGCGATGCAATCACAATCGAGGGAATACCGGACCGAACAGAACCGAATAGCTGTTATGTCGCGACCGTGAAGTTTGCAGATGGCACCTCCACCGATCGGTATACGCAATTATCTGCTAAGAATACAACGATGGCTGATGATCACGCCGCCTTAACTGTTGATGGGCGCCCTAATATCTTTGGGGATTGGGCTGCAGAGCAACGCGTTAATATTGATCCCCGGGGAATAGGGACAGCAGGCATGGGCGCCCTGCTCAGTGATGTCCGGTCTGGAATGGCCATGGGTATGGGTATGGGTATGGGTATGGGGGGAGCCCTCGGACTAAGACCCACCGCAGCCATGCGCGCTGCTGCTGCTGGTTATGTTGAAGCTAGAGACAACCCTCGGAAAAACTGCAGACCCACCAATATATTTGATGATTGGACCTTTGATCAGCATATTAACCAGATCACCGAGGAAGGTGACACGATCGTGATGAAGTACGGGATGATGGATCTCATGAGAACCATTCATATGAATCAAGCCGAGCATCCTGGCAGCGTTCAGTCTACATGGGGGCATTCCATCGGTCGATGGGAAGGAGAGGTGCTTGTTGTTGATACGGTCGGATTTGAGCCGGGTCTTTTGAATTTCCGCGTACCGATTATGTATAGCGAGCAGTTACACGTCGTTGAGCGATTTAGTTATGATCACGAACGCAGAGCACTTTCTCGGACGTGGGTGGCTGAAGATCCACTCTATTTACAAGGAACCCATGTGGGCCAGGACGAAGTTCAGATTTCTGATTTAACTTACGAGCCTTATGATTGCGATGACAGGGCAAAAATAGAGAATGACCCGTCATTCTTGGATCGCTTACCTTCTGAATAGGACAAGTTGACTGGCTTGTCATTAAAAAATTTGTGTAAGATATTTTTTAGCATCCTGAGATAATTTTTGAATTTCTTTTATAGGCTGCCCTTACTCCAATACAATAAAATACCGAAATAACAATACCTGATCAAAAGCAAAAAGAGGAAAAAGATGCTTAATAAAGTTGAACGAATGTACAAACAGCCCCCGTATGCCCCATTCCCTAGGCCGGAATATGAGGATCGTATTCGCCGACTAAAAGAGGAAATGGTAGCGGCCAAGCTGGATGTGATAGTGATGTGGGGTGAAAATAACATCCGCTACTTTACCGGGTTTTTGTCGAATCATTTTCCACCGATCACAGTGTGCCCCGCCGTATTACTTGTTGCGGTTGATAAGGAACCGGTCATGATTACTCCGAACTTTTTCCAGGGTGTTGTGGAGGGTTATACCTTTATCAACGACATTCGCATCCAGCACAATCCTCACGTTACAGAAAATCTAAGGGGAATCCCGAACGATGTGGCAGACGTAACCAAGGAGCTCATGGGAAGCAGTAAGGGACGTGTTGGAATCGAGGGCGGCATCAAAGGAGGTATGGCTGTTCCACGACCACTCAATGATATCGATGCATTTCGGGCAGCGCTGTCGGATGTGGAGTTTGTCTATGCCGCGGATCAGATATGGAACGTCCGCATGATCAAATCACTACTCGAGGTCGAGGCACTAAGAATCGCTTGTGAGGCAGATGTTAAGGCTTACCATGATCTGGTTGCTGAATTCGAATGGGGTTGGACGGAAAAAGACGTTGGCCTGTTTATCCGGAAAAGACTTCTAGACTACGCAGAGGAATGTCTACCCAATCTTTGTATGGCCAGCAGGCGTAAGGTGTTCATGGCGGACATCCCGGCCTGGGATGAAGGTATTCCATTGATGCCAGGTGATCGCTTAGTGCTCGAACCCCTGCCACAAGTCAAGGGATATTGGGGAAGTTCCGGTCGAACATTTCACATGGGTCCAGCCCCGGACGAGGAGATTCGCAAGGCGCAGATTCTGGATCGTGGGCGGCAGGTCGCCGCCGAGATGACAAAACCGGGTGTAAAAACTGGCAAGATTATGGATGCGATCAACGATACATTGCAGGAGGGCGGTTTGGAATGTTCTCTTGATCAAGGCGGACATGGTGTTGGAATTGATGGGCAGGAACCCCCTGCAATCGCCCTCGGGGAAACATTTGAGGTTGAGGAAAATATGGTTTTGGCCCTTGAATGTTGGTTTTTCGATACGGACGAGAATGGCCATCACAGAGTTTATGGTGGCGAAGACTATGTGCATGTCACGAAGGATGGGTGCGATCCTTTACCGACCTTCCCAACGGAAATCGTTAGTTTAGGCCTGTGAGAGTTGGAATAAATTGAATTGATGAAGGGGGGGGCTACATTGAAAAAAGGTATTTTCCTAGCACCGACCATCTTTGAATATTCGGATCCGGCAAACATAGTTGAGCTGGCCAAGTTGACCGAAGAAGCGGGTTGGGATGGTTTTTTTATTTGTGACCATCTATTACTGGATCCTGAAGGCATGCTGGCACTTCCCGATCCCAGCGTCATGCTTGGCGCGATCGCAGTTGTCACCCGCCGGGTCCTTATCGGATCCATGGTCACTCCGTTCTCCCGCCGCCGCCCCTGGAAATTGGCAAAGGAGTTCGCCAGCCTGGACCAACTGTCGAATGGGCGTCTACGGATTGGTGTTGGACTGGGGGGGATGGATCAGGAGTTTTCAAATTTTGGGGAAGAGCCCAATAAGAAAGTGTTAGCAAAAAAAACGGATGAAGGGCTCGCCATTATGAAAGAACTGCACACAGGTGAGGTAGTCAATTTCGATGGCGAAATGTACCAGGTCAAGGACGCGAGACTTCTTCCGCGCCCAGTGCAAAGGCCACGTGTTCCAGTTTGGGTTGCCGCTATGTTACCGGCAAAACCCGGCCAACGCAGGGCTGCGCGTTGGGACGGTATCATGCCCCATGTGATGCCTGCGAATCTTGATGAAATGCAGGACATTTCCGATTTGGACATGCGCCCCTTGTTTTCTCCGAGTCCGGAACAGATTCGGGAGGTAATCGAATTTACGTCTGCGTTGCGGGACACAGACGATCCCTTCGAGGTGGTCGTCTCCGGTGTAAGCTATGGTCTGGATAAGGACGCAGTGCGCAGCAAGTTGCAGTCCTATCAGGAGGCCGGAACAACCTGGTGGTTGGAGTGGCCGGAGTGCGGTAAGCCCGGAACCTTGGCGCAGGTACGTGAACAGATTCAGGCAGGTCCACCAGGCGCTTGATGAAATATTATTTTAAATTAAACAAACCTATTCAATTTAGTTAACTAGACGCGAAGTAACCACCTCCCTACCACTAAAGGAGATAGTCATGCCCGTTCTCGCAATGGCAATTCCGGTTCCACCAGGAAAAACGACAGCATTGGAGCAGCATATTACAGAAGCTGTTGAGCACGAAGAGTTTGAAGAGACCTTAAAAGGCTTTGGCATCATGCATGAGAGTTGGCATGTACAGGAAACGCCTCAGGGAGATTTACTTATTTTAGTATTTCAATCTGACGACCCGGAATCCATGCTTCAGGAATTTGCGCAGTCGGAAAAGCCCCTCCCGGTTTTGCAAAAGCAATTTATTAAGGAAGCCCTTGGTGTTGATCTGTCTCAGCCACCCCCTGGCCCTCTACCGAGAACCATCTTTGAGTGGCCGTAGATAATGATATGTCGGATGAGGACGTGGGATGTGGTTGCAGTAGTACGATGGGGTGCGGGCAGAGATTTCGCGCTTAGCATCTAAAAAAACACCTACACTGAAGGTTCAGGTCATCGAAAAGATCAAGGCGCCTCAGGGGCGTTAGGGGAGAGAGCATTGGCGGATGCGGAGGTTGGATTAATTGGGCTTGCTGTCATGGGCGAGAATCTCGTTCTCAACATGGCTAATCACGGTTTTACAGCCGCCGTTTATAACCGCACGACCTCTGTTGTGGATGATTTTGTTGCTGGGCGGGCAGCGGGCAAATCCATTATTCCTGCGTATTCGGTTGAACAATTGTGCTCAACGCTCGCCAGGCCCCGCCGCGTCATGATCATGGTCAAGGCGGGCGTGGCAGTGGATGAGGTGATCGGGTCATTGCTGCCTTTTCTTGAACCTGGTGACGTTGTCATTGACGGTGGAAATAGCAAATTTCAGGACAGTACTCGCCGGACAAATGAATTGGCCCAAAAAGGCATTTTTTTCATTGGGACAGGCGTTTCTGGTGGCGAAGAGGGCGCCCTGAAGGGACCCAGCATCATGCCCGGGGGGAACCCGGAGGCGTGGCCGTTTGTAAAACCAATTTTTCAGGCAATAGCGGCAAAAACTGATCAGGGTGAACCATGTTGTGATTGGGTAGGCAACGGGGGTGCCGGGCACTTTGTCAAAATGGTGCACAACGGGATCGAGTACGGCGACATGCAAATGATCTGCGAGACATACCAGATGATGAAAGATGGTCTGGGTTTATCAAATGATGAAATGTGCGAAGTCTTTACACGTTGGAACCAAGGTGTGCTGGACAGCTACCTCATTGAAATTACTGGCGATATCTTGGCTTACAAGGATGAAGAGGGTAATGCGGCGGTCGATTTAATTCTCGACAAGGCCGGCCAGAAAGGGACCGGAAAATGGACAGCAATCTCGGCGTTCGATATGGGTCAACCCCTGACCTTGATTGGCGAGGCGGTTTTTGCCCGGTGTTTGTCAGCACTCAAAGACGAGCGGTCGGTTGCATCGAAGGTGCTTCCCGGGCCCGCGGGTACATTCGGGGGTGATCGGAGTGAACTAGTGAATGATCTTGAGCAGGCACTGTACGCTTCCAAGATCGTGTCGTATGCACAAGGCTATCAATTAATGCGCGCAATCTCGGAGGAGGAGGATTGGCAACTGGATTATGGAGCTATTGCACTAATGTGGAGGGGTGGCTGCATCATACGTTCCGTTTTCCTTGGCAAAATTCGTGATGCTTTTGGCGAGGACCGCAATTTAACCAGCCTCTTGCTTGATCCGTTCTTTGAAAAAGCAGTAAAGAATGCTCAGGCGTCGTGGCGACGGGTCGTAGCAACAGCTGTCACGCTTGGAATTCCGATGCCGGCCATCAGTGCTGCACTGGCTTACTATGATGGGTATCGAACTGAGCGACTACCAGCAAACCTGCTTCAAGCACAGCGCGATTATTTTGGAGCTCATACCTACGAGCGAATAGATAGGCCACGCGGCGAATTCTTTCACACCAACTGGACAGGCCGGGGCGGAAAAACTTCCTCCACCACTTACGATGCCTAAGTCTTTTTCTTTGCGGCCAATAAATTTTTGCTGCGGGGTATTGGTGTAACGTTTCCAGGTAGTTACAGCCGGGGTGGGATGAGTTTATCATCGCCGGGCGCAGCCGATCGGTCCACAAGCCAAGTGCACTGCCCGTGGGGTTCTAGTCGGGTTGCCGGGATATCCTCGCCACGGAGAACAGCAGTTAGGGCCTCTTTCTTCGCCGGGCCAGCGACAAGGAAGAGGCAGTGACGGCAGGACTCTAGCGCTGGGTACGTTAAGGTGATCCGCGGCTCGGACTGGGGAGAGCGTACTGCTGCCACCCAGGCCGACCGCTCTTCAAGAGCAGCTGCGCCAGGAAACAAAGAAGCAGTATGGCCGTCATCCCCTAGTCCTAGCAAGACAACGTCGAACAGCGGGTCATCCTCTCTAAGCACGGAATCCCCGTGAAATTTTTGTAGTTCTGTGACATATGCATCGGCTGCCTCCTTTGGAGTAAGGTCTACCGTCGGGATGGGATGTATGTTCGTAGTTGGAGCGGGAACATGCGACAAAACGGTGGCCTTGAACGTGTGAAAGTTGCTCCGCGGATCATCCGGCGGGACAAAGCGTTCGTCGCCCCAGAACCAGTGTACCCGTGGCCACGGGATGCGCTCAGCATATTCCGGGCTTGCCAGCAGTTCATAGAGCCGCTTTGGAGTCGAGCCTCCTGAAAGTGCCACGGCTAGCCGCCCAGCCTTGGAGGAGAGGTAGTCAGTAATCAGTTCTGCAGCCGTGCGTGCCAGAGTGTCGGCGTCGGAGTGAACTGTGATATCCGCTGTCATCTGGGCCACAGGACTTTTCTTATGCGGACACATCTGCGGTCTTCGTGGTGCTTGGTTGCTTGGAACTCATTTGCTGGGTTGCATCTAAAACATCGCGCGCAAGTCTCTCGCGGTCCTCCATACTGACCATCATTGTTGAGGTGATCACCTTTTTGATATTGCTAGGGACCAGCGTATCCGCATCCACTTTGTCAACCACCCAGGCATCGATCAAATCAGAATAGCGTTGCGCAACCGCTGTTGCACTCGAGTCGAAGCCGAGTTCCCGCATTAGCTTGTCGGCAGGTCCTCTGACCGCGCGACCGCCAATTATCGGAGATACACCAATCAGTGGTGCGGAGCAGCCCTTCAATGCCTCACGAATGCCCGGCACCGCCAGAATGGGCTCAATGCTGATGAGGGGATTTGACGGGCAAATCACTACTGCTTGCAGTTGTGGGTCGTTCAGTGCAGAGATGGCCGCTGGAGCCGGCCCGGATTTTTCAGCACCGGCAAACGCGATTTCCCTTACTGCCGGGTTACATCGCTGACGAACAAAGTAGTCTTGGAAGTCAAGCCAGCCTGCTTCAGAGAGTAACTGTGTGCGCACCGGATCATCACTCATGGGCACGATACGTGTAGAGATTCCCAGCCGCTGCCGAAAGTGATCAGTAACCGCTGACAGTGATTCACCATGCTCAAGCCGCTGTGTTCGCTCTGTGTGGATAGCTAAATCCCTGTCGCCAATGCGGAACCAAGTCTCGCCGCCTAGGTCCTTGAGGGCCTCCATAAAGTTCCATGTCTCACCATGTCGGCCCCAGCCCCTGTCCGGGTCCGCTAACCCGGAAAGTGTATAAAGGATCGTATCGATGTCTGGACAAATATGAAGTCCTAGGTGGCGAAAATCATCTCCGGTATTGCAAATAACTGTAAGTTTTCCAGTATCAAGAATCCGGTGGAGGCCTAAGGCAAGTTTGGCGCCGCCAACCCCCCCGGACAGGGCAACCACTGAACCCGGGTGCGTCCTCATAGTTCTGGCCCGGCCCACGGGTGCCCATATGCGGTCAGATCAATCAACTGGCCGGCATCTCTAACTGAAGGCAGCCCGTAGCTTAGGGAGCACAGATTTGGCATAGAGGTGAATGAAATGTTTCTGGTCCGGGCCTGGAGAATGGAAAATAAGATGGCGGAAACCAAGGTCGACGTACTGCCGAATTTTCTCAACATGCTCGTCAGGGTCCGTAGATACGATCCACCGTGATGCTGTGCGTTCCACTGATAGACTTTCGGCAAGTCTCTCCATCTCCAGGGGGTTTTCAACCGACATTTTCTCTTCCGGGGACAGTGCGAGGGCGGCCCAGTGACGGGTATCCTCCAGCGCTCTTTTTTTATCGGTATGGAAAGATACTTTTAGCTCGATCGCAAGATCGATATTTTCGGGTTTGCGCCCGGCCGCTTCTAGGCCCGCCGCGACATTAGGCAGTAGTTTCTCGCTATAGAGTTCCATTGGTTTCCCGCTGGTACAAATGAAGCCATCGGCGATCCTGCCAGAGAATTTTGCAATCATAGGCCCGGCACCGGCAATGTAAATCGGTGGTACCTTGTCAGGACGGTCATAGATAGTTGCATTCTCTGTCCTATAGAATTCACCCTCGAAACTCACTTGCTCCTCCGACCAGAGTTTGCGGATTAACCTGACGGCCTCACGCAGCCGCGCGAATCTTTCCTTAATCTCCGGCCATTTGACACCGGTGGCCGGCACCTCGTTCAACGATTCTCCCGTTCCAATGCCCAGAATGACGCGGCCCGGGAACATTGTTCCCAGCGTGCTGAAGCATTGAGCGACGATGGAGGGGTGATATCGAAAGGTCGGCGTGAGGACACTTGTACCAAGCATGATCCGGGAAGTTTGTGCACCAGCTGCTCCCAGCCAGGCTAGCGCAAAGGGTGCGTGACCACCGTGGTGGCGCCACGGTTGAAAGTGATCGCTAATGAAGGCTGAATCAAAACCTTTTTTCTCGGCCAGGAGGGTATAAGCGAGAAGTTCATTAGGCCCGAACTGCTCCGCGGAGGCTTTATATCCAAGTCTTAGCATGTCACGTTCTCGATGCGCTGCGGGGGCAATACTCACTGGCATGCTGGTATTGGGCAGGGAGCAACGGTTCTGCTTTATGTGCCATCAACAAGCGCTCCTGGTCGGGACTCTTGTACAGAGTTGTTCGTTGCTGACCAGACCGTCCCAAACGGCTGGCCAGAGCATGTATTTTAGCGGGCTCAAGCTCCTGGCCATGACTGGCTCCGGCGGCTTTTGAGATAGATTCATTCATCAGTGTGCCGCCAAGATCATTCGCTCCTGCGGCCAAACAATCAGCTGCACCGGTTTCCCCCATCTTCACCCACGAAGTTTGGATGTTTGTCACAAACGGATTGAGTGCCAGTCGTGCGACAGCATGCATGAGCAGTACTTCCCGGTAGGTAGGCCCTTTTCTGGCCCGTCCCCTCAGGTACATCGGGGCTTCCATATGTACAAAGGGCAGAGGTACGAACTCAGTCAACCCACCCGTGTCCTGCTGTAAGTCCCGTATTAGCAGGAGATGCTTTGCCCAAGACCTTGGCGTTTCCAAGTGGCCAAACATGATGGTTGAGGTCGTAGGAATGCCCAACTTATGGGCAGCGCGAACCACATTCATCCACTCATCCGTTGATAGTTTGTCGGGGCAAATGATCTGGCGTACATCATCATCCAGTATTTCAGCTGCGGTACCGGGCAGGCTGCTGAGCCCAGCCTTGCGCAGTCGCTGCAAGAATACCGAAACACTCAAGCCGAGCGTTTCGGCTCCGTGGCTAATCTCCAATGGCGAGAAGGCGTGGACGTGCATGTCCGGCGCTGCTTCCTTAACGACCCGGCAGATAGTCAAATACGTATCACCAGTAAATGCTGGATGAATACCGCCCTGCAGGCAGACCTCTGTGGCACCCCGGTTCCACGCCTCTTCTGTGCGTCGGCTGATCTCGCTAACATCCAATACGTAGGGTGTGCCCCGCAGATTTTCAGATGCCTTCCCTTTAGAAAATGCACAGAACCGACATTTGTATTTGCAGACATTTGTGTAGTTGATGTTTCTATTAACCACGAAGGTAATAGCATCACCGCAGGCCTCACGGCGCAGATCATCAGCACTTTGACAAACGAGCTTGAAGTCCACGCCACGGACGCTGAAAAGAGCTGTAATTTCACTTTCACTCAAGCGTTCGCCACTTTTGGCCCTAAGCAGTAACTGTCCTAGTTTGCCGTGCGAGCTTCGATTCCGTGTTCTGCTCTTGATCGAGAACGGGGTCGGCAATGCTGTGCCCGGCGCCCATTTGTCGTTTCGGGCGAATCCGTCACTGTCAGAGCAATGTCGTATACGGGTGAGTAATTTAGGATCAACCCAGCGCTCACTGCGCTGAACAAACTCTGGGTAGATGGTCAGGCGCTGGACCAAAGTTTTCCCGGACATAGCAGTCATCTTCTCTAATTTCTTAATCTGCGGCCAAGGTGATTCCGGGTTGACATGGT
>Ga0315336_1006944_pt1 | contig 11233 bp, 9 predicted proteins | sample ASW5metaG_FD_204512 | JGI IMG/M metagenome (GOLD analysis project Ga0315336, IMG submission 204512) | Ammonia-oxidizing marine archaeal communities from Monterey Bay, California, United States - ASW #5 | ecosystem: Environmental > Aquatic > Marine > Intertidal zone | place: USA: California... | reverse complement strand
TACCTGTTTGCGGCGGCCCCATAGAGCCTGGAGGTTTACTTCAACCACCGCTATGAATCTGAGCAGCGTATATAGAGCCCACCAACCTTATAACCAATATCCTTGTCCGCCATAATGCATTGAGGAGTCCGAACTCACGAAGCAGGCCGACATTGAGGGAAACACCTAGCGCGTACCTCTTGCCGGAAGAAATACGGGGGACATGAATCACTAAAGCGTGACAGCCGACGGCAACATCAGTATATAACCTTTTACGTCGAGAGTCTCTCCGAGAATTGTTATTGACCGGCGTCAGTCGGAATCTCGGCCGGACTTATCAACCAATTCACACGATTTGCCCATGGCTCAGCACTAGTTGTCGAACAATCTGGCACGATCCCAAGCTAACTATCCACTGAAGTGGATCCAGCTACCCAGGGTCATCCACGATTTTCCCGGTCTCGTGGATAACTTGCTAATATAATATGGTATAGGAAGGACAAGAGTCTTTATGGCAGGAGAGTTCTGATGGTCATCACCCACAAGATCGCCGACTACGTAGTATCGACCCAATTGGAGGATTTCCCGCCCGATGCCGTCCACGCCGCCAAGTGCGCGATCATGGACTGTCTGGGTTGCGCCTTGGCCGGTAGCCAAGAGTCATTGGCGGACATCTTATCGGAATTCGTCCTTGCCAACGGCGGAGGCCAGTCGGCCAGCGTGATTGGCCGGGGTTTCAAGGCCTCCCCGGCCGACGCAGCCCAGATAAACGGGGCCATGTCCCACGCCCTGGACTACGACGACATCACCCGTGCCCTGAAAGGCCATCCCACTGCCGTGCTCATGCCCCCCGCTTTGGCTTTGGCCGAATCGGAGGGAGTCACCGGGCGGGAAATGCTGATGGCCTACATGCTGGGATTCGAAGTGGCGTGCAGCATCGGCGACGCCATGAGCCCGGCGTATTACGACGAATTAGGCTGGCATCCCACGGGGCCGGTGGGCGCTTTAGGCGCAGCGGTTGCCGCCTCCCGTCTATTGAAGCTCGACCGGGAGCAGACCGCCATGGCCATATCCCTGGCTGCATCCCAAGCCGCCGGTCTCCGGCAGAACTTCGGCACCATGACCAAGCCCTTCCACGCCGCTGCCGCCTGCCGTACTGGGGTCACCTCCGCCCAACTGGTCGCCGCCGGATTCACCGCCAGTCTCGACGCCATCGAGGGACGATTCGGCTTCATTCACGCCTTCTCCGGCGGAGAGGAATACCACACGGACCAAATATTAGAGAACCTGGGCAAGACCTGCTACCTAGTGGAGTCGGGCATCGAGATTAAAAAGTACCCATGTTGCGGCAGCGCCCACCTGGCACTGGACGCCACCACCCGCATCTTGGAACGGTCTCCGTTAAACGCCTCTGACATCGAAAAGATTGACGTGGAGGTGGACTTTGACCCACCCCGCTCCCTGATCCACGACCGGCCCCTATCGGCATTGGAAGGCAAGTTCAGCATGCAATACTGCCTGGCCGCAGCCATGTTGGACGGACAAGTGGGCATGAGCGCGTTCACCGACGAACAGGTGCTGAGATCCGAAGCCCAAGCCCTGATTCCCAAGGTCAACATGCACCGCGCCGCCGGTTACCAGGGGCAGCCAAGCTGGGTCGAAGCCTACAACCAGGTATCGATACATCTGAAAGACGGGACGGTACTAAGCGAGAGAGTCGACCGGATCGACAATGGCGCTTTGCGTGGAGTGACCCTGGAAGAAATCGTTGAGAAGTTCCGTGATTGCACCTCAACGGCCCTGCCTACCGACGAAACCCAAGAGTTGATCACCGGCTTGAGCGAACTGGAACAATTGCCGGACGTACGCCGTATGGCAGACTTGTTGCGGGGATAGGCAGTTGCCATGCCCACCCGGTTCCCTGATCGGAGCTGCGGGCCCACGGGGGAAGAGTGGTGACTTTAGGCCAGGCTCCCACCGGCATTTTGACTGAAGGCCGAATCGAGCGTCGCCCCGAGGCAGGCCCCGTTCAGTTGATTGTGTTCGCCGCATAGACCAGGGCAACGTTGTCTCGAATCTGGAGTTGACCGCCAGCGTCGATGACCCAGTGGCCACCCAAGCTGGACCCAACTTTCGATTCGAACCGTCGACCTAGTGGCGTTAGGCTTTCCGCCAGTTCTTCCTTCAAGGCACTCCCATCGTTGAAAAACTGTTCTAAGTACGGCCTGCCACGGTCTCGGTACATCACGATCTGAGTGCCGTTACGATCGTCCGACCATCTACCAATGTCTTCGCGGGTGGAGGGCAGGAGGCTGTTGACGCCTGCTGATACTTCCTCTGGGGTGAGGCCAAGAATGCGCCCATCAAGGCACGGGTCAAAATGGGTAGTAGCCCATCCGCCTACGCCTACCGACATCTCCGGCAAGTAATAAACGAAGAAGGTGATGAAGGTATGGTCATAGGGGCGCGAATCACCGGACTTCAGCTCCAATGCAATGGCCCGGAGTGTAGATTCGGATAACTTCTTGTTCAAGCGAACATAGATGGTTTTCCTGATGCCCGAAACTACTTTTGAATGGATGACGGAATAGTTTGCGTCGTCTGGAATGACCAAGGCTTTGCTTTTAAGCAGTTGAGCGACGGCAAAGGCCGTGCTTATCGTTGCGCTGATGTCGGGGGTCGCAATCGGCGTCAAAGGGGCAGTCGTTGCGCGTAACACCAATCTAAACTGCCGCGCCGCCGTCGGCGAATGGGAATCTTTAGTGGAACAAGACACTAAGGCGAGAGACAGAACAGTTAGCATCAGAATCATTGCTGTTCGTTTGGAAGCGGTTAGCGGTTATATGAAGCGGTTTAATAAGGAATATAACGGTACATAGACGTCCTCAGTCAGTGGGCCTAGCGGCTTAGCGCTGTTCCATACTTACGCCCATTTGGGCCGGATAGATTTCCGCGGGAGATATTAGCACTTCATCGCAGGTTGTAATATAAGCAGATTCTCACAGACTACCGCTTTCAAGCCACCGTATCCAATTGCCGTGGCTGTCGCAGTCCGCTAAGTGGCGAGTCGTCTTGCTGCCACTTTGATATTGGGTCAATTCGATGGCGGAGTGATATCCTCCGGCCCTACCTTCCAATGAGATTAGGTTAAGGTCCTGCACCGCTCCGTGCTGGTCGACAATCTCTTCGAACCGGCCTCGGGCCTGTGGAGAAAGCTGGTTCAACATGTGAGAGTGGTACAGGCATAACGTAGAATCGAGCGGGATTCCCTGCAGAACCTCGGACAGCAATTCCAGAGCATCGCCGGTCAATAGATGGGGCGGGTTATCCTGGGTCAATTCGATGGCATTGTCCAGAATCAGGGCTTCCTCGCGCAGCTCCGGCCAGACCAAAGCCTTCAGCCAAGCCACAGCATCCGGGTCTCTGACATCCACCGGGTTGAGGTCCAGTCCAAGTCTAAAACCGACATCAGGAATCGATGTTGGGAGCGGAGGTCGTCCTTCGCCCCGAACCACGGAGGACAGTTGTACCGAGGACCCACCGTCGCCCCACCGCCGGCCATCGCTATAAGAATAGGAGTAACGGTCCCAAAACAGGTTCAATCCGGCGCTGGCTCCGATCGCCACAAGAGACAGAGGCCTTTCCCTCGCTCCCCCAATGGCCTCAGCGAATACGGGCAACAGAACCGCACAACGCCGCACCACGTTGGTCTGCACCAACCGAACACTGATGAGGGCGGTAATCTCCTCTCGCTGATCCAGGCAAAAAGACCGGAAGCACGGATAAGGGTCTCCCGGTTCAACTGGCCCCGGAGTCAAATCAGGATAGTAGGCTGACACCGGGTGTTCGGCACCCCTCATCAACAGCCAGTGGACGGCAGCCATGAACAGGTTGGGTACCGGTTGTCCCGGCCGGGCGTTGGCGGCGATGGCTAGTACATCGCTATCTTCAGCGATGCCGTGACAAAGGCTTTCGTAAAGGGCTGACATACCCGGACATTCCAACTCGGCAAAGCGATTGAACACCAGTGAGAGGGTTTCTAAATCGTGCATAGATTCAACAAGATGAGGCCCCGTCGGATCAGTGACTTTCGGTCTAGCTATGGAAGTGTATCGTCGCGCCGTCACCGGGTCAAAAACGCCCCTCCTCGCAAACACCCCAAACAGTCCCGCACCGGTTGACAACAATAGGGCTGGTAGCTACTATTTAGGGAGTTTCTGCCTCATATGATGGGGCCAATATCTAGATCCAAAATACCATCTTTTGAAGGAGCCTAGAACAATGGGTGATAAAGATATAGATCTGATGGCACACCTGATGCGCCGGGCCGGTTTCGGCGCGACTCGAGACGAATTGGAAACCCGTGCGGCCAAAGGATACGAAGCCACGGTCGAAGAACTGCTCAACCCCGAAGCCCAAGAGGCCACCGACCGCATCGAGATGATGCGTTACCATCCTTGGACCTGGCGTCCGGGGACTCTGCCTGGCATGGGCGCCGCCGAATGGATGCGCGACCTGCTTAACACCAAGCGGCCTCTTGAAGAAAAGATGGCCCTGTTCTGGCACCAAGTCTTCGCCACCGGCGTCTCCAAAGTGGATCACTATGACGACGTCATGGACATGATTGTTAAGTTCCGCAAGTACGGTCTGAGCAACTACCGGGACCTTCTTCTGGAAATGGCCAAAGACCCGGCGATGATTTACTGGCTGGACAACTGCGACAACCACGCCACCGCAGTAAATGAAAACTGGGGCCGCGAACTTCTCGAACTGTTCAGCATGGGCGTAGGCAACTACACCGAGGTCGACGTTCGGGAATGCTCCCGCGCCTTCACCGGTTGGACAATCAAGCCCAAGCTTCCCCGCGGGCCCATCGGCCGGTTCGACTGGTTCTTCGAGTTCCGTGAAGAGGACCACGACGACGGCGAGAAGACTTTCCTCGGCGAAACCGGTAACTTCGACGGCGGAGACATCATCGACATCATTTGCCAGCAACCGGCCACTGCCGAGTTCATCTGCCGGCATCTATACAGCTTCTTCGTCGCCGACGAGGCTCAAGTACCGGCGTGGGGTGTCACTCCTCCCCGAGACGAGGCCGCTGTCGAACTGATGGTCGACACATTCATCGAGTCCGGATACGACATCCGGTCGGTGCTACGGGTCATGTTCAACTCCGACTTCTTCAAAGCAGCTCGGTTCGCCCGGCTAAAGAGCCCCACTGAAGTTGTGGTAGGAACGTTGCGGCTAGTCGGCGGAAGCACCCAGTTCCCCGCTCCCGGCATCGGCGACCTGTCCCGTCAGCCCAACTACATGGGCCAAGACCTGCTCAACCCCCCCAGCGTTGAGGGCTGGCACACCGGAGCAGAGTGGATCAACAGCGGATCATTGATGCGCCGGGTCAACTTCGCAGCCGAACTGGTTGGCGACACCAGCAACCCTGGCGTCCAGTCCATGGTATCTCGGCTCCAGGCCCAGAACGCCCATACACCGGAGCAGATGGTGGACGGTTGCCTGGACCTCCTAGGACCCTTGGAAGTATCTCCGGAGGGTCGCACGGAACTGGTTGAATTCGCCACCGAACGCGGCGAGTTCAAATGGGATAACGCGGAAGCTCAACAGGCCTCCAGTGAAAGAGTAGGGGAACTACTCCAGCTCATCGTTTCGTTGAGAGAGTTCCAATACGCTTAATCAGAACCAAACAGAAATTTAGCGAACTGGACACACCCCTCACTAATCCCGATGCAATCGGGAAACAAGCCCATTCCCCTCTTGTGGGGAAAGGCTAGGATGAGGGGTGAATCCTCGCGCTAAACCATCCGGAAGCACGATTAACAACCAGGAGAAAAGATATGACCGCCTCGAAGAAAGACCCGGTCCTGGTAGTCCTCCAGTTGACCGGAGGGAACGATTACCTGAACACGGTAATCCCTTATTCCAACCCGCTGTACCGGGACAACCGCCCTGTGGTGAACGTTCCTGAAGGGAAAGAACTGCAGTTGGACGACAAAGCGGCATTCCATCCCGAGATGGCGCCGATAAAGAACCTCTACGACAAGGGACAAGTAGCCGTCATCCACGGTGTCGGCTATCCCGATTCGCCTAGGTCCCACTTCCGATCCATGGACATCTGGCACACTTGCGAGCCCGACAAATTGGGCACTGAGGGTTGGCTGGGACGAGCCACCAAAGACATCGATCCCAATAAAGAGAACGTATTGACCACCGTCAGCTTCGGCGCAGCTCTGTTCCGCGCTTTGGTCATGCCTGGCGTTCCCGTCGCCTGCGTGGACGATCTTGACTCCTATGGCCTGCTTCCCGGTATCACCGAGCAGGCGCAGCGGACCAAGATTCTAAGCCGCTTCGAGCGGTTGTACTCCCCGGTAATGGGCTCCAGCTCAGTCATGGACTACATGGGCCAGACCGGATTGGACACTCTTGAAGGCGCCGACATCCTGAAGGAAGCCCCCAAGATGTACTCTTCCACCATTGAGTACCCGGACACGAGCATCGCCGCCAAGCTGAAGGGGATATCCCAGATTCACCAGGCTGGCTTCGGGACTCGGGTTCTGTATTGCGACCACGGCAGTTTCGACAGCCACTCCAACCAGATCGGGATGCACGACAAGCTGTGGAAAGACACATCAGAAGCCGTTGAGTGCTTCTTCGACGACCTTAAAGAGCACGACGCCGCTGATAACGTGGTCATGCTCATGTTCACCGAGTTCGGACGCCGGGTACACGACAACGGCTCCGGCACCGACCACGGCGCTGGCGGAGCAGCCTTCGTCATTGGCGACGCAGTCAAAGGCGGACAATACAGCGAATTCCCGTCCCTGGAAGCCAACCAGTTGGAGCAGGGAGACGTAGTACCCAACCACGACTTCCGGAGCATATACTCGGTCCTCTTGGAAGACTGGATGGGCCTGGACGCCAAACCGATAGTCGAAGGCTCCTTTGAAAAGCTACCCTTCCTGGGCTAAACCCAGAGTCAAGAAACCCGTGATTTAGAAAACCAGTCCCTACAAAGTCCCCCCTTTCGTAAAGGGGGATTCAGAGGGATTTTCTCAGATACACGAACGGAGGAATTCAGATGCTTACAGAAACGGTGGCGGGTCGCACTTACGACTACAGCCACAGCGTGGGCCGGGGCTCACAGACCGGCATGGGCTTCTCCAACCCCGTAGCAGCAGCGATCGGCAAGGACGAAAACGTTTACGTGGTGAACCGGGGCAGCGAAGGCATCAGCAACGTTGCTTGGAATCGCACCGGATACGGTGCCCGGGTTAGCCAGATCAAGCTTGGGGCCAACGCCGGAGAAGAAGAGTTCATCGGTGAATTCAGCAAGTACGGCAACGGCAATGGCGAATTCATCTGGGGATCAGGAGTCGCCGTAGACTCCCAAGACAACCTTTATGTTGTCGATGAGTGGCTGAATCGGGTCACGGTTTTCGCCAGTGACGGCACCTACCAGATGGACTGGAGCACCGTCGGCAGCGGCGAGTCCGGACCCAACGGTACCTCAGGCATCGCCATCGACAAAGAAGGTAATCTCTTGGTCACCGACGGCCGTAGTCACACAGTTAAGAAGTTCACGCCCGAAGGAGAGCTATTAAGCACCTGGGGCAAGCAAGGGAGCGCCGAGGGCGAGTTAGACTCTCCTTGGGGCATCACCGTGGACAATGAAGGCTTCATCTATGTTGCCGACTTCAAGAACCATCGAGTGCAGAAATTCACCGATGGCGGCAACTTCGTCGCCCAGTTCGGCAGCCACGGCACCAAGAGGGGCCAGCTTAGCTACCCAAACAGCGTGGCGGTAGACCCCGAGGGTGATGTCTATGTTTGCGACTGGAGCGAAAACGGTTGGGAGCAGGGCCGGGTACACATCTTCGAGAAAGATGGCCGCTTCCTGACCAGCCTCACAGGAGACGCCCAGCAACTGGCCCTATGGGCTCAGATGACCGTTGACGCCAACGCCGACTACGGCAAGCGCCGACGGGAAGTTAACAGCACCGAGCCGGAGTGGCGCTTCGCTCAGCCGACGGCAGTTGTGTACGACGACAAAAACGGCCGCTTGATCGTTGCTGATACCCAGCGCAGCCGGTTCCAGATCTACGACAAGCAAGCAACCTATATGGTACCGCAGCTGAATCTCTGACCCACGGACATCGGGGTAAACCAGAGTAGTAACAAACGTGGTTGGGCGGTCCTCCGTCCAGCCACGTTATTAATTTTTGAGCAAGGCGAGTTATGGATCCATTGTTGGAGGAAGAGTATCTTCAGTTAGCTGCGGATCATCCGGAGATTCTATGCTCCGATGCGCCGATAGAGATACTGCAAGAGTCGGCTTCAGAAGCCGAGCCAACCCGGTATTTGGAGGAATTCTTCGCCACCGGATATACCGCATGGTTATCCAAGAAACATGGCCGAAGAGTCCGCCTTCCCAAAGAAATGATAAATCGCGCGATATTGGTCCTATGGTTCAGAGCGTCCTTGCTCAACACCAGCCGCATGATGGACCAAACAAATAGCGACGACGACCTGCCTTTCTTCTCGGACGAGGGTCTTTATTAGCGGCCTTCAAATAGTCTGCCAAGAAACCTATCGCCCACAACGGTCAGGAGGTACACACCTTGTCCACATCCCAACCCTTCAACTACGAAGGTTTCTTCGCCGAGAACGTTCCGGTTACCCCCAGAACCCCGAATCGCAGGGCAAAGTACGACTTCGCCGTGGCTTACCCTGCTCCGGAAACTCTGCCATTGGACGATCTGGTTGACTCGTTGAGGGACGCCTTGGCCCGGGAAGGGGATGAGCTAGCGTACTATCCCGACCCGGCCGGCATGCCCGCCCTCCGAGAATTCGTGGCCGATAAGCTGGGCAGGGACCGGGACATTCACATCACCCCCAGTGAAGTGTTGCTAACATCCGGATCGGGCGAAGCCATAGGGATGTTGATTCAGGCAATGACCAACCCTGGTGATGTTCTCCTAACCGAGGAGTTCGTGTACCTTGGTACACTGCGCCAGATGCGCCGCTACGGAGCGGATGTTGTGGGAGTCAAGTGCGACGACGGGGGAATAATTCCCGAGGAATTGGAAGCCACCCTGACCAGGCTAACAGGGGAAGGGAAAACAGTAAAGTTCCTCTACACCATCCCGGCCTTCCAAAATCCGGTGGGATTTACTGTTCCGCTTGAGCGGAGGCAGCAGATACTAAGGGTTACCCAAAAGCACGGCGTACCTATCTTTGAGGACGACTGCTACGTAGACCTTCGGTTCGAAGGCGAAGATGTAACCTCATTTCACGCTTTGGCCGGTGGTGACGGAATCTTGTACACCGGATCTTTCTCCAAGATTGTCGCGCCGGGGATGCGCATGGGGTACTTGGTGGCTCCGGAACAGGTGATGCAGCGAGCGATGAGCTTCAAATCACCCAGCGGAGTCAACCAATTCGCGGCCTTGGCCATCGAAGAATACTTGAGAAAGGATATGTACTCCCATATCGGGGACCAGAACGAAACTCTACGCATCAAACGGGACGCCATGCTGTCGGCCTTAGGTGAAAATTTCGGCGATTCGGCAAAGTGGAGCGTGCCGGAGGGCGGTCTGTACATCTGGCTGGAGATGCCGGAGGGCGTGGACGTAGCCGCAATTCAAGAGCAGGCCGCCAGTGAGGGCGTCGGGTACTACAACGGAACCCAGTTCTCCCCCAACGGCCAAGGTGCCAACAAAATCCGCCTCTGCTTCGGGCACCCATCTCCCGATACCATTAAAGACGGGATAGCGGAACTGGCCCGTATCTTTATCGAACAAGGAGTTCTAAAGTCCTAACGATCAGCGGCTGGACACAAATATAGTTTGCCGCCTGGTTGAACGAATCTCTACTGATCTGCTGTCGTTATTGGAAGTGTCGAGACCACTGGCCATGGCCTCAGGTGAGTTAAATCGCACGTTCCATGCGGAGTGCCTAGTATGACACACACCGGCAAGCCTTAAGCCACCGGGCAGGTACAACCGGTGGCTCAAGGCTTGCCGAAGGTCGCAATCCGGTCAATCCGGCAGACGAAGAGTACTCTCTCCTCATCAATGCTTGGGTCGCGTAGTCCGTAGGGTGGTTCGTTACCAGTATATCTCTGCCAGATCTTGTCGAGCTGCCGGGTAACCCGCTCGCCATTGGGACCGTCTTCCAATTCCTCCCGCTCGACCGTGCATTTGATTTGCACCCAGTGATAGGGATTGTCCGGGTTGACGATGAGGACAGTGAGTTGAGGGTTATTCCTGATCCAACCACACTTGCGCCGGTGGGCGGCCGTGTTGACCAGGATATAATCGCCATCGTAGTCGAACCACATCGGCGTCAAGCCTACCCGACCGTCCGGCCCGATCAGACCGAGCGTGATAACGATCGGCCGGTCGAGGAGCTCCTTGTAGATGGGGTCTAGCCCACGAAGGCCGCTCACGTTTTCGCGTTCGCCAATCGAAAACTGACCAGCCTGCAAGCCATCGGCTACGTCCTTGAACTTCGCAATCGTGATTTCCTGTGCCATATTACTCCTCCTCCCATTATGGGACGCTTCCAGACGGTAACTTTACACTCTTCGATTCAGACCTTGGCACCGGCTACATCACCAATTGTTTCCTAGCCAACATTAGTTACACCGCCAGACAGGCAGCCATATCACAAGCTGATCGCGACGCCTTCATCTAAGCCTTTGTAGTCTATTCCCTTACTCCATCACAAGCACACACTTCCCCGTTCTCGAGCCGTCGAAGTCCCGGAAGGCCTGCACCGCTTAGTCCAGGGTGTAGCGGTGGGTGATGAGCTTGTTCAGTGGGGCCTTGGTATCAACGAAGAAGCGCTCTATCTCGATCAACTCCGATTTGCTGAAGGTCCACGAACCGAAGATGGTGGCCACCTTGAAAATCACGTCCAGGTTGAAGTCAATCGCCGCTGGCCCACCAATACCCACATAGCAACAGCGGCCGAAGGGGCGCAAGCACTGCAGAACCTGTTGACGGGCAGTGGGGTTGCCCGAGGTCTCCTGGGAGGCAGTGGCTCCCAGTCCGCCGGTAAGTTCAAGGATGGTCTCCACCGGGTCTACTTCCGAGCTATTGATCACGTGGTCAGCGCCCAACTCCTTGGCCAGGTCCAACCGTTCCGGCACGACGTCCACGGCGATGACGCTGTTGCCCATAGCTTTGGCAGACAATGTGCCGCTCAGACCAACAGGGCCCTGGCCGAACACTGCCACGAC
>Ga0315336_1006943_pt1 | contig 11233 bp, 8 predicted proteins | sample ASW5metaG_FD_204512 | JGI IMG/M metagenome (GOLD analysis project Ga0315336, IMG submission 204512) | Ammonia-oxidizing marine archaeal communities from Monterey Bay, California, United States - ASW #5 | ecosystem: Environmental > Aquatic > Marine > Intertidal zone | place: USA: California... | reverse complement strand
GTCAAGAGAACGGCCGTTTGAAACGTTTCCAATGCGCTTCCAGCCGTCAGGAAACTTCTCGTACAGTTCGATCCACGCCCACACGCTTGCAATTTCTCTCGAAGAGCCATCATCTTGTATGGATTCACCGATGATTTCTACTTCCACAATCACCCAGCCGAGCGTACCGTCGTCAGAGACCTTGGCGATAGGATCAATCAAGTCTCGATAGCTAGAAAACGTCGTGTTCTCCAGATATGGCTGGCGGGCGCTGATGCGCTGGTCACGCTCGAGGGTGTCAACCTTGCCGCCATTTGCTGAGAGCGTCAATTCTGCCTCATCAGCCATCCAGGATTCCAAGTCGCCATCACGGTGAGCTTGGAGGACGACTTCATGTAGTCTGAGTAGCTCTTGTTCATCGGTGGAAGTGTCCACAGAGCAAGAAGTGAAAAGCAGGCATAATCCGAGTGGAAGAATGAAGGCTCTCATTTATTACTCGACATCTGTTTAACGGCTGGCGGATTTGCGGCGAGCTGTTCACTCGCCTTCCAGAAAGTAATCGTTTCAGGCCTTCTCAGCTAGTCGGGCGAGCGCGCAACATGCGCTTGTTATGCCCCGGCATCTTCAAAATACTTTCGAATCCCCGCAAACGTCTCTCGCCAGCCTATCACACAGCCCTTTAGGAAATCGTCGGCATCAGTCGTTACTGGAAATCCATCCTGAGTCACTCGCAGCACAGCTCCTTCAGGATGTGACAACACTAAAAACTCTACTACGAAGCTGGCGTCAAAGGACAGCTCGCCAGATCGTGAAAGGTAATTATAATCCGCCAATACCATTCGGCGAGGCCTTTCAAAATGCCGAATCTTGGCAACGGAGATGTAATCAGGATCGTCCTCTTCATCTCCCCAGGCTGCCGCCCACGTCCCTCCTGGCTCTGGCAAAACAACTACTCGTGCTGCACTCCACCACCGCCGGATAGCGGACGGAGTGTGCAAAATGGCAAATAAGCGTTCTGGCGATACCGAAAACACCTCTTCATGTATATGCTGACGGGTCTCTGTCGTCATTTCTCTTGTCCGTGGGCTTTACGGCTGGCGGATTTACGGTGAGCATTCACCCACCTCCTAGAAAGTAATCGATTCCGACCGACTCAGCCAGTCGTGCGAGCCCGCAACATGCTCCTGTCATCCGCCGTGTGCCTTAGACTAGCGACCGAAAACCACCATATGCCATCCTTTTAGCATCAAAACCAGAGTTTGATTGATCAACTAGATTCGTCATCCTTGGATCGGCTGCGACTTTCTTGTTTGCCCGATCACGCGTCTCGCGAGAATCGAATACCACCCATCCGAAGACAATAAGATCATCCTCGTTAGCCTCAACTAGGTTGGTGAAGGAACGCGTTCCTTCCAGTATCAGATCATCACCTACATTTTCTCTGTAGTCGAGTGCGCCATGTTCTTTCCAAATCTCCGCAACCTGTTTGACCAAACGTTGATAGTCCTTTAGCCGCTCACGAGGAATGGGAAAAACAAATCCGTCGATATAGTGGGACATGTTTGCTCCTTTTAGAAATCTGAAAATCTCATTTCAGCCAGAAAACAATTGGCCGTTTTGCCGCGGGCATTCGCTCACCTACCAAAAATAAAGTAAACGTTTCGGGCCATTGCAGCCAGTCGTGCGACCTTCAACATGCGCTGATTATGCAGTTTCAGGCATTCATCCCGGCACCAACGCGAAGAATACTCCAACCGGATCCTCTACCACCACACTTCTGTATTGCCCATCATCATTTTGCTTTGTGTTGATGATCTTACCCCCTTCCTCACGGACTCGCCGAACACTTTCATCAATATCTCCAACAGACAGATGAATCATCCAAAACGGTGGCAGGCCAACGTTCACTCCACGTGCGTGGCAAATCCCAGCTGACGGATTGCCATTCCCCGTAGCCATGTTGAAATCAACATAATGCTCCGTGGCGTCCTCCATCTCCACTTCTTGCACTGTCCAGTCGATGACCTCCCGATAGAAGTCACGCGTTGCCGGGGCGTTGAACACCGTCAAGTTGAGCCAAGAAATTCTACCCTCTCGTATTTGAGACGCTTCCCGAGACGGAGCTGCCTCAGCAGAAACGACCGGGATTATCCCGAACGCCGCTCCGTTAATATCGAGCAGTACCGCCCATTGGCTGTTCCCATTTTCGTCTTTGCCATGCATTAGCTCTGTCCCTCCTAGATCCAGAGCTCGCTTGGCGCTCGCTGCAACATCGGCGACTTGAATGTGCGGCATCCACTGAGTCGGAAGGTGCGCGTACTCCGGCTGGCGCTTTCCCAAACCAATGATTGGTGTGCCCGAGTTGTTCATCAGATCCTCGCGCCAAAGCGGATTCTCACCCGTTGTAAGTACCCGGGAGTAGAATCGCATTTCACGATCGTGTTCTGGAACAGCAATGTCCGCGCTCATGATTTCACCAACGCGATGGGCGAAAGGGTCACTCATAATTCAAAACCAGATTAACTCAATATTTGGAGCCGACAGAAAGTAATCGTTTCGGGCCGTTTCAACCAGTCGTGCGAGCCCGCAACATGCGCTTGTTATCCCGCACGCTAGACCTTGGACTCACAATAGTCCTTGATGACATCCATATCTTTTTCGACACCGCTAGCAACCATTTTCCAAATTAGAGGTGTCGTGATTCTTGCAATAAGCGTGTGAGGTAGAATGTCCATCTGCATTTTCATCTCGATCTTGCCAGAATCTTTCGTCAGGGTGAAAATAGAGTCCCAGATCGTTCCGCCGGCATCAGAAATCATCCTGACACGGTCATTTTCTACATACTCAGTAACCTCGAGGTCAACCGTTGACTCTCGGCCTTTCATAACACGGGTTTCGCGAAAACGAGTACCAACACCTTTCTTCTTTTCACTGAGAAATTCGATGTTGGTAATGTGCGGAACGGCATCACAAAAATTGAGCGGATCAGCTATTGTCTGAAATACGAGTTCGAGCGGTGCGGCAATCGAGAGGCTGACACGGACTGGTTTCATTGGGGTTGTCCTCTGGTTAGTTCAAGTTTGCTGATGCTGTGAGGGATAACGGCTGGCGAATTTGCGGAGAGCATTTGCTCCCCTTCCAGAAAGTAATCGATTCCAACCGCCTCAACCAGTCGTGCGAGCCCGAAACATGCGCTTGGTATAGCACACAGCAACTCGACCAGGATTACTCACCTGATCATTGCGCTATCGCTCCTGTTGGATATTCATCGAACAACACTCAAATTGAGCCCTTACACTTTTTTGAAGTATCCTCGCAATCTGTTGAATTTGGTCCAACAACGCTATTCTTGGCTATATTGGATAGTTGGTACGATTCTGATAGGAGAAGATTGATGAGATTGTTTTGGACCTGCCTATTCGTGGTATTCCTTTTTACCGGCACAGGCCAGTTCACGGCGCGAGCGCAAGAATCCGGGCAATTGATCGCCCACTTCCAGTTCGACGGCGACCTAACGTCATCTTTCGGAACACTGTCCATGGCGGGACTCGAGGAGCCAGTTTTTTCGCACGGATTATCGGGTGATGCCCTCACCATTGGTTCTGGGAACAGCACTCCTCTCCTGACCGGGCCGCGCGATATGTTGACCTTGGACTCCGAAGACGACTTCTCATTCACGTTCTGGGTGTGGACAGAAGCGGACGCCGATCAGCGGTTTGTACTACTTTCTCAGAAGGAATTCGTGGACAACAGTCTCGCCTCACAGAAAAATGCAGGCTGGGTATTTTTCGTTTCACACGGTACTTGGGCGTGGAACGTTGGGTCAGGCTCCAGGCGGCTGACATATGAACGGGACAACGGGAAAAGGATGCCGCTCAACGACGGTCGATGGCATCAGCTCGGCATGACTTATAGTGCGTCGAGGGCCGAAATTCGGCTCTATTATGATGGAACGAACTGGGTCACCTACCATGTCTCAGACGAGAGGGGATTCGACTTCACTAGCGAAAGTCCCATCAGAGTGGGATGGCACGACACGAACCAAGTGGCTCTTCCACCTGTGCTTCCGGCAATCGAGACGGGAAGGAAACAACTCCAAGTATTCGTTGACGCCTTCAACGCTCTGGGCGAGCGTCCCGTCGCGTCAGACGAATTTCTCAGGCTGATCGTCGACCCCAAAGAACTCTACGAAGAGCGTGCCGGGCAAGAACCCGAAGAAGGTATATGGCGACCTGTCGCTGTGGCTGAAGCAGCTTTGATGGAGAACCCGTACACGATCCACCAAGCTCTCGAGTTTATGGAAGCGGCCGCTCTCACGAGAATTTATACACTTATCGATGGCGAGGTGGTCATTCGACGAGACGTGGCACTCCGGTATAGCGGGCGGGAGCATCTCCTTCCGCCGGACTACAAACTCGACGAACTCAAAATTTGGAGACGTGAGATCGCACCGGAGGAAATCGCTAGCTCCTACTCCAAATACTTCGAACTCGCCACGACACCCCTAAGTCCGGCTGTGGATTCGCTGCGCGCCGCCGCTTGGAACATCTGGCACGGGGGAAAGCACTTCACACCTGAGCGCCACGGCTGGGACTCTCGTTCCAGGGTCGCAGAAGTGCTGCGGGAGGAAGCTGTAGACGTCGCCATGATTCAAGAGACGTATTCATCCGGTGACTTCATCGCTGCAGAACTCGGCTACTATTTCGCCACAACCGTAGACTGGGATTACCTCAATCAGGGATCAAATATCTCTGTCCTGAGCCGGTACCCCATTCGAGAAGTGCACGTTGATGAGAAATCTCCTTTCAATAACGTCGGCGCAAAGGTCCAGATCAGTTCCACCCAAGATATGTACGTCATGTCCAACTGGTATGGAATGGCCCAGTTCTCGGACGTCTTCCAGTTCCATGAGTCAAGGTTTGCACAGTCTAACTCCATCCCTGTGCTCTTCGGGGGAGATTTCAATGCGATCCCCCACACGGATGGCGGCCGTAGTCCCGCTTCCGAGACGCTACAGGAAGCCGGATTCACCGATGCATTTCGCAGTCTCTATCCGGACTCAGCGGAGCGCCCAGGAGCGACACATCGAAGCGGACGACGTATCGATCAGCTTTTCTATAAGGGCGCAGGGTTGATGAACACCTCGACCAGAGTGATCTCGACTTGGGATTGGGGATTCCCATCCGATCACTTCGTAATTCTGTCGAGCTTCACTCTCGATTACGCCACTCGATAATTCTAGAGGATCCCAGAATTCGAAGAACTCAGAGTGCAACACAATGCGACTCAGAAAAGGCAACCGGTCTCAAAGCACTATAACGGCTGGCGGATTTGCCGCGAGCATGTACTCGCTTAACAGAACATAACTGTTTCAGACCAGCAAATCAGGTTGTGCGAGCCCGCAACATGCGCTTGTTGTGCAGCATGATTTGCGGTCTCACCAACCCATTACTCCGATGGTGTGAGGCCCCAACCATCACCGGGAAAACAAAGGCGACGAAGAGTAAAAATCGAGCCAAGGCCGAGTCCATTTTCGAACACGAGATTCCGGAGTCCAAAACCATATTCCAATTGATAGATGTGCCTCGGTTCATCGTCCATGAACACAATCCTGTAGGAGTATTCTGCGTGGTCGACATGCAACGATCCGTTGGCTACGAAAAAAGTATCTACCGGCACATCTTTGTACGGTTGGCTGATTGAGGCGACATCATGATTCACATGGGCCATCCAGTTAGTCGCATCGACTGAATCCGGAAGAATGAGAAGGTATATGTCGGTTAGAACTAGCTGAGGAAGTGTCCGACAATCGACAGATATCTGGACTATGCGATTGCTATTCACGAATCTTAACCAGCGGCCTTGGATACCATTCCATGGTTCGCGACTTGCGTTTGTAAACACGTTTTCATCATAGAATCCGCCAGACATGATAGAATCGGCTACGACTGAGGTGTCAGCACCAAACGTAGAGGTGATACTAAACCGGGCCTGCGGAAGAGGCGTTGTCGGAGGGGCAAAAGGATCTCTGGGCGGATCCACCTTCAGGGTGTCTTGCCCAGACTCGTGGTTCCAGTCGGTTGGAACATGACCGGTGCAGGAGCTAAATGAAAATGCTATTATTAAAATCCAAGCGATTCGCATGCCTGAATTTAATCATGCCGGTGGCTTTCAAATAGGCTTAAAGTAACAATCGGATTCCTGCTGCATAACGGCTGGCCTATTTGTGGCAAGGATAAACTCCCCTATCAGAAAGTAGTCGTTTCAGACCGACTCAGCCAGTCGTGCGAGCCCGCAACATGCGCTAGTTATGCATCACCACTCCGATGATGTTGGAAAAGGGTCGTCAGGAAGACGGGTTCTTAGGACTTTTCCATTTAAAGCATGGTGATATTGAAGAAGCAACATCCCAAATCCAGCGGCTCCATAAAAATATCCAGTAAAAACAGCCTTTCCTTCCCCTGTTTGAAATCCATAGAGAGGTGTTTCCCAAAACAGATAGTCATCGATTTGATTGGCCTGGTTCAGAATGTCATCAACTACTGAACCAGCAAATGACACCACTGAGGGGTCGTTCGAAGCCAGCCCCCAGTCGATTAAGAACGAAGCTGCACCACTTGTGCCGAATCGTCGATCGATAGTAAAGGGACCAACCCACTTCGTGGAGTCAGAGGATGAACCTGGCATTCCTGACGCCATCAACGTATGGGCGCTGGCACGAACCTTAGCTTCGGAAGTAGACTGCTCATTGAGCGACCACATCAGGTACTGAAATCTTCCTGTTCCAGCCGGCCCATGAGCCCAGCCAATATCAAATGGAGTCACGAAGCCCTCGTTGGGGATACCATAGGGAACGAGATACAGACCATTTCTTTGATCAGAAATGAGGTCGAGATAATTTGAAGCACGAATCGCCGCGTCGACAAATCGGGGTTCATCAGATACCTCTCCCAGGCGAGCGAAATAATATCCAATCCCTGCCGTGCCATGTGAGAAGTTCGGGAGGTCGAAATCCATGGACTGCCCGCGCATCCAACGAAGCCCATTCCCCTCCGTTGTTTCCGCAAGGCCCAACAAATGGTCGCCCAATTCAGTAGCTGCCGAAAGAAATACTTCATCTTGAAAATGCTCCCATGCATACAAAAGCGCCAGTCCAACACCGGCGCGTCCCGTCAAAACATCGTTGACACTCCCCCAGTTCAGACTGTCTTCAGCGATTCTTATAAACGCCTCAAGAGACAATTCGCGTAGCAACTCATCACCGGTGACCTCGGCTACCTCAGATGCAGCAGCAGCCACTCCGGAGAGTCCGCGATAAAGGCCGTATCCAAGATTAGGTTCGTACAAATCCATTGCAGTTTTTGCTGACACCCTCGCTGACCGTAGAAAGAGTGAATCAGACGTTGCGGAAAACAACTCTACAAAAAACAGTGCGCGCCCAGCAGCTCCTTCACCCAGTCCGGCTGTCACTGCGTCAGAATTCTTGCGGTCGGGGATGGCTGCTGCGTTCCCTGCAGCCGATTCAGAAATCATCCACTTTCCAGCCGAAATTGCAGCATCTAAGTAGTGCACGCCCCGGATATTGACCTGAGACGGGGCACAACTGCTTGTGACAAGCGTGAGGAGCAACGTCAAAGCGAAAACGGTATTTCGACTTACTGAAGTGGTGATCTTGTAATGCATAACTGCTGGCGGATTTGCGGTGAGCAGTTCGCTCGCCTTCCAGAAAATAATCGTTTCGGGCCATCTCAGCCAGTCGTTCGAGCCCGCAACATGCGCTTGTTATGTTCACCGTGCGACCCTCATTGTCGCGAGTGCACTTGTTTGGGAAACTCTGATTTCTTTGTCAACTTGCACCTCTAAACCAGACAAATCACTGTGGTGGAAGGAAAATTACTCGCGCACTATCGCATTATTGAAGAACTCGGCCGTGGCGGCATGGGAATCGTGTATCGCGCCGAGGATACGAAGCTTGATAGGACAGTTGCGATCAAGGTGTTGCCGGCTGCGGCGCTGTCAAACGAAGACGACAAAGCACGTTTTTATCGGGAAGCCAAAGCCGCTGCTCAATTGCAGCACCCAAATATCGCGGTAGTTTTCCAAGTGGATGAAGCTGTGCCTCAGGGCGCTTCGTCTGAGGAATTGCGTCCTTTTATCGCTATGGAGTTCGTTGAGGGCGAGACTCTCGAGGCGAAGATAAAAAAGGGGCCTCTGAATCTTGAGGAAGCGGTCCGACTTGCAAAACAGATTGCCTCAGGACTGCAAGCCGCCCACGAAAAAGAGATAGTGCATCGAGACATCAAGTCTGGAAATGTGATGCTCACGGAAAAAGGCGAGGTCAAAATTCTCGACTTCGGTCTGGCCCAAACAAACGCGTCGACCAAGCTCACGAGAATGGGTTCAACGATGGGTACGATTGGCTACATGAGCCCAGAACAAGCGCGAGGAGAAGAGGTCGACGCACGAACCGATCTTTGGGCACTTGGTGTGATTCTTTTTGAGATGATCTCGGGACGAGATCCATTCCCAGGAGACTATGAACAGGCGGTCATATACGAAATTCTAAATCAGGATCCAGAGCCGTTGACCTCACTGCGCACTGGCGTACCGATGGAACTCGAACGCATCGCATTCAAATTACTTGATAAAGATAAAGGCCTGAGATACCAGAACGCCGTCGGTCTTACTGCGGATCTGGACGCTCTTTTAACGCGTGATCTTTCATCTACTTCTCATGTATCGACGCTGAGAACGGTGCGAAGCTCCAAGAACAGATCATTCACCAGAGATTCCAGGCCTCTCTGGAGACAGCGGACTACTCCGCTGCTGCTATTGATAGCTATAGTTTCACTCACGTACGGAGTGCTCTCGGGTGACGAATCGGCCGACCGCCCAGCCTTGAAGATTCCATTGACCACGGACAATTCGTTGTACATGTTCGAGTTAAGAATGTCGAATGACGGGCGGTACATTTTTTACGCCAATACAGACAGTACTGGAGAGACCGAGTTAATTCGATGGGATTTACTTAGTGGGATCAAAGAATCTTTGGACGTTGAGGGAGACCCCGGACATTTTTCACTGTCAAATGATGGTAGCCAGGTGGCGTATCGAACGGGCCCAGGAGAATTGTACTTGATCTCTGAATTGCCAAGCGGACAGCCGCGTCGAATTGGTGATAAGCTCGTAGGCGGAGCCTATGCCGTGCTGACCACACACGGCAGTATCATCGCTCAGTCGATTGATCGCCGCCAACTCTTGGAAACCATTATCGAAAGTGGTGACGAACGAACGTTGTTGGTCCTTGATACCCTGCAATATCCCACAGCTCAGTTTGGAGGACCTACTCCTGCTTATGACTCAGAGCGGGACGGTTTCTATTACAGCCTCGAATTTCCTCTGGGAGACCAAGCTCCACAACTGTATTTCTATAGCATGAACCGAGGGGAAGAAACTCACCTTGTTGATGGCGGACTGAATGCGAGGGTCCTAGGCAAGCATCATCTTCTGTTTCAAGAGCGAGAAGGACAGAAAGTATTTGTTAGAGAGATGGATGAAGACAAGCCTGAATGGCGCGGAGAGCGAGAGCTAATAATGGATCGTGGTGCCATTGATCAAATCGCCACGACTTCAAAAGGAGATTTGCTATTCCGCGAGGTACCACCGTTTCGCTATCAACTCCAGGCCTGGAGCAACGAGGGACATTTACAGAAGACTGATGCCATTTCTATGTTTACGACTGGATTATTCGGCGCTACTCCTTTAGGGTACCAGTTGGCAACCCTCGAAGCACCAAGTTTCCGTCAAGTCGAGGGCACTTCAGTCGTCTCCTATGCGCTTAATTATCTTCCAGATGAGCCCGAAATCATACATCTTCGTTCTCAACTAGCCTCCCTGGATGGTGGACCAGAATGTGCTTCTTGGGGACCTCAACAGGAGTATGTTTACTACACTTTTGGATCCGGAAATTCCTTTTCTACCTATCGAGTACCTACCGACGGCAGCAAATTGCAGGAGCACTGGGACGATGTGTATTGTCCAACCTTCTCGCGAGACGGTAACCGAGTCGCTCTCACAAGAAAGATCGAAAGCGGATTTGAACTGGTCGTGATGGAACTGGACTCGGGAAGAGAATGGATCTTGGACCGATCGACCAGTACAACCAATCCGGGGTTATCGATTTCGTTTTCTCCTGATGGTTCCGTCTTGCGTTATATCGATGATGGATTTCGGAATATTCTGCAACACGTGGAGTCGAGTTCACGCATCGATCTGAGTATCAGTACTTCCTTCTCGTGGGACCCGTCTTCGTCCTACATCTATTACGTAGTCGAAGGGGCGATCGTCCGTAGACGAGTATCACACCAAAACGGAGAATTGGAAGTCAGACGGCCGGAAGAAGTGATTGCTCATTCTTTGCTCGATGATCCGGGCACTGTACTTGTTTCCATTAGTGAGGACGGATTCATTACGGGACAACAAGTGCAAGAGAAAAGTCAGACGATCAATTGGTGGATGAATTATGAGTCGACGTTAGAAAACTAGATGGGCGGTGCACCTAACGGCTGGCGGATTTGCGGTGAGCATTTTACTCTCCTTTCAGAAAGTAATCGTTGCGGACCGTCTCAACCTGCCGTGCGAGCCCGCAAAATGCGCTTGCTATGCACATCCCAATTCAAGTCGTCATTCTCAGGATGATCCGCTCAATCCGACAACCATCCACTACCCTCGGTTTCGCCACTAGACAGCGCGTAATCGACTGCTGAGCTTGAAAGCAATCGTGTTGAGTCCAGAATGGGGAGGGGTGAATTATGCTCACCAATGATCAAGGGTATTTCGGTACAGCCAAGCAACACACAATCGGCACCTTCAGATTTGAGTTTCTCAATAACTTCAATGAAGCGCGTGATTGTGTCTTCATAAAATTGTCCGTTGCACAATTCCTCAAAAATAGCGCCGTGTATAAATCGTCGCGCAGAAGGGTCCGGGACAATGTGATGAATCCTTCTTCGGTCAAATGCAGCCTTGTAAACAGGCCCCGTCATTGTCCACTCGGTACCTAAGACTCCAACCGTACCCCATCCGTTGGCTAGGACCTTTTTCGAAACTGCATCAGCTATATGAAGACCAGGAATGGGAAACCTATCCTCAATTTGTTCGAGTACGATATGAGCCGTGTTGTCTGGGCATATAAAGAAGTCGGCTCCAGCTTTAGCCACATCCTCGATCCCTGCTGTAAGGAATTGTGCTACCT